>OMCG01002134.1_pt1 | contig 10141 bp, 10 predicted proteins | sample 1674071 | NCBI WGS metagenome assembly OMCG01 (sample SAMEA103958139, study PRJEB25191) | human gut metagenome | biome: human-associated habitat [ENVO:00009003]; feature: intestine environment [ENVO:2100002]; material: feces | place: Germany | collected 2013/2015 | reverse complement strand
GCGGAGGCCATCGGCTGCAGTACGCCCCGGCGGATTCTGAAGTATGTGATCCCCAACAGCTGGTCGCCCTTGATCGTCTCTGCCACCATGGGCATTGCCAAGATGATCCTGGAGCTGGCGGCCCTGAGCTACATCGGTCTGGGCGTGCCCGCCTCCATCCCGGAGTGGGGCAGCATGCTTTCCAACGCCAGAGGCTTCCTGCGGGACTATCCCTATATGCTGGTCTTCCCGGGCATCTTCATCGCTCTGTCCGTGCTGAGCCTGAATATGATCGGCGATGGCCTGCGGGATGCGCTGGACCCCAAACTGAAGGATTAAGAGGGAACCGATATGAACAATCAAAACGCTTTTCTGAGGGTGGAAGACCTTCGGGTAGAATATGTTTCCGGCGGAAAGACCGTCCATGCGGTCAACGGTGTCAGCTTTGACCTGGAGCGGGGCAAGACCCTGGGCCTGGTGGGCGAGACCGGTGCCGGCAAAACCACCATTGCGAAAACCATTCTGCGGATCCTGCCGGATGCCCAGGCCAAAATTGCTGACGGTAAAGTGATGCTGGACGGCCAGAATCTGCTGGAGCTCAGCGAACGGGCCATGCGCAAGGTGCGCGGCGGCCAGGTGACGATGGTATTCCAGGACCCCATGACCGCGCTGAACCCCATTATGACCGTCGGCGAGCAGATCGCCGAGGTCATCCGCAAGCACCAGACCCTGCAGGGCGAGACCGCCCGGCAGTTGGCGGAGGATATGCTGGCCATGGTCGGCATCCCCAAGGAGCGCTACGGCGAGTATCCCCACCAGTTCTCCGGCGGCATGAAGCAGCGCGTGGTCATCGCCATGGCGCTGGCCTGCAACCCCCATCTGCTGCTGGCTGACGAGCCCACCACCGCCCTGGACGTCACCATTCAGGCCCAGGTGCTGGACATGATGGAGGAACTGAAAAACAAGTACAATACGGCCATGATCCTCATTACCCATGACCTGGGCGTGGTGGGCAGAATGTGCGATGATGTGGCGGTGGTCTATGCCGGTGAGGTGCTGGAGTACGGCACCAAGGAGGAGATTTTCCTGCATCCCTGCCACCCCTATACCGTGGGCCTGTTCGGGGCCATCCCGGATCTGTCCGTGGATACCCGCCGTCTGGCGAACATCGAGGGCCTGCCCCCCGATCCCACAGACCTGCCCAAGGGCTGCTGCTTCAATCCCCGCTGCCCCTACGCCACGGAGGAATGCCGGCAGGAGAAGAGCCCCCTGGCAGAGGTGCGGCCCAACCACCTGTGCAGCTGCAGATATTGGAACAAGGTAGGAAAGGAGAGCTGACCATGGCACTGCTGGAAGTAAACAATCTGAAAAAGTATTTTTACGGCCCCAAGGGTGCTGTACACGCGGTGGACGACGTCACCATGTCCATTGACGCGGGGCAGACCATGGGCGTCGTGGGTGAGTCCGGCTGCGGCAAGTCCACCCTGGGCAGAACCATTATTCACCTGCAGAAGGCAACCGGCGGCCAGGTGTTTTTCAACGGCCAGGACATTACCAATCCCACAAAGGAGGAACTGAAGCGCCTGCGCAGCGACATCCAGATCATTTTCCAGGACCCTTATTCCTCCCTGAACCCCCGTATGACGGTGGAGGACACCATCCGGGAGCCCCTGCTGATCAGCGGCCGGTGCAATAAGAGCAACGTAGATGCGGAGACAGAGCGGCTCATGGATATGGTGGGCATCGCCCGCCGGATCAAGATGAGCTATCCCCACGAGCTGGACGGCGGCCGCCGTCAGAGAGTGGGCATTGCCCGGGCCTTGGCACTGAATCCCAAGTTTATCGTTTGCGATGAGCCGGTTTCCGCTTTGGATGTGTCCATTCAGGCCCAGATTCTGAACCTTTTGATGGATCTGCAGGAGGAGCAGGGCCTGGCCTATATGTTCATTACCCACAACATGTCGGTGGTGCGGCATATTTCCCACAATATTTCCGTGATGTATTTGGGCCAGCTGGTGGAAACCAGCCCCACCAAAGAGCTGTTTGAGGAGCCGCTGCACCCTTACACCAAGGCGCTGCTCTCCGCCATTCCTTCAACGGATATTCTGCACCCCAGAAAGCGGATCGTGCTCAACGGCGAGATCACATCGCCCATTGATCCTCCTCCTGGCTGCCGGTTTGCAGACCGCTGCGCCTACGCCACGGAGGCGTGCCATCAGCCCCAGAAGCTGGAAGAGGTGAAGCCCGGTCACTTTGTGGCTTGTTGCAGATTGGGTGAAATTCATGACCAAGTATAATAGCTTCCATTTCAGCCCTGAGAACAACCGCTCTATGCTGATGCCCCGGCTGCCCAAGCAGGAAGCTTTTGCCAAGGCATTGGCCGGCCACCAAAAGCGAGACAAGTTTTCTCTGATCCCGGAGGAAAAGCTGAATCGGAATCCCTATTTTCAGTGCAACCTGGGGCTGCACCTGAAGGAACTGGCGCTGGAAACAGGGACGCGGCACTATGGCATCTATGTCCCCGATGGCATGATCAGCAAGGGGGCGGGACTGGTGCTGTTTCTGCCCTCCGGGGTCCGGGCGGCGGACTTTGCCGCCTTCGAGAACTGGCAGGCCCTGGCGGAGCAGTATCACACTGCGGTGTTTCTGCTGGAAAGCGGCCCGGCGGGCTGGACGAAGGAGAGCCTGGAGGCGGATTTTGACTTTGCCTGGGGTGTGGTCAGCCGGGAGTTTTCCGGAAGGCTGACGGTGGACGTATGTGAGTCCTATTTCTATCCCCTGGGGTTGGGGGATGCCGCGGCTGTGGCGGCATCCTTTGCCCTGACCTACAGTGCGACCTTTCCGGCCTTTGCGGTGGATGGCGACTGCGATGTAGACCCGGCCCTGCTGGATGTACTGCGGGCCCTCCCCTCTGACGGTATCCCCACACGGAAGAAGACGGACATCCCCATGCCTGCCTTTGTGACAGATCGGACGGGCCACGGAAGTGCCTTGAAGGGGTATCTCCGGCAGCTCATGGGCTGGGACGGCCCGGCGGAGTGCCGCAACGCCTACGGCGAGGTCTACCACCAGAAGTCTCCGGTAGGGGCCTGGTTCGTCAACGACCAGCCCATTGCGGAAGTGTGGTACGGAACCGGGGAGGAAGACCGTTCCCGGGAAGCGCAAAACGAGGCTATGGTTCGTTTTGTGCTGCGCTGGTCCCTTTGGGGCGGCTCCGGCAACAACCATTTGCGGTATAAAGAAAGCAGCACCCAGATGGGGATGCGCCGGGTGGAGCTGGAAGTAAACGGTCTGCCCCGGTTTTACGATGTCTATGTACCCTCCTGCTATCGGCCGGGGGACGGAAAGCGGTACCCTCTGGTGCTGGCCATTCACGGAATGTCCTGCAACGCGGAGTATTTTGAAAAGACCAGCGAGTGGCACCGTGTGGCGGAAGAACGGGGCTTTTTCGTAGCCTACGCCAGCGCCTACCCCCACAACGACGGTTTGGCCCGGTTTCCGGTGCCCCATTGGGCGCTGAAAACCATGGACGTAGAACTCAAGGACGAACTGACTTATTTCCGCCGCCTCCTGGCGGGGGTGCAGGCGGATTACGCCATCGATTCCAAGCGCATTTACGTCGCGGGTCACTCCAACGGTGGCCAGATGACACAGGCATTGCTGCGGCAAATGCCGGAAACCTTTGCTGCCTTCGGCCCCACCGGCGCGCTGCTGGGCTGGCGGGAGGATCAGGTGGAGTTGCCGGAAAAGGAGATCGTCTGCCCTGTGTGGTTTATGATGGGCGAATATGATGTCGCTGACCCGGAACCCCGGGAGGGCTCCATGGCCCGCAAGACGATCGAGGCTTACGCCCGGTGCAATCATGCGGCTTCCTCAGGCGGCTGGTATGATAACGGTGTTTACCATACCCTGTCACTGTATGACGGCAGCCACATGCCCGTGGTACGCTATACCGTTATCCGGGGCTGCCCCCATACCTATACCCCGGAGATGGCGGAGCTGACCTGGAACGAATGGTTCAGCCATTTCACAAGAGAGCCCGATGGCTCTGTACATTACCACGGATAAACCGGGAAGGAGAGCGTTTCCAATGGAGTACTTGAATCGAATAGGGGTGGCCCGTATCCGGACACCCCATCCGGAGCAGGCGGCGGCTTTCCTTCGGCAGCATCTGTGGTGCGAACCGGTGGAACGGGGGCAGACCGCGGTGCGGTCGGGAGACTTTGAAATGGAGTTTGTCCACTGGGACGGAGCCCTGGATTCCTGTGCGCCCGATGCCATGCTCTGCGGCCTGCGGCATATTGCCCTGGAAGCCGATGATATTCATGAGGCTTTGGCCCGGTGCCGGGCCCAGGGACTGCGCTTGCAGACGGCCCCGGACGGCGGCCCCCGGCTGAGCCAAAAGGTTTATGGGACGGGGCTTCGTTATTTCAACATTCTTACCGAATTTGGCGTTGTGATAGAGGTGACGGAGAAACATCCGGGCAGTGCGCCCAAGGCGGAGCGTCCGGTGTGGGGCCTGGGGCATGTGGGCATCCAGGTGCCGGAGCTTGCCAGGAGCCTCCGCTTTTACGAAGAATTGGGGTTCCGGCAGGACTTTGCTCCGGTGAAAAATGAGACACCGGACGGACCAGTAGACTGCTGCATGGTCACCCGGGAGGGTTTGACTCTGGAGCTCTATGCCTTCACCCGTTATGCGGATGCTCCGGTGCAAATGCACCCGGCATTTTCAGAACTGGTGATTCCGGGGCTGCAAAATGGAATGCGGGGCCCTGCCGGGGAATGGCTCGGAAAAGCTGAATCAAAATAAGGAGATGGGCAAATGAACGAAAGTTTTGACGTGGTGGCGCTGGGAGAACTGCTGATCGATTTTACCGGTAGCGGAAAAAGCGCCCAGGGCAACGGCCTGTTTGAAGCCTGCCCCGGCGGGGCACCCTGCAATGTGCTGGCCATGCTGCGGAAGCTGGATAAATCCTGCGCCTTTGTAGGCAAGGTGGGGGACGATATGTTCGGCTGCCTGCTGCAAAGCACCATCCGGGAGGCAGGCATCAATGCGGATGCTCTGATCATGGACGGAAAAATCCCCACCACTCTGGCTTTTGTCCAGACCATGGCCAACGGCGACCGGGATTTCTCTTTCTATCGCAAGCCCGGTGCGGATATGATGCTCACAGAGGAGGAACTGCCTTTGGAGCGCATCCGGAACGCCAGAATTTTCCACTTCGGCACCCTGTCCATGACCCACGAAGGCGTCCGGGCCGCAACGGTGAAGGCCGTGTCCAATGCAAAGGAGGGAGGTGCCCTGATTTCCTTTGACCCCAACCTGCGGCCCCCGCTGTGGGAGAACCTGGAGGATGCCCGCCAGGCCATTTCCTGGGGTCTTGCCCAGTGCGACATTCTGAAAATTGCGGACAACGAACTGGAATTTATGACCGGCCAGAAGGATTTCTACCGTGGGGCTGCCATGCTGCAGGAACGCTATCCCAATATCCGGGTGCTGAACGTCACAGCAGGGGCAGAGGGCAGCTACAGCTTCTACGGCCAGGAACCGGCTGTGTTTGTCCCTGCCTGCAAGCTGGGGGGTGTCATCGAAACCACCGGTGCCGGTGACACTTTCTGTGCCAGTGTTCTGAATTTTGTTCTGGAACACGGAATTCAGGGCCTGACCGTGGAGGAACGCCGGGAAATGCTCCGCTTTGCCAACACCGCCGCCTACATCGTTACCACCCGCAAGGGTGCCATCCGGGCCATGCCCACCCGGGAAGAAGTTCTGGCACTGCTATAAGAATAGATCCGGGGTCGGTTGAAAACAGCCGACCCCGCAGAGTGTCGAAAAAGTCCAGTTAATGCTGGGCTTTTTCTATTATCCATGATAGAATGGTCATGGGTGAAGAGAAATGCTAAAAAGTGGAAAAATGGAGCGAGGCGTGTTTGAAATTGTGGACACCGAAAGTCTGGTGCCTGCAAATCATTTACTGCGAAAAATAGATGCTGCTGTCGATTTCGACAAGATCTACGATATGGTAGAGCCGTTGTACTGTGCTGACAATGGTCGCCCTAGCGTAGATCCAGTTGTGCTGTTCAAAATGGTTCTCATTCAGCATCTGTATGGACTGACTTCTTTGCGCCGCACTGCGGAAGAAGTTTCTCTGAATGTGGCATACCGCTGGTTCCTGGGCTACCGCCTACAGGAAGGAACTCCGCATTTCTCAACCATATTAAAGATTACATTTCCACTTTGGATAACGCTGAGGAGATGCAGAGAGAATACAAAGCAATTCAGAAAGCGGCTAAGGAGTGCCGTATGAAAGCATTCCCCATGACAAAGAAGTGGTTTTTGGATAAGTTCAGCACCGAGGAAATATATTTTGCCTTCCCGCAATCTTTCTTCGGCATTATCCCGCATATAAAAACGGGCAGTTAAATGTTTCGGAATTGGCAAGGGTTTGTGATTTGAACAGGACAACGGTTTATAAATACCTTTCGCTGTTGGAGGGGTAAGGGAAAAGGGGCTGTCACAAAAATAACGGCCCCTTTTCGCTAATTCATCACGACATCCAGATAAGCATTTTGAATTTCCATAGCATCATCTGTATAGACATCCATAAGTTTTCCTGCCCATTTTTCATATACATCATAGGCATCCCCATTGGACAGCATCAATTCTGCCATTTCCTCAATGCCCTCATTGCAAATTTTTGCTAAATCTTCCACCTTGTCATTACATATCACAGCCAGTTGCTCTATATCGCTGACACCTGCTGATTCGGTGCGCAGCGAGGAAACCAGTCCCGGAAGCGCATCTTTCATTTTCTGAGTATAGTCCTTCAAAATGCGTTCATAGGATGAATTCGCAGAGGGCGCTTCGGTTAAAGCAGGTTCCGTAGGCTGCGTGGAAATTGGGGTTTTGTTTTCGCCGACAAAATTACTGTCCTGGTTTTCCCGGACGAAGATAAGAGGCGCCGGGCTGGACTTTGCTTCTCCCGTGATGGGGTCATATTCTCCCAGCTGAATGGTATTCTTATCCAGGACTGTAACAATGTGCTTCAACGTTCCATCGTAGGGCTCTGTGGTCAGCTGCCCGTCTTTGAGGACTTTTTCCGTTTTTCTGGTCAGGATAAAGCTGTTTTCCTTATTTTTGCTGCGGGTGTATTCCCCGTCAAAAATCCACAGGTCGAAGTGGGTGAAGGTACCGTCTTGCCGGAAGTTCAGGTAAACCGTATCGTAGAGATCAGCCAAGGCAGGGACATCCTTGATGTCAATGATACGGCCGTTGTTGTATACTGCCCCCACCTCCCAGGAGCCGCCCAGAGCATCAAAGCCATCCGCCGCAGGGGTCTCAGTCTGTACCGTGGTTTCCGGCATGGTTGTGGCAGAAGTTTCCGGGGCAGTTGGCTGTTCCGCTGAACCGCAGGCCGACAGCGATAACACGAGTAGAAGAATAATTGCCAGTTTTTTCATAATTTCTCCCATTGATGGAACAGCCGGGTAACAGATGTACCCGGCTGAAACGTATTACTTGAAAGAATATCCCTTTTCGCCTGGAAGCTCCGTAATCTCTGCAGGGGAGCAGACCTTGTCATAGTGAATCAAGGTGGCCTTGCCATCGATCACATTGAAGAACCACTCTTTGCCATGGCGCATGGTGGTGTCAAAGCCGCCGAAGTTCAGTTGATAGCTTGCGGAATAGCCTTCCCCGCCGTACCAGTAGTAATCACCGGCTGCGCCATTCGCTGCGGCACTGGCTTTCTCAGAGGTGATGGTATTACCCTCAATATGCACATAATGAATGGAGCCATTGTTTTCCAGCGTCCAGAAGCCCTGCAAACCAGAAACAATATCATCCGGAGTCATGTAGCTGCCTTCGCCCAGAACAACACCATCGCCGGAACGGGTATAAGGGATTACCAATGGACTGTCATCCGCCAGGGTGACAGTGATCGTATTATCATCCAGGGTATAGGGGTAGGCATTCACGGCACCCTCATGCTTGCCGTTTCCGTCATAGGAAACCTGAGAAATGGTTGCCGCGGACTCAGAGAAAGTGATTGCGTTCATCACGTTATCCGCCCCACCGTTGAAATACCATACATTCTTTTCCAGCGCTGCCACAACCTCACCGTATTTTTCAAGGTCAGGAGATGCCATCGCGGTCACTTCGCCATTCATGGCCTTGGAAATGGAGAAAGAGATTTCCAAATCCTTATGGGAGTCCCCATATTCTGTGTAGCCGGAAAAAGTTCCTTCCAGTTTGTACAGCTCATCCAATGATTTCAGAGCCGTATGTTCGGGAGAGGTATTTTCAGCAACAATAAATGAATACTTTCCGGCCCGACCGGCCTCCAGGGACACAGTTCCGTCCTCCATGCAGACATATGCCTTTTCGTTATCCAGGTAAAAATTATCGGCGTTCAGGAAAAGCTGCTGGTCCGTTTTATTTGTAAAACGAAAAGTAACGATCTTCTCCTGCTGCTTGCCCTCAACCCAGTCGTATTCCTTGGTATGGAAATTTACCAGCTCGATCGTCACATCCATATCATCCGCAACAATGGTGTTTTCAAATTCAATCATTTCGTTGTTGTCGTCCTGGGATGCAGTATTGCCACTGTCCATAAATGCGTCAAAAGGATTCGCTTTCCCCGAAGCGCCACAAGCGCACAGGGACAGGCACAACACAAGTGCCAAGAGCATAGCGATTGACTTTTTCATTTGTTTTCCTTCTTTCTATAAAATAAAAAAGTGCGCAGCCGAAGCTACGCACCGAAAAACGCAGCCCCGATTGCTGCGACACAACTTTCCCAACGCCCAAAACGGCATGCAGAAATTGAGAATGCAATAAAACAAGAATAAGCATGCCATTATGCGCACTGGGTGTTCCGCTGTGCCGCAAGGCGCCGGTATCATACCGATCCGAAAATTGAGGAAAATCGGCGCTTTTCAAAGCGTTCCGTATCATACCGTTCCTGCTCAAGAGCTTAACACAATAGCTTCCGAAAAACAATTAGCTGGCTGCATAGTGTTTCAACAATTTTTCCGGCGCGCCGTCCGACCGGAAGCCCCGCCGGGGAGAAAGCATTCCGGGACCTTCTAATTCTTTATTCTCCCAAATCAATCCACATGGCCGGACGACAGAGTGCCATATAAAAAGCCGTTCCTGGGACACATCACACGCACACAGACAAAGATGATATTCTCTAGCTGACGTTAGAACCTCTGTTTATGGATGATTAGAAACAAAGCAGTAACAAAGCTGAAGCTAGCTGAATTTTATTGTCTAAAAGTTTTGGAAATAACAGGAAACTTTCTAGAAGCCATCGCTTTCAATGCAATTTTTGGCGAAGACTACGAGCCTCGAACCCGTGACCTCATGCGTGAGAAGCATTTGCGGCTTGTGATTGTGGGCAGTATTACCCTGGATTGCCGCAGCGGACAGGCAGACCCCATGAACGAGGCTTTTCTGCAAATGGCGGGCGTGTTCAGCCAGTTGGAACTTGCCATGATAAGAAGCCGTGTGCGGTCTGGTATGGCAAACGCCAAAGCCAAAGGCAAGCAAATCGGCAGACCGCAAGTAACCGCCGACAGCATTCCCGCAATCTTCCTTCGGCATTATCCCGCTTTCAAAAAAGGGCAGTTGAATGTTTCGGAATTGGCAAGGGTTTGCGATTTGAGCAGGACGACGGTTTATAAATACCTTTCACTTTTGGAGGGGTAGCGGGATTGTCAAGAGAAACATAGGGACAACGTTCCACTCTCGTTTCGAATAAGAATGAGTAATTACCGATTGGTTTTCAATCAAGGCATACTTTCCAGAAATCTTAGAATTTTCGAATAAACAATAAAAAATATCCAGTATCCTCTAAATGCAGGCCCGTCCAATCCGCTTTGTTACTAGAAACACTTTTAGGATTTCCTAGTGCGTTTTTCTGTAGATACACTAAAGTATGGCTAAATTGAGACTGAGATGGCGCTCTATATGCCCATTTTATAGATAAAATTTTTGTTTTTCGAGAATTGAATTCAAAGGAGATAAATGTTGATTCATTTCCGTCTAATTTATATTGGGGAGTTGCGTACTCCATTACATACCCGCCATAGTCTGGCACTTTGTAATCCATCCCCATTATCTTTATAACATCCTAAACACTTGATTCAGAATCAAATT
>OMCG01002133.1_pt1 | contig 10143 bp, 10 predicted proteins | sample 1674071 | NCBI WGS metagenome assembly OMCG01 (sample SAMEA103958139, study PRJEB25191) | human gut metagenome | biome: human-associated habitat [ENVO:00009003]; feature: intestine environment [ENVO:2100002]; material: feces | place: Germany | collected 2013/2015 | reverse complement strand
AGTAGGCTGAAGTTCGAATTGCATTCTATTATTGCCTTTCAGTAGTAATACATCATTGACTACGTCGGAGTACTTCTTTGGCGCATATTGGGCCACAATATCATAATATCCGTCATGGTCGATATCTGCACAAGCTTTAAATGCCAGTTCCTCGTCAAAAGCCGTTTCGTGCATTTTGAATTTACCTTTTCCGTCGTTTTCCATAATGACAAGATAGGCTGCTCCATTAGAATCCAGATAACTGAACGGCAACAAGATGTCTATATCTCCGTCTTTATCAAAGTCATAGCACCATACTTGCTGATCCATACTCAGATTACTGATGAGTTGTTGTGTCTTCTCTGTTCCATCTGATTGGTATACATGTGCAGTAACGGTTTTACTGGCAGGCTCATAAACGATATAATCTAATCGTTGGTCGTTGTTTAAGTCTCTAAAGTAAATGGCACCTCCCATTGGCAATCCCACATATTTATCTTTTGCTACATACAATAGGATTTCTCCGGTACCGGTGTTTACGATATCCGGATAGCCGTCTTTGTTGAAATCGATATTGCTTGTCTGATAGCCCATGCTGCCGGTGTATTCTCCTTTTCCGCCGATAAACATGTCTTTTCCGCTAAGGAATGCATCGTTTCTGTCTTGAACAACCACTCCGCTATAATTTCCGTTTTGTGACCATTCGTCATTTGTTTTGTCGCGGTTGAGATATTCATCTTGCGTTAATATCTCTAATTGGTGAATTTCGAACGAGCCATCTATCAGTTGTACGGCAACTTTAGAATGGGGTAACAAGAAATCCGTTAATCCATCATTATTGTAATCGCAGGGGACAAAAATTTCTCCGGACTTTCCGGTTATACGGGATGTTCCCCAAGATTCAAATATTTGAGAAGCTTTGTTTTCACCTTGTTCATTGTTTCCTTGTGGCTTCGCTTTGCTAATAGAGGTGCTGGTATACTTTTCTTTCAAGAGCGACCGGGAAAAGAAGGAAAGATATTTCGAGTAATAAAGTTCAAGACGATGACTGATGAACGGGATACGAATGGCAATCTACTGCCAGATGCACAGCGCATGACTAAGGTGGGGCGGTTTGTTCGTTCTACAAGTATTGATGAATTGCCACAACTGATTAATGTACTGAAAGGGAATATGGCTTTGATAGGTCCCCGCCCTTTATTGCCTCAATACTTACCGCTTTATAGTAAAGAACAAGCTCGTCGTCATGAAGTCCGTCCGGGGATTACGGGGTGGGCGCAGGTGAATGGGCGTAATGCCATCAGTTGGTCAAAGAAGTTTGAATTAGATGTTTGGTATGTGGACCATTGTTCATTTTTGCTTGATTTGAAAATTATTTTTATGACAATAAAAAAAGTTTTTGTGAGAGAAGGTATCAATTCGGATACTTCGGCTACCATGGAAGCTTTTAATGGGTATAATTAATGAAGGATATTGCTATTTACGGTGCAGGTGGATTCGGTCGTGAAGTTGCCTGCTTACTAAGAAGAATCAATGAACAAGCCCCTCAATGGAACTTGATAGGTTTTTTTGATGATGATATTACATTGATAGGTACTCAGAATGAGTATGGGGAAGTATTGGGAGGTATTGAAGAACTGAATGGATGGAATAAAGAACTATCTATCGTAATTACTATTGGATCACCTCATGTTATTTCACTAATAGTTGAAAAAATTACTAACAATAAAATTTTGTTTCCTAATATCATTGATCCGACAGTTGATATTCTTGATGTTGCTAATATTAGATTTGGCAAGGGGAATGTAATATGTGCAAAATGTTTTATTAGTTGTCGTGTTGAACTAGGTAATTTTAATTTGCTTAATGTCGGCGTTGCTATAGGGCATGATTCAACTATTGGAGACTTTAATGTCATTATGCCTAACGTAAATATATCGGGTGGTGTATCTATTGGTAAGGAAAACATGCTTGGAGTAAAGGCGACCGTATTGCAATATTTGAAAATTGGCGACAATGTGAAGCTTGGTGCAAACAGCCTATTGATGCGGAATGCTAAGAATGACAATTTATATATTGGAATACCAGCCAAGTTGATGAGGTTATAATAATAATTGTAAATATAGAAAAATGGAAGTACAAGAATTTATTCAGAATTTTGCAGATTTATTTGATGATACAGATGTAAGTATTTTTAAGCTTGAAACAAAGTTTCGTGAATTGGATGAGTGGTCTTCATTGGCCGCATTGTCTGTAATGTCTATGATTGATGACGAGTATGATGTACAAGTCACAGCGAATGAGATGCGTAATGCAAATACTATTCAAGATTTGATAAACTTGATTGAAGAAAAAGCGTAGTAATATGGCATTTAATCCTTATTCTCTTGAAGGAAAAACAGTTCTTGTTACTGGTGCATCTTCTGGCATAGGTAAGGCTACAGCTATAGCTTGTTCGAGACTAGGTGCGCATGTAATTGTATCGGGTAGAAATTCTGAACGCTTACAAGAAACCTTTAGTGAACTAGATGGCGAAGGCCATTTACAAATTATTGCAGATTTGACAGATGAAGATCAGATTGCGCTTCTTGCAGAATTTGTACCACCATTGGATGGCTTTGTGAACAATGCAGGTGTCGGCAACAAGATACCGATAAACTTCATTAAGCGTGTCACTTTGCAGAATATATTGGATGTAAATACAATTGCTCCAATATTATTGAGTAGATATCTTTTAAAAAAGAAAAAACTGAAAAGAGGCGCTTCTATGGTCATTACGTCTTCTATTGCCGGTGTTTGTTCTGTAGATATTGGTAATACATTATATTCAGTATCAAAAAGTGCTGTTGATGGATTTATGAAGAATGCGGCAAAAGAGTTGGCAGAGAAAGGAATACGTGTGAATAGTGTAAATCCGGGAATGGTTGATACCCCAATTAATGATTATACTTCGGTATCTGAAGAACAAAAATTGGCAGATTTGACTAATTATCCATTAAAGCGTCATGGTAAACCTGAAGAAATAGCATACGCAATCATTTATCTTTTGTCTGATGCTGCTGCTTGGGTAACGGGTACAGCACTTAAGATAGATGGAGGTTATTCACTTTAAATCCCCTGAATGATATGGCATTCTTGACAATACCGCATGTAAAAATACGTGGAGTCGCTGCAGCTGTTCCCAAAGAAATTAAAGAGGTAAGTAAGTTGGATTGCTTCGCCGAAGGTGAAGCTGAAAAAACAATAGAACTGACAGGTATACGTGAGAGTCGACTTGCTCCGGAAGGAAAGGTCTGTTCTGATTATTGTATGGAAGCGGCAGAGCAGCTTATTTCCAAATTAGGATGGGAAAAGAATACTATTGACGCACTTATATATATATCAGTCTCCCGTGATTATATAGAACCCAATACGGCAACTGTAATTCAAGGTAAAATGGAATTACCTGATACATGCTATACAATTGATTTGCCCATGGCTTGTTCCGGATATTGTTATGGACTTTCTGTTATGGGCTCATTGCTTTCCTTGGGTTGTATGAAAAGGGCTTTGATGCTTGTAGGTGATACTCCATCTAAGATTATGTCACCGTTTGATAAAACTTTATGGCCTCTACATGGTGACGCTGGTACGGCAACTGCTCTTGAATATAGTCTGGATGCTAAACCTATGTTTTTTAATCTTATGAGTGACGGCAAACAGATGGAGGCTATAATAGCACCTGCCTCTGGTGTTCGAGAGCCTATTACTGAAGAAAGCTTAAAGATGATAGAAATAGGGGAAGGTATTGTTCGTAACCGGACTCATGTGGCAATGGATGGTATGGGGGTATTTGCCTTTACTATGTCTAAAGTACCAAAATGTATTAAAAATCTCTTGGAGAACTTCTGCATAGATGTTGATGAGGTTGATTATCTTCTTCTTCATCAAGCGAATCAGTACATTGATGAAAAGATTAGAAAAAAAATGCGTTTCTCTAAAGACAAGACTCCTTATTGTCTTGAAAAATTTGGTAATACAAGCAGTGGAACAATCCCTATGACGATGGTTACCAAAATCAGTGAGCAATTGAGGGGTGGTAAAAATAAACTTGTCATGAGCGGATTTGGAGCAGGTCTTTCTTGGGCTGCAGTATATGTTGAAACAGAATTTATAGAAGTTCTACCTTTAATAGAAATTTAATAAAATGAAGGAATTTGAAAATAAGGTGGTTTGCATCACAGGAGCTGATGGAGGCATAGGCAGGGAGATTACTAAAAAATTTGCGGTGGAAGGTGCTACATTTATCTTCTGTAGTTTGATGGAAACACCGCAATATAATGAGTTTCTTGCTTCACTTAAGAAAATATATAATGTAGAGTACCATCCCTTTTACTTTGATTTCTCTGATGAAGAATCAATTAAGGTAGCACTAAAAGAAATAAAATCTTTGAAATTAAAGATTAATGTACTGATAAATAATGCAGGGATACCTCATTTGGCAATTCTTCCATTCACTAAGATGTCGGATGTCAAAAAAGTGTTTCAAGTAAATTATTTTGCGCAGTTACAGATTACTCAAGGACTGCTTGGGTGCTTGGCAAGGGATGGCGAAAGTGTCATTTTAAATGCTGCATCTATTGCTGGAATTGATGGAGATATAGGTAACGTTGTATATGGTGCAACAAAGGCTTCAATGATACTATTTACAAAAGTATTGTCAAAGGAGTTGGCTTCAATGAATATCCGTGTGAATGCTGTTGCTCCAGGGCTTACAGATACTGCATTTGCAAATGCAATGGGAGATAAAGCTAAAGCTTCTATGGAAGAAATCTCTGCTATGCACAGAATGGCTACTCCCCAGGAAATAGCAAACATATATTATTTCCTTGCATCAAAAGAAGCTTCGTTCATTAATGGGCAGGTTGTTCGCGTGGATGGAGGTGTAAAATAAGTATAACAATTTTTTAATAGTAAAAAATGAACGTAAAAGAAAAAGTATTTGAGATTGTAGCTTCTGTCTGTGAAACGGAAGTATCCAATGTTAATGAGAATAGTACAATCGGTGATTTTCCCCAATGGGATTCTATGGGACATTTGACAATCCTTTCTAATGTAGAAGAGGCCTTTGCTATCAATTTTGAGCCGGAAGAGATGATGGATCTGGAAGATGTCCATGATATCATAGCAGCTGTGGAGGAAAAGTTGTAATAATTATGGTGATAGAGGAAATCATATATCGGCATTCAATTACTTCTCCCGAAAAGACGGCCGTCATTTCGGGGGAAGTGACTGTCTCTTATCGTGTCTTGTGGAACAATATCAAGCATACGGCTGCCTATTTCATTTCTAAGGGAGTGGGAAAGGGTGACCGGATCATTGTTTCTGCAAGTAAAAATATAGATTTCATTTATGTCTATTTTGGAGCGCATCTGGCAGGGTGTACTTGTGTTCCGATTGATCCGGAGACCAATGTAACCCGTCTGGAAAGGATCATTGATTGTGCAGCACCTTCCATGATTATCGGCGAGCTACGCAATAAAGGGGGACATGAGGTGCTTCCGTTCACAGAGATAGGATCCGATAAGGATTTTGATGTAGTTTTTCCTCAAGAGAGGGATATTGCCGACCTTCTGTTTACTACCGGTACCACCGGTATGCCCAAAGGGGTGGTTTTGTCCTACTCCAACCAATTGTCCGCTGTAAATAATATAAATACTTTCATAGGGAATAATTCCGAAGATGTTGAATTGCTGGCTTTGCCTATCAGTCATTCTTTCGGCTTGGGCCGGCTGAGATGTGTACTGGCTAAAGGCGCCACTCTAGTCCTCTTGGGCAGCTTTGCCAGCATGAAGAGATTTTTCGGTGAGATAGAAAGATGCAGGGTCACGGGGTTTGGTATGGTGCCTGCCAGCTGGGCCTATATTGCCAAGATGAGTGCGGATAGGATTGCCCGATATGCCTCCCAATTGAGGTATATAGAGATAGGCAGTGCATTTATGCCGAAAACTGAGAAAGAGAGATTGATGCGTCTGTTGCCTGATACCAAGATATGTATGCACTATGGGTTGACCGAAGCTTCGAGAAGCGCTTTTATCGATTTCCATACCGATATGGAACATTTGGATTCAGTGGGCAAGTCTTCTCCCGGTACGGAGATTGTCGTTTGTGATGAACAAGGAAATTTACTTGCGGCAGGGCAGGAGGGCGAGTTGTGCGTAAAGGGCGGGCATGTGTGTGCTGGCTATTGGGGAGTATCAGAAGATATCTTCAGGAATGATTTTTATAACGGCTATTTCAAAACCGGAGATTGGGGCTACATTGATTACTCCGGCTATATATATCTAAAAAGCCGTAAAAAGGAGATTATCAATGTCGGTGGGAAAAAAGTCAGTCCGATTGAGGTCGAAGAGGCCTTGAACTCCATTCCGGGTATTGAGGAGTCTGCATGCATCGGTGTGCATGATGATGTGATGGGAGAAGTCGTGAAGGCTTTCATCGTTGGCTGCCTGACGGAAGAGGATGATGAAAGGGTCCGGAAAGAGATGGGGGCTCTGGTGGAGAATTATAAGATACCGGTCTATCTGGAACATATTGATAGTATCCCCCGAACAACATCGGGCAAGATACAACGGTTATTATTGAAATGATTATGAATGAACGAAGCATAGTTGAAGAACTGTTGAACAGACCTCCTTATGATGGGAGTGAAGAATGTGATAATTTGTTTATGGAAGCTCTGCGTGATGAGCTTGTTTTCCACTATGAGCACAATGATATGTATCGGCATTTTTGTGAGAGGAAGAACTTTAATCCTCATGAGCCGATTCATTCGGTGGATGAACTTCCGCCAGTGGCCGTCAGTGTGTTCAAGGAATTGGGATTCAACCTGAATTCAGTTCCCCGGGAAGAGCTGACTTTGGCATTACAGTCCTCTGCCACTTCAGGAATACCGAGTACCGTAGTCATTGATAAGATAACAGCAAAAAGACAAGGTAAAGCAATGGTAAAGGTGGTCAGTGAATTCATTGGCAAAGAGAGGAAACCTTTCCTGATTATGGATATTGATCCCCGTTCTGCCTCCAGAAAATTGCTTGGAGCGAGATTTGCTGCGGTGACCGGGTATCTTAAATTTGCGAGTAAAGTCGGTTATTTCCTGAAAGCGGATGAGAACGGTCTCTCATATTTTGATGTGGAAGGCATTCAGGCATTTATAAAAGAATTGCCATCCGGACAGCCTGTTGTGGTTTTTGGATTCACTTATATATTGTATCAACATGTATTGAAGTCAATACTGGAATCAGATGTGAGACTGCATTTGCCTAAAGGTTCCAAGATAATCCATATTGGCGGTTGGAAAAAATTGGAAAGTGAGAAAATAAGCAAAGAACTTTTTAATGAGCAATTAGCGCGATGCTTTGGCATTTGTCCGGAAGATGTCATCGACATTTATGGATTTACAGAGCAGATGGGGTTGAATTATCCGGATTGTGCCTGTGGCTGTAAGCATGCCTCTTCTTATGTGAAAGTCCTGGCCCGCGATACCGTTACAAGAAGTGTCCTTCCGGCGGGAAAGGAAGGGATGCTTGAATTTATAACTCCTATTCCTCATTCTTATCCGGGCAATGTGGTATTGACAGATGATATCGGCATTCTGGAAGATTCACCTTGTCCTTATGGACGTCCGGGACAGAGGTTCCGTATTGTCGGACGGTTGAAGAAAGCGGAGGTCAGAGGATGTGGGGATATTCTTTCCTCCAAGTTGGTGTTTCAACAGAAAGAAGGGACGGAAATAAAGTCGGACTCTCATCTGGACATTCAATATTTTAGGGGAACTTTGAAAGGGAATACGGGAGAGGAGCGGCTGCAGGGTATTATTTCTTGTCTGAATGATAAACTGGACTGGCTCCGGCAGCAACCGGTCGAGGCACTGATTGGCATCATTGGTGAAGTCTCAAAGAAATGGCTGTCCGATGAACGTTTTTCCTTTTTGAAGGACAAAGGCTTGCTGTTCTTGTCGAATTGGTGTGAAGCGTCTCATTTAAGGCAGATAGCCGAAGAGGGGCTGAGGGGAAATATGAGGTATTGCGATACCTTCTTGCATTTTCCAAATTCTTCAAAACATTTCTTGAAGGCAAATTCGCGAGGACTGGCTTGTCATTGGATGGCAGGCAATGTACAAATATTAGGTGTGTTTGCCTTGGTCCAATGTATCATAACTAAAAATGTGAACTTATTAAAGGTCTCTGCCAAGGATGACGGTGTGTTCCGTGCGCTTTTGAATGCGTTTGAAGGAGTTACTTATACAACTGAGGATGGCTATACACTTGAAGGTTCGGCTCTGATGGATACTGTGGCTGTTGTATATTTCTCGAGAGATGCAAAAAAAATGGGAGAGTTGATGTCCGGGGCTGCCCAGGTCAGAATTGCATGGGGAGGGAAAGAGGCGGTTGAGACGGTGGCAAAGTATCCTTCGATGATTGACTGTGAGACAGTTGTTTTCGGCCCCAAATTGTCTTATGCGGTAATTGCTAGGGAGGAGCTGTCATCGGAGCATGCTGCGAAGAAATTGGCAAGACGGGTGTCGGTAGATGTATCTGTTTTTGACCAGTCCGGTTGTGCATCACCTCATAATCTTTATATTGAGACAGGAGGAATAGTTACTCCTGAACGTTTCTGTGAAATTTTAGCGGAGGCATTTCCAAAAACGGAAGCCCAAATTCCTAAACCATTCATGTCTCCGGAACAGATATCTGCTGTTCACTCGTCCAGGGGAGTGTATGATTTTAAAGGTAGAGTTTGGGGAAGTGATACGATGTCATGGACAGTACTCTATTCAGAGGACAATGAACTTTGTAAGCCAGTGTATTCACGTGTGCTTATGGTACATCCGGTGGATCACATAAATGATGCATTGGTACATGTTCAGGATTATATCCAGACGATTGGCATTGCCGCTCCTGAAGATAAGGCCATTGATTTTGCAAATAAGGCTACAATGGCAGGTGTTGCCCGATGCCCTTTGATAGGCAGGATGTTGAACTTTGAAATGCCGTGGGATGGACTGTTTCTGATTGACAGATTGGTCAGATGGAATACCTTGGGCGGCCCTCTTTGTTGACGGGCAAAGTGGAAATGATTGAGATTGTTCGGATTGTCAATTCTGTATTTGAATCAAATACCTATTTGGTAATAAGCAGGAATTGCGACTTGTGTTTTTTGATTGATTGTGGGGATTCTGCCCCTATAATTGAGAACATAAACAATCGGGGATTACATTTGAAAGGTATTTTCATTACTCATTCCCATTTTGATCATATATATGGCTTGGACTCCATCATTGATGAATATCCGGAAACTCCCATCTATATCTCTGCTTTGGGAAAGGAAGGCTTGTACTCCGATAAATTGAATTTATCGCGCTATAGTTTGTGCCCTTATGTATTTCAACATTATAGTGTCATGAAAGAACTGAAAGAAGGGGATACTGTATATTTATATGGAAGTGCTGGAGTGGAAGTTTATGAGACTCCCGGTCATGATAGAAGTTGCCTGACTTACAAGTTTGGCAATTGTTTGTTTACAGGTGATGCGTTTATACCAGGGCTAAAGGTGTCCGCTTCATTTCCTAACAGCAATAAAGTATCCGCAGAACTATCCCGACAACGTATTCTTTCTTTATCGAAGGGATGCCGTTTATATCCCGGTCATGGTGAGAATTATGAGAACTTTCAGCCGGAAGTATATTTATAGACTATTTTATTGGTTATTTATCCCCTATTATGTGAGGCGGAAGAGTTCTTCTTCTGTCGAATGAACCTGATTTATTTTACAAAGAAATGGATAAGAGAATATATCTTTGCCTCGCCCACATGAGCGGCAAGGAGATGGGCTTCATACAAGAAGCCTTTGATACCAACTGGGTTGTTCCTCTCGGACCGAACGTGAATGCCTTCGAGCAGGATTTGGAACGCTTCATTGGGCGGAATAAAAAGGTGGTGGCTTTAAGTGCCGGTACTGCTGCTGTGCATCTGGCCCTGCTTGCTTGCGGAGTTGCTCAAGGTGATGAAGTGATAGTACAGAGCTTCACTTTTTGTGCCTCTTCCCATCCGGTGACCTACCTTGGTGCCACTCCGGTATTCGTGGATTCTGAGGCTGATACATGGAACATGGACCCGGTTCTTC
>OMCG01002123.1_pt1 | contig 10188 bp, 8 predicted proteins | sample 1674071 | NCBI WGS metagenome assembly OMCG01 (sample SAMEA103958139, study PRJEB25191) | human gut metagenome | biome: human-associated habitat [ENVO:00009003]; feature: intestine environment [ENVO:2100002]; material: feces | place: Germany | collected 2013/2015 | reverse complement strand
GTGCCATCTTCTGGATGTGGGTCATGGCATTGCTTGGCATGATGACCAGCTTTTCCGAGAATGTGCTGGGCGTCTACTTCCGCCGCAAAAACGAAAAGGGCGAGTGGTCGGGCGGTGCCATGTACTACCTCACCGACGGTCTGGGCGCAAAAAAGGGCTGCCGGCAGATCGGCAGAGTGCTGGCGGTGCTGTTTGCCTGCTTCTGCATCCTTGCATCCTTCGGCATCGGCAACATGAGCCAGATCAATTCCATTGCCGGCAATATGAACGCCGCCTTCGGCGTGCCGACCCTCGTCACCGGCCTGTGCCTGATGGTGGTCACGGCCCTCATCGTCATTGGCGGACTGAAGCGGGTGGCCGCTGTCACCGAGAAGCTGGTGCCGCTGATGGCGCTGTTCTACATTGCAGGCGCACTTGTGATCGTGGTGCTCCACGCGGGCAATATCCCGGCGGCATTTGCCGCCATCTTCAAGGGTGCCTTCAACCTGAACGCCGCAGGCGGCGGTGCGCTGGGCTACGGCATCAGCCAGACCATCACATGGGGCTTCAAGCGCGGTGCCTTCTCCAACGAAGCTGGTCTCGGCTCCGCCGTCATGGTCAACTCGGCCTCCAACGTCAAGGAGCCGGTGCATCAGGGCATGTGGGGCGTGTTTGAGGTGTTTGCGGATACCATCGTGGTCTGCACGCTCACCGCGCTGGTCATTCTGACCACCGGCGTTGTGGATCTGCAGAGCGGTGCGGTGCTGGTCGGCGTGCAGGACAACGCGCTGGTGGGTCAGGCATTCACCGCAGCCTTTGGCAGCTTCGGCCCCAAGTTCATTGCCATCTCCATCCTGCTGTTCGCCTACTCCACCACGCTGGGCTGGAGCCACTACGGCACCAAGGCTGTGGAATACCTGTTCGGCGCCACCGGAAGCCGCATCTACAAGGTGGTGTTCGTGTGCATGACTGTGGTGGGCGCTACCATGAAGCTGGGTCTTGCGTGGGACCTCTCCGATACCTTCAACGGCCTGATGATGATCCCGAACCTCATCGGTGTGCTGGCCCTGTCCGGCACCGTGGTGGCCATTACCAGAAACTACTTTGACCGCAGGGTGAAGGGCAAGGACATCGAGCCCATGTGGTCGGCCTTCCCGGAATACCAGAAACAGGAAGAAGCGGAAGCCGCTGCAGAGGAAGCAGAGCTGGAAAAGGCCGCGAACAAATAAAAAAGAGACGCAGGGGCCGTCCACAAATCGTGGACGGCCCCTGCGTTTTAGCATCATTCTTTTTCCAGCAGCAGGAACCGGAACGAGATCTCAGTCTCCAGCTCCGGCAGGGCGGCAAGACGTTCTGCACCGCCGCGGGGCGTTTTCCAGTAGTAAGGCGTCATGGCGAACAGGGCTTCCAGCTGGTCCTGCGGCACCGTGATGCGGCCCGACACCTCCCGCTCTCCAATGGCCCGGAAGCCCTCGTAGGCGATCTGCTGCACCGGGTTTTTATACGGCTTTTCGTAAAGCACCGCTTTCATCTGATAGAGGTGCTCCGCACCGGGCACCACGTAGATCATCCGCCCGCCCGGGCGCAGCACCCGCAGGAACTCCTCCTGCGCAAAGGGCGAAAAGCAGTTCAGCAGCAGGTCGGCCCAGCCGGTGCGCACCGGCTGGCTGAAGCTGGACGCCACCGCATACTGTGCCGTGGGCAGAGCTTTTGCGGCCAGACGCACCGCAGGCTTTGCGATATCAAAGCCCGCCAGCTGCACCCGGCTGCCCTTTTCGGCAAAGGCCTGTGCGATGCAGCGGTCGTACCAGCCCTCGCCGCAGCCCGCATCCAGCAGGTGCAGCGGCGCATCCGGCGCGGCAGGCAGGCCGTATTCCAGACACAGCTCTCCCAGCGCCCTGCCGAAGATGCCGTAGTATCCGGCATTCAGAAACGCGCGGCGGGCCGCCACCATCTCTTTGCTGTCGCCGGGGGCCTTGGTGCGCATGCTCTGCACCGGCAGCAGGTGCCAGTAGCCTTCCTTTGCACGGTCGAAGCAGTGGCCCTTTGTGCATTTCAGGGTGCTGTCGCCGGTCAGTTTTTCCCCGCACAGCGGGCACTGCCATGGGGCAAACGGTTCATTTTTGCTCATACTTCGTCGCTGTGGTCCTCAATGGGGGCAGTTGCGCCGCCGTGGGCATTCATATATTCCTCAAAGTTGGTGAACTTCTGCTGCGGCGGGCGGCGGCTGATGAGCACAAGGCCCGGGTCTTCGTCCCGTACAGCGGCACGGCTGCGGCGGCCGGGCTCCGTTTTGGGTGCGCGGGCCGCTGCGGGCTGGGCGCTGCGGGGGGCGTTCTGACGGCTGCGGGGGCCGTTGTTTGCGCTGCGGCCCTGCTCCGCGTTCTGGTTCTGGGCGGCAGGCTGACCGTTCTGGCGTGCCGGGCGTTCATTGCGGCGGCCGCGCGGGCCCTGACTGCCGCCGGACTGCTGTGCAGGCTGTGCGGCGGTGCGGATGGCCGGGGCGGCAGGTGCAGCCGGGGCCTTCTTGGCCGGACGCAGCGGCGTGGCCTCCGGTGCACTGACAAAGTGCGGGTCAAACTTGGGCTGTGCATTGCTGCCGCGGGCAGGAGCATTCTGTTCCCGGCGCGGGCGGCTGCCAGTATTGGAACGGCGGTCGCTGCTGCGTCCGCCGGAAGTGCGCTTGGTATCATCCATGAGTGGTTCCTCTTTTTCGATTTTTACAGGCTTCGCCTGCACTTTGGGTGCGGGTGCGGCCTTTTTTTCAGGCTTTGCTTCGCTCTTTGCAGGCTTTGCCTGTTTTGCGGCCTGCTTTTCTGCCGGTTCGGCGGCAGCGGCCTTTGGCTTTTTGCCGCGCACCGGCGGCTCCGGGCGCACCGGCGCGGGCACACCGTCCCATGGGTGGCCGCTCACCACAGGGATCTTGCGGCGGTTCAGCTTTTCGATGCCCGCCAGATACTCCTGCTCCTCGGGTGCGCAGAAGCTGACCGCCGTACCGTCGGCACCGGCACGGGCCGTGCGGCCGATGCGGTGCACATAGGTCTCCGGCACCTCGGGCAGGTCGTAGTTGAACACGTGGGACAGCTCGCTGATATCGATGCCGCGGGCGGCGATATCGGTGGCTACCAGCACCTTGGTCTTGCCGGCCTTGAAGTTTTCCAGTGCGGTGACGCGGGCGGTCTGGCTCTTGTTGCCATGGATGGCCGCAGCCGGGATGCCCTGCTTGGTGAGGTCTTTTGCGATCTTATCCGCGCCGTGCTTGGTGCGGCTGAACACCAGCGCATTCACCACCGGGGGCTGCAGGTTCTTGATGAGCCAGGGCAGCAGGAATTTCTTGTTGCCCTTTTCCACATGATACAGGCTCTGCTGGATGCGGTCCACAGTGCTGGACACCGGGTCCACCTTGACAAAGGCGGGCTTGCGCAGGATGCCGGCCGCCAGATGCTCGATCTCGGTGGGCATGGTGGCGCTGAACATCAGGTTCTGGCGCTCCCCGGGCAGCTTTGCGATCACCTTTTTCACGTCGTGCACAAAGCCCATATCCAGCATCCGGTCGGCTTCGTCCAGCACAAAGATCTCAAGGTCCGACAGGTCGATGAAGCCCTGCCCGATCAGGTCGTTGAGCCGTCCCGGGCAGGCAATGAGGATGTCTACCCCCTTTTTGAGCGCTTCCACCTGCGGTGCCTGCCCTACGCCGCCAAAAATGACGGTGCTGCGCAGCTTGAGATACTTGCCGTAGGCGTCAAAGCTCTCGCCGATCTGCAGGGCAAGCTCACGGGTGGGGGTCAGGATCAGGGCGCGGATGGCCCCCTTTCTGCGGGGCGCATTGGCCGTGAGCCGGTCCAGCATGGGCAGCGCAAAAGCAGCCGTCTTGCCGGTACCGGTCTGGGCGCAGCCCATCAGATCCCGGCCGGACAGCACCGGCGGGATCGCCGCCGCCTGAATGGGCGACGGGGTCTCATAGCCTGCTTCCTGCACAGCGCGCAGGAGCGGGGCGGACAGATTCAATTCTTTAAAAGTCATGGTTCTCCTAATTATTTCTCATGTGATTCGTTCGGCACACAAACCCTCTCCGGCTCGCGTTCGCTCGCCAGCTCCCCCGAAGGGGGAGCTTTTACAAGAAGGATCACTTTTGTGCACATCCCGAAGAGCTCCCCCCTTTGAAGGAGCTGGCAAAACCGTCAGGTTTTGACTGAGAGGCTTATTCCGTAATTTTCCGGCACTCCACGTAGTACCGCTTTTCCTCGGCGTGGCCCATGCTGAAGGTCTTGCGGGGCAGCACGCCGCCCATCACAACGCCCTTGAACAGGTCGCTCTTGGCAAACGGCGGCATCAGAAAGGCCACAGCACCCTTTTTGCACAGGGCGCGGACGGCAGGCTCGTCGTGGACATAATCCACCCGTGCCTCCGTGTGGCGTTCCATATAGTCCGCAATAAAATCGTCGATGGTGCCCACAGTCAGCGGCTCGGTGGGGTTCTCGAAGCTGAGCACGTTGGACATGTGCGGCCCTGCCAGCGTGAAGGGCTGCTGCTTGCTGCCGCCGAAGCAGCAGCCGGCCATATTGGAGTCGCTCCACGTGATCAGGCTCAGCAGCACCGTGGCGCAGTCCACATTGAACAGCACCCGGTGGATGGGCTCGATCTCGATGGCGGGCGAGTGGACGTTGCACACCTCGGCCAGGCACCACCGGGCCGGGTGGTTCTCGGCCTGCTCCGGGGTCAGGGTCTTTTTCAGCTCCTCCCAGCAGGCCTTGGCGGTGGCCAGCGAATGGTTGCCGTCGCCCACGGCCAGGGTCAGCGGGTCGCGGCGGGCAGCATCCGGGTATTTGGCATCAAAGGCCTCCTGACTGCCCAGCGCAGCCAGTGCCGTCTCGATCTGGTCGATCATGGCCGGGTCCTCCACGGCCCAACCGGCCACATGGCCGCCGCCCAGCATCAGTTCGCCCTCGTACACTTTGCGCAGCTCGTTCTTGCGGGCCGCGATGGGCTCGATGAGGGTGCACTGAGGGTCGTCGGCCAGCATCATGATGTGGGGCGTTTCCAGTGCGGCACCGGTGCGCACCTTCATGCGGGGCGGGATGCGGCTCTCCACCGTGCTCTCGCTGGGCCGCACGGTGCACTTTGCTCCGCGCTGATAGCTGTAGGCTTCCAGATCCACCTTGCCCACAAGGCCCTGCCGCACCCGGCCGCTCTGCTCGGTGCGCTCCACATACACAAAGCCGTCCACGGCGCGGGTGAGCACATTCTGTGCATAATCCGCCATCGTGGCATGGATCTGCTCCACCCGGGCGTCCGCGTCGCCGTCCTCCAGATACACCTCCGGCAGGATCAGGTTCAGGGTGCTGGGGCTGCCGTCAGCCGCTTCTTTGGCCCGCTGCCAGTACTCGCGGTCGCTGGTGAACTGGTCGCAGGCAATGCAGCCCCACTGTTCCAGCGGGATCTGCTCCGCAGGCAGAAGGATGTGCGCAGGTGCAAAGCAAGTTGTGGTGTTCATGGTCGATTCCTCACTTTCCCGTATCATCAAAGACAATTACTGCATCACTCAGCCCGAAACGCGGTCGGTCTCAAAGCGGTCTGCGGCGTGTACGGTCAGGTTCTCCACCCCTGCATCCGTGGCCGCCGTTTCCAGCGCCTGCAGGGCATCGGCATCCATGGCCGCGTCCGAGGTCACCAGAAGGTTCTGCACGCCCAGGGTCAGGGCCGGCACGTCCAGCGCCACACTGCTGTTATTGCACTGATCCAGCGTGTAGCTGAACCACAGGGTCACCTTGCCCGACAAACGGTCCTGCAGGGCGGCGATGTCCGCCTTCAGCTGGTCGGCACGGGAGACCCCGTTGGTGGTACCGTAGTCCTGCTTTTTGCTCAGCTTGGGGAACTGCACATTGGTCAGCACCACCTGCTCAAAGCCCAGCTGCTGCACCTCTTCCACCAGGTCGCCCACATACTCCACTGCCGCCGTGGAATAGGGGTTCAGCCAGGGGTTGCCGTTCTTCTGGGCATCCAGCCACAGGGCGCTGCCGTTGTAGTGGATGGCCATGGAGGGGTCGGTGCGGGGCGAGATGGGGTCCTTGAAGGCCGCCAGCTGCGCCACCGGAATGAGCTTTTCTTCCCGCAGGATCGCCGCGATGTGCCCAGCGTCCAGCGGTTCGGCCACGATGCCGCCCGCCGCAGCCGCCGCCTGCGATGCATAGTAGATGTTTCCGGCCGCATCTTTCAGGGTCAGCACGGCGTATTCCACGCCCTGCGCCTTCAGCTGCTGTGCCGTGGCGCGGAGGGTGCCATCGTCCGTGAGGGCCGCCGTGTCCAGCTCCGCCCACCGGCCGGAAACGATTGCCTTGCCGTCAAAGATGTCCTCTTCCGGCTCCGATGCCGCCGAGGAAGCAGCCTCCGACGCGGCTGCCGAAGCCGCTGCCTGGGAGGATGCCGCCGCGCGGGATGCGCTCTCGGCTTCCAGATCCCGGTCCTTGACCACGGTGTACCAGGTGTGGGTAGCCCAGTCCAGCACATGGGGCGCGGCGAACCATGCCGCGGCCAGCACCACGGCCACCAGCACGACGATGCCCACGATCTTGCGGATGCGCATGCCGCGGCTGTAAAAGCTGCGGCGGTAGCGCTTGACCTTGGGCCGACGTTTATACTTTGCCATTTTGACTTACCTCCCTTTACAGGATCACCGAATGGCCGGTAAAGCCATAAATGGCCAGCGCCAGCACGCCGATGTACACCAGCGTGATGGGCAGGCCGCGGAACGCGGAGGGGATAGCCTTGCTGCGCAGGCGGTGCTGGGCCTCTGTGACCAGCAGCACAGCCAGCAGGTAGCCCACGCCGCTGCCCAGGCCAAAGCCCAGGCTCTGCATCAGCGTAAAGCTCTGGGTGCGCTCCACCAGCACGGTGCCCAGCACGCAGCTGTTCAGGGCTGCAGCGGGCACGATGCGCAGCAGCTTGCCCGCAAGGGGCAGCCGGCGGCCCAGGCCGAGCACCAGCTCTTCGGCGGTGCAGACCACGGCAATGGCGGCCACATACGCCAGCGGGCGCAGCTGGGCGCGGTTTTCCAGCGGCACGATCCAGCTGCCGGCATACCAGGCCAGCGGGGCCACCAGCACCTGCGTGATGCACAGCTGCAGGCCGAACAGCCAGCTGCTGGTGCGGTCATCCCCCACCAGCTGCACCAGACGGGACACGCCCAGTGCGCGGGTAAAGATGGCATTCTGGGCAAACACGGCCAGCACCGCATAGCCAAAGAACACCACCCAGGCATTCACAACATCTCTCATTGCTCGCCGTCCGCCTCCTTCTGTGCATGCACATCCACAAGGCTGCGCGCTTCCCGTACCAGATAGGCCTTGCGCCGGGCTGCCAGTGCACGCCACACGGCGCACAGCACGCCCAGCACGATAAAGCCGCCCGCCGGCATCCCGGCCATGGGCAGCACGGCCCGTTGCCCCACCGGGGTGCCGAACACCGTGCCCAGTGCCAGCCACTCGCGCACGCAGCCCAGCAGCATCAGCAGCAGCGCATAGCCCACCGTGATGCGCAGGCCTTTGGACACGGCCTTATGCAGCGTTTCCTGCACGCGGCCAAAGCGGTAGGTCAGCAGCGGCTCCACCACCAGCAGGGGCAGGTAGATGCCCAGGGTCAGCAGGCTGGTGCCGAAGATTGCATTCAGGATGGGATAGGCCGCCAGATACACCACCGACGCGCTCAGACTGTACACCAGCGCACGGGGCAGCAGCTTTTTCTGCAGCTCTTCCGGGGCCGGATTCTCGCTGTTCAGGGGGAACAGACGGCTCAGCAGGCAGGCCAGCACGCGGGAGGGCACCAGCAGCAGCGTGACCGCAGCCGCCAGCATCACACCGTTATGGGCAGTGGTGGCCAGCACCACCAGCGGGGCCAGACCCATGCCCTGCATGACCACGGGGTTGTTCAGGAACACGCGGTCGTGGTGGGCAAAGCGGTCGGGGTCCTTCAAAATCAGTTCTGCGGTCGCTTTTCTCATTCTGCGGCCTCCTTTCCGGCACCGGATGCGGGCAGGTGCAGCAGACGGTACAGCCGCACCTCGGTGCGGTCGATCCACGCCGAGATGCTGTTGACGGCCAGCACGGCAAAGCACACGCCCGTTTCGTACACGCCGTAATAACGGAAGCCCATGCTTACCCCGCCCACCAGCACACCGTACAGGATGCGTCCCATCCGGTGGTGGGCACAGGTGTAGGGCTCATTGATGAGGAACACCGCGCTGAACAGCACCGCGCCGGTGAGCAGCTCGTCCCGCACGCACTGCAGACGGGGCAGGGCGTTGACCAGCACATCGCTTTCCGCCAGACCCGCCTGCCGCGGGAAAAAGAAGGCGATGAGGGCGCAGGTGGCCAGAAAGCTCACCGATGCCGCCATATGGGCATCCTTCTGGCTCCACAGGAACAGCCCGCAGGCCAGCAGCACCAGGGCGGCACCGGTGCCCATGGGGGCGGCGTATTCGCCCAGGCTCAGCGCGATCGAACTGTAGTTCAGCATGCCGCCGCTGCTCAGGGTGTCCTCAATGGCACTGGACACCGGCACGCCGGAGGCATCCCACAGCGGGATGGCCGTATAGGGCTGCGGGTAACGGAACACCTGTTCCGGCCAGGACACCGCCGCCACGGCATAGCCCACGGCGGCCGGATTGAAGGGGTAGCTGCCGTAGCCGCCAAAGACCTCCTTGCCGATGAGCACACCGGCCAGCACCGCCGCCACCAGCACATAGATGTCCACGGTGACCGGCATCAGCAGGGCGATCACCAGCCCAAAGCTCTCGTTGGACAGGTCGCTGTTCTGATATACGCGGTGCCGCAGTAGCGACACCAGACGGTCGCACAGGTTGCCGGTGAGCATGGCAATGCCGCACAGCAGCAGCGGGCGCAGGCCGTACAGGTAGCAGGCCATGCACAGCGGCGGCACCGCCATCCAGCAGATGTGCTTGTAATATTTTCCGGTCTTTTGCAGCTGCTGTTCCTGCTCCCGGATCAATGCTTCATCCATACAACGCTCCCTCTCACAGGGCAGCCAGACGGCGCACGGCGGCGGTCCTGTCGTCCTTGCCGAACACGGCACTGCCTGCCACCAGAACGTCGGCACCGGCCTCCACGCACAGCGGGGCGGTGGTGTCATCCACGCCGCCGTCCACTTCCAGCAGATAGTGCAGGCCGCGCTTCTCGCGCTCCGCCTTCAGCCAGCGCAGCTTGTCCAGTGCCGAGGGCATGAACTTCTGGCCGCCGAAGCCGGGCTCCACGCTCATCACCAGCACCAGGTCCAGCTGGTCCAGATAGGGGGCCAGCGCCTCCGGGGCGGTGCCGGGCTTGATGGTCAGGCCCGTCTTGCAGCCCAGCGCCTTCACGGCATCCAGCGTCTGCTGGATATCGTCCTCGCATTCCAGATGGAAGTTGTACAGGGTGGCACCCGCCTTGATGAAGGGTTCTGCGTACTGCAGCGGGTGGCTGATCATCAGATGCACATCGTAAAAGGCATCCGGCAGGGTCTTGTGCAGGCTCTTGAGCACCGGCACGCCAAAGCTGATGTTGGGCACAAAATGGCCATCCATCACGTCGTAGTGCAGCATCTGTGCACCGGCGTCCAGCACCGTGCGGCAGTCCGCGCCCAGCTTGCCAAAATCAGCCGAAAGGATCGAAGGACTTACAATCGCCATAGTATATCGTTACGCTCCGTTATATTCAAAAGTTTTTATCCTCACAGGCCCGGTATTTTTCCGGATTTGCGGTTTCCAGAATACCGGGGCATGGATATCTTTAGTTTACATGAAAACGCACAAAAAATCAAACCTGCCGGCCTGTTTTTCACCGAAAAGTCGTAATTTGAAAGATTTGTCCATCTGCCCTCTTTCTTTTGGCCCTGCGGGCGGCGTATTGATGATTTGAAATGGCTTCGCCTGCGCGTCGAAATTGCTGGTGGTTTTCCGGTTCTCTTTTGCCATCAAAAGAGAACATTTTCCATTCCTGAAACACAAAACAGCCAGACCGCCCTGACGTCCGGGCAGTCTGGCTGTGCGGTTATTCCACCGGTTTCATGCTGGCCGGGTCCTCCACGGCAGGGGCACCGCCGGCCTCGTCAGGCAGGCGCTTCATGCCGCCGGGGTTCGGGGCCTGCGAGGGCAGGGTGAATACGAACCGGCACCACTCGCCCTGCTGGCTCTCCACCCGGATCTGTCCGCCGGACAGG
>OMCG01002121.1_pt1 | contig 10198 bp, 9 predicted proteins | sample 1674071 | NCBI WGS metagenome assembly OMCG01 (sample SAMEA103958139, study PRJEB25191) | human gut metagenome | biome: human-associated habitat [ENVO:00009003]; feature: intestine environment [ENVO:2100002]; material: feces | place: Germany | collected 2013/2015 | reverse complement strand
ACTCCACAATGGCCTCGATGAGATTTTCCGGCACATCGGCGTAGTTTGCCAGCAGCTGCTTCGTGTCCTTGGGCAGGCAGTAGCCGCCGTAGCCGAAGCTGGGGTTATTGTAATGGCTGCCGATGCGCGGGTCAAGACATACGCCGTCAATGATCTGCTTCGTGTTCAGGCCCTTGCTCTCCGCGTAGGTATCCAGCTCATTGAAATAGGCAACGCGCAGCGCCAGATAGGTGTTGGCGAACAGCTTGACGGCCTCGGCCTCGGTAAAGCCCATGAAGAGCGTATCAATGTTCTCCTTGATGGCCCCCTCCTGCAGCAGTGCCGCAAATTCGTGGGCGGCTGCGACAAGGTGCGCATCCTCCGGGTCGGTGCCGACGATGATGCGGGACGGGTAGAGGTTGTCATACAGGGCCTTGGACTCCCGCAGAAATTCCGGGCTGAACAGGATGTTCCGGCTGCCGAGCCTTTCCCGCACCGACACCGTGTAGCCCACGGGAATCGTCGATTTGATGACCATGACGGCATTTGGATTGACCTCCGTGACAAGGCGGATGACTGCCTCCACTGCAGAGGTGTCAAAGTGCTGGGTCTGGCTGTCGTAGTTGGTGGGTGCAGCAATGACCACAAAGTCCGCATCGGCGTAGGCTTCCTTTGCGTCCAGCGTAGCGGTCAGATCCAGCTCCTTCTCAGCCAGATATTTCTCGATGTAATCATCCCGGATCGGCGATTTGCGCGCGTTGATCAATGCGACCTTTTCCGGCAGGATATCCACCGCCGTCACATGATGGTGCTGGGAAAGCAGCGTGGCAATCGAAAGCCCCACATAGCCGGTCCCGGCCACCGCGATCTTATATTTTTTCATAGCAGTTTATACTCCGCAGCTGCGAATTTTCCGTAAGGCAGCGGTCAAAATTGCGCCGTGCCGACTTACCGTATGTGGGTTTATTATAGCACGTCACCGGCCACAATTCAATATTGCCGCTTCCCTCAGAATTGTTTGAACAATAATCCAGTATTGAAAACAATCGTCTCTACTCAGTCTTTGCTGTATCTGCTAAGATAGAATCACGGTACTGGCGTGGTGTCAGACCGGTTTGTTTACGGAAAACACGATAAAAGTAATTGTCATCCAGGAATCCGATCTGCTGGCAGATCTGTGCATTGGACAGATTCGTATCGCAAAGAAGCTTCATTGCCTTTTGGATGCGCAGGTGCGTGATCTGCTCGTTGATGCCGCAGCCATAAAGCTGCCGGGAAAGATAGTACAGTCCGGTACGGCTTAACGAAAGATCACGGCAGATCGTTTCGTTTGTCAATGTCTCATCCAGATGTTCCGCCAGGTAGCGGCTCAGCTTTTCCTGCGCACTGCCCGCTGCCAGCCGCGTCAGCCCTTTTTGGTACAATGCAGCCGCCGCCAAAGCCAGCAGATCCGCTGCTGATTTCAGCACCGGATAGGGCGTGCGCGGCAAGGTATTATAGGCTTTTTGCAGTGCCGTTTTATCAATTGCGTAAGCCGAGCAGCATTTTTGCGCATAGCTCCACTCGCTCTGCTCATCGGCCCCCTGTACAATGTGGCTCAACAGCAAAAAGCCCACAACAGCACCATCGATCTGGACCGGCGTGATCACTTCGATCAACCCCGCATGGCAGGGGTAGATGATCGTCTGCTTTTGCCGCGTTGCCTTGCGGCAAGCCGCCTGGTCACACAGGTAACAGCCGGTCTTGCCATCAGGCACACTGCGGATCAAGCGGCAATAAGCTGGCAGTTCCGGCGGATAGGCAAGCACTTCGATTCCATACGAATCAAAAACGGCGGAGCGCAGCCCCGTAAGGCAGTGGAAATCCTGCAAGAGGACCAAAAGCTCCTTTTTATTGAAAACGGTTCCCATGGGTGCGCTCCTTTCCGAACATTTAGGGCAACACCGCATAATTCCCGCCTTACGGCTTAAGCACCGCTCCGGCGGCTGCGGCACGGCATCTGCGTTGCCAAAATGCTCGATAATGTCGGGTTGCGGTACCCGCATCGTGCTTCGGGGGCAAAAGCCCCTCGCACTCTGCGACCGCTGCCCCTGCTTCGGTTCGCTGCATCCGCCACTGGCGGCGCTCACCTTTGCAGCACAAAGTATTATCTGCGCTTTTGGCTTAGCAGCTGCCGCACCTCGCTCGCCGTATCGGCACTTAGAATTATGCGGTATTGCCTTAGATAGTTTTATGATAAAGACCATCCTTTATTTTGTCAAGGAGAATCCCTATGATTGACTTAAAGCAGTGTTCTCTCGGCATTGAGTTGGGTTCCACCCGCATCAAAGCTGTGCTTGTGGGCGATACCTGCAAGCCTGTGGCCCAGGGCGATTTTACCTGGGAGAACCGGCTGGAAAATGGCATCTGGACCTACCCGCTGGAGGAAGTCTGGCAGGGTGTGCAGGCTGCCTACGCGGCATTGGCTGCGGATGTGCTGGCCAAGTGTGGCCAGCCACTGACCACAGTGGGGTGCATTGGCGTTTCGGCTATGATGCATGGGTATCTGGCGTTTGATGCTGCGGGCAAGCTGCTGGTACCGTTCCGCACATGGCGCAACACGATGACCGGCGCGGCAGCAGAAGAGTTGACCTCGGCGTTCGGGTTCAACATCCCGCAGCGGTGGAGCGCAGCACACCTGTACCAAGCCATGCTGAATCGCGAACCACACCTGCCGCAGCTGGACTTTTTCACCACGCTGGCAGGCTATGTACACTGGCAGCTGACCGGGCGCAAGGTGCTGGGCGAAGGCGATGCCAGCGGCATGTTCCCGATTGACAGCACCACCGGCGGGTATGATGCCGCAATGCTCGCAAAATTTAACGCACTGGCAGACAAGCAAGGCTGCCCCGTGGATCTTGTCAAACTGCTGCCTACCGTTTTGCCCGCAGGCGAGGACGCCGGTATGCTGACCGTTGAGGGGGCGAAGCGGCTCGACCCAACCGGCACGCTGCAGCCCGGCATACCGTTCTGCCCACCGGAGGGCGACGCCGGCACCGGCATGGTGGCGACAAACAGTGTCGCCCCGCGCACCGGCAATGTCAGCGCAGGCACCAGCATTTTTGCCATGGTCGTCCTGGAAAAGCCGCTGTCCAAGGTCTACCCGGAAATCGACATGGTCACGACCCCCGACGGCGCGGCGGTCGCCATGGTCCACTGCAACAACTGCACCAGCGATTTGAACGCCTGGGTCGATCTGCTGGCCGAGAGCGCGGCACTGTGCGGAGCAAACATCGACAAAGGTGCGTTGTTTACCCTCCTGTTTAACGAATCGCTGCACGGTGCGCCTGACTGCGGCGGCATCACGCCCGTCAACTACATTTCCGGTGAGAGCGTCACCCACTTGGACGCGGGCGTCCCCCTGCTGCTGCGCCGCCCGGACAGTGCGTTTACGCTGGCCAACTTTATGCGCGCCAACATCTATTCTGCCTTTGCCACGTTGGCGATGGGGCTGGAAATTCTGCGCAAAGAAAATGTGGCTGTGAATACCCTGCTCGGCCACGGCGGCATCTTCAAAACGCCGGGCGTGGCCCAGCGGTATCTGGCTGCGGCGGCGGGTGTGCCTGTGACCTGCATGGAAACAGCCGGTGAGGGCGGTTCCTACGGCATGGCCCTGCTGGCTGCGTATCGTCTGCACCGCGCCGACGGCGAAACGCTGGCCGCGTATTTGAACCGCTGCGTTTTTGCCGACGCCAAAAGCACGACCTTGTCCCCCGACCCCGTCGAGAAGTCCGGGTTTGCCGCCTTTTTGACCCAATACCAAACCGCGCTGAAAGCCGAGCGCGCCGTTGTAAAATAAGGACTTGTATGCGTCGGCTGCCGGGCAACGCCAGCCAGCGGCGGAAAGTCCGGAACAGCAGCTGTTCTTGAACGATTTAGCGTTAAAACGGAAAGGATAACCTATGCTGGAAGCATTAAAGCAGCAAGTTTATGAAGCCAACATGGAATTGCCCCGCCGAGGACTTGTAACCTACACCTGGGGCAATGTCTCGGGCATTGACCGCGAGAAGGGCCTGTTTGTCATCAAGCCGTCCGGCGTGGAATATGACGAACTTACACCGGAAATGCTCGTTGTCATGGATTTGAACGGCAACAAGATCGAGGGCGAGCTGAAGCCCAGCAGCGACACGAAAACGCATCTCGAGCTGTACCGGGCCTTCCCGCAGTTGGGCGGCATCGTGCACACCCACTCGACCCACGCAGTGGCCTTTGCCCAGGCGCGACGCGACCTGCCCGCCTTTGGCACGACCCACGCCGACTATTTTTACGGCCCTGTCCCCTGCACGCGGGAGCTGACGCCTGGAGAGATCGACGAGGACTACGAGAAGAACACTGGCAAGGTCATCATCGAGACGTTCCAAAACCGCGGCATTGACCCGGTGCATGTACCCGGTGTTCTCTGTGCCAGCCACGGTCCCTTTACCTGGGGCAAAGACGCGGCACAGGCTGTCTACCACGCTGTTGTGCTGGAAGAAGTCGCAAGGATGGCAATTTTGACCCTGGCCATTGACCCCGATGCACAGCCTGCCCCACAGCATGTTTTGGACAAGCATTTTATGAGAAAACACGGACCCAACGCCTATTACGGCCAAAAATAAGGAGGTTTTACCGTATGAAATTTTACATTGATACCGCCAACGTCGACGAGATCCGCCGTGCCAACGACATGGGCATTATTGCCGGTGTCACCACAAACCCCAGCCTGATTGCCAAAGAAGGCCGCGACTACGCCGAAACGTTGAAAGAGATTGCCACCATCGTGGACGGCCCCATCTCCGGCGAGGTCAAGGCGACCACAACCGATGCCGAGGACATGATCGCCGAGGGCCGCGCCATCTACGCGCTGGACCCGAAGCACATGGTGGTCAAAATCCCCATGACCGCCGAGGGGTTAAAGGCCATCAAGGTGCTGTCCGGCGAGGGCATCCCTACGAACTGCACACTGATTTTCAGCGCCAACCAGGCGCTGCTGGCAGCCCGCGCGGGCGCCACGTATGTCAGCCCGTTTTTGGGGCGTCTCGATGACATCGGCCAGCCGGGCATTGATCTGATCGAGACTATCCATGATATATTCCTGAACTATCCTGACATCGAAACTCAAATCATCGCCGCCAGCGTGCGCAATCCCATCCATGTGACCGACTGTGCCCTGGCCGGTGCCGACATTGCCACGGTGCCGTACAAGGTCATCGAGCAGATGCTTCACCATCCGCTGACCGATGCCGGTATTGAGAAGTTCAAGGCCGACTATACAAAAGTTTTTGGCGTCAACGGATAAATCTTCCGTAAGGGGGAAACAAAGATATGTACTATATTGGGATCGACCTCGGCACCTCTGCGGTGAAGCTGCTGCTGATGGACGAAACGGGCAGCATTGCCAACATCGTCAGCCGGGAATACCCGATTGCCTTCCCGCATCCCGGTTGGAGCGAGCAGGACCCCGCCGATTGGTGGGCGGCGGTCTGCGACGGCATCCCCGCGCTGCTGGACGGGTTTGATGCGTCTCAGGTCAAGGGCATCGGCGCGGGCGGCCAGATGCACGGGCTGGTGGTGCTGGACAAAAATGACGCGGTTATCCGCCCCTGCATCCTTTGGAACGATGGCCGCACCCAAAGGCAGGTCGACTACTTAAACGGCGTTATCGGCAAAGACAAGCTGAGCCGTTACACCGCAAACATTGCCTTTGCAGGCTTCACCGCACCCAAACTGCTTTGGATGCGGGAGAACGAGCCGGACAACTTCGCCCGCATCGAAAAAATCATGCTGCCGAAGGATTACATCAACTATAAGCTGACCGGCGTCCACTGCACCGACCATTCCGACGCATCGGGCATGCTGCTGTTGGACGTGGAGCACAAATGCTGGAGCAAGGAAATGCTGGACATCTGCGGCGTGCAGGAATCCAAGCTGCCGAAGCTGTTTGAGAGCTGGCAGCCCGTCGGCACGCTGACTGCCGAAGCCGCCCAAACGCTGGGCCTGCCTGCGGATGTCGTCGTTTGCGCGGGCGCGGGCGATAACGCCGCTGCGGCTGTCGGCTGCGGCGCGGTTGGCGGCGGTAAGTGCAATATTTCCTTGGGCACATCGGGCACGGTGTTCATCACCAGCGATACGTTCGGCGTAGACAAGCAGAACGCCCTGCACAGCTTCGCCCACGCGGACGGAGGGTATCATTTGATGGGCTGCATCCTCTCGGCTGCGTCCTGCAACAAGTGGTGGAGCGAAGAAGTGCTGCACACCACTGACTACGCTGCCGAGCAGACACCCATTACGGCGGACAAGCTGGGCGCGAACGACGTCTACTTCCTGCCCTACCTGATGGGCGAACGCAGCCCCCACAACGATCCTGCCTCGCGCGGTGCGTTCGTCGGGCTGCGGATGGACACCCCGCGTGCCGCGCTGACCCAGGCGGTGCTGGAAGGTGTGGCGTTTGCGATTCGCGATTGTGTGGAGATTGCGCGGGCACAAGGCGTGAAGATTAAAGCCAGCACACTCTGCGGCGGCGGTGCCAAAAGCCCGCTGTGGCGGGAGATTTTGGCGAACGTGCTGGGCATCCCGCTGACGCTGCCCCAGACCGAGCAAGGCCCCGGCTACGGTGGCGCGATGCTGGCGGCGGTGGCCTGCGGGGCATACCCCAGCGTGCAGGCCTGCGCCGAGGCGCTTGTCCACGCCAAGAGCACAACCCAGCCGGACGCCGCGCTCGTCGAAAAATACAACGCTCGCTACGCCGTGTGGCACAAGCTGTACCCGGCACTGAAAGTATCCTTTGCGGAAATGGAGGCACTGCAATGAAGATTTTTTCTGTAACCGACCCGGAATTCAAGCCCTATGGCCGCGTTGTGACCGGGCTGGATACCGCCAAAGCGGAAATTTTGGCCGCCTTGGCAAACACCCCGCTGCCCGCAGCTACGGATTATGTGGCCGAGGACGCAGCCCTGCAGGAACTGCCCGCCGCCGTCGAAGTGTCGGAGCATCTTTTCGGCGGCATGCCCTGCCAACTGGGCTGGTGCAACGGTCACAACACCTATTTGAACTGCCTGGAATACCACCGCGACAGCGAGTTCAATCTGGGTACCGAAGATTTTGTGCTGTTGCTTGCCAGGCAGGAGGAAATCGCGGGCGGCAAGCTGGACACCGTCAAGGTCAAGGCGTTCCGCGTCCCGGCAGGCACACTGGTGGAAGTCTACGCCACGACGCTGCACTACGCGCCCTGCCATGTGGACGCAGCCAAGGGCTTCCGCGTGCTGGTCGCCCTGCCCAAAGGCACCAATACCGCAAAGCCCGCCATCAAGAATGACGGCGGCGATGACCCGCAGCTGTGGGCCCGCAACAAGTGGCTGCTCGCCCATCCCGACAGCGCCGAGGCCAAGGCCGGGGCGTATGTCGGATTGGTGGGGGAGAATATCCACATTTGATTCTTGCCGCGCCGTAGGGGCCGGACATGTCCGGCCCTGTACATACAAACCACAACCCATTCACGGGCAGCAAACGCAATGCTGCGGGGCGGGCATGCCCGCCCCCTACAGAGCATCACATAAAAGGAGGAAACCACCATGAAATCATCCAACATCCCCGAGGTCAAGCTCGGCATCCTTGCCGTCAGCCGCGACTGTTTTCCCATCGCCCTGAGCGAGAAGCGCCGCGCTGCCATCTCTGCCGCCTGCGCCGCCAAGGGCACTGACCTGTACGAGTGCAAGACCACTGTCGAGAACGAGCACGACATGCAAAAAGCCGTGGCCGAAGTCACCGCCGCAGGCTGCAACGCGCTGACCGTATTCCTCGGCAACTTCGGCCCCGAAACGCCCGAAACGCTGATTGCCAAGCACTTTGACGGCCCCTGCATGTTCGTAGCGGCAGCCGAGGGCGACGGCGATATGATCAATGGCCGCGGAGATGCGTACTGCGGTATGCTGAACTGCTCCTACAATCTCGGCATGCGCCATCTGAAGGGCTATATTCCCGAGTATCCCGTCGGCACGGCGGAGGAAATTGCCGACAAGATCGCCGAGTTTGTGCCGATTGCCCGCACCATTCTGGGCGTGCGTGATTTGAAAATCATCACCTTCGGCCCGCGCCCGCAGGACTTCTTCGCCTGCAATGCCCCCATCAAGGGGCTGTATGAGCTTGGTGTTGAGATCGAGGAAAACTCCGAGCTTGACCTGCTCGTTTCCTACAAAGAGCATACGGGCGACCCGCGCATCGCGGACGTCTGCAAGGACATGGCCGCCGAGATGGGCGAGGGGCACTATTACCCCGACCTGCTGACCCGCATGGCGCAGTTTGAGCTGACCCTGCTCGACTGGGCCGAGAACCACAAGGGCAGCAAAAAGTATGTTGCTTTTGCCGATAAGTGCTGGCCCGCTTTCCCGTCGCAGTTCGGGTTTGAGCCTTGCTACGTCAACTCCCGCCTTGCCAGCCGCGGCATCCCCGTGGCCTGCGAGGTCGATATTTACGGTGCCCTGTCCGAGTACATCGGCATGTGTGCGTCCGGCGACACCGTCACCCTGCTGGACATCAACAACAGCGTGCCCAAGTACATTTATGATGAGGACATCACCGGCAAGTTCAATTACAAGCTGACCGATACCTTCATGGGCTTCCACTGCGGCAACACGCCGTCCTGCAAGATGTGCAGTGACCGCGCCGTCAAGTACCAGCTCATCCAGCACCGCCTGCTGGAGCCCGCCGGCAGCGACCCCGATTTCACCCGCGGCACGTTGGAAGGCGACATTGCGCCGTCCGACATCACGTTCTACCGTTTGCAGTGCGACAGCGAAGGCCAGCTGCGCGCCTACATTGCTCAAGGTGAAATTTTGCCCGTTGCAACGCGGTCTTTCGGCGGCATCGCCATCTTCGCCATTCCCGAGATGGGCCGTTTCTACCGCCATGTCCTGATTCAGAAGCGCTACCCGCACCACGGTGCCGTTGCCTTCGGTCACTATGGCAAGACGCTGTTTGAAGTGTTCAAGTTCCTCGGCATTGCGGACATTGCCTACAACCAGCCCAAGAGCCTGCCGTATCCCACAGAAAATCCGTTTGCATAATAATAAGGGAAGGTAAAGAAGAGCTGCGTATGAATCAGCAAGGATCGCAGAAGATCGACGCTTACCGGCGTGCCAGCAACTATCCAGCAGCCGGTCAGCTCTATCTGCCGGATACCCCCCTGCTGCGCCGCCCGCTGAAGCGTGAGGACGTCAAGCGCAAGCTCATCGCCCACAAGAACTGCATCCACGAGATCGGTCAGGATATGCCCGAAATTTTGGATCGGAAGCGGCATTTGCCGGAGAAGCTCTACACTTTTTAATTAAAAATCAAGCCGAAATCTGATTATCCCTTGAAAACACTGTATCCACGGGCATTTCAGACAGGTCAAAACAACCTCATTTACTACGATATTACTACTGTTGAGTGAGCCTTGACACGCTGAAAGGCCACAAAATGCCGAGATATGGGTACAGCACCCGTCAATCGGGGCCTCCGCCCCGTGACCATATAACTGAATACAGACCGGCCATCTGCCGGGGCAACGCCATGGGTAACACAAACCTGTGGCGTTTTTTTATGCCCTGCCGGGGGCACGCAGGAACTATTGAAAAAACTGCTGGAACGGGAGAAGCCGGAAACCCCTTAGTTTACTAAGGGCGCAATTATACACCACCCAGAGGTTGGTGCATTGCGTTCTCCGAAGGCTCCTCGCCGGAGGGCTGTGATTTTCCGCAGTCATGGTCTGCTCCAAATCAAACAGGGGACGCTACGCTTCCCCTGCGCTGGCTGCCGCCAGCTACCCTTTTGTGGACTTGCCATCTGGGGACACCTTGCGCTGCAAGCTGTTCCCAGCCGACAAGTTTCATAAAATATGCTATCTTTTCGATAGCCAATGAAGTATAATGAAGGTGACAACAAATCGACATTTGTAAAGGAGGATTTACAATGAAGAAAATTGGATTAGGTATTGCAATACTACTCTTTGCCATTATAATTTCTCTTTGCTCATCAGGAATGGGGCTGCTCGTTATCGGGATTGGGATTGTAGGATTGATTTTTTCAATCATAGGATTTATGGAACGCAAGTAAAATAACTTCCAGTTTATCAGCTTCACATCGGGTCAACTTGCCCCGAACTTTTACAACTAAATACCCGCCGCCCACACAGCGGCACACCGAGCAGGAAATCTGAAAAAGG
>OMCG01002118.1_pt1 | contig 10202 bp, 10 predicted proteins | sample 1674071 | NCBI WGS metagenome assembly OMCG01 (sample SAMEA103958139, study PRJEB25191) | human gut metagenome | biome: human-associated habitat [ENVO:00009003]; feature: intestine environment [ENVO:2100002]; material: feces | place: Germany | collected 2013/2015 | reverse complement strand
TCTGGGCAACGAAGGCTTGCTGTAATTGTACCTATATTCCAGCTCAAGCGCCTAAAACTGAACTAAGCTAAAAAATCCGTTCCTTTTGCAAAAAAGGGGCGGATTTTTTGGTTAATTAAGAAAGAAAAAATAATAAAGAATAATTGTGGTGGACCGCGGCGCGGGCGTGCCGCTCAGAATTTTTTTGGGGGTGCGGGATAGTGGAACAAGATTGGTGGGCTTTTATCGTGCACTGTAGGGAACGGTCTTGACCGTTCCGGAACCCTGCTTATCTGTTATCATGGGATTTATGACCAGGCTCCTTCCGGGGCGTCGGGGACGCCGCCCCCTACAAACAATTTGTTGGTTCATCTTATATTTTTAATGTACAGTTCCGACCATGGTCCCGGCGCGGTCGGGTGACCCCGCCCTACAGAAAGGCAGAGCATAACACACTTTCTATTGCTGGCAGTACGGCAGGGCGCAGGGGCCGTTTGCTCTTACCGTATCCCCTGCAAAATCTCCACCACTTCCGCTTTATCCTGCCAACGGTACACCGATGCCACATAGTAGCTGTCCCCTGCTGTCCATGCCACCACACTGCAATCCTCAATCTGCTCCGCAGTCAAAGCAGCAATGTCATCCACAATCATGATTTGTTGTTCTATGTTCGCTTTATCTTCCTCGGTAATGGCATCATCCGGCCCGCGGCCCTGAATGTTGACTTTGTTTTCCAGCGGCATTTGGGCAATGCCCAGCACCTGGTGTTCTTTACTCTGCTTGCCGTTATCGATCAGGCAGGAGTACGCGCCGTATTTCTGATAGGTGCTGTCGTCCCATGCCACGGTGCAGCCATCCGGCAGCCAGGTCAGCTGCATTTGTTCCATGGGGATGCTGTTCTGCGGCGCTTCCTGCACGGCAAGGTATGCCCGGCTGCCCTCCAGGATCACGGCAACTTCAGGCCAAAAGGCATACACGGTGGTAACCAATGCTGCGCAGACGGCGGCTATAATGACCGTTTTCAGCAGCCGTCGGGGTGTGCGGCGCACCTGCGGCACAAATGGCATTGGCACATTGGCTGGTGCCAGCTGTTCCAGCGCTGCCAGATCCGCGCGTTGCTGGGCGGCGCACGCCTGCACCAGCAGTTCATCCAATGGTTCTTTCATAAGGTCAGACCCTCCTGTTCCAGTAATTGTTTCAGCTTTTGCCGGGCGCGGCGGCTGCGCTGGCGCACCGTAGCGGCGTGCAGCCCCAGTGCTGCCGCAATTTGTGCCCCGGTCATGCCCTGCCCGTATTGCAGCTGCAAGATGGCACGGTCGGTTTCTTCCAGCGCCTGCATTGCCGCCAGCAGGCAGCGCACGGCCTCGCTGCGTTCCAGCTTTTCCTGCGGCAGCGGGCCAACATCCGGCAGGGCGGCAAATACTGCATCTTCTGCCGGTTCGGCCCGCCGGCTCCGCCGCATGTTCAGGGCCGTATGGCGCACCGTGACCAGCAGCAAATGGCGCAGCTTTTCCGCATCGGTCGTATCGGGCCGTGCCCGGTTCAGCCGCAGCCAGCTTTCCTGCACAGCATCCTGCGCCAGATGGCTGTCCTGCAAAATTCTGTCTGCCAGTGCGCACAGGCGGCCATAATCCTGCACCAATGCCTGCTGCAAGGTATCTGCCGAGAACATTCTCTTCTCCCTCCTTTTTCCTTTATTCAGAAAGGCCTTTCACTTCTCTAACACGCCGTCCCCACATTTTGTGACAGCAAAAGCGGCACCCATGTTATCGGGTGCCGCTCTGTTTCCTATGGCAACACAAAAGCCTGCGGCGGATTGCAGGCGCAGTTCCACCACAGGCTGTATATTTTTATGTTACAGGCTGGAATAGCCAAAGCTGTTGACCAGTGCGTCAATGCGTTTGCCCTGTTTGCACCACGGGCAGTCGCGGGAATCATAGCTCTGGTAATCGCCAAGGTCGTTGGGGTTAAAGATGGAAGTAACGGGGTAGCCTGCGCACTCTGTCTGGGTGGCAAAGATTGCGCCAATGCCAACCACCTGGCCGCCGTAATAGTTGATCGCTTCCACAGCAGCCTGTGCGGTATAACCGGTGGTAACGGATGCTGCCAGGATCAGCACATGTTTGCCCGCGATCATGGGAGAGGTATTTTCGCGGAACAGCAACTGGCTGCCGGTGGTGTGTTCCGGCGTGACCACATAGATAGTCTGGTGGGCGTTCATGTTTACATAGCCGTCGCGGGTCAACTCGCTGGCCATGCAGGCGCCGATGACCTCGGTGCCGTCCAGGCAGAGGATGGTATCCACGATGGTGGTGTGGGTATAAGAGCTGACCAGTTCCAGTGCCACGGCGCGCGCTTCGGAAAGGCGGGTCTTTTGCATGGTAACGTCAATGTAATAATTGATATGGCTGTGGCTTGTGGCAAAGTGCCCCTTTGCCACGCGCAGTACAAGATCCTGTTTTTGGGTGGGTAATTTGACCATATTGATTGCCATGTGTCTCACTCCTGTTCTGTCATTTCAACCGATAAATCGCTCTCTTTCTTTTATTTTATTGTAAAACATCCCCATATGCAAGAGCTTTTTGGTGGCAATTCCGTACAAAATGCCGGGCTGCAATTTGGTTGAACTGCTATTTTTTGCGTTTTTGCTGTCTTGTTTTGCCGCTTTACACCCTACCCTGCCAATGGTATAATATTTAATATTATACTGGGGTAAAAGGGGGATCTGACGCCATGGGTTACAGGCTGGCGGAACAAAATGGGGAAAGTGTTGCCGTGCCGCGGCTGGTGTTCGCGCACCTGGCCCGCGCAGACGGCGATACCATCCGCGCCGCGTTGTATCTTTTGGGCGGCGGCGGAACCGACCCCCGCACCATGGCGCGGGATCTTGGCATGCCCAGCATTGAGGCCGCCAAGCGCGCCATGCAGTATTGGGCTGGTGCCGGGCTGCTGCTCAGTGACCGGGATGCGCCCCTGCCCAAAACCGAAATGCAGAAAGCTTCCGCCATCGACCTGACCACCCTGAACGACCCTTATGTTTCGGTCCTATGCGAGGAAGCGCAGACCGCATTCGGCAAGGCACTCAGCCGAACCGAGATGCAGCGGCTGGTCAGCCTGTATCTAAATGATGGCTGGCAGCCGGATGTTGTGCTGCTTTGCTGCGCCGAAGTTGCCCGCCAGGGCCGCCGCACCGTTGGCGCGCTGAGCCGCGAACTTTTGAAATGGCGGGATGCCGGGGTGGAAACCGGCGAGGACGCCGAACGTTACTTAAAGCAGCAGGCCCAGCGGGAAAGCTGGTGCATCGAGTCTGCCGCCCTGTTTGGCATCGCCCCTGCGCAGCTCAGCCGCTGGGAGCGCGGGGCCATTGCCCGCTGGCACGAGGACTGGCGTTTTGGCGCGGACATGATTGAGGAAGCCCTGCTGCGGGCGGACAATCACCGCACGGTGCGCTATGTGGACGGCATTCTGCGCTCCTGGTACGCGCAGGGACTAACCACGGTATCGGCGGTGCGCGGTCAGGGCCAGCTGGCGGGCAGCAACATTCTGACCACCGGGGCAAAGCCAGCCGCCCCCAAAACCGACTTGTTCCAGACCAACTGGAATGATGTTTTTGACGATGACACGGAGGGATAAGCCATGCGCACCAAAGATGAACTCTTCCGCGAAGCACTGCGCCACATTGCGGCCCGCCGCCAGCAGGCCGTAACAGCAGCCGAGCGTGACCGTGCCGCAGCGCTGGCTGCCCACCCGGAGCTGCGCGCCGCCGAGGACGCCCGCACCCACGCCGGGCTGACCCTGACGCTGGCTGCCGCCCGCGGCGCGGACCAGACCGCCGCAGCCGCAGCGCTGAAAGCGGCAGACGAGCGCTTGACAGCTGCTTATGCCACGCTGGGCCTTGGGCCGGAGGGTTTTGTTCCGCACTACACCTGCCCCACCTGCAAGGATACCGGCATGGTGAACGGTCGTCCCTGCAGCTGCGTGGCCGAAGCAGCCCGCACCCTGCGGCGGGAGGAGATCAACGCCGCAAGCCCGCTGGCCCTGTGCAGCTTTGATACCTTCGAACTGGACCGCTACCCCGCCGAGCCGGAGCCGGAGCTGGGTGGCACCCCGCGGGACTACATGGGCAAAGTGTTGGCCTACTGCCAGCGGTACGCCAACAGCTTTACGCCGGAAAGCCGCGGCCTGATGTTTATTGGCAGTGCCGGGCTGGGAAAAACCCACATGGCACTTGCCATTGCAGACACAGTTTTGAACCGCGGGTTTGATGTGCTGTACACCAGCTCCGCCGCGCTGGCCGCTCAGCTGGGGCGCGAACACTTTGACCGTGCCGCCGAAGACCCCTGGCTGGATGCCTGCAAGGAGGCCGACCTGCTGATTCTGGACGACCTGGGCACCGAGTACATCAGCCAGCTGACCATCAGCGTATTGTATGAGCTGATCAACACCCGTATGCTCTGCCACCGGCCCACCATTTACACTTCCAACATTGTGGATAGTTCCATTTTTGAAGCCCGCTACACCGAAAAAGTAGCCAGCCGCATTTTGGGCAGCTGCCAGATCTTCAAGTTTTTTGGCACCGACCAGCGCTTAAAGCGCGGCGGCAAGCGCTGACCCCCATACAGAAAGGTGGTCGGCATTGCTTCCATGAAAAAGCCCGCCGAGTTGGAAACGCTGGGTGTGGATGCAGTGATTGGGGATTATACGGATTTGGGGAAACTGGCAAAAATTTTGGAAGTATAATTTTTTTAACTGCCTCCTTCACAGCTGCTTCCCGGATAACCAAAAATGGCATGTACTGCACTCTTGTGCGTGAGCAGTACATGCCATTTTTATTTATTGTGCTCCTGCGCGGAAATTCAGTAGTTTTCTTCCGCTTTGCTCTTTCGCGGCAGACGCTTCCACACAAGCGCAGCGGCATCGCCAATGGCGGTCAGGCCGCGCTCCATGCTGTGCAGCGTCTGCACAACAAGCAGCAAAAAGGCGATCAAAATCAGCATACCGCGCATATCCAGACGTTCCAGGCCGAGGAACCCGCCCAGCAGCGCGATCGCCGCACCGGCCAAAATCAGCATACCGCCCCACAGCACACCATGAGCCACGGTGAACGGCTTGCACACATCCCACAATACCGCCATGCCAACAGCCAGCAACAGCAGCGTTGTCAGGGTTGTCAGGGTGCCGATGGGCAGCTCAAATGCGAACACAAAGGCTTCGATACCCAAAATGAGCAGCAGGTCGCTCAAACCGCCGGGCAGGGCCGCGCGCAGAACATTCTGGATGAATTTGCCGTGCACCATCTCGTGGTTGGGCTCCAGCGCCAGAATAAAGGACGGGATGCCGATGGTAACCATCGACAGCAGCGAAAGCTGCAGCGGCTGCAGCGGATACGGCATGGTGATGAACAGCGCGATAAAGGTAAGCAGGAACGAGAAAATATTCTTGACCAAAAACAGTGATGCCGACCGCTGAATGTTGTTGATCACGCGGCGGCCCTCCGCCACAACGGCAGGCAGGCCGGAAAAATCCGATTCCAGCAGTACCAGCTGGGCCACCTGGCTGGCGGCCTGGGCACCGGATGCCATGGCAATACCGCAGTCCGCATCCTTCAGGGCCAGCACATCGTTCACGCCGTCGCCCGTCATCGCAACGGTGTGGCCATCCGCTTGCAATGCTTTCACGAATTTGCGCTTCTGGGCGGGGGTTACACGGCCAAACACCGTGCAGGTGCGCACGGCTTCGGCAACTTTTTCGTCGGTATCCAGCGTTGCGGCGTCCACATAACGCTCTGCGCCCTCAATGCCCGCCTGGCGGGCCACCTCGCTGACGGCAACGGGATTATCGCCGGAGATGACCTTAACGGCAACGCCCTGTTCGGCAAAGTAGCGGAACGTTTCCGGTGCTTCTGGTCGGATGCGGTTGGCAACGGGCAGCAGGGCCACAAACTCCAGCTTGTCAGCATCCAGCCCGACCTTGGGGTCCGGCTCAGCATCACAGCGAGCCAACAGCAGCACGCGGCTGCCTTTTTCCAAAAGCGGCTCCACCTGCGCAGCAAGCTCGGCATAGCGGGCACCGGCCACAAATTCCGGTGCCCCCACCACAAAGCTGCCCTCGGCAAAGGTCGCGACGCTCCATTTGTATGCGGAATTGAACGGCACCACGCTTTGGCGCGGCCAAGGCGTGCCGTTCTGTTTGCCAAAGCGCTGTACCATGGCGCGGGCGGTATCGTTATCCGGTTCAGTCCCCGCGTAAATACTATGCAGCACGGTGTATACCCTGTCCTGCGGCCAGGCATCAGGGGTCAGCAGCAGCGGCTCCCCGGCTTCCATCCGGGCCTCGGTAATGGTACCGGTCTTGTCCACGCACAGCACATCCACGCGGGCCAGCGTTTCAATACAATTCATATCCTGCGCCAGTACCTTGCGCTGCGCCAGCCGCACCATACTGACGGCGAGGGCCACACTGGTCAGCAGATACAGCCCTTCGGGGATCATGCCGATCAGCGCCGCCACCGTAGCTTCCACCGAATCCCGCAGCGGCAGTTCCAGGCTGACATATTGCTTTAGGAACATTACCACGCCCATCGGGATCAGCGCAATGCCGATCACCCGGATCAACCCATCCAGCGAGCGCATCATCTCGCCCTTGGCAACCTTGTGGCCGCCCTCGCGGGCTTCGGTTGCCAGCTTGCTGGCATAGCTTTCGGCACCCACATGGGTCAGGCGCACGGTGCACCGGCCGGATACCAGAAAGCTGCCGGACCGCAGCACATCGCCAACGTTTTTGGGCACCGGCTCTGCTTCGCCGGTAATCAGGGCTTCGTTCGCCTGAGCGCTGCCGGTGCACACAACGGCGTCTGCACAGATCTGCTCGCCGGAGGTAAACTCCACAATGTCATCCCGCACCAGCTCTTCGCTGGGCAGCAAAATGCTTTTTCCGTCCCGCAGGCAGCGCACCTTATGCGCCGCCACAAGGGTCAGCTGGTCCACCGTGCGCTTGCTGCGCAGCTGCTGCACCGTGCCAATGATGGTATTGGCAATCACAACCCCCAAAAAGGTCATGTTCGCGAAGGACCCCACCAATGCCAGGCAAAGCGCCAGCACGATAAAAACCAGATTGAAAAACGTAAAAATATTATCCCGAATGATCTCGGTTTCGCTCCGGGTCGGCGAAGCCGCCGCATGGTTATCCAGCCCCGCCGCCATGCGCTGGGCTGCCTGTTCCGCGGTCAGGCCCTTGGCTGGGTCTGTTTCCAGCAGCGGCACCTGCGGGCGTTCGGGCTGTGGCTGGGCCGCGGCCGGCTGTTTGCCTGCCGGGCGCGGCAACTGTAATTTTGACAAAGCGCTCTCCCCCAGTTTTTACAACAATATTGGAATGTCTTTTTATTATAAACGAGATTGTATGAATAAATATAGCGCCCACTCCATAATTCCTGATTTTATTTATGCCCTGAACTTTTCCCTTGCTGCGCACAGTTCCCGCGCTTTGGCTTTTTTACAAAAAAATCCCTGCCCAACGCTTGACAAACGCCTATTTCCCGGCTATAATATTACTTGTTCGTTATGGATGATTAGCTCAGCTGGTTAGAGCGCTGCGTTCACATCGCAGAGGTCGAGGGTTCGAGTCCCCCATCCTCCACCAGAATAAACGCCGTAGGTTCGTTAGAATCTACGGCGTTTTCTTTTGCAGGTACACACTTTCGTACCCACTATATTTCCCAGCAAAGCAACCGTATAGCCCCCCAAAAAAGCTCGTGCTGTCAGATACAATAACGGCAAAACTCTGTTTCGGCCGATTTCCACTCCTCGTTCCTCACTCCATAGAATGTTATAAATTCCTCACATTTCTATTGACACCGAAGCTTTCGTGTGATATATTCATCACATAGCACGTGCGAAATTTCTCACTTTATGGATGCAGATAAAAGAAAGGGACTTACCATGAAAAAGGTGTCATTACGGGAACTGGTTGCTGATAAAATCATTTTTTCTATCCTGATTGCCATGTACTATTGGATGTGGGCACGGAACGACTGGAAAGATTATTACACGACCGTTCAAAACGTTATTTTTGCTTTCAGCTTTTATTATTTCGTTTCCCGCGCCATCCGGGTCAAAAAATACAAGCAGGAATCCCCCGATGAAATGGCTGAAGGCAACCTGTGGAGATGCGATGCCATCTGCTTAAAAATCAGCGTAGCAGCTTTTATTGTGATTGGCTTTACCTGCGCTGTCGGCCGTATGGTTCTTACCACAGAAATCATCGGTTATGGCTTGATGGCCGCACTGATTTTGATTTCGGTGGTGCGCACGATCATCTTCTATCTTATGGATAAGAAAGGGCTTTGAACATGGCCTTATCAACCAAACTGAAAGAATACCGGGAAGCAAAGGGCCTTAAGCAGGCAGACCTTGCCGAGCTAGTCGGCGTCCGGCGCGAAACCATTGTGAACCTGGAAAAAGGGAAATACAATCCCTCCCTCAAGCTGGCAATGGACATTGCAAAAGTGTTCCATACCACGGTAGAAGAGCTGTTTTTCTTTGATGATTAACCCACAAGGAGCGTGCTTTTATGCCTGAAACAGTTTTGGTAAATGGCAATGCCTACTTTCTGCTCAAACTGCTGGGCAAGGGCAAAGGCGGGTATTCTTACCTGGCGCAGATGGCGGACGGGCAGCAGGTCGTGGTTAAGCAGATTCACCATGAACCCTGCGTCTATTACCAGTTTGGCAATAAGATCGAAGCCGAACTGCGGGATTACAACCACCTGCAGGAAATCGGCATTCCGATGCCGCGTATGCTGGATGTTGACACCAAAGCGGAACGCATTGTGAAAGAATACATTGCTGGCGAAACCGTGTATACCCTTGTGCTGAAAGATGCCCTGCCCGAAACCTGCCTCCGCCAGGTGCAGGCCATGTGCCGCCTGCTGTACCCGGCGCACACCAACATTGACTATTTTCCCACCAATTTCATTTTGCAGGGCGATACGCTGTACTATATTGACTATGAGTGCAACGACTACATGGACGAATGGAACTTTGAAAACTGGGGCTGCAAATACTGGGCAAAAACGCCGGAATTTTTGCAGTATGCCGCCGAACACCCGTAACGTTTGCCCATTGCCAAGGGGGTTGGAAAAGGGTATAATCTGTTCTGGTTCTGCTTTTTCAGATATACTTTAGGCAATGCCGCACAATTCCCGCCTAACGGCTTAAGCACCGCTCCGGCAGCTGCGGCACGGCATCTGCGTTGCCAAAATGCTCGATAATACACAAAGTATTATCTGCGCTTTTGGCTTAGCATCTGCCACACCTCGCTCACCGTATCGGCACTTAGAATTATGCGGTATTGCCTTTACGTTTTCAACACTCGTTTCACTCAGGTGCTTATATGGTGATTTTATCCGGCCGCGGTGTCCCGATCCTTGACCCCGAATTATTCCTTTGATTTTTGCTTTCTCCAACAAAAAGAATCAAAGGAGTGTATAAATTGAACAATCCGTTTTCTACCCTGACCAAAAAGGAATGGCTGCTCTGGCTCTGTTCGCTTTTTATTGTGCTGGTTTCCAATATTCTGGCAGCAAACTTTGACCCTCTCACCCTGATTGCTGCGCTGGTGGGCGTTACCTCCCTGGTGTTTGCGGCCAAAGGCAACGTTTGGGCGCAGGTGCTGATGATCGTGTTCAGTATTTTATACGGTATCATCTCTTTCCGGTTCCGCTACTGGGGTGAGATGATCACCTATCTGGGCATGGCGCTGCCCATGGCGGTATGGTCCGCCATCACCTGGCTGCGGCACCCTGCCGAGAGCGGCGATGCTGTTGCCATCCAGAAGTTGAACCTGCGCCAGTTTGCCGGGCTGCTGGCCAGCTGCGTTGTGGTCACGGTGCTGTTTTACCGCATTTTGGCCGCACTGGACACGCCAAATCTTGCTTTCAGCACCCTCTCTGTCATCACTAGCTTTCTTGCGGCGGCACTGACCATGCTGCGGTCATCATATTATGCTTTAGGGTATGCCGCCAATGATGTGGTGCTGATCGTGCTGTGGCTGCTGGCTTCGCTGACAAATTCGGGGTATCTTCCGGTGGCCGTCAACTTTATCATTTTCTTTTTTAATGATCTGTACGGCTTTATCAGTTGGAAAAAGCGCGAAGTTCTGCAAGCTTAATATTTTAGGCAATACCGCATAATTCTAAGTGCCGATACGGCGAGCGAGGTGCGGCAG
>OMCG01002115.1_pt1 | contig 10211 bp, 8 predicted proteins | sample 1674071 | NCBI WGS metagenome assembly OMCG01 (sample SAMEA103958139, study PRJEB25191) | human gut metagenome | biome: human-associated habitat [ENVO:00009003]; feature: intestine environment [ENVO:2100002]; material: feces | place: Germany | collected 2013/2015 | reverse complement strand
TTCATTTTAGCTAAAATTTAATTGTTATTTATCTTTATAAAGATAAGATTATTAGCGGAATAAACAAAATAAGAAAGTGACAAACTCTGCAAAAGGGTCTTATAAATTAACCTTTTCACAAAGTCTGTCACCGATGGAACGACCAGTCAAAATTCAAGAACTAAGATAACCCTTGTTTACAAGGCGTCGAATGATGAAATTCAGGTCTTTATAGTAGCTTTTGTTGTTACTGATATGTTTTTTTACACCCTCGTTCGCCCAAATGTTTTCTACCCGATAGCCGAACTGGTTGTAAAATTCATCGACTGAAATCACTCCGCGCCGTACCATGATCGCACCCAATTCGATCGTCCCGATATAATCGAAAAACTCGGCATTGGAGAAATCCATTGTCCTATCAGGATTTTTAGATTGCAATTCAGGTAAAATCGGCTCCTTGTCTTCGGGATCGAACAGCGCCGTATGGATTTTCTTCTTCTCCTCGCTATTCAGCATCTCGCGCAATTGGGCTAACGAATTGATCGTTTCGACATCAATGTATTTGGCTAATTGATAACTTGCAATCCATAATGTCAATAATGCTCCTGAAACTTTAAGGGTATATTCACAATCAATCCTACAAATGCAGCAACAAGGGCATTGCAAAGAGAACCAGCCGAGAATAAGGATCAAAAACGATATTGCGGTCGCCACCAATAGTCCCCAATTGATAACGACAATCAATTTCGATATATTTTTCATCATTCAACACCATAACTCTCCTGTGATGCCGAAACACCGCAGGAGAAAGTTTAACTTTTATTCATCTAATCCTGTAATACTTGTAAAGCCCCTCCATCCTATTGCGGCTTTATAAGCGTCGGCACATCCTGTTGGTACTTTAAGCACCGATTGAGGATTTACGCCAAATGCGGCTTGGTCACAAGTTGGTGGCGTTGGTGTGCCAATCTTAACTAATCGTAATTCCGAATTACCATAAAAAGCATATCCACCAATAGATTCTACCTGCGTGCAGTTAGACATATCCACAGTTCTCAGATTCGGCAACCGATAAAATGCACCAATAGGCCCAGAAAAATAATCGGAACCAGAAGAAGAACGATAATAACCACCTTCGATAGATTTCAGCTGTGAATTATGCTCAAATCTTACCGTGGCTAATTTAGTACACTCTTGGAATGCTGCTTCTCCAATCGTTTGTACACTTGCAGGAATATCAATAGTAATTAGAGGACATCCCAAAAATGCTCCATAACACCCATAGCCACAACAATACCCTTCTATAGCACTCAATTTTGAACCTTCCTCAAATTTTACATCCGCTAATCTACTACATCCTTGAAATGTTGCCGCACCTATCGTCTGCACACTTGCAGGAATCTCGATAGAGGTTAATGATGTACAGCCATAAAATGCGCCATAAGAATAACCCCCTTCAATGGTTCTCAATTGAGAATCTTCTTGAAAAGTTACATCTTTTAATTCAGAACAATTCTGAAACGCACATTTTTCAATTGTAGTTACTCCATTAGGTACTATAACCGATTTTAATGCACTGTTGTAAAATGCTTCTGTATCAATTGTTGATAACGTTTTTGATAAAATTAGATTTTCAATATTCTTAGAATTATAAAATACTCGTGTTGGTAAAGTTGTGATGTTAACATCTGAAATGTCGAGGTCTCGCAATTTTGGCATCATATGATAGATAAATAAGAAATCGACATCATTCAGCACACCCGTGATTTTCAACGATTCGATATTGGCATAATCATAACCCGCCAATTCATTTTCCAGTTCACCTTTCGTTTCGACATGAACCTCGGTACACGTTCCCAATTGTCGAAAGATTATTGTTTGCAATATCTTGCCTTGTTCATCTTTCAATGCTACCGTCGTATAGCGTTGCATCCCCTCGTTAGCAGTTACCTCAAAAACAATCGTATCTTCCCGTAAGGCTCGTGTTTCGGGAGCCAGCGATAGCCACGACTGGGCATCTTCAGGAATCTCTATGGTGTAATCCAAATTCGTTGTCAATTTGATTTCCTGTGTACCCCCAGCAGAAGTAGCATTAATAGAGTTATCTGCTATATTGATTTGCCCCTGCATGCAATTCAGCGACACCATAACGGTACGATAGGAACCGTCATTAGCAAACACAAGGATTTCACTTTCTACAATTGGATTAGGGGCTGTAATCGTAATCGTTCCCTTATCCGTAGAGGTCGCATCTACCTTGACTTTCCATCCATCCTGTGCAATGGCTTTGACAACCGTATTTTTGGTTGCATCCGTAATTGTGTAGGAAATCGTTTTGCTCTCGCCTCCATTGAGAATGGCTATATCCGTCGTATCGAATGCAATTGCAAACTTTGAATTATCGCTTTTAGGAATCGTGATAACAGAATCGTCCTCCAATGTGAAATAGACATTATCATTATCTTCCGTTACACTTTTGAAGATGCCATTCGTTCCGTCCTTGCCATCAATCCCATCTTCTCCATCCGTCCCGTCTGCTCCCGTTGCTTGCCCTATATCCGTCCAAGTTTTACCATTATCCATTGAAAGCATCCAGCGACCATTTTCTATTTTCAGTTGTGGTGTAATGCCATCTTTGCCATTGGTTCCATCCTCGCCATCAACTCCGTCCTTGCCGTCTGTTCCTTGTGCCTTTACCTTATTTCCCTTTTCATCGGTCAGCCATTCACCATCAAGTGTCCAATAATAGATGCCGTCCGTGTCTTTCTTCACACCAATAATAGGAGCGTCCTCGCTATTTTTCCCGTTTTTAATTGTAGCAGTAGAACCATCTGAAAAGTGGATAATGTAACCATCGGATATTTGTTCAACTTTGGAAATCGACAAATTATCCTGCAATGCTTCTACAATCTTCTGCAACGATGAAATATTGGTGTTCATCTGTTTGCAGAGTTCCTCCAGTTTGGCCACACGATTTTCGAGGTCATTCAAATCATTGCGCAATGCGCTGTCGTCGTACTTATCGCTACACCCAAATAGCAACAAGCCGCAAAACACAAGAGATAGTAGTTTTTTCATAAATAGTAAGTATTTGAATTAAGTGTTTTTCAAATCTTACTATCCGCCCCTCAATAGTGGATTCAATAAATAAGAAAGCGCAGGGCTGAAAGCTCATTTGAGGATAGTAGGCCGTAGGATTGCCCGAACATTCAAATAAGCAACAACCCCGCGCCGTATCCGTAAAGGATATGACGGGAGATAAGGTCTGCCTATTCTCATGTTCAATGAATTTCCTACGTTCACTATCCGAGAATAAACTTACGCTTCCGTAAATTTCAATATGTCATCCACAAAGGTAAAAAACATATTCTGAAATCGCAATGACCTTATCCCGCTTTTCGGGATTGTTGCCGTATCAAATTTCTGAAAAACAAAGTTTCTATCCAATAGCGGGGAGTATGGAATCGAAACTTTGTTAGTTGTAAGTTGGGTTAATCGTTCCCGCAGATTTCTTGTATTACGCCGTCCATGTAAATCGCCTGCCCGCTGGATTGTCTGCCCCACCAGAAGCAACCGTATTCCTCGATGATAACCTCGCCTTGCTCTTTCAGCCGTTCAGCCAGCCAAGAATCAATTAGCCACCATTCCATGACATCATCCACGAACGGATAAAGATATTCTTCGGAAATAAGGTTTGCCCGTATCATTTCCTCGATAACCGTGCTTTGATTCTTCAAAACACAATTCTGTACTATTCGTTGCGCATTCATATAATCGGTTGTTGCGAGTTCGTGCGTATTAGCCATCGGTTTGCAAAATTTGTGTGGTCAGCCTGTCGTTCCTCGGCGCAATTCTCCATTCCGTTTTCTGTCGGGTACGCACTATGCGATTCAATGCGGAGAGTTTTGTTGCAGTAATAGTACGGGATAAATTGCTTTGTACTTGTGTCAAATGCAAAATTCATTTCTGTATTCTGCGCAAGTTTACCTTTAGCTTCGTAGTATTCTACCAGCGAAATAAGGTTGTACTTTCCATTGCGCCCAATCATTGCGGCACGTAAGCGTGTGTAAACTCCGTTTCCGTGGTCGATTCTGTAAGCCCGCACGGCTAACAAGGCTTTCAGAATTTCTGTCGCCCTTTCATTTAATGTTTTCATGGTCTGTAAAGTTTAGAGTTATTCCCCATTACTTGTAAAAAGATAACTCCATTCATAACCAACTAAAAAGGGCGGCATATCTCCATGTAAGAATAGCTTTCCGATTCTATATAATGCAAATAACTCTATGTGGTTATATGGTTTCGGGCATAAATAGGGGTGGTCTGTTTTATGTGGAATCCTATTAAATAGTAAGTAAAAAATTCGGTTTCCCATCTGAAAAGGGGGGAGGGGTGAAAAAGAGATAGTATCTTCACAAGCAAAGAATAGGACCAACTTTGCAAGGGGGTCTTAATTTACCCCCTTTGCGAAAGTCGGTCCGTTTTTCCTCTCTAAAACTCGAACATCTTTTTGCCGAGCAGATAGGCTTTGTTGCCCTTTATTCGAGGCTTGTCATCGGCAATCTCGAAAAACAGCTTGACAATCTGCCTGTCTACACGCCCCTTGAATGGTATTCCGTTATCGGTTATCAGTCCCCGCAGAAAACCGAGTATTTCAGAACAGAGCACCAAATCGCCCGTATTGTATTTCGCATAGACGGCTCGTTGCATCTTTTCGGAGGTCATCAATCGGTTCTCCTCCACGTTCTCCAACGCCGCCTTGATTCTGCGCCTGTCATAGCCCAGTTGCCCGATGCGCTCTTTACCGAGAATCGTTGCCGCTTCAATGATTTCTGAGAACGTATCGCCTAATTGTTCGCAGAGAAACGTTTGTTCTGCGTCGGGATTCTTCCGCTGGATTCGGTCGATTTGTTCTACCACCTCGCGCCATAATTCCGTCGTTCCTTTTATTTGGGCCTGTGTCCGCCGCAGACGGTCTTCGTCTGTCAGGTCGTAATCTACCTTATGAACGGCCAACTGGAACGGGGCGTCTTTGTACTCCTCCTCAATCGTTGCGGAGGATCGGTAGAGGGCTTCCAGTCGGGCATCCGTCCATGCGTTGTCCCACATAAACCAGTTTCGATTGCCCGTGCGCGTTACGAAGCGTTTATAGTCCATCCCTTGTAAGGCTTGCGTAAGGGTTTGGTGTTCGATTTCGCCCTCAATAGGCAACTCCCGTATTCGGTTGTAAATCCGTTCTTGACATTCGAGGTTATGGAACAACTTGTCGCGCGAAACGCTCTGCAATCTGTCGTAGGTATTCGTTATATGGTACGCCTGCTCTATGCCGTTACGAAATCGCCCGATGGCCTGCACGACCTCGGTCTGCGGGTCTATCATCGAATAGGGAGCATGGAACACATCCGTAAGCACGATTACATGCGGCTTGTAGTCCAGTTTAATGTCTACCGCCGAGTAGAACCGACTGGTGAAAAAATTTACTCCTGCAAGTTCGGACAAGCGGTCGCTTACATCGGTGAAATTTTGCTGTTTGAGTTTGCGGACGCTCTTATCGGCGCAAAACACTTTACAACGGCCCTCCAATTTGAGCGTCTGAATCAGTCCCAAAATCGTATCGGTCGAATTTATAAAGATGCAGACCGTTTCATCTTTCAACCGTACGAGTAATTTTCGGAGTATCCGCACCGTATTGTTCGTGACGCAAAGTGTCAGCGGTCGGCGGTAGTCGTAAGTGGGAGCAATCCGCACCATTTCAAAATTCTGTTCCTCGAAACGCGGGTCGGAGGGCAGGATCGGAGTTGCCGAAACCATCGCCTTATTCTTGAATCTGAAAAAGTCCTCGACGGGCAGGTAAATATCCCCGCGGTAGCCCACATCCTGTATGGTCTTTTCGCACTCGTCGAGCAAGAGGAAATAATCGTCGTACATCGGAGTATGGGTTTCGTACATGGCGGGGAGCACCTTTTTGTCAAAGCCTTCGGGCGTCGTGATGATTTTGCGATAGCCGTCATGCTCGCCCGCAAGATAGGCTTTCACATCCTCTTTCGTGATGCCCTCGTACACGGCGAACAGAAACGGGTGCTCCGCTTTCTTGCCGAGGATAACGGGCACATTCGGTTCAATGATGATCGAGTGCCGTTTCGCATGTACGATCTCTCCATAGGTAGCACCGCAACCCGTCAGCGTTTTGTTAAGGATCGTATTCGTCGGGATTTCTTTATTGGGGAGTATATCGGAAAGAACCTGCCCCCGCTTGATTTCGATCGTTTTTTCGACCATAGATAAAAAATTATGGGGAGCGAGCGGTGAAACCCGCTCCCCTGTTTGACTTATGTTAGGCGAAAAGTGCCGTTACATCTTCCATTGCTTCGGCGAGCATCTTGATTTTACCATTCGGGAAAATCCATGAATGGGTCAGATAACCCGTCCCGCTTTCCGCGTCTTGGGTGTATTCTTCCCGACGCTTGGTCGTGTATCGGCGGATTTCCGCCTCCAACTTTTCCAGCCATTCACCCTGACAGCAAATTTCGCTATCAGCGTCGCAGTTGTTAATTTCGGGGAGTTCCTCGCCCAGCAGAGCCGCCAGCAAATAGGCCCAAATCTGAGCATTCAGCAAGAGTTTGCCTTGCAACTCGGTCTGACCTTTACGCAGGCCGACCCAAACGTAACCGCAACCTGCAACATCCACGCGGGGCGTAATGATGATGGCGTCCAAACCCAGCCCAATGGCTTTCTGCATAACGCCTACCATTTGGGCATTGTTCTCGTACTTCATCTGTACGAAACGCATTACGGGTTTCTCTTCAATTTTATTCACCGTCTGAACGGTGGTGGCGAGCGAGCTTACTTTCTTCGGCTCAGTCGCAGAAATAATTAAATTATCCATATTTTTAGAAGTATTTAGATTGCTATTACTACCATTAATATTTACAAGCGTTTTCATAATCGTTATCTTTTTATTAAATTTTGTTGCCGCCTCTTTCGGGCTGTCGGCTACTCCCTGCAATTTCGGTCGGCCGTACGCTCCGACCTGTTGCTTTTCAGGGCTAATACGGGATATTTCCCCCTTTTGTTTTCCGTTTTGAGGTAGATATTATAGGCTCTATTTGAGCCTATTATTTACCCCTGTTTTTCAGTTGTTTAGGTTTTGTGTTTCATCGGTCGTATTTTTTCATTTTACCGCCTCTTTTGCAGGCCGTCGGCTATTCCCCGAATCTCTCGAATAACCGTACGCTTTATTCGCGGATTCTGGCTATTGAACCTGCATAAATCCGACCTTTGGTGCCTTTGCAAAAACATAAATAATAGCCCTTAAAAATCGACCTATTCATTACCTTTGCTGTCGAAAATATTGCAAAATATGTCAGGGAAAATATTGTAAATCTGTTGGTTATGACAAAATGGCAGATGTCATGACACTGGCAGATTTTTGGCAGAAAAAAAGAAAGGGAACCGCGATAAACGGCTCCCTTAAATGGTATGGTTATATAGTCCGATCAGTCCAATAGCGGAAAATCAAAATCCTGCATGATAACCTGCCTCTGCAATGGTATCGGTCTGAATCGTGGTGCTTGATTCATAGCCGCTCGTTTCAGATAGGCGGCAAGGTCGGCGCGGATTACTTTCGGGTCGTATTCGCCGCTCCATCCTTTACTATCGGGATAGCAACCCGTGAAGCGTGTATAGTCGTGAATGAGTTGGCATAATTCGTTCGGCGTATCGGGCTGGCTGGGTATGGCATTTTCTTCATGGAGCATTCGGTAAATGCCGTATGCAACTGCCGAATAGATGGCATTATCCTTTTTTCGTCCCGCAGACGGTTTGCGCCGTTGAATATCTTGCCGTGCTTTCTCGGCTGTTTGTACTTCGGGAAAATAGCTTGCAAGTTCCTTTTTAATCAGACGGAATAACCAGTTATCGCTGTTCGGAATAGAAATCTTTTCCGCTTCCCCATTATTGGTGCGAATTGTGATGGCGGTCTGTTCGTTGCCTTGAAATGTCCGTGCCTCCATTTGCTCCATAAAAAGCAACAGGTGTGCCCATTCGCTTTGGTATATGTCCCAAGAGTAAAATTGAACAAGATCATTGTATTCGTTTTCGTCGATCTGCCGTTCGCGGATGCAGTAGGCCACAAGCAATAGGGTTTCCTCTATTATTGGGGTAATTGTCCCGTAAGAGTTGATAAGTGATAACAAGTCATGGCATTCGAGGTGTCGAAACGGCAAAACCAGATTGCAATCCTCTTTAATGCTGTACTTTACGATATTACCCTCTCGGTGAGGTATCAGACATTTGGCATTTGAAAGTTCTTTGTTGAAATAACCTGCCGTGATGCCGAAATATTTTTCCAGTAAGGGCAGGCAAGCGGTGAAATATTCGGTCGTTACGGGGTAAAAGGTGTGTTCTTCTTGCATAGGAGTATCTTTATAAAGACGAATTTACAAAATTCCGCTTTCTGCCGCAACCGACGACCGCAGAAAAAAGAAAAGGGACTACCCGATGCAAGCGGATAATCCCTTAAAAGGTAGTGATAAATTTAGTTTTGGGGGCTATAAGATAGACCTTTTTTCAAACCTTGTCACCACCTCACAATAAGTTTTGCATGGCCGCATCTATCTGCGAGTTCTCGAATGAATCGAGGTAGATTTGCGTAATCTTTTCCGAACTGTGCCCCAGCGATTCCGAAATGATGGATGTCGAAACTCCCGACCTTTTCAGAACAGTTGCGAACGAGTGCCGCGCAACGTATGTCGTGAGCGTGATAGGCAGGTGCAGATGCTCGCCGATTAGTTTCAGATAGCGATTTATCCGCTTGTTCGTCCGTTGCACCCGTCCGTACTGCTGTTGCGCCGTAACGTGAACAGAACGCCTTAAAACAGGGAAAATGTAATCCTGCGGATGTGCGTTCGGTTGGCGGTACTTGTCGAGGATGTCGAGGGCGGCAGGTTGGAGTTGGAACGACAGGAGTTTACCTGTTTTCTGACGATTGATAACCAACCGTTCGTCCACGATGTCTGCATAGCGGATGTGCAAAATGTCTGTCAGATTGATGCCGCACGACAGGTAGCTGAACAGGAACAAGTCCTTTGCCAGTTGCAGGAACGGTTTGGGGTACTTGGTCAGCGTGCGTACCTCGCAATCCATAATCCGCCTTATATCCTCTTTCGTTAGCGACCGTTTGGCCGTGGCTTCCTTGAATCGGCTCACTTTGAACGTGTCGAAAGGGTAGTCTGCCTTTTTGATTAGACCGTCGGTGATTGCGCTGTTGTACAGCACCCGCAACGAACGGAAACGGATGCCAATGGAGTTGTCGGAATAATGCCGTTCCACCCGCAGCCATTGTTCGTATCGTTTCAGCCACTCGGCGTCGATGTCTATAAAATAAAAGTCCAGCGAACGGCAGAATTTCGTCAGCGAGGTGCGGAGTTCCTGAAAGGTTTTGGCGTTGCCTACACGTTTCTCGGCCAGCAGGCGGTCGATGTAGCCGTTCAGATATTCGCTGACGGTTTGGCGCACGACCTTGCGGGATGCCTTTTCGAGAAGCGTGTTTAGTGTATATTCCTTGTCGCTGGTTTTAAAGTCCAAAATCTGCTCCTGCAACTCTTTCGTCTTGGTTTCAATAAGGGTGTTTATGCGCTCTTTATCGGGGCAATTCCGCTTGGGACGGCTTTTGTCAAAGTCCCAAAATTTGGCATCGAGGGAAATGTGCAGGCTGATGTACTTGATTCGGCGGTTTTTCGTGAGCCGTAACATGAGGGGGTGAGTGCCGTCAGATAGGGTTTTAGAGGTGTACAGGACGGTTGTGAGGGTGGTGTTCATAACCAATTTCGGTTTAAACATTGGTTTAAACAAATCCCCGATTTCGCCGTAAAAACCGCTCGAAACAAGACACGAAAAAACCACCTACATTGCTGTAAGTGGTTGATTTTGAGAGTGACACCGACAGGACTCAAACCTGTAACCTTCTGATCCGTAGTCAGATGCTCTATTCAATTAAGCTACGGTGCCGAATTGCGAATGCAAATGTAGGGCAAAAATCCGAAACACGCAAATAATTGCTTAAAAAATTTAGTAAAAAAGATGATCCGGACGACGGGTGTTATGCCATCGTTCGGATTATCAGTCGTTTAAAAAATGACGCTATTTCATCAATTCCTCCAGCCGGGACTGCAATTGCCTGCCGGGAAGGTTGCGGGCGACGGAAACCGCACCAGGCGGCATATATACATTCCGCG
>OMCG01002108.1_pt1 | contig 10248 bp, 9 predicted proteins | sample 1674071 | NCBI WGS metagenome assembly OMCG01 (sample SAMEA103958139, study PRJEB25191) | human gut metagenome | biome: human-associated habitat [ENVO:00009003]; feature: intestine environment [ENVO:2100002]; material: feces | place: Germany | collected 2013/2015 | reverse complement strand
TTCTGGTCTTTGAGCTGATGAAGGTCGCTCTGCAGTTCATGAACGTCAACTCCTCTTACACCTACATCGTCCAGGGCCTTGTCATCATCGTGGCTGTGGCCATTGATATCCGCAAGTACCTGGCTAAGAAGTAAGCCCTCTCTTCTGTGGGCCGTCTGCCTTTTGGGCGGGCGGCCCCTTTTTTTGTTCATGTTTGTGTGCTATCATAAAAGCAACAACCATCAGGAGGTGCAGTATGGCACAAAAAGACCTCACCCCTGCCGAGCGCGAGGCAGAGCTTGCCCGGCGCGAAGCCGTTCTGGCTGCCCGCGAAGCACAGCTGGCACAAGAGCAGGCCGAGCTTGCCGATCAGCGGGCCGACTTTGAACAAGGCAAAAAGTCCCTGCTTGACAACGGCGACAAGAACTTTGTCAATCCCAAGGAAAAGCTCTACGATCATTTTCCCCTCACTGTCCATCAGATGGACATCATCATCGGGGTGCTGTTTGCGCTCATCGCCCTGTTTCTGATCCTGGGCGTGACCCACACCAGCTTCTTTGGCCTGTTCGGCGGCTGAATCTGTCCGGCTCTTCCGGAAACGGAGGAGCCTTTTTTGATGCCCTGCCCAACGCTTCTTCGCTGCATACTTTTGCAAAAGTGATTGCATTTCATCCGCAATATGATTATAATTTATAGCAAACCAACTTTTTAATGCAACAGCAACAACGTTGGTTTGCATATCGCAGATATGCTGCTACTGTTGCGCTAATTTCCAGCCTTGCGATAATAAGAAGCTGCCGGGTTTGCGGCAGCAGAAAAAGGGGTGTATAAAAGTATGAAACGCAAATGGATCGCGGCACTGCTGGCCGGTTGTATGTTGGCCGCACTGTTGCTCACCGGCTGCTCTGCCGCCGAGACGGTCAAGCGTCTGCGCTTTGGCGTTGCCGGCGAGGGCGGTGTCTACCACAATTTTGGTGAACAGTTTGCCGCGCTGGAAAACGAGACTTCCAACGGCACCATCGAGCTCCGGACCACCGCCGGTTCGGCCGCCAACCTGCGCCTGCTCACCGGCGAATACCTGCAGCTGGCCATTGCGCAGGCCGACCTCGCACAGGACGCCTGCAACCAGACCGGCATTTTTGCAGAGGAGGAGGACATCCGCGGCTTCGGCGCGGTAGCAGCCCTGTACACCGAGGCCTGTCAGGTCATCGTGCGGGCCGACTCGGACATCCAGTCCATCGAGGACCTGCAGGGCAAAACCGTGAGCATCGGCGCGGAGGAATCCGGCTCCGAGCAGAATGCCCTTCAGATCCTGTCTGCCTACGGCCTGAACGACCGCCTGGTGGACACCATCAACCTGAACTATACCGACGCTGCCGACCAGCTCAAGGCCGGTAAGATCGACGCCATCGTCATCACAGTCGGCATCCCCAGCCCGGTGGTCACCGAGCTGGCAGGCGAATGCGGCATCCGCCTGCTGAATGTGGACGGCACCGCGGCGCAGCGCCTGCTGAGCAGCTACAACGCCTACCGTGAGGTCACCATCCCGGCCGGCACTTATCCCGGCCAGGACGCCGACGTGCAGACCGTGGGCGTCAAAGCCGTTCTGCTGGCCAGCGATTCTCTGCCCGCAAAGCAGGTGCAGCAGCTCACCGAACTGCTGTTCTCCAGCCGGGAAACGCTGGAAGAGCAGCTTGGCCTTGCACTGGACCCGGAGACCGACGCAGTAGAGGGCGTTGGCATCCCCTTCCACGCAGGCGCAGCGGCCTGGTATAAGCAGGCCGGAATTACGGTGGACTGAGTCTGCCGGGAAATCGAGGGAAAGCAATGAAGATCGAATTGGATATGTATCAGACCCTGGCCCTTGCGGTGCTGGTGCTGATGCTGGGCAAGTTTCTGCGGGAACGGGTGCGCCTGCTGGATAAATTCTGCATCCCCGCGCCGGTCATCGGCGGCGTGCTGTTTGCCATTTTCACCTGCATCTGCTATGTGACCGGCGTGGCAGAGTTCGCCTTTGACGACACCCTCAAAGAGGTGTGCATGGTCATGTTCTTCACCTCGGTGGGCTTTCAGGCCAACCTAAAGGTGTTGAAAAGCGGCGGCAAGGCCATGATCGTGTTCCTGGGCGTCGTCATCGTGCTGATCGTCAGCCAGAACTTCCTGGCCGTTGGGCTGGCCAACCTGCTGGGTGTGGACCCGCTGGTGGGCCTTTGCACCGGCTCCATCCCCATGGTGGGCGGCCACGGCACCGCCGGTGCCTTTGGCCCGGTGCTGGAGGACTTTGGCATCAAGGGTGCCACCACCCTGTGCACCGCCGCCGCCACCTACGGCCTGATCGCGGGCAGCATGATGGGCGGCCCGCTCGGCAAGATGCTCATTGAGCGCCACCACCTGCTGGACACCATCGTGCCCGAGGACGACAGCCTGCTGGTGGAAGAAGAGATCAAGCACGAGCGTCACAGCAGCATGTACCCCGCCGCCAGCTTCCAGCTGATCATCGCCATGGGCATCGGCACGGTGCTGAGCAAGCTGCTCAGCCTGACCGGCATGACCTTTCCCATCTACATCGGTGCCATGATCGCCGCCGCCTGCATCCGCAATCTGGGCGAATACGGCGGCAAGTTCACGGTATATATGGGCGAGATCAACGACATCGGCGGCATCTGCCTGTCGCTCTTCCTTGGCATGGCCATGATCACCCTGAAGATCTGGCAGCTGGCCGAGCTGGCTCTGCCGCTGGTGGTGCTGCTGGCCGGGCAGACCCTGTTCATGATTTTGTATGTGGTGCTGGTGGTGTTCAACATCATGGGCCGCGACTACGACGCGGCCGTCATCGTTTCCGGCACCTGCGGCTTCGGCATGGGTGCCACCCCCAACGCCATGGCCAACATGCAGGCCGTGTGCGACAAGTATTCCCCTTCCGTCAAGGCCTATCTGCTCATCCCGCTGGTGGGCAGTCTGTTCGCGGATTTCATCAACAGCCTTGTCATTACGGTATTCATCAACTTTATCTGATCCTGTCTTGAACTTTCGGTGTGCCCCTGCACACCGGGAAAGGAGCATCATCATGTCGCTGAAACACCACCTGAAGATGTGGTTCCAACAAAAGATCTGGAGCAAGCCGGACAAGTCTCATTCGGAGGAAACGGTGGCTCTGCCGGAGGTCCATACCGGCAAGGTACACCACCCCGCAGAAGACACCTCTCATGCCACCGGGGAGCATCCTCACGCCGAGGACCCCATCCATTACGACAACGTGGCCATTCCCGAGGTGCACATCCGCCCCCGTCGGCACCAATAAGCTCCACAGACAAAAAAGCTGCTGCCCTCCCTTTGCGGGAAGGCAGCAGCTTTTTGCTTTGTGTTTGTATGGAACCTTACAGGCAGATGTACTTCAGGATGAACAGCACGGTCAGCACATACATCAGCGGGCTGATCTTCTTTTCCTTGGCCTTGCCGGTGACCACATTGATGATGGTCCAGGAGATCACACCAATGGCAATGCCCTCAGAGATGCTGTATGCAGTGGGCATGGCCAGGATGGTCAGGAAGGCGGGGATGCCCTCGCTGGGGTCGTTGAAGTCGATCTTGACTGCGGAGCCCATCATGTAGAAGCCCACGATGATCAGAGCCGGAGCCGTTGCAAAGCTGGGGATGGTCAGGAACAGCGGGCTGAAGATGGTAGCCAGCAGGAACAGCACACCGGTGGTCATGCTGGTCAGGCCGGTGCGGCCGCCCTCGGTCACACCGGAAGCGCTCTCCACAAAGGTGGTGGTGGTGGAAGTACCCAGCACAGCACCGGCGCAGGTGGCGATGGAGTCTGCCATCAGAGCACCCTTGATGCGGGGCAGCTTGCCGTCCTCGTCCAGCATGTCGGCCTTGGATGCCACGCCGATCAGGGTGCCCAGGGTGTCAAACAGGTCCACGAACAGGAAGGAGAACATGACGGCAAAGAAGTTGAGGATGCCGACGCCGGAGAAATCCGTCTTGAACACCTGACCAAAGGTCTTGCCCAGAGCCGAGAAGTCAAAGCTGACAAAAGCGGTGGGGATCACGCTGTACATGCCCGCATCCGCATTGGGCACATAGATGCCGGTAACCTCGCAGAGGATGCCCAGCACCCAGGTGATCAGGATGCCGTACAGGATGCCGCCCTTGACCTTCTTCACCAGCAGGATGGCGGTGATGGCCACGCCGATGAGGGCCAGGATGGCACCCACGCCCACGCTGTGGAAGGTCTCGCCCTTGAAGTGCTGGTAGGTGACCAGCGTAGAGTCGCTGTTCACGATCAGCTTGGCGTTCTGCAGGCCGACAAAGGCCACGAACAGGCCGATGCCCACGCTGACCGCGCTCTTCAGGGTCATGGGGATGGCGTTGAAAATGCCCTCACGCACATTGGTCAGGGACAGCGCGATGAAGATGATGCCCTCCACAAACACGGCCATCAGGGCCAGCTGCCAGCTGTAGCCCATGGTCAGCACGACCGTGTAGGAGAAATAGGCGTTCAGGCCCATGCCGGGGGCCAGAGCAAACGGGTAGTTGGCCAGCAGAGCCATCAGGGCCGTGCCCACAAAGGATGCCAGTGCGGTGGCGATCAGCACAGCCTCCGAGTCCATGCCGGAAGCCGACAGGATGTTGGGGTTGACCGCAAGGATGTAGGCCATAGTCATGAAGGTGGTGATACCTGCCATGATCTCGGTCTTTACATCGGTGTGGTTTTCCTTCAGATGAAAGACATTTTCTAACATGAAAAAACCTCCGTTCTTTTGTTGCTTCTGCCGGTTGCGGCGGCAGAAGAGGAACAGGTTTCATTTTAGCACGAATCGTCACAGAATGTCCACAGCTCAGAAACAAAATAATGCGTTTTGGGAAGTTTTTGTCAAAAGAGTACGACTTTATAAGTTGTGCTGTGCAACAATTATCCATGCAAAGAGGACATTTTTCCCGTTTTTGAAAACAACATGACCCCCGGCAGCGTACAGCTTCCGGGGGTCATAACGTTCTGCTCTGCGCTTACAGATGCAGCACGATCTTTGCAACATTGAAGTAGATCAGCAGTGTGGTGGCATCCACGATGGTGGTGATCAGCGGCGATGCCATCACGGCCGGGTCCACATGCAGCTTTTCTGCCGCCACGGGCAGCAGTCCGCCGATGAGCTGCGACAGCAGGATGGTGCAGATCAGGGTCAGGCACACCACCAGCGCCACCGGAGCGGTCACCTTGTCGAACAGCAGCAGTTTTGCAAAGTTGCACACCGCCAGCGTTGCGCCGCACAGCAGGGCCACCCGGCTCTCCCTCCACAGGATGTGGGGCAGGTCGTGGGGCTGGATCTCGCCCACCGCCATGCCGCGGATGATGGTGGAGGTGCTCTGACTGCCCGCGTTGCCGCCGGCATCGGTCAGCATGGGGATGTAAGCCGTCAGCACCGTCACCGCCGCCAGGGCGTCCTCATACCCCCGGATGACCAGACTGGAGAAGGTAGCGCTGATCATCAAAAACAGCAGCCAGGGTGCACGGCTTTTGTACAGGTCCCACATGCTCTGCTTGAAGTAGGGCTTGTCGGACGGGCCGATGGCGTTCATCTTGGCGATATCCTCGCTGGCCTCGTCCTGCAGGATGCTGATGGCATCGTCAATGGTCACGATGCCCACCAGCCGGTTTTCGGCGTCCACCACCGGAATGGCCAGAAAACCGTATTTTTCAAACAGGTGGGAAACATCCTCCTGGTCGGTGGTGGTGGTCACACTGACCACATTGGTGTCCATCAGGTCCCGGATGGGTTCTGCGGTGTCCTTGGCCAGCACCAGCGCCCGCAGCGACACCACGCCCACCAGCTTGCGGCTGCCGTCGGTCACATAGCAGTTGTTGATGGTCTCCTTGTCAAAGCCGTTCTGGCGGATGGCCTCCATGGCCTGCGCCACCGTCATGTCCGGGCGCAGCTCCATCAGCTCGGTGGTCATCACGCCGCCGGCGGAGTCCTCCGGGTACTGGAGCAGTTCGTTGATCATGCGGCGGGTGGCGGGGTCGGCCTGGCTCAGAATGCGCTTGACCACATTGGCCGGCATCTCCTCCACAAGGTCGGTCGCATCGTCCACGCACAGCTCGTCCACCACGGCCTTCAGCTCGGTATCGGTCAGGCCGTCGATCAGCTTCTGCTGGGTGGCAGGGGTCAGCTCGGTGAATACATCCGCCGCCAGGTCCTTGGGGCACAGACGGAACAGCACCGGGAGCTTTTCGGCCGGCAGGTCCTCGAACACGGCGGCCAGGTCGGGAGCCGGCAGGGTCTCCATCACATCCCGCAGGCTCTGGTATTTTTTGGCGTCATCCAGATTCGCCAGCATGGTCTTGAGGGTATTGATCGAAATTTCAGACATAAAAAAGCTGCCTCCTTTTTTACCAGGCGGCAGCGGACACTTTCATTTCCGGGGAAGGCAAACACACCGTGCGTTCTCACGCACAGCCGGGCCGTTCTCCGGCATGCAAAAAGGCTGCCGTCTGGTTCTTTGATCGGGGATATAAACTGCCGCTGCTTCCAGCAGGTTCCATGACGACCACCTCGTTTTTCTATCGTAAAAAGGCACTTTGGCCTTTTCCGCCCATTACTTTACCACGGCCGGAGCCGTTCGTCAACCCCGCCCCGCAAATTTTACAGCTTCTTTGCAGGGCCGCGCGCCTTTGTGCAACTGTACCAACCTCAGCCGTTGTTTTTCGGCAGATTCCACCCTTGTTCCGAAGACCAGGACCCTCTATGATTATGGTACAGCGTGGCTCTGGGCAGCGGCGGCCCGGAAGCCAAAGCCGCCGCCGCCGATGTGACCGACGATGTGAACAAAGACGGCCTGTACAACGCCTTTGTGCACCTCGGCCTGATTTAACACAACCGCTCAACAAGTCAGAATCCCCCTGCCCGTTCCAGCATCTGCCGGGATGGACAGGGGGATTCTGCATGAAGGAGAAAAAGTGAAGAAAAAGATTTCGGAGATGGTATCGCACAAAAGGCAGGATACCACCGCCACGGTGATACCCTGCCTTTACTTGCTCCTGTTTACCGTTCTGCGTACTCTCGCCGCAGGACTTCCCGCAAACAAAAAACGTACCCAAACCCTCTCTTAGAGAGACGGGTTCGGGTACGAACTGTATGGTGGAGAATTAGGGACTCGAACCCCAGACCCCCTGCGTGTGATGCAGGTGCTCTAACCAGCTGAGCTAATCCTCCATATTCTGTTCCGTTTCAGCTCTTTGCGGTGGGCTCCGAACTGGAACATGATTATTATAGCACGGCCCCGGGCAAATTGCAAGCCCTATTTTCAAAAAATTTCAATTTTTTTTCCGCGCGGCATTCCGGTTGCGCTCCGGGGCAAAATCGTGTATACTGAAGGCGGAAACGTTCCGCAGGAAAAGAGGTTTTTAAAATGTTGACACTGCGTGGAATTATCACCCTGCTGGTGCTGGCCGTCCTGTTTGCACTGGCCGTTGTGTGGATCTCCAAGAACGGCGGCTGGAAGGGTGAGGGCTGCGGCGGCAACTGTGCGTCCTGCCACAGCCGCTGTGAAAACCCGGAGCACAAAAAGCCGTAACGCTTAAAGCACCCCCCGTCTGCTCTGATATATGCCCCCATTCCGGACAACCGGAATGGGGGCATTTTCATGAAATAGAGATGCGAGCGCAAAAAGAAATGCATTGAATTACATCGACAAGCAACCGGTCGAAAGAGAAACAACATTCCCACAAAGGCGATGCAGGTGATGACGCAGAAAGCCAGCACATACCAGCCGATCTGCTTGGCAAGGTTGCCCTTGCTGCGGAACACGAAGTTGATGCACTCGCCAATGACCATTGTAATCATAGAGGTTGTCTTTGATGTCTGCACTCTCCAGCCGCTGTGCGTGGACTCCCTGGGCAGAAGCAGAAAAAACTCCCCCTGATTTCCGAAACGGGAAATCAGGGGGAGTTGATGCTTTAAGTTTTCAACGTTTTGCTCGTTTGACGCTGGTTTTCCACATCTTTGCACCGTGAACGCAAGAAAAAGGGCTGCTGCACGGTATTTGTGCAGCAGCCCCTTCGGCTTACTTCATGGGGACAGAGAATATCCGGGGCAGCGCTTCCGAAACGCTGTCATTAGTGCAGTTCGGGCCAGTAGTCCTTATTGGCAACGATCAGGTCGTCCAGGATCTCCTTGGCCACCTTGGCACTGGGCACGGTCTTGCTGAGGGTCAGAGCCTGCCACAGCTTCTGATAGCTGTGCTCGCAGTAGGCTTCCACCACCAGCTTTTCCACGGCGACCTGCTGGTTCATCATGCCCAGCTGGAAGGTGGGGATCTCACCCTGGCACAGAGGTTCGGGGCCGTCGTTGCCCACCAGGCAGGGCACCTCTACCATGGCGTGGGGATCAAAGTTGCTGATGGCACCCTTGTTCTCCACAATGCAGAGCATCCGCTCGTGGGTGTTGTAGGCAATGGCACGGGCCAGGTCCACAATGAAGCTGGCGTGGTTGTCGATGCTGAACTCATCGCCGTGGAACTCGCCGGAGGCGGTGATGGCACGGGCAGCACCAAACACGTTCTTTTCGCGGCCGTTAATGACCTCGTTGGCACGGGTGTAGTTGGGATCGCTGTGCTCCACCACATAGTCCGGGAACAGGTAGTACTTCAGGTAGGTGTTGGGCAGGCAATCCGGGGTAACAGCCTGCAGGTCTGCCGCCTTGCGGTGGGTCTCCTGCCAGCTGGCATCCATGTGCTGAGTCTCAATGGCCTTCTGGGTCAGATAGCCGTTTTTGCTCACGTAGTCGATCAGCTGCGGGGTGTAGTCGGTGCCATCTTTGTCCTTGACACTGGTCCACCAGCCAAAGTGATTCAGACCGTAGTAACGCACGTCCAGATCCTTCGGGGTCTTGCCCACGATGTAGCTCATGCGGCGCAATGTGCCCACCGGCATATCGCAGATGTTGATGATCTTGGAGTGAGGACGAAGCACACGGCAGGCTTCTGCGACGATGGACGCAGGGTTGGAGTAATTGAGCATCCAGCAGTTGGGGCTGTATTTCTCCATATAGTCGATCAGCTGCATGATGTCAGGGATGCTGCGCATACCATAGGCGATGCCGCCGGGGCCGCAGGTCTCCTGACCCACTACGCCGTGGCTCAGGGGGATCTTTTCGTCCTTTTCACGCATGGGATAGCCGCCGCTGCGGATGTGTGCCATGCAGAAATCCACGTCGGTGAAGGCCTCTTCGGGGTCGGTGGTATAGCTGAATGCCACATCCGGGGCGACCTTCTTCATAGCCAGTGCCACAGCATCGGCAATGGTCTTCTGACGCTCGGGGTTGTTATCGTACAGCTTCAGGCTGCGGATCGGGAAGCGATCCAGACTATGCATCAGCATCATAACGATGCCCGGCGTATAGGTGCTGCCGCCGCCGGCGATCACAATAGAAAACTTTTTCATGGAAAAATGCCCTCCTTCTTATGGATGTTTTCTATAATTCAATTCAAGAAACGCAATTGGTTAATCTTCGCCGCTCAGGCCAAGCTCTGCATCCACGGCCTTGCGCACGGCGTTGACCTTCAGGCCATACACTACCTGCACATTTTTGCCCTTGTGGATGACGGCAGAAGCGCCGGTCTGGTTCTTCAGCACATCATCCTGCACCTTGTCGGGGTCTGCCAGCTCGGTGCGCAGACGGGTGTAGCAGTTGGTCACCTTCAGGATGTTCTCCTTGCCGCCCAGTGCCTCCACGATGGTGGCAGCGTCCACGGCAGTGTCCTGTGCGGGCGCAGCAGCGGTGCCGTTCCCAGCAGTGGCAGCAGTCTTGGCCTTGTACTCAGCCTTGGTGTGGAGCTTCATCTCCATGCCGTCCGCCTCACGGCCCAGCGTGTGGAGGTTCAGCTTGACGATCAGCACGCGGAAGATCACATAGTACAGGAAGAAGTACAGAACGCCTACGCCAATGTAGATGGGCCAGCGGGTCTTGCCAATGCCCAGCGGCAGGTTGTACAGCAGGAAATCGATAAAGCCGTTGGGGCCGATGGCGCGGCAGCCCAGCAGGTTCAGCACCACAAAGCTGGAACCGGCCAGCACAGCGTGCACAACGAACAGGACGGGAGCCACGAACAGGAAGCTGAACTCGATGGGCTCGGTGACACCGGCGATAAAGGAGGTGACAGCAGCGGTGATCAGCACGGGCTTGATCTTTTCGCGGTTCTCAGAACGTGCAGTCTGGTACATGGCCAGGCAAGCACCGATCAGACCAAACATCTTGGAAATGCCGC
>OMCG01002085.1_pt1 | contig 10334 bp, 10 predicted proteins | sample 1674071 | NCBI WGS metagenome assembly OMCG01 (sample SAMEA103958139, study PRJEB25191) | human gut metagenome | biome: human-associated habitat [ENVO:00009003]; feature: intestine environment [ENVO:2100002]; material: feces | place: Germany | collected 2013/2015 | reverse complement strand
AAGGTCGGAAATGTCCGATATGTGGTGAACCGATTGACACGCATAAGGCATGGAACGTAATGCCAACCGTCCAAGACGGACGGAAATGTAATCTGTTGGTTCATGATGAATGTTTCAAATTATCCCGTAAAACCAATGGAAACAAGAAGTAGTATGAGCCGGTCTCTGCACACGAACAGAGACTTAGAAAAGCTTGAGCCGTATGAGGGGAAACCCTCATGTACGGTTCTGAGGGGGGAAGAGGGCAGTAATGCTCTTGACCTACCCGATCGCCCCGCCGACATGGAGCAGCGCAACGGTCGTGCGGTACGCAAAGGCAACACCGTTAAGCTCTGGGGAAACAATACCGTGGACGTGGTGATTTACGGAACGGAAAAGACGCTCGACGCTTACAAATTTAACCTGTTGAAAACCAAGCAAATGTTCATCAACCAAATTAACAACGGTACGATTGCTGTGCGCCGTATCGACGAGGACGCTATGGACGAGGATAACGGCATGAATTTCGCCGAGTTCGTGGCTCTCCTGTCGGGAAATACCGACCTGTTGGAGAAAACGAAGCTCGACAACAAGATTATGCAGCTCGAAAAGGAACAGGCCATTTTCAAGAAAGACCGTATCAGGGCCGAGCGTAAGATTGCGGCCAACCGGGAAGACATGACAAAGGCCGAGAGTGCGGCGGCACGCATGACGCAGGACTGGGAATATATCACCTCTTACACCGGAGACCGGACGACCCGGCTGTTGAACCTCGCACAAGCCACGGCGGAAGAGACCGGACGGGAGCTGCACCGCATTTCCAAGACCTACCGCAACGGGGCAATCGGTACGATAGGCACGTATGCCGGATTGAACCTGTCGGTGTACAGCGAGTATGACATGGGCGGTACATTCTACCGCAACACGTTCCTCGTCGAGGGCGTAAGCGGACTGAAATACCGTTGTGGCATATCGGGAGCATTGCCTCTGGGCTTCGTGGAATCCTCCCGATACCCGCAAGCCGCCCTTGAAAAGCTGCCCGGCATGATTGAGGAACAACGGCAGAAGATAGCCAAGCTGGAGAGCGAGATACCTACCTTAGAGACAATCATAGCCCGTAAGTGGAGCAAGGCGGACGAGTTGGCAAGGCTCAAACAGGAGTGCAACGCTTTACAGCATCGGATCGACGAAAGCATGAAAGAGGCGGAACGCACGCAGTCCGCCCTTTCCGAACACGAGGCCACCGACAAAGCGGCATGACCATAATTCATAGATTTAACCTTTTCCCTCTGTTCGGTTACAACACCGGACAGGGGATTTTTTCACCTTCCGGTCTGCCACGGCCATACCCGGTTGTAACGGAATCTTCCCCTTGTACCTCCAGCCACTCCTTTTATACCACACACCTTGTCTTTTATAGGCAGGCTTTCGCTTCCCCCCCCTTTGTAGATTGAGATGCTATCACGAACCGACGACCGTAAAGCCCGACACTTTTTTCCGCAAAGTTGATTGCATCTCAAAACTTTGCCTCAAGGCCCATCTTCGATTTTCCTGATGAAAAATCTTCCTTCTCATTCCATTCCAAGAGTATTTTTCATGGAATCCTTGCTGCAAACCCCGTGATGCAAAGACGAGGCAGAAAAAAGAATCGAACTTTCCGGTAATCGCTCGAACCGGAGGGAAATAAAAAAAACTTAAAAACAAATTGAAACATGAAAAAAAATTCGCTTTTTGACAACTGGTTCGTTTACAACTATCAGAGATTGCGTAACATATTCGGACGTTACCTGCACGAGGACGCCTTTCACGACGCCTATTTGGCGATGAAACGGGAAGTCGTGATTTCGGAAATACCTGTCGAGAGCTTCGAGCCTTATTTTTTCGGCGTGTACAAAAAGTGCAGACTGAAATGTATTCACAAGGATAGTTGTTACTGTTTCCCCGACAACGAACATTTCTTTTTGCTCATGCAGGAAGAAGAAACACCGTCCGTCGAGGTGCTGGCAGCTTCCGACAAGCTGGTGTATGACATACTGCTGTTTGTGAAGAAGAAATATCCCCAAACGGACTACGAGCTTTTCAGACTGAAAGAGTACGAGGCGAAATGTTCATACAGACACCTTTCCGCCTATGCAGGCATTTCCGCAAGTGCGATACACCGGAGAATAAGCGATATAACCGACACTATCCGCAATCACGAAGGATTTTCCAAAAGGTACGCCCACGTAAGCATGTAATTTGTATAACCCGTAAATAATTCAAGAAAATGAAATTTGTAATTTACAACGTCGAGAATTGCCGGACAAGAGAAAACCGTGTAGGTAAAAGAAGCATAAGGTTCAACAGCGTTACCGGCAACATGTATCTATCCACCAAATTGGCAAAAGAAATGAATATCACAATGAACGACCGACTGGAGTTTGGCTGTGATGAAAACAACCCGAAAGAGTGGTTTCTGCACAAAACCACTGACAAGCGAGGTTTTCCGCTGCAGTTCAACAGGGGAGGAACACGTTTGAGGAATAAGTACATCTGTAAGACCATTTTGGATATAGCGAAGGTCAAGGAGAGCGCAACATTCTTGGTATCGAAAGACCCGGTAAAGACCGAGCTGGGGCCATTTTACAGAATAATACTTTCTTGCCCCATTCTCCCGAAGAACAAGCCCAAACTATAAGCCGATAACCTCTGTGGTCTGTCCGATGGGCGAAAGCCCTCCGGACGGATTGCGGGGCAACCGATACCTTTTATAGTACGATTACTCCTTTTTTACCTTCAGGCTGTTTCCCTATTATACGCCGGCTTTCCCAACCCCGTGAACCAGTGGAAAGTCTGTGCCGTAACAAGTCGTCAGGGAAAGGTACGGGAGGCCCGTTCAAAACCGGCGGCAGCCCGGATCGTGCCGTTCCATGCCGGAGCTTCGACCTGTCGAAACAACACGGTATTCCACAGCCCGACCGGTCTTTATGCCGCTGGTTTCGGACTTTCCGCCTCTGTTCCGTATCTTTCCCTTGTGACCTGCCACGTCAAGGGCAAACGGTGATACTTCTTATTCGCTCCGCGCTTTCATTCCGCCCGGTCGAAATTCAGGCGTGGAGCGGATAAGGAGAATCCCTTTCATGTTTGCCCCGGCAGACCCTTGCCTGACCCGCCCAAGCCGGACCCTTTTCTACTTCGCTTCCCCTGCATTTATACAGGCAAAGCCGTACTCCCTTTTTACCATCATATTTACCGGTCTGTTCCGGTCTCCTCTCTGCCGGTATCGTCCGGTTTGCCAGATGCAAAGGTCGGCTGCCATGCTTGATCCGGCGGCTTGAAGTGCATTCCCCGCAAATTCTTCCTTTCCATGAAAGCGTAATTGGCCGGGAAACCCACCGTATGAAGCCCTGTCGGCAGCCGTGTTCCGCATCTGTAAAATCCCGGAACGGTTCAGACAGAGAGAAGAATCGAAAAAAGGGTAAAAAAGCAGATGTTTCACGGCATAAAAGACAAGTGATGGACAAGAAAAATTGTAAAACAGGCAAACGCATGAAAAGGCAGGTTGAAAAAATCCTGATGGTTATCAATGTCAAATGGGAAATCATAGATATTCTTCAAATAACCAATCGGCGTTTTATGTACAATCCGCAAACGGGAACTTTAATTTTAGGAGACGAAATCTACGGTAAAACCATTTGCAGTTCCCATTCACAAGAGTTCCATGCGTCAAGAGCAGAAGGCTGTTTCGATGATTATTTGCGCGGGTGGATTGGCACATCGAAAAGCTACCCTCACGGGATTATCCATTTTGCCCCCGCCGTCATCATGGAACAGTTCGACAGAGGGTTTGACGCATTACAAATGTTCGCCGGACTTGAAGGCGTAAACGGAGATACTATCGTCAGAGGGTTTTGTACTTTGCCAGAACAAAGGATGGGCGATTTGCTGCATTCCTCCCTTTGAGATACCGGTTCTGACAAAATAAGCTATGATAAGGTATCGTGCCTATGACAACATCGTCGGTGAAGGGCACGATACCCGTTTGTAAATTACCGCAACTCCGTTGGCGGTTTCCTTTTATACCTCTCTCTTTTCCTCTGCTCTTATACTTGGGCGAAGCCCTCTTCCCTTTATATCAATTATATGTATAACCTCTACGGTCTCCTCTCTGCCGTCACCGTCCGATTTTTCAGATGCAAAGGTAGGCTGCCGCGCTTGATCCGGCGGCTTGAAGTGTATTTCTTGCAAATTCTTCCTTCTACGAAGAGTAATTGGCAAGAAAAGCCGTCGTATGAAGCTGTACCGGCAGCCGGGTACCGCATCTATAAAATCCCGGAACGGTTCAGGCAGAGAAAGGAACCGAAAAGAGGGAAAAAATAAACAGTTAGGTAACGGCAGGACCAACCACCTTGCCACAAACAATTTTCTATTATGTTACATGTTCACACTATCGGACGCATCGGCAAAGATTGCCAAGTAATTTCAGGAGCACACGGCTCATTCATGGCTATGGACATAGCCGTTGACGATTATTCAAAGGGGCAAAACATCACCACTTGGATAAGGGTACGCAGCAACAAGGACAACCATATCCGCTTGTCCGAATATCTGACGAAAGGGAGACTCATACTTGTTGACGGCACGCTGTCATCTTCCCTGTGGAAAGACAAGAACGGCGAGAGCCAGATACAGCTCTCCATCACGGCAGAGAGTATTGCCTTTATCAATACCGGAAGGCGGGAAGGCGCGGCAGCCGGAGAGGACAATGCAGTAAGCGGAGCAGACGGCGCACCCGTTCCTCCTGCAGATTTCCCGCAGGACGAAAAGGAGGATTTGCCTTTCTGATAAGAGAGTAAACCTTTGAAAATAAGCGAATACTAAATGTAGTATATCCTATATGTAGTAGATTAGTAAGCCACTCGTCTGCGAATGTAGGATATACTACTCTTAGTCAAACTTTATTTTAGTATAGTAGTAAATACTAAAATACTACACTGCTAAAACAATAGTTTTTAGTGAATTAGTATATACTAATTTTAGTATTTACGAAAAATAGTATTAACTTTGCAAGTGGAATAAAAGAGTGAAACGATGACAAAAATAATTGCGGTCTTGAACCATAAGGGAGGGGTCGGAAAGACGACCACCACCATCAATCTGGCTGCGGCCCTGCAGCAAAAGAAAAAGCGCGTGCTGGCTATCGACATGGACGGTCAGGCGAACCTTACGGAATCCTTCGGCCTCTCCATTGAGGAAGAACAGACGGTGTACGGGGCGATGAAAGGCAAATACCCCTTGCCATTAGTTGAAACGGCAGGAGGTGTAACCGTCGTACCGTCCTGCCTCGACCTCTCGGCTGCCGAGGCAGAACTCATCAACGAGCCGGGACGGGAACTGATATTGAACGGCCTGATTGGCAAGTTGCTCGAAAACCGGAAATTCGATTATATCCTTATCGACTGTCCGCCCTCGTTGGGGTTGCTGACGCTGAACGCCCTTACCGCCGCAGACTACCTGATTATCCCGGTACAGGCACAATTCCTCGCCATGCGCGGCATGGCCAAGATCATGAATGTGATTGCCACCGTCCAGGAACGCCTGAATCCGAAACTCGCTATTGGTGGCATTGTAATTACCCAGTTCGACAAACGCAAGACACTGAACAAAAGTGTGGCCGAACTCGTCAAGGATTCATTCTGCGAAAAGGTGTTCAAGACCGTTATACGGGATAACGTATCTTTGGCCGAAGCTCCCATAAAGGGCAAGAACATCTTCGAGTATAGCAGGAACAGCAACGGAGCCAAGGACTACATGGCACTGGCGCAAGAGGTACTGAAATTAAAATAATCCCGATATGAGCAAGAGCGATTTACTGAAAGACAGCATGAAAGGCGGACTGGACGGGTTGCTGTCACCTACGAAAAAGACTACCGGCGGAAAACAGCCGGTAGCAGCCCCCACGGAAAAAGAAACGGCGGTTCATTGCAACTTCGTCATCAACAAAAGCATTCATACCCGTATGAAATTCCTCGCCATCAAGAAGAACATGTCGCTGAAAGACATCGTGAACGAGGCAATGAAAGAGTATCTGGAGAAGAACGAACAATAAACACAGGCATGGCTACCGCGTCTGCCCACCCCGGAGACGGCAGCCATGCGTCCTTTTTTATCCGCCCGCTGTTTCCATAGGGCGCATTCCTCCTTTATAGTCTTACCATCTTTCTCTTTTTTACCTGCCCGCAAGTACAGGCACATGGCCCGTTTTATCCCTATTCTAACCCTGACGGGCATATCCCTTTTCTACCGATTCCCTTACCGCTTTCCCGGCTTCATTCTCTGCCGTCACCGTTGTGTTTTATCAGATGCAAAGGTCCGCTGTCGCGCTTGATACGGCGGCTTGAAGTGTATTTCCTGCAAATTCTTCCTTTCTGCGAAAGAGTAATTGGCAGGAAAAGCCGTCGTATGAAGCTGTACCGACAGCCGTGTACCGCATCCGTAAAACCTCAAGCGGTTCAGGCAGAGAAAGGAACCGAAAAGAGGGAAAGAAAAAAACAACTTAAAATTGACAGCGATATGGATAAAATCAAATTGGTAGTTTACAACGAGTACGCACTGGGTTATATCATGCCCGAACAACCCGGCAAAGTTTGTACGTTGGTGGATAGGATAACGCTCGGCGCACCGTTTCGGACAATGAATGAACCCTATTTCATCGGGAAAAGAGATACCGTCAGACTGGCGGGCAGAAAGGACTTTGACACGTTTCGGATAGTGTTCGACGGGTACGACAATCCGGAAATATACGAGTATGACACCGCACAATAAAGACAATAGTAATCAAACAATCTAATGTAATAACAAATTAAAATTTATGAATTATGGAAACAGCGAACATTCAATCAGTAGTAGAGAACAACATCGTATCAGTTGCATTGATGAATATTCAACCGAGCAACTATAACCCACGCAAGCACTTTGACGAGGCGAGCCTTGCCGAACTGGCCGAGAGTATTCGTCAGCAGGGAGTATTGCAACCTATCGGCGTGCGCCCCATTGTGGACACCGACCGCTTCGAGATTATTTTCGGAGAGCGCAGGTATCGTGCCGCCCTTATGGCAGAACTGACCGAAATTCCGGCTGTCATCTTGCATGTTTCGGACGAGACCGCCGCCGAAATGGCCGTGACGGAGAACCTGCAGCGCAAGGACGTTACCCCCATAGAGGAAGCCAACGCCTACCAAAAGCTCATGGAAAGCGGTCGCTACGATGTGCAGTCATTGGCCGTGCAGTTCGGCAAAAACGAGAACTATATCCGTACCCGTCTGAAATTCGTATCATTGATACCCGAAATCGCCGAACTTCTGGAAAAGGACGAAATCACAATCAGTGTAGCGAGTGAGATTTGCCGATACGGTACGGATATTCAGAAAGAGGTGTACTATAAACACTTGAAAGACAGCGACAGCATGTTGTACGACTGTTGGCGAGGACTGAAAGCCGCCGAGGTGGCAAAGTTTATCGAACGGGATTTCACGACAGACCTTAGCCGTTACGCATTCGACAAGACCCTATGCGCCTCATGCCCCCACAATACCAACAACATGATGTTGTTCTGCGAGGGTGGTTGCGGAAATTGCGCCAATCGGAGTTGTCTGGCCGAAATGAACGCTTCCTATCTCGTGGAGAAAGCCTTGCAGTTTGTGGAACAATACCCCTCCGTATCATTGGGCTACCAAGATTTCAACAATAACATGCTTGCGGTGGAACGCCTTACCGCTATGGGGTACGAGGTCGAGCACCTCAATACCTATGCCACGGCATACCCCGAAACGCCGGTAGCACCCGAAAAGGAAGAATACGACACTACCGAGGAATACGAGGCGGCATACAAGGAGTACGAGCAGGATTTCAGCAACTATATGGAAAAATGCAAGTCAATTCATGAACGAATCGATACGGGCGAACTCACGTTTTATATCTGCATCGGGCAGAAAGAAATTACGCTGTGTTACATGGCAAGTGCTGCCGCCAATGCGGACATGGCTACCGAAAAACAACTTTCCCCGGTGGAAAAATTGGAACAGCAGGACAAACGTAACAAGGAAATAGCCGTCGAGAAAACCGTTGCAGACGCTAAGAAACAGATTTTGGACGTTGATACGTCTGAAAGCAAATTCACGCAGGACGAGGAAAAGATGATATATTTCTTCCTGCTGTCGTCTCTCCGCAGGGAACACTTCGGGGTATTCGGTATCGGGGAGAAAAAAGCCTACCAACACCTTGAGGACGAAGAAAAAATGAACATCATCGCCAACCTCACGGCCAAGCAGAAAGCCGTTATCCGCAGGGATTTCTTGATAGACAACTTCAAAGGCGCATACGGCAATAACGCTGCTGCGACCCTCTTGCTCGATTTTGCCCGTAAGCACATGCCCGACACGCTCGCCGAAATTGAAAGTGGATATAATGAGGTGTATGAGAAACGCCATAAACGTATCGAGGAACGCAAAGCCGCCTTGTTGGCAAAGGAACGGCAGACAAAGCCCGAAGAAGCCGCCGAGGCAGAAAATACACAACCCACGGCAGAGGTACAACCCGAAGAACATACGCAACCCGAAGAGGTCGCAGCTTGACCATAATTCAATAGTAGGACGGAGAAATCCGTCCTACTGTCTAACCAATCAAAAGAGGTAATGATGAAATGTAAGGACTGCAAACATTACAACGGTGCGACAATGCCCGGAGCGGGATTGTGCAATGCCACGCAGGCACGTACTTTTGCCACGACGGTCTGTTTCAATGGACTGTTCACCCCGAAAAAACGGCAAGACGAACCGGATAGCAAGACCGGGAAGAAATAGCGCAACGCTACAGAGAGAGAGCCGCAGGAGCGGCTGTCTTTTTTAGCACTGCCGTTGGCAGATCTCCCTTTTTATCCCTTCGTTTTCCTTTTGTACGGAAATCCCTTCGCCAACGGCTCTGCCCGTCGGGACATGCTTTTTCCGGTGCAAAGGTATTGCCTTGGAGGAACATTCAAGTACCGCTACGCTATTTGAACACAATTTTTCAGCAGCTTTCCCGATTTTCAATCGTCCATATTTCGCGGACGCTCAATACCGCAACTATAAAATTCTGCCCAAATTCCTTGCCTGTTTCTCCCTGAAAGGCAATCTTTAATGCACGTAAAAATCAAATCCCGACAGGAGAAGCCTGAAGGCTTCCGAAAGGAGGGAAAAAATAAACAGATTGTTCAACTGATTAATGTTAAGATTTTATGGAAATTCAATTTGCTATCGTGCGTTCCGAAAACAGAGAGTATTTGTGCTACAAAGCAGGTGAAGCGTATGTAGATGCCAGCAACCCTATGATTGCTTTTACCGCAGGTGAAGATGAATTTGAAATCGTAGAGCCGGACAGCTCTTTCAGACAGAAAGAATACGAGTTCAGAGGCGAACGGTATTACCTCGTACCACGGTTTTATCGCAATGGCTGGTTGGCTCTTATCTTGGTAATGGTGGAAGATGAAGACGAATATATCGTACTTTCCGTCAATTTGGAGGAAATGGATGCGCTCGGTTTGCCGGACCGTACCTTTATCGACGTGAACAATTACCCGGATGCGTTGGACTTTTTGGTAGAAAACAGATTGGCGACCGATTCCGGCTACAAACGCAGGAGCGGCTTCGTGGAATACCCTATGGCTATGTTGAACCTGCCGCTTCTTTATCAGCATAACCCGCAAATTTTCCAAAAAGCGAACATCGAGCCATTCGGAGAAGAATGCTTTTGAAAAGGATTGTTCCCAAAAATGAAAGTGTCGGGTTCCGAAGATTGAATGTACAAGATGGCGTACTGATAACACAGTCAGTGCGCTATCTCCTTTGTCTTTATCGCCCGCCTTCGTCCTTTTATAGTCAGCCTCCCGGATACCCCGCCACCGCCCGTTTCCTCTTATAATTGCATTCTTTCCCTTTTGTAGCGGCACGAGCCGCCTGTTTCTCCCGTCCGGCTTTCCCGTCCCTCACCGCACGGGTTTTATCCGATGCGAAAGTCGAACATCGCGCTTGATTCGCCGGCTTGAAGTGCACTTCTTGCAAATTCTTCCTTCCCAAGCGAAGCGTAATTGGCAAGAAGAGCCGTCGTATGAAGCTGTGCCGACGACCGTGTACTGCATCAGTAAAACCCCGAAGCGGTTCCAAAGGAAAGGGATCGAAAAAAGGGAAATAAATAATCAATAATTCACAAGACAATGGGAAAATACGATTTTATCAAGACAGGGAATCTGCTTTATTGGCATGACCCGGACAACGGTTTGTCCGATGGGGCTTACCGAGTGATTTCTGCACCGGAAAACATGGAAGACGACAGCATTATTC
>OMCG01002080.1_pt1 | contig 10351 bp, 5 predicted proteins | sample 1674071 | NCBI WGS metagenome assembly OMCG01 (sample SAMEA103958139, study PRJEB25191) | human gut metagenome | biome: human-associated habitat [ENVO:00009003]; feature: intestine environment [ENVO:2100002]; material: feces | place: Germany | collected 2013/2015 | reverse complement strand
TCCACTCGTGGCGGTTAACGCCGTTCAGCACAAGCCGCTCTCCGTTGAGGAGCAGCAGCCTGTCCTTTAATTCAAAGCGGCGGAAACCGATGCTGTAGGAGGTGCAGCTGCCGTCCTCCATGGCCAGAATCGCCCGGTACAGCTCCGGGGTGTCGTGGTCCCATTTCCGGATGCCGGGAAGCACCAGCTTCCGGGACCGGTAAAATCCATCCGCTTCCTCCAGCGGCAGGTCACAGTCGAAGATCTCGCCGTCCTTGGGGTGTCCCAGGAAGAGATGGACCTTGGGCACGGCGGTCTTCGCAAATTTCAGCCGCAGCTGCAGGGTGCCCGTCTGGTTGTCCGGGGCCAAACCTGCATTCAGCCACAGGTCCTCTACATAGCACTTGGTTTTGGCATAGAGATAGACGCTGCGGAAAATGCCGCTGAAGCTGAAGAAATCCTGATCCTCCAGCCAGGCTGCGCTGCTGCGCTTGTAGACCTCTACGCACAGCCGGTTGCCGGTGGGATGAATATAGGGGGACAGATCAAATTCCGAGGGGGTGAAGCTGTCCTCACTGTAGCCCACAAAGTGACCGTTCAGCCACACATACATGGCCTGCTCCACGCCCTGAAAGCTGATGCACACCGGGTGCTCCAGAAGGGTTTCCTCCAGGTCAAAATAGGTGACATAGCTGCCTACGGGATTGTGCCGCCAGTCGATGTGAGGAGGCCGGAGTTCCGCATGGCCGTCCCAGTCGTAGAGTTTGTTGATGTATTGGATCCGATCGTAGCCCTGGGTCTCCATGTGGCCGGGAACCTGAATGGTGTCAAAGTCGGAGTCGTCAAAATCCGGCTTCCAGAAGTCGGCGGGGCGGCTATCCGGATTTTCGCTCCAGCGGAAGCGCCAGAGCCCGTCCAGGGACTGCCGCAGGGAGGTTTTTCCTGCGGCCAGCTCCTGAATATCCAGGTAGGTCACGTGGTCAGAGTGGGCATCCAATCGGTTTACGCGGAATACGGTGGGGTCTTCCAGCCAGGAAAGGGTGGGTTCCATAGGAAAAATCTCCTTATTCTTTCGTTTTCTGTTCTTCTTCCGTGAGTTTGCGGGCCATGTGCACAACCCTGGTGGCGTTCAGCTCCAGCTGGTAGCGGGGTAGCGTCCCCTGGCGCAGCATGGCAAGGCACCGGTTGTAGTCCGCCCGGGAGCCAGGCATGAACAGGTCGCCGCCGGCCAAAGCCACCTTCCCGGCGTTTGGCATGGGGTAGCGCTTGCTGTTGTACATCAGGCTGCCGCCTACCACCCAGTCCGTCATGACGATTCCCCGGAAGCCAAACTCGCCCCGGAGAATGCCCATGGTCAGCTCCCGGCTCTCGGAGGTGTGGGTGCCGTTGATCAGATTGTAGGAGGTCATGACCGCCCGGGGCTGACTTTCCCGGATACACAGGCCGAAGCCCCGGAGGTAGATTTCCCGCAGGGCCCGCTGTGACACATTGCTGTTGTTATTGTAGCGGTTGGTCTCCTGGTTGTTGGCGGCGAAATGCTTGATGGTCACGCCTCTGCCCGGGTGCTTCTGCACGCCCCGGGTGATGGCCGCAGCCGTCAGGCCGCTGACCAGGGGGTCCTCGGAGAAGTATTCAAAGTTGCGCCCGCAGAGAATGCTCCTGTGGATATTCAGGGCAGGGGCCAGCCACAGATGAATGCCGAAGCGCTCCATTTCATCGCCTACGATGTCACCGCAGCTCTCCGCCAGGGACAGGCTGAAGCTCTGGGCAATGGCGGTGCCGATGGGAATGGCGGTGGCGTAGCGGTGCTTGATTTCCACGCCCTTGGGCAGCTTTTTAGGCCTTGTCATGGCAGCTCGGGCGGGGGCGGGCAGCAGATCGATCATGGTGGGCAGCATGGCGCTTCCCAGGCTGTGGGCGCCCTTCTTGTCCTCATAGTAGTCCCGGGCCAGACGAATCCCAGCGGGACCGTCAGACATGACCAGTGCGGGGATGCCCTTTTCTTTCAAACAGGAGGCGGTCTCTCCGGCGGTTCCCGGAATGGCGGAACCGGAGTCGCCTACCACACCGGCCCGGTCCTTCAGCCGGAAGCCGCCGATATTCAGGTAGACCAGCTCCTCATCCGTCAGCGCCTGCACGGCGGGGGCCGGCTGCAGGGGCTCCTCATAGGTGTGGGTTCGGCAGGGAATGGAGGCGGCATCCAGCACATAGACGGGAAGTCCCTCCGGAATGGTTTCCGGCCCTTCGGGAACCCAGTCCGTAAAATCGGGGGCGCCGGAAAGGGAGTGTACCTTTTCGGTTACCACATCCTGGGTCAGCCGCAGCAGCGCCATGGGCTTGGCAGTCCGGGAGGAGCTGCCGCAGCGCAGCACATAGTCTCCTTTTGCCAAGACATACGCGCTTCTGGCGGCATCGAAAGAGGCGAGATCGGACATACGGAAGCTCAGCTCCATGCGGCAGCTTTCCCCGGGGGCCAGCTCCCGGGTCTTGCCGTAGGCCGCCAGGGCCTGGACGGGCTGGTCCAGAGCGCCCCAGGGGCTGGACAGGTACAGCTGCACCACTTCCTTGCCGGGGAAGGCACCGGTACTGCGGACCTGGGTACTGACGGTGACCTGCTCTCCGGCCAGAGCAACGGTGCCGGGCTCGATCCGGAAATCCCCATAGCCCAGGCCGAAGCCAAAGGGAAACAGGGGCTTCACATGGGCGGCGTCGTAGTACCGGTAGCCCACGTAAATGCCCTCTTTATAGTGGGTTTCTTCTTTCTGACCGAATTCCGCCTGGGGGCACAGATCCTCGCTGCGCACCCAGGAGGTGGTCAGCTTGCCGCTGGGATAGGCTGCGCCCAGAAGGATGTCTGCCAGTACCGTGCCGGTCTGGGCACCCAGCTGGGACAGCAGCAGAATGTCGTCCACATCCCTTACAACGGGGCTCAGGTCCACGGGACCGCCCACGTTCAGCACCAGCAGGAATACGGGATACAGCTCCTGCAATGCCAGAATGTCCCGCTGTTCGCTTTCGCTCAGCAGAAAGTCCCCGGGGACAATTTTTCGGTCGCTGCCCTCGCCGGAAATCCGGGAGAGAACGTAAACTGCGGTGCTGCACCGGCGCTCCAGGGGAATCTCGTATTCCGGTTCCGGCATGACGGCCCCCATGCCCTCCACCAGGGCGGAGGTGTGGTGCTTCCGGGCATCGGATTTGATTTTCTTGATGAAGGCGGCGTAGGCCTGCTTCCGGACGGCGTCGTACCGGTCCAGCCAGTCAGTGGTGAGAATCTGAAATCCTGCCTCCCGGAGGCCCTCCTCCACGGTGACGGAGAAGCGGGAGTTCACTTCTCCGGAGCCGGTGCCGCCCTGGACCGTGTGCCGTGCGCCGCTGCCGTACAGCGCGATGTCGCAGGGCCCGGGCAGGGGAAGCTTGCCGCTGCGCTTCAAAAACAGGGTGCATTCCGGAGCCAGAGAGCGAACCTGCTCCAGGTGACGGCGTTCATAATCCAGCAATTGTTCTGTCATACAAAACCCTCCTTCGTGGCGTTTTTCTTGCCTCCATTATAGCAGAAATTTCAAATGGCGCAACGGAGAAAAGGGAAATTTTCTATGAATTGCACAGTAGCGGAAAAACACGTCCTGAGGCTTGAAAAAATTTGACAGGAAATTTACACTTTTCCAAAAAATTAGGTTGAATTCTGCGTTCATGCGTGATATGATATCTTTGTATCGATATGGGCGTATTGTGCCCGACAGATACCCTTCGCAAAATGAGCGGAGTGCATGGCTTTTGGATGACCCAAGGCCAGAGTTTCGGGGAGGCATTCCCCAAAAAGGAGCAAAAATTATGGCAACACCCCGTACCATTGCCGTTGCCGGCAAAGGCGGCGTCGGCAAGACCACGACCTGCGGCATGATCATCGACTATCTTTGCCGTCAGAAGAAGGGCCCCATCCTGGTGGTGGACGCCGATGCCAATTCCAACCTCAATGAGGTTCTGGGCGTGGAGGCGGATGTCACCCTGGGTCAGATCCGGGAAGAGATGGCCCACGCTGAGCAGACCGGTTCCATTCCTGCCGGTATGACCAAGGCAGACTATGCCGAGATGCAGTTCAACAATGCCCTCATCGAAGAGGACGACTTTGATATGCTGGTCATGGGCCGCACTCAGGGCAAGGGCTGCTATTGCTATGTCAACGGCGTCCTGAAAACCCAGGTGGATAAATACGCAAAGAACTATGCTTATGTCGTGATGGACAACGAGGCAGGCCTGGAGCACGTGGCCCGGGGGACGCTCCCCAAGGTGGACACCATGCTGCTGGTCTCCGACTGCTCCCGCAGAGGCATTCAGGCCGTGGCCCGAATCGCCGAAATGATCAACGACATGGAGCTGAATCCCAAACAGATGGGCCTGATCGTCAACCGCGCACCCGGCGGTGTGCTGGAGCCCGGCGTTCAGGAGGAAATCCAGCGCCACGGACTGAAGCTGTTCGGCGTTCTGCCCCAGGATGACGGCGTGTACCGCTGCGACTGCAACGGCGAGCCTTCCGCCAAGCTTCCCGATGATTCTCCCATGAAGGCCGCTGTGGGCCGCCTGATGGAGAACCTGGGACTGTAAATGGAACCGTAAACCAAGGATACTCGAAGCAAACGCTTCTTTTATCATTCATAAATCTATTAAGGGGGATATTGTAATGTCTTTCGAACCTAAGAAGCAGCCCTACCGCGGCAAGATCAATGCCGTGACTCTGGGCACCGGTGATAAGGCAATTGTCATCGGCGGCCAGAACGTGCTGCCTTTCTACACCTTCGATGCACCCATTGAGCATGCACCGAAGATCGGTGTCGAGATCTCCGACCTGGCCGGCGAATGGAAGTCCGCAGGCCTGAGCGAGTTCTACGCCGGCTGCACCACCATGGTGGACTATGCCAAGAAGGCAGAGACCATGGAAGGCGCTGATTTCCTGTGCCTGCACTTCGAGTCTGCAGACCCCAACGGCGCCAACCGCTCCGTTGCCGACTGCGTTAACGATGCCAAGGCCGTGGCCGACGCCGTGTCCATGCCCATCGTGATCATGGGCTGCAAGAACATCGAGAAGGACGGCGAGCTGTTCAGCAAGGTCGCCGAGGCCCTGCAGGGCAAGAACATCCTGGTTTTGTCTGCCCGCAGCGAGGACTACAAGACCGTCGGCGCTTCCGTCGCTCTGGCTTACGGACAGAAGGTGGGCGCTGAGACCGCTGACGACATCAACCTGGCCAAGCAGCTGAACATCATGCTCAAGGGCCTGACCGTTCCCGCTGAGTCCATCGTGATGAACGTCGGTACCGCAGCCGTGGGCTACGGCTACGAGTACGTCGCCTCCACCCTGGACCGCGTCCGTCTGGCCGCTCTGGACCAGTCCGACGCTGACCTGCAGATGCCCATCATCGCTCCCGTGTCTCCCGACAGCTGGGGCGTGAAGGAGTCCACTGCTTCCGCTGAAGATGAACCCGCTTGGGGCGATCAGGAAGAGCGCGCGATCGGCATGGAAGTTGCCACCGCCGCTGCTGACCTGACCGGCGGTGCCGACGCTGTCATTATGCGTCATCCTGCCGCTGTAGCCACCATCAAGAAGTTCATCAACGAGCTTGTTTAAGCGGAAGGAGGATACATATCATGGCTTTGAAAGGTCTGGACATTTTTAAGCTGTCTCCTAAGAAGAACTGTAAGGAGTGCGGCAGCCCCACCTGTATGGCATTCTGCATGAAGGTGGCCCAGGGCGCGATTTCTATTGATAAGTGCCCTTACTTCTCTGAGGACGCAAAGGCAATGCTGAACGAGGCCACTGCCCCCGCTATGAAGACCATTACCTTCGGTAAGGATCACAAGCTGGGCGGCGAGACCGTTATGTTCCGTCACGAGAAGACCCTGGTCAATAAGAACCTGTACTCCGTCCCCGTGTGCACCTGCATGACCGAGGAGGAGGTTGACAAGAAGCTGGCCGACCTGGCTAAGATCGACTACGAGCGTATCGGCGAGCGGATGTACGTGGAGACCATCTTCGTGCGCAACGCCGGCACCGATGCCGCCGCTTACACCGCTCTGGTGGAGAAGGCCGCTGCTACCGGCCGGGACCTGATCCTGGAGTGCTGGGATGTGGAGTGCGCCAAGGCCGCTCTGGCTGTGTGCAAGGACTCCAAGCCCATCCTGGACGGCGCTACCCCTGCCAACTGGGAGGCTATGAACGAGGTCGCCAAGGAGAATGGCGTTGTTCTGGGCGTTTGGGCCGAGAGCATCTCCGACCTGTACGACACCGTGAAGAAGCTGGAAGCCGCCGGCAACAAGAACCTGGTTCTGGATGTCACCGGCAAGACCGCCAAGGAGACCCTGGCCAATGCTGTTCTGGTCCGCCGTACCGCCATTAAGGACGGTGACCGTTCCTTCGGTTATCCCTCCATTGTGAACCTGGCCAAGCTCTGCGGCGGTGATATGCACCTGGAGACCGCTTACGCTGCTATGTTCACCGAGAAGTACGCCTCCATCATCGTTCTGGACAACATGACCTATGCTCAGGCGCTGCCTCTGTACGGCCTGCGTCAGAACATCTTCACCGATCCCCAGAAGCCCATGAAGGTGGAGTCCAAGATCTATCCTCTGAACGGCGCCGACGAGAACAGCCCCTGCGCGCTGACCGTTGACTTCGCTCTGACCTACTTCCTGGTTTCCGGCGAGCTGGAGCGTTCCAACCAGCCCGTGAACCTGATCATCACCGATGCCTCCGGTATGTCCGTTCTGACTGCCTGGGCTGCCGGTAAGTTCTCCTCCACCTCTGTGAAGAAGACCTTCGCCGACCTGGACATCGAGAACAAGATCAAGAACCGTACCCTGATCATCCCCGGCAAGGTCGCCGTTATGAAGGGCGAGATCGCCGAGAAGCTGCCCGGCTGGAACGTGGTCGTCGGTCCTACCGAGGCCGTTCAGCTGCCCAAGTACATGAAGGATAAGGAGTACGAGGCTGCTGCTGCCGCCGCTGCCGCCGAGGCCGCTGCCAAGGCTGCCAATGCCCCCAAGGAAGAGGTCAAGGAGCTGTCCTTCGAGGAGCTGCTGGCTACCAAGGTGCCCGCCATCGAGAAGGTGGACATGGGCGTTAAGTACAAGGGCTACAACCCCGAGTCCAAGACCTTCGTCACCATCGGTGAGCGGATCCACTGCATCTCTCCCGTTATCCGCAAGGCTATGGACGAGCGGGATCCCGCTCCCATCCTGAAGCGTGCTGCCGAGCAGATCGCTGCCGGTGCTACCTACCTGGACGTCAACATCGGACCTGCCGAAAAGGATGGCCCCGAGCGTATGATGTGGGCTGTCAAGCTGCTGCAGGAGAACTTCGACAATGTGCCTCTGGCTCTGGATACCGCCAACAAGAAGGCCATCGAGGCCGGTATCAAGGTCTACAACCGTGCCAACGGCAAGCCCATCGTCAACTCCGCAGATGCCGGTTCCCGTATCTCCTACATCGACCTGGCTGCTGCCAACGATGCAATCTGTATCGCCCTTTGCTCTGCCGACGGCATTGCAAAGGACAACGAGGAGCGCATGAAGCACTGCCACAATATGCTCGAGCGCGGCATGAGCCTGGGCATGGATGCTACCGACCTGTGGTTCGACCCCCTGTTCCTGGTGGTCAAGGGCATGCAGGACAAGCAGATGGACGTTCTGAACGCCATCAAGATGTTCGCCGACGAGGGCCTGAAGTCCACCGGCGGTCTGTCCAACAACTCCAACGGCGCACCCAAGACTCTGCGGCCCATCATGGACTCCGCTCTGGTTGCCATGGCTATGATGCAGGGCCTGACCTCTGCCATCGTCAACCCTTGCGACCTGCGCCTGATGGAGACCATCAAGTCCTGCGACATCTTCAAGAACCACGTTCTGTACTCCGACTCCTACCTGGAGCTGTAAGCGTAGCGTGATGCGTCACTGACTTTCCCGGCGGGGGAGGGATTCTCCCTCCTCCGCCCTTTGCTTTTTTGGATGGCAATGGGGACGAGGAAAAGTGTTGCTGCGCACCGGTCCTCAGACTGGTGTGGCAGCTTCCCTGATTTTCTGGGGACTCCAAAGAACCGGGGGATTGCCACGGCGGTGTGCGCACTGCCTCGCAATGACAGATGTTCCCCGTGCCCATTGCTATCGAAAAGAACGATAGTAAATAATAGGAGGGAAATAACATGAGTGTATTAACCGATCTGATTTATGGCGGTTCCAATGCAGTCGCCGGACTGACCGAGAATGCCGTCAACAATGCCATTGCCAAGTATGGCGCAGACAAGGAGATTGCATTCCCCGATACTGCCTATTTCTTCCCGACCATTTACGCGGCTACCGGCGTGAAGGTTAAGACCCTGGGCGATCTGCCCGCCTGTGTGGGCGTCCTGAAGAGCCTGATCACCAATCAGGAGGATCTGGGCCAGGCATTGAACGCCGGTCTTGCCACCGCCGTAGGCGCTGAAATTATTGAAGGCCTGAAATACGTGGAGGGTACCAACCCCTACGAGAACGATTCCGGTATCGGCTTTGTGCCCGATCCCATTATCCGCTCCCTGGGCGTGCCTCTGGTCACCGGCGATATCCCCGGTGTGGCCGTGGTCCTGGGTAAGGCAGACGATCCCGCCGATGTGGTCAAGGTGGTCAAGGACTACCAGTCCAAGGGCATTATGACCTTTATGGTGGGCGACTGCATTGAGCAGTGCGCCGAGGGCGGCGTGAAGATGGGCCTGGAGCTCCGTGTTATTCCTCTGGGCCACGATGTCACCGCCGTGATCCACGTGGTCACCGTGGCAATCCGTGCCGCTCTGATCTTCGGCAACGTCCAGCCCGGCAATCTGCCCGAGCTGCTGAAGTACACCAAGGAGCGTGTGCCTGCCTTTGTGAATACCTTCGGTGCCATTGACTCCGTGGTTGTTTCCGCCGGTGCCGGTGCCATTGCTCTGGGCTTCCCTGTGGTTGTGGACATCGACCTGGGCGAGAACCAGGTGCCCGGCGCGCTGGAATCCGTCACCGATCACAATGAGACCGTCAAGAAGTCCCTGGAGCTGCGGGGCATCAAGATCAAGGTCAAGGAGCTGCCCATTCCCGTGGCCTTTGCCGCTGCCTTCGAGGGTGAGATCATCCGCAAGGCTGATATGCACAATGAGATGTGGTCCTCCAAGAACCCCACGGCCGAGCTGGTGGTCATGCGGAACCTGGACGAAATTACCGACCACAAGATCAACATCATCGGACCGGATTTTGACCAGGCCAAGGATCTGGCTCTGGCAACCTATGTGGAGGTTGCCGGTAAGAAGATGCAGCCCGACTTCGAGTCCGTCATCGAGCGGAAGTTCCACGCCTGGTTCAACTATATGGAAGGTGTCATGCACACCGGCCAGCGGAATCAGGTCCGTGTCCGTGTGAGCAACGCCGCCTACGATGCGGGCCTGCGGCTGAAGGACTTTGCCGAAGTCCTGTACGTCATGATTATGGACGAGTTCGATGCCGTTGTGGATAAGTGTCAGGTGACCCTGATCACTGATGCCGCTGAGGCGGAGAAGTTCCGTGATGAGATGGCTATGCCCCGGTACAATGCCCGTGACGACCGCCTGGCTTCTATGACCGACGAGTCCGTGGACCGCTACTATACTTGCATCCTGTGCCAGTCCTTCGCCCCTGCCCACTGCTGTGTGGTCACCCCCGAGCGTCTGGGCCTGTGCGGTGCCGTGTCCTGGCTGGATGCCAAGGCCACCAATGAGCTGAACCCCAACGGCCCCTGCCAGCCCATCTTCAAGGAGGGCTGCCTGGACGAGCGTACCGGCCGGTATGAGTCCGTCAACAAGGCTGTGGCCGATGCCACCCACGGCGCTGTGGAGAATGTTACGCTGTACTCCCTGCTGGAGGACCCCATGACCTCCTGCGGCTGCTTCGAGTGCATCTGCGGCATTGAGCCTATGTCCAATGGCGTGATCATTGTCAACCGGGAATACAAGGGCATGACCCCTGCCGGTATGACCTTCGGCGAGCTGGCCTCCTGCACCGGCGGCGGCGTTCAGACCCCCGGCTACATGGGCCACGGCCGTCACTTCATCTCCTCCAAGAAGTTCGTGGCTGCCGAGGGCGGCATTGAGCGGATCGTTTGGATGCCCAAGGAGCTGAAGGACGATGTTGCCGAGAAGCTGAACAGGACTGCCAAAGAGCTGTACGGCATCGACAACTTCACCGACATGGTGGCCGACGAGACCGTCACCACCGACTGCGAGGAGCTGCTGAACTGGCTGACCGAAAAGGGTCACCCCGTCCTGGGACTTGAGCCTCTGATGTGATCTGAAATCTAAAAAATCCCGGAAGCCGCACGGCTCCGGGATTTTTGAATAGGCCC
>OMCG01002027.1_pt1 | contig 10559 bp, 5 predicted proteins | sample 1674071 | NCBI WGS metagenome assembly OMCG01 (sample SAMEA103958139, study PRJEB25191) | human gut metagenome | biome: human-associated habitat [ENVO:00009003]; feature: intestine environment [ENVO:2100002]; material: feces | place: Germany | collected 2013/2015 | reverse complement strand
CGATGACGGAATAATAAGGAACGATCAGAATAGGAATAATAGCGTTGATCCATCCACCGAAGGACAACCATTTGGATTTCCCGAAAGAATGAAAGGCACCTACGGGACTTTTACCTGTCATGCGTCCCAGTGAAGTCTCTGCCACGATCATGCTATAACCGAAGGTAAGCGCCAGAATAATATAGATCAACAGGAAGATACCGCCGCCGTATTTGGCTGCCAGATACGGGAAACGCCAGATATTGCCTAAGCCTACGGATGCTCCGGCAGCCGACAGAACGAAGCCGATCTTGCCGGAAAATGAACTTCTGTTATTATTTTTGTGATTCATAGTTTAAACTCTCCCATAAAAAATTGTCGTAAACAGAATAAGTGTAACATAGAAATAAGGAAAATACAGTACGAAATAGTCTGATTGAGAATTGAAAAATTCGATAATGCAAGAGTGAAAATTGAATGGATGCATTTTAATTTTAATATAAAACAATAATTCTGAGGAAAAATACAGAACTGCTATAAATATAAGCCAGTAATGGCACTGCTGAATGACGGTGTATCTGGCAATTTAAAGTATATTTTTTCCTGCATTTCGCATACTAACTGCAACGTTAATGATTAGTAATGCGAGATGATGATTTATCTTACGCAATATGTCATGGAGGAAAAAATGATGAAAGCAACTGGAATTGTAAGAAGAATAGATGACCTGGGACGCATCGTGATCCCGAAGGAGATCCGCCGCACGTTACACATCAGAGAGAGTGATCCGCTGGAGATCTTCACCGACAGAGAGGGGCAGGTCATCCTGAAAAAATATTCCCCTATCGGAGAGATGACCACATTTGCCAAACAGTATGCGGAGAGCCTGGCACAGGTGTCGGGACATGCCACACTGATCGCGGACAGAGACCAGTTCATCGCCGTCTCAGGAGGCTGTAAGCAACTGTTAAATAAATCCGTGAGCCGTCAACTGGAAGAGAAGGTCAATAATAGAGAGACTGTGATTGCCGCAAAAGGAGACCGCAACTATGTCAACATTGCGGAAGACATTGCCGTGGACTATGCCTGGCAGCTGATCACGCCGATCATCTGCGAAGGGGACATCATCGGAAGTGTGATCCTGTTGGAAAATGACGGGAAGAGCAAAATGGGGGAAGTGGAGCAGAAACTGGCTCTGTCTGCGGCGGGCTTCCTGGGCAGACAGATGGAACAATAAATAATTACTTTGTTTATTTACAATTTGGAATAGAAAAGTGCAACCGGTTGCAAAAATCTTTTCCAAAAATGAAGCAAGTATATTGATTTTCAGTTAAATTATCCATATAATAGAATAGAAAAGTGCAACCAGTTGCAAAAATCTATTCCAGGGAGAAAATATATGGATATTCGCAGAGATTTCTATTTGGAAAAGTTAATAAAAAGAAAGAGCAATGGATTAATCAAGGTGATTACCGGTATTCGAAGATGTGGTAAGTCTTATCTGCTGAATAACATTTTCTATCATCATTTGTTAGATTCCGGTGTGGAAGCAGACCATATCATACGGTTTGCCTTTGATTCTGCGGATGATCTTTACCTGATCGGTGAAAGACTTATTCAGATCGAAAAGGAAAAGCGGGGTGTGGATCCGGAGAAATTTATGGCATATATTCGGTCGAAAACTACAGGAGAGGGAATATATTATCTGCTGTTGGATGAAATTCAGATGCTGGATTGTTTTGAGGCTGTTTTGAATGGATACCTTCGCAAAGAGAATATTGATGTGTTTGTGACGGGAAGTAACGCAAAACTGTTGTCAAAGGATATTGCTACGGAATTTGCTGGCAGGGGTGATGAAATTCATATGTACCCTCTCAGCTTTGCTGAATTTATGTCTGTTTATAACGGAGATAAATATACCGGGTTATCTGAATATATGCTTTACGGTGGAATTCCATTAGTGGTTCTGCGGGATGGTGCCGTGGATAAGGCAACAGCGCTGCAGAATTTATTTAACGAAATTTATATCCGTGATATTACGAAACGGAATCGTATAAAGAATATTGGGGAATTGGAAGATCTGCTAAATATTCTTTCCTCTGCGATCGGTTCGTTGACCAATCCGGAAAAACTAAAGAACACTTTTAAAACCGTGAAGAAATCTAAAATTACGTCTGCAACCATAAAGAAATATTTGGATTACTTTGAAGATTCTTTTTTGATAGAGTCAGCACAGCGTTATGATATTAAGGGAAAGTCATATATAGAGACTCCTAAGAAATATTATTTTTCTGATTTGGGGCTTCGGAATGCCAGAATTAATTTCCGGCAGTTGGAGCAGACACATTCCATGGAAAATGTAATCTATAACGAACTCCGGATGCGGGGATATAGTGTGGATGTAGGTGTTGTCCCTATCGCAGAAAAAGATTTGGAAGGAAAGGTAAAACGCAGGCAGCTGGAAGTGGATTTTGTCTGCAATCTTGGTTCTGCCAGATATTACATTCAATCGGCATATTCTCTTCCGGATGAAGCAAAGCGGACGCAGGAAATCCGACCGTTCCGGAAGATTGATGACTCTTTTAAGAAAATTGTCATTACAAAAGATATTGTGCAACCATATTATGATGAATATGGTATTCTGACAATCAATATTTATGATTTCCTGTTGAATCCGGAATGCTTGCAAGGTTAAAGATAACAAGATCAGAAACAAATAAGAAACGGTCGTAACCGGGTTAAGATACCACCTGGTTACGACCGTTTGTCTTACCGATATATAATTTCTCATCAGCTTCTTTTAATAATGTATGAACATCTTTGTCAGACTCACAGACCAGTCCGAAGGTCATATTTATCTTCACGTGTTGACCTTCATAGAGCGTATCCAGTTCGTGGATTTTGTCCATGAGAAGCTCCAGCTGTTTCCGTGCTTCTGCAAGATCTACATTTTCAAATACCAGTAGAAATTCCTCACCACCCCAACGCGCGGCAAAGCCACGGCGCCACATATGCTGCTTCAGCAGGGCAGAGACATTTTTCAGTACGGCATCCCCACATTCGTGACCGTAGGTATCATTAACCTTTTTGAAAAAGTCAATATCTCCGATGGCGAGCGCAAAAGAATGGCGGAAGGATTGGGCTTCCTCGAAGATCTGGCGCAGCTTTTTTTCCCCGCTGCGTCGGTTGTACAGCTCGGTCAGGGCATCCTGCTCGATCATGGTACGAAGAGAGCGCTGCATGGACAGGGCACAGCGACCGATATCACCTAATTCATCACTGCGTTTTGTTACGGAATGATCCAGTGTGGCGTTCAGATTCCCGGAGGCTACCTCTGACAGGAAGCTGTGAATATGGAGTAATACAGCCACGAATCTTCTGGTGTAAAAATAGATGCAGACAGCCACGAGAGCCACAAAACCGATGATCAGCCATGTCAGCGGATAGACATAACGTTGAATGGATTGAGATACGGCGGCACTGGATTTTCCTATAAAAAGCATGCCAACTATGCTGCCGTCCTGATTGCGGACAGGACTATAATAGGAAAAATAAGTCTTTCCATTGATCAGAGTGTTGATATAAAAATGATCTTCACCGGTATTCAGGACATCACGGATCACCACATCCGGAGCACCGGAGCCGACAATGCGGTCACCCTGGGCGTTATACAGAGTCGTCAGAATGCGGGTATCCTGATAGAACAGGGTGATGTCCAGTCCGGTATCCTCTTTGAATTGATCAAATAGAGAATATTCACGGGTGATATCTACATCGCCCTTATACAGAAGGTAGGCAACATCACCTTCCAGCCGGTAATCGCCGGGATAGGCAGCGTTCAGAAGTGTAGTGGCACTTTTTGTGGCATCATACAATTCACGTTCCACTTCCTGATACATAGTTTTTGTGAACCATTGGGAAGTGAAAAACAACATCATGATCCCTAGCGTCAGCAGGGGAATCAGGCCGATCGCCTGCAGAGTATATGATATTTTACCGCCGCTTCTTTTTGGTGTATTTTGCGTATTTTCCATAGAATTCCCTGCCCCTTCCGGTAAGATCGGTACACATATCAGTCTTAAAATAATTATATGAAATAAATGTCGGAAAAGCAAGAAAGAAAAGCTTTCTAAGCAAATCATAACATCCGGCTTGACAACGCAAAAAAATGAGATATATAATAGCGGTATATCAAAAATGCATTGACGAAGAGAGTAACTTTTCCGCAGAAAGGCAAAGCGAGCCGGTGATGGTGAGAGACCGGTGCGAGTAGGGAAAAAGTGAAAATCACTTCTGAGCTGTCAGAACAAAAGCCCAGGTCAGTAGTTCTGAACGGAATCCCGCCGTTACCGGGAAGCATATCACTCCTGTGAGATGACACATGTGGAATCGTATGGGAAGTATGTTGTAAGAGGTGGTTAACGAATGCATGAGCTTCGTCCTGTTACGGGATGAAGCTTTTTTTGATACTATTCAGGAAAGCATCGAAACTGCGATTTTGTGAATGAGGCGCTGAATAGTATGATGCTGTAATAAGAAAAGAAAGGAAGCGCACTATGTACAAGCAGGTACCCACAAGCCTGAATTTCGTAGACCGTGAGAAAGCTGTCGAGAAATTCTGGGAAGACAACAACATTTTCAAAAAAAGTATGGAACACCGTAAGGAAGGCGAGACCTATACCTTCTACGACGGACCGCCTACCGCCAACGGTAAGCCCCACATCGGTCATGTAGAGACCCGTACCATCAAGGATATGATCCCCAGATACCGTACCATGAAGGGATATATGGTTCCCCGTAAGGCAGGCTGGGATACCCACGGACTTCCCGTAGAGCTGGAAGTTGAGAAGCTGCTGGGTCTGGATGGTAAGGAGCAGATCGAGGAATACGGTCTGGCACCTTTTATCGACAAATGTAAAGAGAGCGTCTGGAAATACAAGGGAATGTGGGAAGATTTCTCCCGTACCGTTGGTTTCTGGGCTGACATGGATAACCCTTATGTTACCTACGATGACAACTTCATCGAGTCCGAATGGTGGGCACTGAAGACCATTTGGGATAAGGGACTTCTGTACAAGGGCTTCAAGATCGTTCCCTATTGCCCTCGCTGCGGAACCCCGCTGTCCAGCCACGAAGTGGCACAGGGCTATAAGGCAGTCAAAGAGCGTTCCGCTATCGTACGTTTCAAGGTAAAGGGTGAGGATGCATATTTCCTGGCATGGACCACCACCCCCTGGACTCTTCCTTCCAACGTGGCACTGTGTGTGAACCCGGAGGAGACTTACCTGAAGGTGAAGGCCGCCGACGGTTATACCTATTATATTGCAAAGGCACTGGCAGACAAGGTTCTGGGCCGCCTGGCAGAAGAGGGCAAGGATGCTTACGAAGTACTGGAGACTTATGTTGGTAAGGATCTGGAGTACAAGGAGTATGAGCCTCTGTACAAGTGTGCGGGAGATGCCGCCAAGAAGCAGAAGAAAAAGGCACATTTCGTAACCTGCGACGGTTATGTAACCATGACCGACGGTACCGGTATCGTTCATATCGCACCGGCTTTCGGTGAAGACGACAGCCGTATCGGACGTAATTACGAGCTGCCCTTCGTACAGTTCGTAGACGGCAAGGGTGATCTGACCGCAGAGACCCCTTATGCCGGAAAATTCGTAAAAGATGCAGATCCTCTGGTACTTAAGGATCTGGATGCAGAGGGCAAGCTGTTCGATGCACCGAAGTTCGAGCATGATTATCCTTTCTGCTGGAGATGTGACACTCCGCTGATCTATTATGCAAGAGAGTCCTGGTTCATCAAGATGACCGCTGTGAAGGATGATCTGGTACGTAATAATAAGACCATCAACTGGATCCCCGCTTCCATCGGTGAGGGACGTTTCGGCAACTGGCTGGAGAATATTCAGGACTGGGGTGTATCCCGTAACCGTTACTGGGGTACTCCGTTAAATATCTGGGAGTGCGAATGCGGACACCAGCATTCCATCGGCAGCCGTGAAGAGCTGTACAAGATGAGCGGCAATGAGAAGGCGAAGACCGTAGAATTCCATCGTCCTTATATCGACGAGATCACCATCACCTGCCCCGAGTGCGGCAAGCAGATGAAGCGTGTTCCCGAGGTAATCGACTGCTGGTTCGACTCCGGAGCAATGCCTTTTGCACAGCATCATTATCCGTTTGAAAACAAGGATCTGTTCGAGCAGCAGTTCCCCGCTGACTTTATCTCCGAGGCAGTGGACCAGACCCGTGGATGGTTCTACTCTCTGCTGGCAGAATCTACTCTGCTCTTCAATAAGGCTCCTTACAAGAACGTTATCGTTATGGGCCATGTACAGGATGAGAACGGTCAGAAGATGAGTAAGAGTAAGGGCAATGCGGTAGATCCTTTCAACGCACTGGAGACCTACGGTGCAGATGCCATCCGTTGGTATTTCTACACCAGTTCCGCACCCTGGCTGCCGAAGAGATTCTCCGGCAAAGCCGTACAGGAAGGACAGCGTAAATTCATGGGTACCCTGTGGAACACCTACGCATTCTTCGTACTGTATGCAAATATTGATAATTTTGACGCTTCCAAATATACACTGGAATACGACAAACTGCCCGTAATGGATAAGTGGCTGCTGTCCAAACTGAACTCTACCGTTGCAGAAGTAGACAGCAATCTGGACCAGTACCGTATCCCCGAGGCTGCCAAGGCGCTGCAGGACTTCGTCGATGAGATGAGTAACTGGTATGTAAGACGCAGCCGTGAGCGTTTCTGGGCAAAGGGTATGGAGCAGGATAAGATCAATGCCTACATGACGCTGTACACCGCACTGGTGACCATCTGTAAGGCAGCCGCACCCATGATCCCCTTCATGACAGAGGATATTTACCAGAACCTGGTAAGAAGCAACGATGCAAATGCACCCGAGAGTATCCATCTGTGTGACTTCCCGGTAGTGAACAAGGATCACATCGACAAGAAGTTGGAAGAGGATATGGAAGATGTACTGGATGCTGTAGTTATGGGTCGTGCATGCCGTAACGAGGCTGCCATCAAGAATCGTCAGCCGATCAGCAGAATGTATATCAAGTCAGACTTCACCTTAAGTGAGTTCTACCAGGAGATCATCGAGGATGAGTTGAACGTCAAGGAAGTTGTATTTACCGATGACGTACGTGACTTTACCTCTTACACCTTCAAACCCCAGCTGCGTACCGTAGGACCCAAGTATGGCAAACAGTTGGGCGGCATCCAGAAGCACCTTGCAGCACTCGATGGCAATGCAGCAATGGATGAGCTGAATGCAGACGGCGCATTAAAGTTCGATGTAGACGGTGTGGCTGTGGAACTGACCAAGGACGATCTGCTGATCGACATGGCACAGAAGGAAGGCTATGTATCTCAGGAGGACAATCGGATGACCGTTGTCCTGGATACCAACCTGACACCGGAACTGGTAGAGGAAGGCTTCGTATACGAGATCATCAGCAAGATCCAGACCATGCGTAAGGAGAGCGGCTTCGAAGTGACCGATCACATCCGCGTATCCATCAATGGCAACGATAAGCTGTCCGAGATCGCACAGAAGAACAAAGAAGCCATCAGCGGCAAGGTTCTGGCTGATGAACTGACAAGCGGTATGGAATACGGCGTATCGAAGGAATGGAATATCAACGGCGAGAACGCAGTGATCGCTGTGGAGAGAGTATAAAGATAAAGATTCTGTGGTTTTCCGGAAGGGGGACCGCAGAATCTTTTCTGTTTCGGAAAAACATTTACGAAACTTACGAAAACCGGCGAAAACAGTTGGAATGAGTGTATATATTTGTTATAATATTACCTGTATTTGGTTAAGAATATGGATGAAATCATAACGCTATCCGGTGCGGAATATCTTGAGAAGAGTACAGTACCGGAGAGGTAATGGAGAGGAGAACATAGGTGAAAAAATCAGTAGCAGCCAGCGAGAAGCCGGTAAAGGCAAAAGAGTTCGACAAGGAGCTCTTCAAGAGAAGTGTGGAATATAATGTGCGCACCCTGTATCGTAAGAATCTGGAAGAGGCAGATGCACAGCAGATCTTCCAGGCAGTATCTTATGCGATCAAGGACCGTATCGTAGAGAACTGGATGGAGACCCAGAAGGCATATGAGAAGGAAGACCCCAAGATGGTCTACTACATGTCCATGGAGTTTTTGATGGGAAGAGCACTGGGCAATAACCTCATCAATTTAAAGGCATATAAGCCCGTAGCGGAAGCTCTGGAAGAACTGGGACTGGATCTGAACCTGATCGAGGACCAGGAGCCGGATGCAGCACTGGGTAACGGTGGACTGGGACGTCTGGCAGCATGTTTCCTGGATTCTCTGGCAACGCTGGGATATCCTGCATATGGCTGCGGTATCCGTTATCGTTATGGTATGTTCAAGCAGGAGATCCGCGACGGTTATCAGGTAGAGGTTCCCGATAACTGGCTGATGAATGGTAATCCTTTCGAACTGCGCAGACCTGAGTATGCGAAAATTGTGAAATTCGGCGGCTATGTCAGTGTGCATACCGATGAGAATGGCAGAAATGTATTTACCCAGGAGGGTTATCAGTCTGTTAAGGCCATTCCTTTTGATTTTCCCATCGTGGGCTATGGCAACGGTATTGTAAACACCCTGCGTATCTGGGATGCGGAGCCCGTAGAGTGCTTCCAGCTGGATTCCTTTGATAAGGGGGATTACCAGAAGGCGGTAGAGCAGGAGAACCTGGCACGTAACATCGTAGAGGTTCTGTACCCCAACGACAATCACTATGCAGGTAAGGAGCTGCGTCTGAAGCAGCAGTACTTCTTCATCTCCGCATCCGTACAGGAAGCTGTAGAGAAGTACATGAGAAAGCATGATGATATCCATAAGTTCTATGAGAAGGTTACCTTCCAGCTGAACGATACCCATCCTACCGTAGCTATCGCAGAGCTGATGCGTGTGCTGATGGATGATTATTATCTGACCTGGGAGGAAGCGTGGGAGATCACCACCAAGACCTGTGCTTACACCAACCACACCATCATGGCGGAAGCATTGGAGAAATGGCCCATCGAACTGTTCTCCAGACTGCTTCCGAGAATCTATCAGATCGTAGAGGAGATCAACCGCAGATTCGTTCTGGATATCCAGCAGAAGTACAGCAATGTACCCGGCGTGGATGTACAGGAGAAGATCCGCAAGATGGCCATCATCTATGATGGACAGGTGAAGATGGCACATATGGCAATCGTAGCCGGATATTCTGTCAATGGTGTCGCAAGACTGCATACAGAGATCCTGAAGACCCAGGAATTAAAGGACTTTTATGAGATGTTCCCGGAGCGCTTCAATAATAAGACCAACGGTATCACCCAGAGACGTTTCCTGCTGCATGCAAACCCGCTGTTAGCTGACTGGGTAACGGCTCACGTAGGTGACGACTGGATCACCGATCTGCCTCAGATCTCCCGCCTGAAGGTATATGCGGATGACAAGAAGGCACAGCAGGAGTTCATGAACATCAAGTACCAGAACAAAGTACGTCTGGCAAAATACATTTTAGAGCACAACGGTATCGAAGTAGATCCCAGATACATTTTCGATGTACAGGTAAAGCGTCTGCATGAGTACAAGAGACAGCTGCTCAATATTCTGCATGTAATGCACCTGTATAACGAACTGAAGGAGCATCCGGAACTGGATTTCTACCCCAGAACCTTTATCTTCGGCGCGAAGGCAGCAGCCGGTTACCGTAACGCAAAGCTGACCATCAAGCTGATCAACTCCGTAGCGGATGTGGTTAACAACGATCCCGCTATTAACGGCAAGATCAGGGTTGTATTTATCGAGAACTATAACGTATCTAACGCAGAGATCATTTTTGCGGCAGCAGATGTCTCCGAGCAGATCTCTACCGCAAGTAAGGAAGCATCCGGTACCGGTAACATGAAGTTCATGCTGAACGGTGCCCTGACCCTGGGAACCATGGACGGTGCCAACGTGGAAATCGTAGAAGAAGTGGGCGAAGAGAATGCCTTCATCTTCGGCCTGTCCGCACAGGAGGTTATCAACTATGAGAACCATGGCGGATATGACCCCATGGAGATCTTCAACAATGATCAGGATGTCCGCAAGGTACTGATGCAGCTGATCAACGGAACCTTCGCACCGGGAGATCCCGAGCTGTTCCGCCCGCTGTACAATTCTCTGCTGAACACCCAGTGCACGGCCAAGGCAGACACCTACTTCATCCTCAAGGACTTCAAGTCCTATGCAGAGGCACAGAAGAGAGTGGAAGCCGCTTACCGCGACGAGGACAACTGGGCGAAGAGCGCTATTCTGAATGTGGCATGCTCCGGCAAGTTCACATCTGACAGAACTATACAGCAGTATGTGGATGAGATCTGGCATCTGGATAAGGTAGTACTGAAATAATTAAGAACTTAAAAAAGAAGTCATACCGCCTAGAGAGACTGTTGCGCTCTATAGGCGGTATTTTTTTACGTACACTCAAGTGCAAAAACATCCTATAAGATCATTGCATCTGAGAAAACAATCCAGTATAATGAAA
>OMCG01002001.1_pt1 | contig 10682 bp, 10 predicted proteins | sample 1674071 | NCBI WGS metagenome assembly OMCG01 (sample SAMEA103958139, study PRJEB25191) | human gut metagenome | biome: human-associated habitat [ENVO:00009003]; feature: intestine environment [ENVO:2100002]; material: feces | place: Germany | collected 2013/2015 | reverse complement strand
CTCTGGCAGGCACCGAGGCTTCCGGTACCGGCAACATGAAGTTCATGCTGAACGGTGCCATCACGCTGGGCACTCTGGACGGTGCCAACGTCGAGATCGCCGATGCCGCCGGCAAGGAGAACGAGCTGATCTTCGGTATGCTGACGCCTGAGGTCAACAACCTCAAGCAGGTCGGCTATCACCCCAACGCCTTCATCATGGGCGACGATGTGGCCAACGCAGCCCTGAACTTCCTGGAGCGCGGCTGGAACGGTGAGAACTTCCACGAAGTCACCGAGAACCTGCGCAGCAGCGACCCGTACATGGTCATGGCCGACTTCAAGGATTACCGCCGTGCACAGGCCGACCTGCAGCGTCTGTATGCCGACCGTGAGGCCTGGGCCCGCATGAGCCTGAAGAACATCGCCAACAGCGGCATCTTCAGCGCCGACCGTTCCGTCCTGGATTACGCCCGCGATATCTGGAACGCACCTGTCGTGAAATAACCCTCTCAGTCAGCACTTCGTGCTGCCAGCTCCCCCGAAGTGGGAGCCATTGGCAGACGGGTAAAGCGCAGTTTCGCAGAAAACGTTCTGCGGCGCGGCTTTGCTTTAACCTCATGATACCAAAAGCTCCGGACTGTACAACGGCTCCGGAGCTTTTTTCGAGAAAGGAACGACCCGACTTGTCTTGCCTGTTCAACAGCTACGATCCCTATTTCAAGCAGCCCTTCGGTGCCGTGCGGGCCGGGCAGAGCGTCCGGCTCTCCCTCTGCATCCCCGAAGAACTCGGCTATGTGGACCCGCACCTCGTCCTTCAGAAAGAGGGCCGGTTCGACGTGCCGGTATACTACCGGATGAACTTCAACGGCCAGACCCCCAAGCAGAACCACTTCTCGGTCGAAGTCACCCTCAACGACCCCGGTCTCTACTTCTACTATTTTGACCTCTACACCGACTTCCGCCGCATCGTGCGCGGGCCGGACAACTGCGGCATGGTCAGCTGGCAGGACGGTGAGAAATGGCAGATCACGGTCTACGATGCCGCCTTCGAGACGCCGGAGTCCATCAAGGGCAAAGTGTTCTACCAGATCTTCCCGGACCGCTTCTGCGAAGGGGTGGAGAACAAGCCCATGCCCTTCCCGGACCGCATCTATCAGGCCGACAAACACGCCGAGCCCTTCTGGCAGCCCAATGAGGTGGGCGGCCACCTGAACGAGGACTACTTCGGCGGCGACCTGAAGGGCATCCAGCTCAAGCTGCCCTACCTGCACGAGATGGGCGTGGATTTCCTCTACCTGAACCCCATCTTCGAGGCCCACTCCAACCACCGCTACAACACCGCCGACTACCTCAACGTAGACCCCCTGCTGGGCACCAACGAGGAGTTCGAGGCCCTGTGCGCCGAGGCGAAGAAGTACGGCATCGGCATCGTGCTGGACGGCGTGTTCAGCCACACCGGTTCCGACAGCCGCTATTTCAACCGCGAGGGCCGCTACGGCGAGGGCGGCGCTTACCGCGACCCCAGCTCCCCGTACCGCAGCTGGTACGATTTCGACCCGAAATACAAGGGCGGCTACCGCAGCTGGTGGGGCTTCGAGACCCTGCCCGAAGTCAACGAGGAGACCCCCTCTTACGTCGAGTTCATCACCGGCGTGGGCGGCGTCATCGACACCTGGCTGCGGCGCGGTGCCGCCGGTTTCCGGCTGGATGTGGCCGACGAGCTGCCGGATGAGTTCATCGAACAGATCCGCACCGCCGTCAAACGGGTCAGCCCTGAAAAGTTCCTGCTGGGCGAAGTCTGGGAGGACGCCACCACCAAATACGGCTTCAACCAGCGCCGCACCTACCTGCTGGGCAAGGGGCTGGACAGCGTAATGAACTATCCGTTCAAGAATGCTGTGCTGGATTTCGTCAAGGGCAAGCCCGCCGAGCAGGCTGCCAACGAGATCCTGACCATCTGCGAGCACTACCCTGCCCCCGCCATGGACACGGCGCTGAACTTCCTCTCCACCCACGACACCGAGCGCGCCCTGACCGTCATCGCCGACGAGCCCGCCAACGGCCGGGGCCGGGAATGGCAGAGCGGCCGCTGTGTGACCGGCGACGCCTATGAGGAGGGCCTGCTCCGGCTCCGGATGGCCTACGCCATCATCTACACTCTGCCGGGTGTGCCCTGCCTGTACTACGGTGACGAGATCGCCATGCAGGGCTACCGCGACCCGTTCAACCGGGCCTTCTTCCGCTGGGACGCCCACGAGCAGCGTCTGCGCCCCGTTCTGGCACAGCTGGCCCAGCTGCGCCACACCTGCGAGGCGTTCCGCACCGGCAAGCTCAACGTCCTGCGAGCCGAGGGCGGCATCCTGCACTACCAGCGCATCGGCGAGGCGGAGACGGCGGAGATCATCGTCAACCGCACCGAACACATCATCGTGGAGACGCTGGCCAGCGGCAAGAGCACCGAAGTGAACCCCATGGGCTTCACCATCGTGGTGGAAGAGGTCGGCCACAACCCGAACCACAGCTACTACGATTATATCTGACCCTCAACGAACAAGGCCCGTGGGATCGCAAGACCGCGGGCCTTGTTTTCTTAAATCAGGACATCTTGTAATCCCGCCCTCGTTATTATATAATAGACGAAAAGAGGCCCTTCGTCTCGTTTCCATTTGCAAGGGAGGGAGTATCTATGCCCATCGACCCCATCTTCTGGCTCATCGCAGCCATCGGCTTTCTGGTGCTGGAGGGGATGACCTTCAGCATGGTATCCATCTGGTTTGCAGCGGGCAGCGCGGCTGCTCTGCTGAGCTGCCTGTTCTGGCCGTCGTTCCGGGTGCAGGCGGTGGTGTTCATCGTGGTCAGCATCCTCTGCCTGGCGGCGTTCAAGCCGCTGGCCGACAAGCTGCGCCGGAAGCACACCCCCACCAACGGCGACCGCAGCCTTGGCCGCGAGGCAAAGGTCCTGACCCCGGTCTCCGCTGGGAAGACCGGCCGTGTCCGGCTGGACGGCGTGGACTGGAACGCCCGCTGCGCCACCCCCGGCGACGCACTGGAGCCGGGCCAGACCTGCCGTGTGACCGAGATCCACAGTACCCTGCTCATCGTGGAGCCTGTCCTGACCGAATCATCCACCCACTGAAAAAAGGAGCGTTCCTATGCCCATCATGCTGTTTGTGATCCTTGCACTGGTCTTCGTCATCCTTCTCATCGTCATCACCAACATCGTCATCGTACCCCAGTCCATGACCTACGTCATTGAGCGGCTGGGCAGCTACTCCGACAGCTGGAGCGCCGGCCTGCACGTTAAGATCCCGTTCGTGGAGCGGGTGGCCAAAAAGGTCAGCCTGAAGGAGCAGGTCGCCGACTTCCCTCCCCAGCCGGTCATCACCCGCGACAACGTCACCATGCAGATCGACACCGTGGTCTTCTTCCAGGTCATGGATGCCAAGCTCTACACCTACGGCGTCAACCAGCCCATTGCGGCCATCGAGAGCCTGTCTGCCACCACCCTGCGCAACATCATCGGTGAAATGGAGCTGGACCACACCCTGACCAGCCGCGATGTCATCAACGGCAAGATCACGGCCATTCTGGACGAAGCCACCGACAAGTGGGGCATCAAGGTCAACCGCGTCGAGGTCAAGAACATCATCCCCCCGCGTGAGATCCAGGAGGCCATGGAAAAGCAGATGAAGGCCGAGCGCGAGAAGCGCGCCGTCATCCTGAAGGCCGACGGTGAAAAGCAGGCCGCCATCACCGCCGCCGAGGGCGAAAAGGAAGCCGCCATCCTCCGCGCTGACGCCGTCAAGCAGCAGCGCATCCTCGAAGCCGAGGGCGAGGCACAGGCCATCCTCGCGGTGCAGCAGGCCAACGCCGACGCCATCCGCCTGCTGAACGAGGCCATGCCCAGCGACAAGGTGCTGGCCATCCGCAGTCTGGAAGCGCTGGCCAAGGTCGCCAACGGCAAGGCCACCAAGATCATCATCCCGTCCGAGCTGCAGAACCTCGGCGGCGTGGTGCCCAGCATCAAAGAGCTGCTGACTGACCCGAAGGACGCAGAATAAGGAGCCTGTTTATGATCTACGATACCCTGAACAACCTGCCCAACTATCTGGGCATGAGCGAAAATCTGGACGCCGTCATTGAGTTCGTCATGGCGCGGGACATCAACAACCTCCCCGCCGGAAAGACCCGCATCCTCGGCGAGAAGGCCGTCGTCACAGTCAGCACCGTGACCCCGCAGCCCGGCGACAAGGCCCCCTTCGTCCGCCGGGACACCCACCTGACACTGGAGACCGACCTCGAAGGCAGCGAGCTGTTTGAAGTCTCGCTGGGCGAGTTCAGCCCCACCAAACCCACCGACGAGGCTGCTGACATCACGGTCGGCAGTGCGGGCACCAGCATTGCCGGGATGCTCTGCGAGGGCCGCTTCGCCCTCTATCTGGCCGGGGAGCCGTACAAATCCGGCCTGAAAGCCCAGGGCTGCGGCAAGCTGAAAAAGGCTGTGTTCAGCATCGAGTTGGACGAGGACGACACTACAGAGTAAAAGGAACCATACCATGGGATTTCTTGCTGTTTTTATAGCCTGCCTGTTTTTCGTATTCATTTTTACCGTATTCGGCGGTTATTCCCTGTTGCTCTATTGCCAGCAGTCTCTGCTGATGGTCATACCGCCTGCGCTCGTGCTTTCTGTCCTTGTATGGGCGTTCATGAAAATGGATGATAAAATCACTGCTTTGCAGCATCGCGTCGATGAACTGGAAGCGGCACAGAAAGAATCCTCCGAAGCAATGAAGCCACAGTAAACCAAGCCCCCTCTACGCAGCGTAGGTTGCGCAGAGGGGTTTTCTATGCTATCCTGTCTGCAACGCAAACGAACAGGAGGAAACCATTATGAATACCTATGTGACCGGAAACACCATCCGGCTGCTGCGAGAAGCCAAGGGCCTGACGCAGGCAGAGCTTGCCCGCCAGCTCCTGGTCAGCGCCAAAACGGTCTCCAAATGGGAGACCGCCAAGGGCCTGCCCGACATCTCCCTGCTGGAACCGCTGGCCGCTGCACTGGGCGTGTCGGTGCTGGAACTGATGCAGGGCGAACCGGTGGTCAACCGAAACCGTGCCGCCAATCTGCTGCGTTCCAAGCTCTACGTCTGCCCCCTCTGCGGGAACGTGCTCCACTCCACCGGTCAGGCCGTGGTGAGCTGCTGCGGCATCACGCTGCCCGCGTTGGATATCGCGGAGGCCGATGATGCCGACGAGAAGCACCAGCTGACCATTGAGCGGGTGGAAGATGAACTTTTCGTTACCCTGCACCACCCCATGGAGAAGGGCCACTTCATCTCCTTCATCGCCTATCTCACCGGCGACAAGCTCCAGCTCGTCAAGCTCTACCCGGAGGGCGAAGCCAGCTGCCGGTTCCCGCTGCGGGGCGCCGGGGTGCTCTATTTTTACTGCAACCGCCACGGCCTGATGAAAGCCCCAGACCTCCGCACGGCCACCCGCCGCACCCCGCCGCAGAAGATCCACCTGCGGGAGCCGGACGAGCGCGACCGCGAACAGGTCATGGCTTATCGGGAGGAATTTCTCGCCCTCGGCTCCCGGATGGACGGCACCTCGGCGCTGGACCAGTTCGACGATTTCGACGCCTGGCTGGCCCAAATTCGGAAACTGACCGACCCCCGCACGACGCCCGCCGGGCTTGTTCCTGCCACCGAATATCTGGCGCTGGACGAGCACGAACGCCTTGTGGGCATGACCAACCTGCGCCATCACCTGAACGACTATCTGCTCACCTACGGCGGGCACATCGGCTACAGCGTCCGCCCCTCCGAGCGGCAGAACGGCTATGCCACCCAGATGCTCCGCCTGACGCTGGAACAGGCCAGAGCGCGCGGCATCGGGAAGGTGCGCATCTGCTGCGACCACTACAACGTCGCTTCCGCCAAAACCATCCGCGCCAACGGCGGCGTCCTCGAAGACGAACAGTTTGACCTGCAGGATGGAACCCTGACCCAGCGGTACTGGATCTCCAACCATTAAGAAACCCTCTCCGTCATTGCTTCGCAATGCCAGCTCCCCCAAAGGGGGATCTTTGCTGCTGACACAACGCAACAGCAAAACCTCGCCCTTCGGGAGAGGTGGCAAAGCCGACAGGCTTTGACGGAGAGGGTTTTGTATTGTGATCAACCCAGATGGAACAGATCAATGAGAACGACCATGGCAAGGCCGTAGTAGACCACGACGGCCACCAGATCGTTGATGGTGGTGATGAGCGGGCCGGAGGCCACAGCGGGGTCGATGTGGATCTTGTGGAACAGCATGGGGATGACCGTGCCCACCAGACTGGAAACGACCATGGCGATGATCAGCGCCACGCCGACACAGCCGGACAGCAGGAAGGCTTCGCCCCAGGCATACGCCTTGAAGAAATGGATGTAGCAGCCCAGGAAGCCCAGCGCCATCACAGCCAGCAGTGCGCCGTTCACCAGACCGACCCGCATCTCCTTCCAGAGCAGCTGAAGCTTTTTGGCGGTGGTCAGGTTCTCGTCCACCAGCACACGGATGGTCACGGCCAGCGACTGGGTGCCTACGTTGCCGGCCATATCCAGCACCATAGACTGGAAGCAGATGACGATGGGCAGCACCGCCACCACCGACTCGAACGCACCGACGACCGAGGAGACGAGCATTCCGAGGAAGAGCAGGGCGATCAGCCAGGGCAGGCGCTTCTTCACGCTCTCGAAGACGCCCTCGTTCAGGTCTTCCTCGCTGGTCAGGCCGCCCAGCTTTGCGTAATCGTCGCCCATCTCGTCATCGACCAGTTCGACCACGTCGGACGAGGTGATGATGCCGACCAGCTTCCCCGCATCGTTCAGCACCGGGAGCGAGCGCTCGGCGTAGTCCACGATGCGGTCGATGCAGTCGCTGATCTTCTCGTGGTCGGTCACATAGGGGTACGACCGCGCGATGAGCTTTTCGAGCTGGTCGTCCGCGCGGGCAATGATAAGGTCTTTCAGGTCGATGGCACCATAGAACTTGTCGTTCTCGTCCACGACGTACAGGGTGGAGATGTTGTCGTTCTCGCCCGCCTGCTTCACCAGCTCGCTCATCGCCTGCCGGATGGTCATATCCTTCCGGATGGAGATGTAGTTGGTGGTCATGCTGCTGCCGATCTCATCCTCGCCGTAGGAGAGCAGCATCCGGACATCCTCGGCGGAGTCCCGGTCCAGCTGGCCGACGATCTTGGCCTTGTCCTCTTCTTCGAGGTCATCCAGCGCGTCCACCGCATCGTCCGAGTCCATGTTGGAGACGACTTTCGCCGCCTTTTCCGAGGGCAGCTCTTTCAGATACGGCTCTGCATCGTCGAGGTAGGAGAAGATCTCGGCCACCCGCTCGATGCCCAGCACCGGGTACAGCTTCTGGCGCTCGTCCGGCGTCAGCGCCGTCAGCGCATCGGCCAGGTCGTTTTCGTGGTAGTCGGAAAGCTTTTCCGCCAGCTCTGCCTGCGGCATACCGCTGTGGATGAGGTTCAGGATCTCTTCCTGGTAATTCTTCTTCTGCATCTTGGTTCCCTTTCTGCCCATTCCGGGCATAAAAAATACACCGCGTCGGTCATGCTTGACTCCTGCGGTGTATCATGGGCACATGCAGTTCAGGACGCGGCAGACTCATTCGCCTGGCCCGCATCGCAGGAGGAGCGTTGTTTGGGGTGATCCGTATGGTCACTGGACATGGAAATCAAACGCCTCCTGAAACTGAGATTTGCCGTTCGGCCTCGTTATGATACTACGGCCGGGCGGATTTTTCAAGCCCTTTTACAAAACTTTTACCGATTCTGAGCCGGATTTCAAGACATGATAAAACCGGAACGCATCGAAAGGTACGTTCCGGTTTTTGTCACTTTTTGTATTTTCCGTACCACGCCACCGATACCCGCCACGACACGGCGTACAAGGCCAGAACCGCCAGCAGAAACGCCGCAGCCAGCCAGAAAGGCGGATACAGCGGCCAGCCATCTGCGCTTTTCTGCTGCACCTCCTGCAGCACTGCGCCCCCGCCGCCCAGCATGGCGCCAAAGCCTGCAAACGTGAGGATATAGATCATCCGGGCTTTTTCGGCCCCGAAGCGGTACAGCAGCGGCAGACTGATACCGTTTACCAGCAGGATGATACACACGCTGCCTTCCATGAGAAACAAAGCCGAACCATCCACGACCTTTCCTTTGCCAAGAATGAGAGCCGCCACGAAGATTCCGCCCACCACGATAGCCGCCGCAGCACAGAGCAGGCCCACAAGGTATTTTTCTGCCACCAATGTCTTTTTGCTCACCGGAAGCGTCTGACCATACTCTACCCAGCCGACGCTTTGGTCATAGGTAAGCAGGTTTACCGGCAGGATGCCCAGAAAAATGGCCGCATAACTCACAGGAAACACATAAGAGCTAGACGAACCGAACATCCAGATAATCAGCACCACTGCAACAGCCAGATACATGGTCTTCATACTGGACCGGACCTGATACCAGTCCTTCAGCAGCAACCCTTTCATCACACATTCTCCCCTTTCACCATCAATACAAACAGTTCCTCGATACTCACGGGCGTCAGGGCGCTTCCAGTGGGCACCCCGTCCCGTTTGACCAGCGCTTCGGCCCCGTAGGGAGTGACCCGCTGGCTGACCACGACGTCCGGAGCCAGCTCTTCCAGTTGAGCGGCGGTGCCGTGCCAGAGGGCGTATTCTTCCCGCAGGGTGTCCTTGTCCTCGCAGAGTAGGAGCCTGCCCTTGTGCAGGAAGGCAATGGTGTCGCAGAGCTTTTCCAGATCACTGACAATGTGGGACGAGATAAGAATGGCGTGGTCTTCGTCCCGCACAAAATCCAGCAGCAGGTCGATGAGCTCATCCCGGACGACAGGGTCCAGGCCGCTGGTGGCTTCGTCCAGAAGCAGCAGCTTCGGATGGTGGGACAGTGCCACTGCAAGGCAGAGTTTCATCTTCATGCCGGTGGAGTATTCGTTATACTTTTTCTTAGCAGGCAGTTCAAAGCGCTTGCAAAATCCGGCATAGACCCCGGCGTCCCAATTGCGGTAGATGCCCGCCATCACCTTTCCCACCTGTTCGGCGGTCAGGCAGGTGGGGATACCATCGCCGCTCAGCACCACGCCGATGTCCTCCTTGGTGCAGGGGGATGCTTCCAGGTCGTCTTTCCCCAGCACCCGGATGGTGCCGGACTCCGGTGGAAGTATTCCCAAAATCAGCTTCAGGGTCGTGCTCTTGCCCGCACCGTTCTCGCCGATGAGGCCGCAGACCGTGCCGCCGGGCAGGGTCAAATCGATAGGCCCCAGGGTGAAACCCGGATACGTTTTCTGTACGCCGTGCAGTTCCAGTGCGTTCATCTTCATTCCTCCCACAGCAGTTCCAACATTTCGACAAGGTCGTTCTTTGCCAGCCCGCAGGACGCCGCCAGCCGGACGGCCTCCGTCAGGTGCGATTCAATTTGCTTTAGATTCTCCTCCCGGAGCAGTTCCGTGTTTTTCGCCGCCACGAAGAAGCCTTTGGCCGGGATGGCATACAGAAAGCCCTCCTTTTCCAGCTCATCGTAGGCGCGTTTGGTCGTGATGACGCTGATGCGCAGGTCGCGCGCCAGCGCCCGGATGGACGGCAGCGCCTCGTCCGGCTGCAGATTACCGTTCAATATCTCATTTTTGATCTGGGTATAGATCTGGTCATAGATCGGTGCTCCGCTTTTGTTGTCGATAAAAAGATTCACATCGCTCCCTCCTCCGTCTTGTCTGTACATGTACAGTATATACAGATGGTACAGTGTTGTCAAGAGGTAACTGCAAAAAAGCAGCCGCTCCCAACGGGAACGGCTGCTTTTGGTTTTTCTTATGCAGTTCCTGCGAACGGCTCAGTAGGCCACGCCCCAATAGACCATGGCCTTGGCGGGCTTGCCGCAGCAGGGGCAGACATCGCTCAGGTGCTCCTGCGCGAAGGGCATGCAGCGGCTGGACAGACCTGCTTCTTCCTTCATCTTCATCTCGCAGGCCAGGTCGCCGCACCACATGGTCTTGATATAGCCGGTGTTGGCCTTGGCCAGCTCCTTGACCTCGTCCATGGTGGTGGCTGCCCAGGTGCGCTTTTCGCGGTTGGCCAGAGCGCGCTCGTACAGGTCCTTGCGCAGGGCCTCCAGCTGGGCCGGGATGGCCGTTTCCAGCTCGTCCAGAGAGACGAAGACCTTCTCGCGGGTGTCGCGGCGGACCAGAACGCACTGGTTCTTCTCCAGATCCTTGGGGCCGATCTCCAGGCGGAGGGGCACACCCTTCATCTCCCACTGGGAGAACTTCCAGCCGGGGGCGTTGTCGCTGTCGTCCAGCTTGACGCGGGCGTACTTGCTGATCTTCTCAGCCAGCTCCGCGGCCTTCTCAGAAACACCGGGCTTGTGGGCGGCGATGGGCACGACCACGACCTGGATAGGAGCCACAGCGGGCGGCAGGATCAGGCCGTCGTCGTCGCCGTGGGTCATGATGATGGCACCCACCAGACGGGTCGAAACGCCCCAGCTGGTCTGGAACGGGTGGTGCAGCTGGTTGTCGCGGCCGGTGAAGGTCACGTCATAGGCCTTGCTGAACTTGTCGCCGAAGTAGTGGCTGGTGCCGCTCTGCAGGGCCTTGCCGTCCTTCATCATCGCCTCGATGGTGTAGGTCG
>OMCG01001991.1_pt1 | contig 10711 bp, 10 predicted proteins | sample 1674071 | NCBI WGS metagenome assembly OMCG01 (sample SAMEA103958139, study PRJEB25191) | human gut metagenome | biome: human-associated habitat [ENVO:00009003]; feature: intestine environment [ENVO:2100002]; material: feces | place: Germany | collected 2013/2015 | reverse complement strand
GCAATGAGAGCTTGCTCTCAAATTGCCGAGCGCCGCTAAATCTTCTGCAAAGGTATGAAGAATATTTCATACCTCCAAATAAAACCACAAATATTTTCCAACTTTTTTTTCGTCTTGCTAAAAATTGCACATAGCAAAGCTATGTGAGCTACCGAATAACAGTATGAATATACTTTACAGTTTAGCATATTTTGAAAATCATACTGGGGAGAAGTGCAAAATGAAAACGTAAGAACGTAAGGTGTAAGGATGTAAGGTGGACACGATGACCCACCTTACATCCTTACAACCTTACACCTTACATCCTTACGTTTTTGAAAATGAATCGTGGTCGGGGGTCAAAGAAATAGTATATATAATATCAATATTATATATACTATTTCTTTGAACTCTTTTTCACCCACTTTTCGCCCTGGTTCAAAAACGAAAACGTAAGAATGTAAGGTGTAAGGATGTAAGGTCCAATGGAGTCCCAACAAACTATCTATTGTTTAATGAACTGAGGGTAAACCGCTAAAAACCAATAGTTTATAGGCGATCAAAAAGTTCCACCACCCCTCCTCACCCTCGTTTCTCCTTACATTTTGCTTTCGTTAACAAATCAAGAAATCCTTCTCGCCAACTCTCCCTCTCCTCAAAAAAAACAGGGGGGAAGAGAAGAGAAATCAAAGAAAATGCGTAACTTTGTGGGGTCGAAGACTGCATCGACAAGCTAAAAACAGGGCCGCAGCAGTCGCTACGCCCCAAGAAATCGAAAAGCAAGAAGCTATTAACATCACAAATAGAAGCAAAAAAGATATGACATAATGGTAAAAACATAAGAAAGGATAGACGCTGACGCCTGGCTCTTCTGCAGCATTCGAAACCTGCAATTATAAGAAGTGACAAGAAGAAGATGACAGCGAAGCATCTACTCCTCCACGGCGTGGGACCTGCTTGATGGCGTCTTTTTCATACGCCAACATCTTGGTGCATTATTAGTAGGCCCACGCCGATTTTTACCATCTACGACTTTTAAAGCAACAACACTTAAAAGAACTAAGGATTATGGAGAAAGCACTACCTATGAACGAGAATGAAAATCTGCTTTGGGGAAAGTGGAAAGGAACGGGTGTTTCAGAACATCAACGTAGTCGCCTCCTAATCCAACATAGGCTGGAGGAAAGGAAGAAGAAAGAATACGAATGCAACCGAAAAAATGACGAGGATCAGCAAAGGCGGGCCGACATGCAATTACTGCCTTTTACAAAGGAGGAACGAAGGCTTTGGAGGCAGTGGACAAGGCAAGGTATTACAGGAAGGGATCGAAGGAAACTCCTAAAGCACGAAAGGCGAAAGGCACGAAAATTACAAGGCTACCTACAGAAGAGAGAAATCACCAAGAAGAACGAAAGGGAGAAGGCACGAAAATTACAAGGCCACGTACAGGAGAGAGAAATCACCAAGAAGAACGAAAGAGAGGCCGACATATTTATCGCATGCCTTCTGGGCGTCCCCTTCATTCTCGTTGTCTTGGTAGTCTTCATCTTCATCAGCAAACCTATGATATTGATGTGTATCATTTGGGTAATAGGCATGCTGCTGGCGATGGCGTTTGGCAGATGAATACCATTTTTACCATTTATAGATTCTTTAAACGCAATCGAGAGAATAATGGCACGCAAAAAATATACACAAGAGCAACAAGTGATCGATGTGCTCCGCCAAATAGGTGGATACGCCACGCTGGGCGACCTGTACCGTCTTGTCGATACAAAATCGTGGGCGACCAAGACGCCCAACGAGTCCATCCGGAGAATCGTGCAGCAATCTGAGGAGATCTTCAAAATCCAACCGGGCCTTTGGGCCTTGGAGGATTGTCGCGAGGAAGTGATGCGCAAATTTGACCTTCTGCCCAACGAGAAACAGTGCGAGGAGCAGTTTACGCATGGCTACTATCAAGGATTGATCATCGCTATAGGCAACATGAAACACTACCAAACCTATGTGCCTGCCCAAGACCAAAATCGCAAGTTTCTCGAAAAACCCTTGAAGGATATTTGCACCACCATCCATATTCCCGACTTCTCGTATGAGTATCTGACCGACAGGGCAAGGACGGTAGATGTCATTTGGTTTAACGAGCGCAATATGCCCAACAGTTTCTTTGAAGTAGAGCACTCCACCGACATCCAAAACTCCGTCGCCAAGTTTTGTGACCTACAAGATTTCCACAGTCGCTTTCTGATCGTTGCGCCAAAAAATCGCAGGGGGCAGTTTGACAAAGTGATGAGCCGAACAGCCTTCAAGGACATCAAAGCGCGCGTTGCCTTCCATAGCTATGAAGACATTTCCAAGCAGTACGAACTCATGTGTATGGCAAGAGCCAGCGAGGGATTTATCTGATTTTTTTGTGATCATTTATTAACAACACTGTCACCCGTACAAATCGCTCAAATATTTGATAATTAAACATATACGAATATACTAACAGGATCATTTTGATCACAAATGTCAAACTATGATCTTTTCGGGTTTTCTCAAGTACTTTGCTATACTTTTGCGCCCGAATTATGGAGTATCGCATACAAGTAACTGAAAAATTACAACATATAGAAACCGTTTCAGCGGCCTCGGGAACCGAAGCCGTGGAATTGGTGCGCCAATCGTATAAGGAAGAAAAGATCGTACTCAGTTCTGAACATTTCTCTGACGTAGCATTCGCCGTCGAGCATCAGAAAGCACAAGCCTATTACAAATCGCCCAACCACGATTTCGTCCTTGCCCACGGCGACTGCTTCGAGCTGCTGCGGGCGTTTGACTTCAAGTTTGACATGATCTTTGCCGACCCACCCTATTTTCTCTCCAATGGCGGCATCTCGTTGCAGAGCGGCAAGGTGGTGTGTGTTGACAAGGGCTCGTGGGACAAGGGGAAGTCGCAAGCCGACATGATGTCATTCAACAAGGAGTGGTTGCGCCTCTGTCGCGACAAACTCAAGGACAATGGCACCATTTGGATCAGCGGCACTTACCACAATATTTTTTCCGTGGCCAACTGTCTGACCGAGCTTGGCTACAAGATTCTGAACGTGATCACGTGGCAGAAGACCAATCCTCCTGCCAACATCTCTTGTCGCTTTTTCACCTATTCCACCGAGTTTGTCATTTGGGCAAGAAAGATGCAGAAAGTGCCGCATAAGTTCAACTATGAGTTGATGAAGCGACTCAACGACGGCAAGCAAATGACCGACGTGTGGCGCATGCCGGCTATCGGGCGTTGGGAAAAGACCTGCGGCAAGCACCCTACGCAGAAGCCGCTGCGCCTCTTGGTCCGCATGATCCTTGCCTCGACCGATGAGGGCGACTGGATACTCGATCCCTTCAGCGGCAGCGCCACGACGGGGATAGCCGCCAATCTCTGCGGACGCCGGTTTGCGGGCGTGGAGCAAGACGAAGCGTTTTGCCAAATGGGCAGGGCGCGGAGAGAGGAGATAGAAGACCTCGACTGCTACCACTCGCTGGCGAGCCATATCGACGATCTGCAAAAGACAGAAGAGCACGCTATGGCAAGGGAAGCCCTCGACGGTTATCCCCATACGCCCTTTTGATCTCGGCTATCAGCGGTCCAGCGATTGTTTCATTGCAGACAAAAACATCACCCTTCGGGGGGCAAAGGGGTATATGATTAGCTATTTTTGAAAACGACCCATTGCCCATTTTTATCACTCCCGATCCGAGCGATGTAGCCTTTGCAAAAAGAAACATCTATAACAATTCCCCCTGCGCCCAAATCAATTTATATTCACAAATAAAGCTATATAGCCTTAATCATCATCTTTTTGAATAAAATCAGCAACTAATTGCTTTATCGTTTTTTCGGCTTGCTCTATCCCAACAAGCTCTATCAATTTATTATAATCTTCTATTTCATTATCAGTAAACGTCAACACAATTTGGCGTTCTTTACGCCCTGCTATATGAGTGTATCCTTCAGGATGTGCCCAAAAGCAACTAGTACAAAACTCGACATTTTTTATAGACCAATTCGGACAATGCTCGCATGTCCATGACTTAGCTCTATTAGCCGAAGGGCTTAAAAGCATGTAACAATCTATATTTTTCTCACCTTGCTCACCACCAATCTCATAAGGAATTCTATGGTCTACTTGTAACAATCGCTCCTCCATCGGTTGCAAATATACAAAACATATTGCACCATATTTGTCCATCAAAGCTTTCTTTAAAGCTTTCGACAAAGTTGTACGACCAGCAACTTTAGACACTTTATCATCAAGAAATACTGGCATCCCAAACTTATAAGCAGCAATACTTCTTCCATCAGTAGCCTTTACCCTATAAGTAACCAAATTTACACCTCGTTCTCTGACATCTCTTGCTGCACGAGGCGCATGCTCATAACCATATTTTCCCTTTAACTCTTCAGTTGTTATAAAACCATATTTTAATATATGTTGAATCACTGTAGAAGGACGCTTTTCCGTTATGGCATTCAACTTATTTATTATTGCCTTTGGATATTTCATACAACTTCTTCAAACAAGAGCTTTTGTTGACAAACAGGATGTGTCATTTTTTGCAATTTATCACTCAAATAAAGAGCCTCATAGGTAACCTCTTTTCGTCCGAGTAATACACTTTGGCTAGACAACCCAGCGTTCAACAACACTTTACGTAGGCCTAAATTTTCAGGTAAGTCTATGCCATATTGTTTCTCACCACATTGTCCATCATAACTAATCATAAAATCTATTCCCCGACTATTCAATTCGTCAACAGCACCAACAAAATCATCAAATTCAATACCCGCATAATATCTATTATCATGAGAGCTACAAACTCCCTGATATGGCGGATCCATATAAACCAAGTCGCCAGGAACTGCTTGTTTTAGTATTTCTCTATAATCTAAAGAAGAAAATGTTGTTTTCCCCTTCAAATAACTAGATATTTGGTATACATTTTTGGCTAACGTGGTAGGAGAAGTACCCTTTCTCCGTTTGTCTGGGGACTGGTTAAACATGCCTGTCGAGCTATACCTAACAGAACCCTTCACACATCGAGCTAACAAATAAAGCATATTGGCAGCAGACTTATCGCCCGCATTAAATTCATCCCTCACCTTATAAAAATGCGCAACGCTTCCACCTTCGAAGACTAACTGTTCATTCCAAACTTTTGAATATTCCGCAACAAGTACATCTGGAGTTTCTATTGCTTCACGCAATATTCCCATCAAAGGGGCATTTAAGTCATTTAAGCTATATTGATTTGCCCGTTGCTGCTTTGATACAGCTATAGTGATAGCTGCCATACCTGCAAAAGGCTCAATCAGGCGATTAAATTTGCGAGGCATATATTGTAATATCAGAGGTGCCAAATTTCTTTTAGAACCTTGATATTGAACGATATGTGGAACTGTTCTTGTTATCATCCTAATTTCCGCAGCACTATGAGTTAGCATTTTTTACAAGTACCTGAACAACAAAGCTGCTCAGGATTATGCCATGTCAGATTTTTCACCTACCTTAGTGCTGCAAAAAAGCATAGCAAAAACTCCGAATGACATGGCAAAAGTACAAATAAAATCCGAGAAAGTCACTTCTTTTGGAGGCTTTTTTCCAATCATGGAGCAATTTGATGCTCTTTTAGCTCAAACCATAGACTCCACCTTGGGGATGAGATGCAAATGGTACGGCCTTTGTTTTCAAGTTACTAAAGTTTCCCACCCCAAAATAATGGGGCAAAAATAACAGTTTCTCAATAAAAAGTTGTATCTTTGTAATCGCTAAAACACAATGAAGCAACGATTTAGAGAGTAACTGTTATGGATGCAAAATTAAGCAATTTTTCGGAGTTGTCCAACATCTTAAGTGTTAAAAGTTCATTGCGAACCAATTTGATGGCACTTTTCACCCGTTTTGGGCTTGGGCATCTGCTTTGCAGGATGTCATTGGAGAAACAGGCGGGCGTTCCCGCCGTCCAGCTCATATTGTCTCTCTGCCTTTTCCGTATAGCAGGTGAAAGCATACACTCCATGTACAAGAAGTCATATTATGACCTCCTGAACACTGGTCACAATTGCTATTATCGCATGCTACGTCGGGCCACTATGGACTGGCGCAAGCTTCTTTTGGGCATGGCTCTTCGTTTTTGGCAATCCTTCGCAAGGAACATGCCGAAGTCTCTTCGGACAACACAAGTTACATTTTTGACGACACTACGTTGGAGAAAACCGGTTATGGCATAGAGCAAATTAGCCGCGTCTTTGACCATGTGCAAGGAAAATGCGTCCTTGGTTTTAAGTTATTGGTATGCGCATTCTTTGATGGAAAGAGCACCATTCCAATAGACATGTCCCTCCATTGTGAGAAAGGCAAGAAGAAGGACTACGGTCTCACTGCGAAGCAACGTAAGCATCGTTTTTCCAAAAAACGCAAGAAAGAAGACCCCAACTCCACAAGACTCAGAGAGTCAACGCAGTCGAAGCTTCATGTTGCCGTGGAAATGCTAAGGCGCGCATGGGCTCACAAGAGTTTGCGTGCCAAGTATGTGCTCTGTGACAGCTGGTTCACCTGCGAGTACTTTATCAGCGAGGTTCTCAAGCTCGGCAAGGGCGCCTTGCACCTTGTCGGACTGGCAAAGATGGGCAACACCAAGTACTCTGTGTATGGGAAGTTGCACAATGCCATGGAACTAATAGCGCAATACGAAGGCAATCCTCAATTTTGTCATAACTGTAGGCGATACAAATGCCACTATATCGCATTGAGAGGAAAACTGGGTGGTCAATCTGTACGCATATTCCTTATAAGATATGGTAGAAATCAACGATGGAATATATTGTTGAGCACAGATCTTATGTATGTCTTTCGTCAGAGCCTTTGAGGTTTACCAAATACGTTGGAACATAGAGGTTCTGAACAAAGAATGCAAGCAATACCTAGGTCTCGGAACATGTGCGGGTAGGGACTTCGATGAGCAGATTGCCGACTGCACCCTCTGTTTCCTCACATATATAACCATGAGCATAGAGAAGAGATTCTCAGAATACGAGACCATGGGTGAACTGTTTACGAATATGGGGGAAGACCTCATGGCATTGACTCTTTGGAAGCGGGTGTTAGCTTGCATAAAACGGCTTTTGGAGGTCCTCTGCGAACATCTTGGGGTTACCATTGACGAACTGGAAGAGAGCCTAATCAACGATGACGAAGCCGCGTCTGCTTACCTTGTCATGGCTAAAGCTCTGGAAGATAGAGAACGAGCGAAAAGGACTGCATGAAACCTTTTTTAGGTAAGAGTTAAATCCCCATATTTGCAGGGATTTACACGGTATTACATCTGCATAAGCCTTGTTTTATAGGGCTGGGAAACTTTAGTCAAGTTAGTCTCCGTCCCGGCAAAATGAATCAAGACATCACGAAGGCATGTGTTGAACATTTATACTGACAACCATGCTTACGCCAGGTTGTTCCATGCAGGCTTTGGCTAAAGCCTGTCCTTTCTGGTTAAACTAGCGTATTACCTCAAGTCGCTTTGTGGGGTAAGGGGGTTTTGTGTCTGAGACGTTTCTGCTGCACAAGAACATGTGCGACAAGATGATTGTTTCTCGCTTTGCAAGCAAAAACGCCCTAAGTCCTATTAGTTGCGGATTTGAGGCAAACATCTTTATGGCGAGCAAGCGAGTGCATTTCGCTTTGCAGCATTTCCTAACCCATTAAAACCATAAAAAGCCACACGTTTCTGTTGCTTTTTCTAAAAATTGTTTTATCTTTGATTTTTAAATCAAGGCGTCCGCACCTCAGCGACCGAATCGCGCTTTTTGTGTTTGCCCTATCCTTTTGGCGCTTGCAGGCGGCGGAATCTTAGCGCTGCAAGTGTAGGCCTATAACTCGTTTAAAATAATAGCAAAACAACTACCTAAGCAGCCATGAAGAATAAAATGACCGCTACGGGCGAGATGAAAATCGCCTCGGAAGAAGACTTGCTCACGCTCGACGCGAGCACAAGTGAGAACATTTACCGTCCCTTCACGCCCGAGGACTTTCGGGACTTTGAGACGGAGACCATCCACGTGCGCGAGGTAGCGCAACGGGCCATCGACGAGACCCAATGGGACACAGGAGAGCCAGGGACCGTTTTCAAAGTCCTCCACCACACCAATTGTATCCTGAGAGCGCGGCTGGCGAATTACCGCAATCTGCTCAAGAAGCTTCGCGCCAGGGCCTACGTCACCCTCTACAACATCTACGATGCGCAGGTGGAGCAACTGTGGCACCAACTGAGCCCCACGCTTACGGAGTTTGTGGCCTTGGGGAAGAAGACTCAAACTAACCTCATGGAGCAGGCCGAATCCTGCCCTGCCTCCGTCTTTATGAAGATTGTGAGAGCAAGCGACCCACAGGAGGAGCCCGGCATGATGCCCGCCGACTACGAAGGCCTCAAAAGCCTGGCCGTGGATCGGATGACGGAGAGCATGAGGTTTGTGATCAGCATTGCCGAGGAGATAGAGATGTGGATCACGGATTTGTGTCGCACGCGGAAGGTTCGTAGCGCGCCCGAGGAGGCCATCATCTACCGCTACCTCCAAAAGGAGTATGAGGAAACACGACAAGACGCTCACCTCGCACGGGTGGAGAAGCGCCACTGGCATTATTTGGACGACCGAAAGGCGGAGGCCGACATGAGAATGCTGCAACGCCTGCTGGACCGCACGGAGGAACAATATGAGCGCTGCCCTATCTGCAAGCTATGGGCCGACTGGGGCTACCCGCAAGAGGAGGATACGGAGGCTTTTGCCCACGAACTGAGCCAGCGCGCGTTTGAGAAAGAAGACTTTGAGAGGCTTTTCATGTACCAGGCCGAGCACCGCATGCTGACCGAGAAAATCAGCAAGCGTAACGCCTACGAGAACCACAGCGATTCGTTCTTTGCTCCCTGGGTCGATCCCAGCAAGGTGGAGGAGTTTTTAAAAACCTGGATATTGGTGAATGTCAAAAAACAAGAACAATGGTATATTGTATGGTGTTTGATGAAATATTCGTTCGACATGATACGGGAAAATCAGGATAAAAACGATTTTGCAGAACGCATGGAAAGCATGTTCAAGGACGTAGAAGTAAAGTGTGTGGTAAATTCGTTTAGGCGACAGGAGCACAAATTGAACCATAACAAGCACTTTTCCAAGTGGTTTAAAGACACAGATCCGGATTATCCTATAGCGGAAAGTCTTTTTCGAAAATTGAAATTGAAAGATCGCTACCGTAGATAGCAGCGTTTCGGGAGTTTTACCAAGGTTTTACCAACGCTTGGTAAAATCTTGGTAATTTTCGCTATTTTGCACCCTAAAAGGTAAATACTTTTTACTGTTTTTCCTGTTATTTTCATCATCCACCTGCTTTTACCAAAAAAAGGCCATTTTTTACCAAAAACAGGGGTTTTTTCGGGAAATGTTGGTAAAAAGATTGTGCGGCTCCCTGCTCCTTTCTACCTTTGCACCGTCAGTTCGAGGCACGCGAGGCCCACGATGGCAAGCTAACAAATTAATAATAAAAGGTCGCGAGAAGGCGCGACGTAAAACGAGAGTGATGAGCATGTATTTCACATTCACAGTCTGGAGACTGTACTTCAGTATCAATTTAAGTTGTACTAAAAGAGAAAAGTAAACAAGAGTATGGAAGCAAAAATTATGCGTGTAGTGCAGCAGGGCGAGGCCTTCGCTGTACAGAGTCAGAAGAGCGAGTCGGGACAAGTGAAGAAGTGCCACATCCTGCTGCAGGAGTTCGGCGGGAAATACGCCGACCAGTACGCTTGCACGATGCTGGGCAATGCGGCCACCTGCCGCTTCTCCCGGGACGAACTGGTAGCCGTCAGCCTCCGCTTCACGGTCAACGAGTATGAGGGCCGCCACTACCAGGACATCCTCGTAGCGGACATCCATCGGTTGAATCGGTGATTTATTTTAACATGAATCGTCGTTAATCGGAACATTATTCGGTCATTAATCGGAACATTAATCGGTCATTAATAGGATTGGCCCAAGGGCCAATTTTGAGAACAGGAAAAGTAAAAAAGTAAAAATCTGAGTTGAGTACGAGGAGGATATTCCATGGTAAAGCGCGCAACAATCCACGTCTCTTCTCGCAAAACTCAACAACAATGAACAAGAACAAGAACAATCAAGTCAACAATCAGGTTGACAATCAGAACCATGGCAACCATTGCCAGCACGTACAGATCGGCGGACAGGCTTACTACGACGACCGCAAGTATTTTCTTTTTTCGCCCGACGATCCCGTGCCTCAGGCCGTGGAGAGTTTTCGCAAGGCGGGCGTGGGCCAGCAGATGTCCGACGGGACGTTTGACTTCGTGCCGCAGCCACGGACGAAGAGCCGGAGCGTGCTCATTCGCAAGCTCGCCCACGGGCGTATCAGCAAGACCCAGGACGACGCGGTGCAACTGACCTTGAAGTTTTTCCGCACGGAGAATGTGGTCATAGCCCAGGCGATCATGGACGAGGCGCAAGCCGCCATCGACGCCCTGCTCAATTATCAACTGACGAAGTAAAAGAAGGGAGGAAGAAAAAACATGAGCGTACATGTGATTTATTATCAACAGGGCCACAAGATGATGGAGGCCGTGGCGACGGAGGAGGCTTACCGTCGCTATCGCGACAGCCAGGCGCAGCAGCGCTGGGTGGAAACGATTCGCC
>OMCG01001981.1_pt1 | contig 10758 bp, 8 predicted proteins | sample 1674071 | NCBI WGS metagenome assembly OMCG01 (sample SAMEA103958139, study PRJEB25191) | human gut metagenome | biome: human-associated habitat [ENVO:00009003]; feature: intestine environment [ENVO:2100002]; material: feces | place: Germany | collected 2013/2015 | reverse complement strand
CCAAAATCAAATTGTTCAGAGCGAACCTCAGAGGTGTAGCAGATAAGAAGTTCTTTCTATTCCGCATTGCTAAGCTATATGCGTATCCCCACTAAATTTCTACTGAGCCGAAAAACCGTATCTTTGCTCCGGTCAAAACAAAATTCGACTTATAGGGGCATGACTTTCATCTATTTTGTAACAAACAGTGCATGGAATCCCAACACTTGGGCTATTCTGTGCGGTATATTAGCAGTATTCCTTATCGTAGTACTGCTTACTATCTATTTTATTTTCAGACGACTCCATATCGACCTTACCATTTTGCGTACAGTTTTTCAAGAACAGAAGCGCCCTTCCCACCCGGCAACATTAACGATTTCCGATATACCTCCGGGGAGCGAGACCGCAGATTTACCTCAAGTTCCGGCTTCCGCAGCCAAAACAAAGAAGCAACATACCTTATTAATTATAGAAGACCATCTGGAGATACGCCTTTACCTGAAGCTGATATTCAGCAACGAATACAACCTACTAATGGCCGAAAATGGTGAAGAGGGTTTTAAAAAAGCATGTGAAGGAGTACCCGACTTAATTATTACCGATATCATCATGCCGGTAATGGACGGTTTCAAATGCTGCCAATTGATAAAAGAAAACCTCACCACCTGCCACATCCCCGTCATTCTGCTGACTGCCCTCACCTCAGAAACAGATATAATGAAAGGCATTGAACTGGGGGCCGATGATTATATCCAGAAACCTTTCAACCCCAACATCCTGCGCACTAAAGTAAAGCGCCTCATCAAAAGCCGTGAAGAATTAAAAGAAATATATACCCGACTTCTCACTCCCACCTCCGAGCCGGAAGCATCACCGGAAGAAAAAACAGGAGAAGCAGGACTTCATTTTCCCGAAGATCCGTTCATCATAGAAATCGTGAGAATTATCAATGAAAACATGAAAAACCCCGATTTCAACGTGAAAAAGCTGGCAGACATTATGGTCATCAGTCAGCCCACCCTCTACCGCCGGGTAAAGACACTCACTAATTTCACCATCAGCGAATTTATCCGGGGCGTACGTCTGAAACGTGCAGCCGAACTGTTGCGCAGCCGACGCTACACAGTTCAAGATATAGCTGAAATGGTGGGTTACAATGACCTTGCCACTTTCCGAAAACATTTTGTTGATTTCTATGGTACCACTCCATCCACTTTCTGCAATAAAATGCTGATGGAAAAATCGGAATAATTACCTGCCGAACAAGTGGGCCAAATATTGCTCTACTTGTTCCACCGGCGCATCCTTCAGCAATACCTTTTTATCTTTATCAAGCAGATAAAGGGTTGGCATAGCTTTCAGGTCATACAGTTCCCTGTCCAAAACAGTCAGCTCCTTATCATAACCATTTATCCACCCAGAGGGAATCACGTCCCGATGATTCTTCCACACCTCATACTCTTCATCAGGATAGAAAGCCAGAATACTGACTTGCTTCATAATACCCGCATCAGTAAGTACAGGAGACGATTTCATATGCGCCAATACCTCTGCACACCCATGGCAATCAGGGTTATAGAACAACAGCAAAGTATAGGGACTGCGTAAATCATGCATACGCCGTTGGGCTCCCGAAGCCAATGTATAAACAAAATCAGCAGCCACACTGCCCACCCGATTCATGTCAATCAGTTTCAAGTCATACCGTGCACGGCTCTGTGCCGCCTCATCTGCCGATGCATAAGAAGCAACAAAACGGCACACCGGTTCAAATATCTCTTCATTCCTCATGGGAGAATTAGGGTCGAAAAGATACTTACGCAGTGTTTCAACAAAATAATTCAGCATCTTTGGTTCTAAAGATACGTTCTCCAAAGTGCGGGTTACGCAAGAATCCGCCATAACTTGCGGCACACGTGTCAGCAAATCAATATAATTTGCCATTGCTTGCTCCGTAATGTCGGGCGCATGAATATAGGCTGTATCTTTAAAATCAAATTTATCCCAATAGTGGTTTACCACAAAATGCAGTCTGTCTTCGACAGATTGTAACATAACAGGTACTTCGGGTAATGTAAAAGCCGGAGTTTTCTTTTCAGCGGCTTTATCAGCATTTCCGGTTTCCTGCTTCTTCTCTCCACATGAAACAAGAAGAGACGACAACAAGATTATGAATGCAAATCGATATATCTCCATTATTGATTTGTTAAATACAATATTCATACTATTTTATAACACCTGCAAACCCGATTCTATTTATCCTAACTAAATTTAGTGAGGCATCATCACTCCTTCAATTTCCGATAGCCATTCCTGAAACCCGTTTTGAGGTGCATACTTCAGCACATACTCTTTATTGCTGTAACTGAGAATCGTATCATGAGGTATGCAGTCAACATCCACTTCCGCACGAACAAGCCATAAAGTATTATCCATGACATATCGTTCCAATACAACTCCTTCCATCATCCGGCTGAGGAAATATGCAGACCGCTCGTAAACATACCATTTCCCTTCCCCTCCTTCCTGATAAACATATATCAAACCGGAGTTTTCCAACTCTCTTTCCAATACTTTTACGACCTCACACATAAGCAATTCCCTTTTTAATCGTTTTTAAGCAACAGCATTTCCGAATCAGAGCATAGAGCAACAAACCAACTCTTGTTAAGCAGCAGATTAAGGTCTACCTCCACCTTCTCCAGCATAACACCATAGAAGGAGCATACATGGTTCTTCAGCTTGACAGTCCCGGCAGCCAACTTCTTGAGCAGGCTTGCCGAACGGTCGTATGCATACCATTTTCCATTCTCTTCATACAAGTACACTTCCGAGCGACTTGATGATTCTCTATCCATGATTTCAAACATATCCATAGTATCAATTTTTTAAGCGAAACATTATTTCACATCACGTACACAACGTACAGGACCCTTAAATTCATTAGTAGCCAATGTTACAAAAGGCTTATTGTCTGCATATCCTCCACTGTATCCGTTATTATCCTTCCTTTTTACAGGAAGACTAGACCCTGTTCTTGATTGTACATAAGATTGACCGGACCAGCTACCATAGTTACTGGTCATCAACGACAACTCACGTTGATTAGGCAAACGCCATTTAGGTTCATCCGCACCTAATCCCCTATTAAATTTTGCACAAGGCGAATCTGTAGGATTATTATTAATCAAAGTATTTATCTCCTTCCACGACCATTTTTCATCATTCCTATCTTTATATACAAGTTCTGTTCTAAATTCAAAAGCCGTATAAGGGCGGTTCAAATTAGAGGTAATCTCGCTTTTCATATAATTATCACCGCTTCTTAATGATTCAGACTTCATATAAGTAAGAGTTAACGTATTTCCATTCTGTGTTACGTAATTCTGAGGCTTATCTTCTGCAGAATTAGGCTTATTAGTTTTTCTTCCCAAATTACGCAAACAACGATAGTCATACTTCTTCTCAATTTTATCATTTGTTGACCAAATTGAGTTTGCATAAACAAATCCAAAACTACCGATAGAAGATCCCTCCTCTGCATAAAGTTCCTTTCCATCACTACTCAGATAACGGCGGTATCCTTGAGAAGTCGGTATCTCATTCGAATACAAATAAGTTTCAATAGGCAATGCTGCCCTACCTACCCAAATATCGGTATATTGGTCAATAGCTGCCGGATACCATTTTACCTCATCCGCATCAATCCTACCATTGCCATTATCATCCCTATTACGCTGTAGACAAGCATACAGCAACTTATCTTTTTTATTTAACGAAGTACTCATGTAATCATGAATACCATTCTTATCCTCTTTAACAGAATAAGAAATATAATTACTCCAACTACTCGTCCTAAAATTATTACTTTGCTGAAAGAAGTTCCAAAGTCCGTTTTTGGCCGAATTGGATGTACTCCAAGGATTATTATCCGGTTTGTCAAGCCTTCCTGTTTCATTCACAGTCTCCAACCCCCATGCCGTCTTCAAATCACTTCCTGCCTTTTCATTATAGAATGTTTTTATTGAGCGTTGGCTTACCATGACGGCAGATGTAGTCAGACTACTTTCTCTGTCTTCGCTGAACTGAGTATTGCACAATATATGCACTTCTCTATTAGGTTGATTTACAAATTGTTTCCAAAAGTCTGTCCCCTCTTTCGCTTTAGCCTGAGCGGTCAAGTTCCCATTCCCATCGCGCTCCCCATAATGCCCGTTTCTCGGGTCACATGGATAATAGAATTCATCAATATACATTGTATAAACAGCTTGCCCATTCGTGTCATATACACTACTAGCTCCTACTGTTTCATTAGTAGTATGCAACTCTTTTAACAGCTCATCTATCGTGATAGCATTAGAAGGCACATGATTGGCATAATTACCAGTATTATAAATGTACTTCTTAGCAGGCCATCCACTCTCTCTCTTTTCATGACGAATGAATTTCACCCATTTATAGTCTTTAGCCTCTGTCACAGGTCGAGCATTCGCAGGCACCATACCGGACTCATCTTCTATAAAATAATATCCGTCATCAAAAGGAGTCTTTACTCTAAAGCCTGCCCTACCCTCAATATCAGACTTTTTAAAAACAACCATAGTATGGTCAAAGTGTGAATCAAACTGATAAAACTTATCCGTTTCGATTATATCCCCCTCTGCTCCCGGCTGCTCTTCCTGAGTTGTACCTTGTCCATCATTATAAGAAGTGACTTCCAAACGTATTTTATCCACAGTTTGAACATAAACATTATAAATATATGTAGTATTGCGCTGGCATCTAAAGTCATTAGCATCTCCACCTACATAGCCCAAGTGCACAGTATACTTCACATCGGCATGCCTTTCTTTAATAGAACCGTCTGTATCTGTATATTTTTCATAATAACTACCTGTCATTTCTACCAAAGTGGCAGTAGCGGGAGCGTACTCATATCCATCATTCAATGGTTTTTTCTTCTCTTTTTCACGCTGGTCATAACCGGTAAGCCCGGTTGTGCTTTGTTTGTTTTCCATCATATAGAAGGTGAAAGAAGAAACTCCATTTTCATCTTTTGTCTCAAAATTAGCAAACTCCCCATTATTAGAAGAGAAATATTCACAATCCGAAACCAATTCGTTGTCCGCTTTACCATATAAATAGGCTTTGGTCGGTACATTCTTCACTATAAACTTTAAAGGAGTAAATGATTTCTCAATAATATTAGTACGGTCACTCTGTTTATCTAAAGATATATTAAACGTAACACGAGCGTCCACCCGTACCAACTTGATTGTTGAAATATTATTTTCTCCCGATGGGCTAACGACACAATATCCTTCAGGGTCAGTGCTCGATTGTGAGCTGTTTTTCACCCATCCACTCATCACTAACCTATCATTGGGACGATCGACTATCTTCGTAGAGATAACCACATTATTTTCTAAGCCTTCAATATCATCAATCTCTTCTAAATCATTCAGTAATGATGCATGAGAGTCTCCGGCAGGTACATTAGCCACAGCGTATATACGCTTTTCACCCGAAGATATCTTCATCTTTATTTTTCCCGAAGTAGTAGCATCCCCACTATTCTCCTTTTCATGCACATCAAAGAATTGATCATCAGGATTAGTTGCATTTAACTCAAACAGATGTCCATATTCCTTTCTACCTGCTTTATCGAACACAAAGACATACAAATTATAAACTTTATATTCTTGTTTCACGTCAAGCGCTCCTCTCGTCTGTACCGAAGGAGTGGCAGAAGTAAAAGCAAGACTAATTTCTGTTTCAATTCCTTCTATTACATCTGTTTTCCCAGATATAATCTCTTCATCGGCACAAGAGACAAAGCCAACAACTAACAGCAAAGCTGCTACCCATTTCAGCGATAATAATGATTTATATCTTTTCATAATCCAGTCTCTTTTAATTATTTAAATGTCGGAACATTAATTGTTTCAGATTTCCATTCCTCAACAGCATACGATATGGTGACGTCAAAATCATCAGGTGTCACCGCGGTGATATTATAAAGGTATGAATGATTACGTATCACATTTTCATAAAAAGTAATTTCCTTCGTTTTAGCTTTACCTTTATAAGTATAGCTCACTGCTATCGTAAGAGGATGATTTTGAATAGCTTGCTCCGGCAAATAAATCCGGTCTTTATAACTCGTAGTCACATTAAGACCTGTATAGTTTAGGTCGCCTGCTAAGGCTTGAGCAGCAGTAGGAACCGAAGGACTTGCATAATACGAAGCACTCGGACCGAGTGTATTCAATGAAGCACAATATCCTCTATCCATTATTCCGCTAATGCTAATGCCTGTAATCGTGAAACCGTCAAAGCCTCGTCCTTCACTCTCTGCATCGGCAGCATTAATCAAGAATCCCAACTTTGCCACCGCACGGTGTAAGTTACAACTCTTCTTTAACTCATTGGCTCTGTCTAATGAAAAAGTTCCCGTAGTTCCCCACATCGGGATGCGACGGTTCTGTATATTCCATTCAGAAGAACCATATTGATAAATCAGACTTTCATAAATTGCTGAAGGCGAGGAGCCTTTCTTTCCATCAAAAAATGCCTGAATGCCTGATAATGTCGAAGAATTAGCAATATCAACTAATTGATTCTGAACCAAGTTGGTAAGAACCACCAATTCCAGACTTTCATCAGTCTCAGGCTGAACAAATGTACCGGTCAACGTTCTGCTGGAAGGATTTGTACCACCACTGACTGCATCAAACCTCAATCCTTTCACTTGGTCTATCAACAACCCGTTCTGAAACACCAAAACGAATACATCATCATCACTCAATGCTTTTTGATCCGAAGTTGTATCATCCGTACCGCCATCCGTAAAGTCCCGTGCCGTTGCCCCTCGTTGTGCCGAGTCTCCCCCCGGCAACGCAATCTGCAAGTGCACGCTCACCCGACCGTCTGTTTGCAGTTGGGGCACCGTGTCGCTATCCTGACACGAAGCAAACCCGATACAAACGAGGGCTAATATTATATATAAGTACCATTTCTTCATAATTCGTTGTTTTTTGTTATGCGTTGCACATTACATATTCATATCATTGAAACGAACCACCCAGTCATTGATAATGATGCGGGTATTGATCCATTTCATGCTTTCGTCCAAGAAGAAAGTCATGTTGTATTCGTCCTGGCGGTCGAGATACTCCTGATTGGTCATGTCATGACCTTCGGCTTCGGTGAGCAACAGGTATTTCACCAAGGGGATGGAGAGAACCGTTTCGCCGGTTTCGGTGTTGGTGATAGTCAGCTTAGGATTGTTTTCTTCCACCAATCGGCCTACTGTGATTTGGGCTATCGCCACGCTGATGTTGTCGTCTTCGGCAGCCGCAGCGTCACCTTCGGCGCGTGCCGACTTGCCTGCCACCGTACCGCCCTGTGCACGATAGTAAGGATAATATGTCAGAGTTTCGTCCGAAATCAGTTTGTTGTCGTAGTTCATCAAACCGTTGTCGTCCGTAATCGTAAATTCAAATTTATCTACATCTACCGTTACGCCGTCCATTTGCTGGAGGATAACGCGGATGGTATTGGTGTTTTTCACCAAAGGCACAGTCACCACTTGTTGAGTTGCCGCACGAGTGAACGACTGCTTGGTCACTTCGCCGTGCCACAGCGAAGAAAGTTTACTGCTCACCACAGCGCTTCCGTCGGCTGCGCGAGAGTAGATGCGGTCCATTTTACATTGAAGTTCTTCGAGTGAAGACACTCCCTGCGTAATCAAAGGAACAGAGAATGAAGCCTCGTCGCTCAAACCTGCCCATGTAATGAGGTGGTAATCGCCCGGCTCCATATCGACCGCCATCGAGTAGCCATCGGCTGCCAAGACATCCCCCGCCTCTGTTTTCTGATAAACAAGTTTGCCGTTGTCATCAAAAGCATAAAGAGCTACACTGCTTACTTCGCGAGAAAAAGCATCGGCATACTTCATGTTATAGTCATATTTGAATTTCACTCTATACTCTACAGAGCAATCTACATCATCTTCATCGAGTATGCTGTCGCACGACACAACGGCACTTCCCAATGTCACGGCCATCATCAGGCCAAAAGAGAATTGTCGAGCGAATGTTTTTACTGTTTTCATGCTTTTTTTGTTTTAATGGAATGTTAGAAAAGTGATTTCTGAAAAAGAAGTGGAGGAGGCAGGCTCCTCCACCTTTATTTAGAGAGTTTATGTTCGGATTAAAATTCGATGTTGTTGAAACGTACTTGCCAAGGAAGAATTGTTGAGGTTAACTTCAGGTAGAAATTCTCATCATGGTCTTCATCTCCATCAGGTATTGTAACTTCTGCACTACCCATGTCTGTAAAGCTTTTCACGCTCAATACATAAACATTGTTACGCATAATTACCTTCTTCATATAACTGTCATCACTGCTATGCATGATATCGCTGGAATAATAGTAGCATTTTCCTGAATTATATGTTTCAAATTCTGTAGTTCCCGGATGCTCTGAGTACATCTGTTCAAGAGTTGTATAGTAGCTATCACCACATTTATATATAGTTCCCATTGCTTGATGATTTTCATTATAAATCTGAGCACGGAAAATAATACCTGTTACCATTGCAGGCAGCTGATTATCAACTTTCACCACATTTTCAAGGCAGTATGCCAAACGTGTTCCTACCTGACCTTCTTTTGCAGCTGTAGGAAGCGCAGAGAAATAATCTGCATAAGAGAGCGGACTAGCATCACCTGCATATTCCTTTTCTGCTGCTTGCACCTCAGCCACCTTATTGTAGAAATAGTCACCTGCAATACTTGACGTATTCTCGTCATTCTTAGCAACTGTATTCGGGTCCAAAACCCAACGAAAAGTTGCATCCAACAATCCGAATGTCTTTGTTTCCGAAAAGTCTGCCTTAGCAAGATGTCTTACAGCATAAACACCCTTAGAAAGATTTACCAAAGCATAGTCGTCAAGCTGAACATACCAGTTCTTTTCTTTGTCAACATTCGTCGTCCACACATAATCAAAATCTTTTTTTCCCGGCATTGTTATTGATTCATAAATAAAAAGGTTAGTACCCGGATATTTATTTTCAGTTTGTGTAAATGCTCTTTCACCATTCTGAATCCAAATAGTTGAGTTATCAGACAACAATTTCGCTTTATTTAGTCCGGTCATGTGATATCCTACACCGCCTTCCATTCTATAACCCTCTCTTGTTTCTTCAACTTCTTTTTGACCGGTCACAACTTTTACTGCATATCTATTGCTGTATGTATTCTCTCCGGCTGTCATTGTAGCAGGAACAAAAGTTATCTTTGAAGCAATGCGTTCCACATTAACTGTTACCGTTGTCGGGTTGTCTTTATTATTCGACTCTACATTAACTGTTGATTCGGTTTGATTCACCATCATGAAACTAGGTTCTGCATCTGTTCCTACCATTTCATTAGTCCCTGTTCCAGCGTAAGAATATGCATAGTTTTCAACAGCTGCATACTTTTCTGTTAGATTTGCATTTGTAACAGCATTAATAATTCCTTGATTCGGATTTGCTACCACTAATACTTTATACTCTCCGTTTGCATTCAATTGGAAAGTAGGTGCTACATAAGCGACATTACCACCGATTGTTGTCTTTTGCAATTCTGTTCCAGCAACAGATTCAACAATTTGGTCACCGTTAAATGCTCCCTCGCTATTAACTGGAGCCAAAACAACAAGCACGCTATTAACTTTTGATTCAGCTGTCGTACCGCCATCTGTTTCATCACCATCTTCAGCCGCACGTGATGAGTTATTGGATGCAGCAATAACCAAAGTCAAGTTACCCTTCACTTTTTCTTGTTCGCCCTTACCATTGTTCTCCACAATATCATCGTTTGTACATGCAGCCAATGCAGCGCATGCAAACAGTCCGAATAATAAACCCTTAATCTTCATAACTCTAATTTTTAAATCCATAAATTATTATTTTGTAAATTTCATTCCTCGATTTTCGATATTACAAAGATAAGGGCATTTTAAAGTTAGTCTTAATTGGTGTTTTCGGCAAAATAGATTGGCAAATTCGGAAAAATGCATTTAAAGTGTGATTTCAAGGGCATTTAATTCAATTTTGAATGATATGCACATTGCGATGCACAAAATACCCACTATCTTTTTTCTAATTATTTTCTATGGGAAGAAAGCTTGCCGAGTCGTCTTTTTTCAATTGTTAAATTATTCAGGGAATTACCTACCACCAGGTAAAACGTTCAGCACCCGGAGCAGGATTTGCCGATGCCCTAAGCGAAAAGTATCAGGGTCGGGAGAGGGAGAAGACAAAAAAAAGAGGCTGTCTCAAGTGAAGTGCCTCTTTAGTGAAAATATATTTATGTATTCCTTCCTATAAGAGAGATTCAATCTCAGCAAGAGAAAGGCCGGTGACCTTCATTATTTGTTCTGAAGTCATTCCCATGGCTTTCATACTGCGGGCGATTTCAAGAGCTTTTTCTTGTTGCCCTTTCCGGATTCCTTCTTGGATGCCTTCTTGGATGCCTTTCTGCAGACCGTCTTCAAACCCTTCCTCAACACCCTTCTTGGCGGCATAGTCGATGGTAGCCAAATAGTCACGATAAGCATTTACACTGTTTTCATAGCGCACGCGGTCTTCTTCGGAGAGAGAATGAACATCGACAATCTCTTCCAACTTCTCAAATACGGCTTTCTGAGCTTTAAAAGGCATACGGTTCAATGTTTCCATGTTATTTAATACAAATATCCAACGTTCAAAATCCGTTTCGCACT
>OMCG01001979.1_pt1 | contig 10766 bp, 10 predicted proteins | sample 1674071 | NCBI WGS metagenome assembly OMCG01 (sample SAMEA103958139, study PRJEB25191) | human gut metagenome | biome: human-associated habitat [ENVO:00009003]; feature: intestine environment [ENVO:2100002]; material: feces | place: Germany | collected 2013/2015 | reverse complement strand
GCGGCGGCCTTGGCCCGGTGCGTGGTCTTGGCCCACTCGGTGCCCCCCAGCTTGTTGAGCCGGGCGGGTTTTTCGCCGTCCTCGCCGCTGCCCGCGCCGATATACTTGCTCACCAGGTCCAGCTGGGTTGCCGGGACAAACAGCGTGTCAGAGCCCTGGTAGGCGATTTTGATATAATCCTTTACCGCGTTATCGACCTTGATCTGCTCCATGGCCACGAAGCGGCCAATACCGTAGTTTTCGTGGACCACCAGGTCACCGGGAGTCAGGTCCGTGAAGGAGTTCAGCTTTTGCCGGTTGGTGGCGGTCTTCTTGGCAGAGGAGCGGCGCTTGGGCTCCGTCTTTGCGATAAGCTGCCCCTCGGTCAGCACAGCCAGCTTGCTGAGCGGATACTCCATACCGTAGGGCAGGGTGCCGTCTGCCAGCAGGATTTGTCCGGACTTCGGCAGGGTGTTTAGCGGAATGGCCAGAAAGGCGGAGAGATTCTTTTCCCGCAGCAGCTGCTGCATCAGCTCCGCCCTGTGGCGGGTGCCGCAGAGCACCAGGGTGCCAAACTCCATTTTCTGATAGTGGGTCATATCGCTGACGGCGGCATCCAGGTTGCCGCCATAGCTTGGCAGCTGCTTGGCTGTTACCGGCAGCAGCAGAGAGGGGGCTGCGTCCTCCGGATAGGCGCTGCCGCCGAAGGCGTCAAAGTAGACGGCGGTGCGGCCCCGCAGCCCGGCAGTGAAGTCCTCCCACTGGGCAACGTAATCGCACAGCTCTCCGGCCACCAGCCCTGTTTGAAGCAGGCTGTCCAGCTGCAGTCCCATTTCTTCGGTCCTGGTTTTGGCGGCTCGCTGCAAATTGGCATGGTCGCACAGAACCCAGAGGGCATTTTGGGGGGCATAGTCCGCTGCCGTGGCCATTTCCGGATAGATGAGGGCCATATACCGGTCCGCAGTTAGAGAATGAACGTCATTTTCCAGCTTTTCGATATCCTTTGTCAGGGTGTCGATCAGCGGCACATTCAGGTTTTTCCGCCGCTTTTGGCGAGAAAGAAGGCTTGTCAGGTCATGGAGCAGCCCTTCCTTTCCCTTAGGATGCAGCCCTGCCAGGGTTTCTCGGGTGGGGAGAATGCGCATGGCGGTCAGATTATCGCTGCGGCGCTGGGTATCAATGTCAAAATAGCCCATGGTGTCCAGCTCGTCGCCGAAGAATTCCAGCCGGACGGGATTGTTCTCTCCGGGAGAGTAGATATCCACGATGCCGCCGCGGATGGCGAACTGTCCCACGCCCTCCACAATGCCGCAGCGGCTGTAGCCTGCAGCAACCAGACGCGCGCTCAGCTCGTCCAGAGGATACTCCTTGCTGACTTCCAGAGTGAAGCTGGCCTCGTTCAGAACATGGGGCGGCAGGGTCCGCAGACTCATGGACTCCCAGGTCATGATCTGAATGGGGGTCGCACCGGCGGCCAGATCATAGAGCTGCCGCAGACGCTTCTGCTCCCAGCTGCGGGAGACAACCGCTGCGTCATAAAAGGTCAGGTCCCGGCTTGGCAGGATGGGGGCGGTCAGCCCCAGAAAGCATTGCAGCTCCTCTTGGGTCCGGCGGGCAGCCATATCGTCCTGGCAGAGCACCACAATGGGCCGGGCGGTATCCTTGTGCAGCCCGGCAATCATATGGCTCCGATTGATTTGCCCGATGCCGGTGACGGCGGCATTCCGGTCATTTTTAACAGCCTCAATGAGGGAGGCGTACTCCGGGATGGTCTTCAGCAGAAAAAGCAGGGGTTGTTCCATAATGCACCTCATTTGGGATAAAATGTCGCAACGCGGCAAAGCGGAAAGGGAAATTTTCCCTCTCCGTGTGAATGACAGTTTCCTCCAGGGGGATACCCTGGAGGAAAAATGTGTGTTTAAGGATGGCTGCCGTTGTAGCTGTTTGCAGCTTCGCTGACGCCTGCATCCAGAATGGTCAGTGCAGCCTTTGCGCCGTTCTCCAGAGAGACGGCAAGGGCCTTCTCTTCGGAAGCGGAGAAGCTGGACAGCACCCAGTCCGCCAGGTCGAAATCCGGGTGAGGCTTTGCACCCACGCCGATTTTTACCCGGGGGAAGTCCTGACTGCCCAATTCCTGAATGATGGATTTGATGCCGTTATGCCCTCCGGCGGAGCCGCTGGGACGAACCCGCAGCCGCCCGGGCTCCAGGGAGATGTCGTCAAAAAGGACGATGATCCGCTGGGGAGGGATCTGAAAATAGGCACTGAGCTGGAGTACCGATTTGCCGGACAGGTTCATATAGGTAAGGGGCTTGAGAAGGTAGACCTTATTTCCGTGATAGGTGGTCATGCCATAGAGTCCCTGGAACTTGCCCTTGTCAATGGTGCAGTTCAGCTTATCAGCCACAATATTCAGACAGCGAAAGCCGATGTTGTGCCGGGTTCTGGCGTATTCAGGGCCGGGGTTGCCCAGCCCTACAATGAGCCATGTGTTTTCAGAGGACATCAGAACAGATCAGCAATGGAGGTGCCGCCGTGAACGTGCTCAATGGCACGGGCGAACACATGGGAAACATCCAGGAATTTCAGCTTGCCGCTGGCAGTATTGCGCACCTCGGGGATGGTATTCAGGAAGACCATCTCCTTGATGGGGCTTTCCTCAATGCGGTCGTAAGCGGGGCCGGACAGCACACCGTGGGTAGCGCAGGCGTAGACCTCCTTGGCACCCTGCTCGGTCAGCGCCTTGGCGGCGTTGCACAGGGAACCGGCGGTATCCACCATGTCGTCAAACAGGATGCAGGTCTTGCCCTTGACATCGCCGATGACGTTCATGACTTCGCAGACATTGGCCTTCTGGCGGCGCTTGTCCACGATAGCCAGGCCCATGTGGACCTTGGCAGCAAAGGCACGGGCGCGGCCCACAGAGCCAACGTCGGGGGATACGACCACAAAATCATCGTGGTTGTACTCGGTTTCAGGGAACTTTGCGAGGTAGTAATCAACAAAAGTGGGGTTGCCCAGCAGGTGATCCAGAGGAATATCGAAGAAGCCCTGAATCTGGGCGGCGTGCAGGTCCATGGTCAGCACACGGTCTGCACCGGCGGCAGTGATCATGTTGGCAACCAGCTTGGCAGAGATGGGGTCGCGGCTCTTGGCCTTGCGGTCCTGACGGGCATAGCCGAAGTAGGGGATCACGGCAGTGATTCTGCCGGCGGAAGCACGGCGGCAGGCGTCGCACATGACCAGCAGCTCCATCAGATGATCGTTGACAGGCTTACAGGTGGACTGAACCAGGAAAACGTCTGCTCCGCGGACGGTTTCCAGCAGGCTGACGGAGGCTTCGCCGTCGGCAAAGGTCTTCACCTCTGCCTTGCCGAGGTCTACCCCCAGATCCTTGCAGATGTTCTTGGCAAACTCCGGGTTGGAGTTGCCGCAGAAAATCTTGATGTTCTCTCCGTACGTAATCATCAATGATTTACCTCGCTTAATATATTCTATTTTTTCATCCGGATCCCGGACAAGGTTCAAGCCTATTATAGCATTATCCTGTCCGCTTTTTCAATAGATAAACCATCGAAAAAACATCCAAAATTCCAAAGCGCCCTTTGGGACCCTTCTGTCAAACCGACGATTTTCTATCTTTTTCGACTTTCAACCGGGCACATGCTGCGAAGATGGGCAGGTGGACCGGGTTCATCAGACCATACTCCATAGTGCTGTAGAGCGCCCCGGCGAAGGCAACCGCGACAATGTCCCACCGTCCGGCCCTGGCGGCGCGGTATAGGGAAACAAGGTTCAGCCCGAAGTACAGCACGGTGGGGATCAGCCCCATGCAGATGGGGGCATAGGCATACAGACTGTCCACAGGGTCCCAGCGGAAATGAACCTGCGCGCCGAACAGCTTCACGCCAAAGCTGCGGAAGGCCGCCGAGGAGTAGGCCAGCCGGTCGGACAGCAGCGCATTACAGGTGGAGAAAAAGCCATTGTCTTCCTGATAGAGCAGCGCCAGAGAAAGAAATGCGGCGATCCCCAGCAGGTACAGCCCCAGACAGAGAGGGACACTCCATTTTTTTGAGGAGAGCCAGGGGCCGACCCGGAACGCGATCAGGCACAGCGCGATTGCGGCAAGAGAGGAAAGCAGCGCCGCCTTGGAGTCCGTCACCCGAAAAACGCAGAACGCAAGCAGCATGGAATTCAGACAGGATAGCGCCCGGTGGCCTTTTCTCGGAATGTACAGCAGACCCGAAAAAATCAAGAGCAGTGTCCAGAAGCCAAGGGTATTGGGGTGTCCAAAGCCATAGCTGTGCCGCGTTGCTCCAAAGTTGATGGCTTCCCAGCGCGTTGAGAGGGTGTCTTCCAGAACACCGGCACCCACAAGCAGAAGATTCAGAAGCAGGGTGGCGAAAAAGAACCAGAAGAAAAATCTACACAGTTTGTCATAATCCTGATCTTTTGCACTGAATACCAGCAAAAAGCAGCTTAAAAAGCAGCGATTTCCGCTGAAAACAGTACCAAGACCCACAAGCAGCAGAACAAGACTGATGCCCAGCAGTTCCCGCAGGGTATGGCTGTCCCAGATGTAGATCTTCAGTGCCAGAACGCCATAGGCGCTAAGAGAGGTTGCGAGAATGAGCGGACGCAGCGCATTGACGGTTTCGGGGGGAAAGTGCCCCAGATAGACCGGGATGAGCAGGGCCAGAAGACAGGCATTCCAGAGCCATTTTGGGAAGGCCCGCTTTGGGGAGAAGAGAATGGAGTTGGGTTTCAAATTCATAATTGCCTCCGTGAAGCGATATGGTTTTATTATAGTCTATGGGGCTTCCAAAGTCAACGAATTCCCCAATACGGCAAAAATGCCCAGATGGCAGCACTTTTTCACAAGGATACTCTTGATTTCACGGTGTGGATTTGGTAAAATAGCAGAAGATCGGGAATGAGCCCTATCAAAGTTTAAAATGTATAAGGAGAGATCGCTATGGGTCTTATCAAAGCTGCATTGGGCGCAGCCGGCGGTGTCCTGGCTGACCAGTGGAAGGAGTATTTTTATTGTGACGCACTTCCGGAGACGGTGCTGGCGGTAAGGGGCAAGAAGCGGGTCTCCTCCCGTTCCTCCAATACCAAGGGCAGCGACAATGTTATTTCCTCCGGCTCCGTTATTGCTGTGGCGGATGGCCAGTGCATGCTGATCGTGGATCAGGGCAAGATCGCGGAGGTCTGCGCCGAGCCCGGTGAATTTGTTTATGACGCTTCTACAGAGCCCAGCGTTTTCTCCGGCGCACTGGGCCAGTCCGTGAAGGACAGCTTTGCCGCTATGGGCCGCCGCTTTACCTTCGGCGGAGATGCGGGCAAGGACCAGCGTGTCTACTACATCAATACCAAAGAGCTCTTCGGCAACAAATACGGTACGGCTACCCCTGTGCCTTTCCGGGTCGTGGATCAGGATATCGGCTTCCGTACCCAGATCTCCATCCGCTGCTTCGGCGAGTATTCCTACCGGATCTGCGATCCGATTCTCTTCTATAAGAATGTGTGCAGCAATATCACCGATGAGTTCAAGCGGGACCGTCTGGACAGTATGCTGAAATCCGAGCTGATGACGGCGCTGCAGCCTGCCTTCGGGAAGATGTCTGCCATGGGCATCAGCTATACGGAGCTGCCTCTGCATACCATGGACATTGCCAATGCACTGAATGAAGTCCTGTCCGAGCAGTGGCGGGGCAAGCGTGGATTGGAGGTCGTTTCCTTCGGCGTTTCCTCTGTCAGCGCCACCGAGGCGGACGAGAAGCGACTGAAGGATATGCAGCAGTCCGTCTTCCTGGGCGGCGGCAACGCGGCGGCCGGCAGAATGGTGGATGCTACGGCCAACGCCATGGAAGCTGCAGCCAAGAACACGGCGACAGGCCCCATGATGGCCTTTGCAGGCATGAATATGGCGGGCTCTGGCGGTGTGGCCAATATGCAGGGCTTGTTCCAGCAGGGCGGCGGCACGCCTTACCAGACCCCTGCCGCCAAGGCGGCTCCTGCGGCCCAGGGCTGGAAGTGCCCCAGCTGCGGCACGGAGGCCACAGGGAACTTCTGCCCGGAGTGCGGTGCTAAGAAACCCGCTGACGGCTGGACCTGCAAATGCGGCGCAGTGAACAAGGGCAAATTCTGCACCCAGTGCGGTGCCAAGAAGCCGGCAGGGGAGCCCCTGTACAAGTGCGATAAGTGCGGCTGGGAGCCCGAGGACCCCAAGCATCCGCCTAAATTCTGCCCGGAATGCGGCGATCCTTTCAATGACGAGGATGTTGTGATTTAAGATCTGCGGGGGCCGGACTGTCCCAGCCCCCGCGATCAAAAGAAAGGGAGGGGTTTCATGCCCAGCGAAGTTATCAATTACAAATGCCCGGCCTGTACCGGTCCGTTGCACTTTGGCGAAACGTCCGGAAAGCTGGAGTGCGATTACTGCGGCAGCTCCTATACCCTGGAGGAGATCGAAGCCCTGCAGTCTGCCAATGCGGAGGATGCGGAAAAGGCTTTTGCCGAGGCGGAGGAGCAGATCCGGCAGGACCAGAACGAAAGCTGGGACCTGTCTCAGGCAGGATCGGAGTGGGGCGAGGATGCCGAGAAGCTGAGCTCCTACAGCTGCCCCCAGTGCGGTGCGGAATTGCTCTGCGAGCAGACCACGGCGGCCACCTCCTGTCCCTACTGCGGCAATCCTACGGTGATCCCGGGCCAGCTGGCCGGTGCCAAAAAGCCGGACTATATCATCCCCTTTGCCAAAAGCAAGGAGGATGCCGTGGCGGCGCTGAAGCGGCACTATCGCCACAGGCCGATCCTGCCCAAGACCTTTGCCAATGAAAACCACCTGGAGGAGGTTAAGGGCGTCTATGTTCCCTTCTGGCTGTTTGATGCCAAGGTGGATGCGGATATGCGCTTCGATGCCACCCGGACCCACAGCCATACCACCAGCAATGAGATCATTACGGAGACAGACCATTTCCTGGTCCACCGCCAGGGCAGTCTGGAGTTCGAGAAAATCCCTGTGGACGGTGCCTCCAAAATGCCGGACAGCCATATGGATGCCATTGAGCCCTATGAATATAAAGAATTGAAGCCCTTCCAGCTGTCCTATTTGCCGGGCTTCTTTGCGGACAAATACGATGTGTCTAAGGAAGACAGCATCAAGCGTGCCAAGCTTCGCTGCGAGCGCAGCACGGAAAATGCCATCCGCAATACGGTGCTGGGCTATGAGGGCTGCGTCACCACGGGCAAACGCATTCAGGTCCACCCCGGGGAAGTGAAGTATGCCCTGCTGCCGGTGTGGCTGCTGTCCACCCAGTGGAAGGGGAAGAATTATCTGTTTGCCATGAATGGGCAGACGGGAAAGCTCATCGGTGACTTGCCCATTGATGCCAAGCGGCTCTGGAGCTATATCGCCATTGCCTTCTCCGCAGGCACAGCCCTGTTGGGCTGGCTGTTCTTATAAGGAGGAAGCATCATGAAGCAGAGACGTTTTTGGGCAGTCCTCCTGGGAATTCTGCTGCTGATTTCCGTGACAGTGGCCGCTTCCGCCGAATCCGGCGGCAAGCTGCCCTATGTGACCGATGCGGCCAACCTCTTAACGGATGAGCAGCATATGGCATTGGAAGCCCGGGCGGAGGAGATCAGCCAGACCTATTCCTTTGGCATTTACATCATCGCAGTCAATGACTATACCAATTATTCCGGAGAATCGGATCGCTGGGACGCTAATGCGGATATCTACGAGACCTACGATCTGGGCTGGGGCACGGAGAAGGCCGGTGCTTCCTTCATGATCAGCATGGCGGAACGGGATTTTTGTCTGCACTTCAATTCGGACCGGGCGAACTATGTTTTTTCCGAGGCAGGCCGGGATGCCATTGAGGATCGCGTCATTACTTATCTCCATGACAATGATTACTACGGAGCCTTCAATGAATACCTGAACGCCTGCCAGGAGTATTTGGAAGCGGCGGAGAACGGAACCCCAATTGCCCAGGGACAGGCCGGCCGCAACGATGCACAAAAGAGCAAGAGCTTTTCCGTTCTGTTCTTCCTGCCGGGGCTTTTCGCGGCGGGCGTTGCAGCGGTGTGTCTGGTTGCGCCCATGCGTTCGGCAGGGGTCAAGAGCCAGGCAGACGACTATGCGGTTCCGGGGTCCATGCGCCTGACGCGCCAGTCTGACCATTTCCTTCGCAGAACTGTCACCAGACAGCCGAGACCCACGGAAAGCCGTTCCTCCGGCAGTGGCGGCGGCAGCATTACAACCAGCCATTCCACCGGAAGCCATTCCGGAAGGACCGGGAAATTTTGATAAAAAGAGCGCTTCCGGGCGCTCTTTTTCGTAAGAGTGGGGCTTTGACATTTGATATATCCGGATGTATAATACCTTAGACTATTGTTTTTTGAGAGGAAGCTGTAAAGATGAGTAGAAACCAACGGGATATGCTGCATGGGCCCCTGGCTTTGCCAATCGTCTCCTATGCCGTTCCCATTATGCTGACCAGTGTGCTGCAGCTGTTGTTTAATGCCGCCGACCTGATCGTCGTGGGCAGATACTGCGGCAGCATCGCCGTGGCAGCGGTTGGCTCCACCGGCGCCATCATCAACCTGATCATCAATCTGTTTTTTGGCCTTTCCGTCGGCGCGGGCGTTGCCGTGGCCCATGGCATCGGCAGTCGGGAAGAGGAGACGGTGTTCCGCACCGTGCATACCGCATTGCCAACGGCGGTGCTCAGCGGCCTGTTCCTGACGGCCATAGGCGTTCCGTTTGCTGCGGACATCCTGGAGGCAATGTCCACGCCTGAGGATGTGCTGCCTCTGGCTACCAAGTATATGCAGATCTATTTCCTGGGTATGACCTTGAATCTGGTCTATACCTTCTGCGCATCCATGGTCCGGGCCGCAGGGGACACGCAGACGCCCTTGCTCATTCTGTCTGCGGCAGGTGTTTTGAACGTAATCCTGAACATCGTGTTCGTCAAGGGCTGTGGCATGAACGTAGACGGTGTAGCCTGGGCAACCATTATCGCGCAGAGCCTGTCTGCTGTGGCCATTGTTTATGTGATGACCAGACGGACCGATATGGTCCGGCTGCATCTGAAAAAGCTCCGTGTCTATAAAGAGCCCTTGCTGAAGATGCTGCGCATCGGCATCCCGGCGGGTATCCAGAGCTCGATGTTCTCCGCCTCCAATGTGGTGATCCAGTCTGCGGTGAACTCCTTCGGTGCCGTTGCTGTCTCCGGCAATGCAGCTGTTGCAAATCTGGAGGGCTTTGCCTATGTTATTGAGAATTCCTTCCACCAGACAGCAGTGAACTATGTGGGCCAGAACAGTGCAGCCGGCCAGTTCGACCGGGTGAAGAAAATCTCTGGGCTGTGCATCCTCTATGCAGTGATCGCAGGCATCGTCACAGGCGTGGGCATGAATCTGTTCTCCAGACAGCTGCTGGGCCTGTACATTACGGATTCTGAGGAGGCCATCGCCATTGGTGTGGCCCGTATGGTCATCACGGTGCTGCCTTACTTCCTGTTCGGCATGCAGGATGTGGTTACCGGCATCCTGCGGGGATTGGGGGCATCCTTCCTGTCCATGATCATTACGGTGCTGGGCATCTGCGGCATTCGTATTCTATGGATCTACACCATCTTCCGCATCCCTGCATACCATACCCAGCAGTGCCTTTATATTTCCTACCCGCTGTCCTGGGTGCTGACCTTCATTGTCCAGATGATCGCCTTTGTGGTTGTGTTCCGCAAATGTGAGCGTCAGGCGAAAATGACTGTAGAAGAAGCATAAACTGCTTTTCAAGTCGGATATCCAATAGAATGTCATTTCGGGAAGTTACGAAATAAATCAGAATTTGCGGAGGAAATTATGAGCGACTTCGGCATTCAAGAAATGCTTGCCATGCAGCGTACATTGCAGGAAAAATATAAGGATAAATGGGAAGCAATTCGTCCGGAAGCAGGGAAACATAAATTGCTATGGATGGTTGGGGAAATAGGCGAAGTCGTAGATATCGTTAAGAAGAACGGCGATGTGGAACCGCTGGAAAATAAGGATTTGCGAAAGCATCTTGTAGAAGAAATGGCAGACGTTCTGATGTATTACAACGATGTTCTTCTTTGTTACGGAATCAGCGAAGAAGAACTGAAGGAAGCCTATACGACCAAATTCGAAAGAAATATGAAACGCTGGTAACGCGCGGTTTGCCAGAATGAAAAACGAATAGACATAAAAATCCGACCGGTGATCACACCGGTCGGATTCGTTTTGTTTATGATCATTCCGCCTTCTGCGGCGGCGGTTTTCAAATGGTCTGTGTTTTTATACGGTTCTTGCCCACTCTGTGACCAGCAGGCCGGGAACCATCCAAATGAGCTGATAGAGCAAAACCTTTTCAGGGGTCAGGATCTCTACGCTGCCCTGGAAGGCCAGGGCGAACATGATGAGAAGCCCCACAATGCCCCCCAGAATGTGAACGATCAGGCCCAAGGTGCAGGCTTTCCTCAGCGCGTTGGCACCGGTGACGGGATAGACCAGACTGACCAGCTCGTCTCTTGTAGCCAGAGCCAGAACTTTATCCTCCGGGTCCGGATGACGCTGAGACAGGGCTGCTTTGGTTGCCTGGTCCGGGAAGATCATCCGCCGGGTGTTGACGGAGAACTTGCTGTGCAGGAATTCCGCGGTCAGCATAAAGTCATCGGCCAGCATGACGGGCTGGAGCTTCCGGGAGCCGTTGAGGGAGGTGAGACCGGCGGAGGTGGAGCGCATCTTGGCAT
>OMCG01001968.1_pt1 | contig 10804 bp, 8 predicted proteins | sample 1674071 | NCBI WGS metagenome assembly OMCG01 (sample SAMEA103958139, study PRJEB25191) | human gut metagenome | biome: human-associated habitat [ENVO:00009003]; feature: intestine environment [ENVO:2100002]; material: feces | place: Germany | collected 2013/2015 | reverse complement strand
TTCGTCGGCGCGGTGGGCTTTGTCCTGGGCGACTGCCTCTTTGAAGTGGGCATAGCGCTGACGGGTATTGTGGAAGTTGGGTATGGTTTCTTTCAAAGAGTGAATGTCAAAATCGGAAAGCTGTTCCTGGAATTCGCCGAACACACGGCCAGCATTGCGCAGAATCACAGGGTCCTTGATGGAATCGTAGGTAATAGAGGGAATGTAGTTCGTCATGCGCCAGAAATTGTCGCCATCGACAACGTAAGTCTTCCGGTCTGCGGTGTGGTGGAAATGCAGACAGGTCTTTCCGGGGGATTTTGCACGGATGTGTTCTGTGACCTTATCGATATTATCCATGAGCCCCACGGGGTCTCGGAAGGCATAGGTATTGACATTCTGAACCAGGAAGGATTTTTCCCTGCCGTCAGACAGACGGAAGTTTACCTTGTAGGTGCGGTTGACATTGCCTGTCTGGATGGTTTCGTAACCAAGATAAGTATCTTCAATGCGGAAGAGCCGACATACCTGCTCCAATTTCTCATTCAAATCCAAAATAAAAGCATCCTTTCGCGTTTCAGTATTTCGAAAAGAAAAATGTGCCATGTATGCTGCGCCGCAGCAATACATATACTCTTTCATTTTACTGCATCAGGGGATGAATGTCAATCAAATTCCTGATTGTTGATGAATATCTGCAAGAAATCCGAAAATGTTTTGGCGTAATTCTGCGAAAAATGGTTACTATTGCTAAGAGCAGCCTTTGCGAAGAAAGAAAAACAAAGAAAATCGGAGAAATCTCTGCGGTCAGTCCGGAAACCTTAAAAAGGTCATTGCAATTCAAGAAAAAAACGGATATAATAAACTGATTCATTATCCGTATCATTATGGAGCGGATGCCGAATGTATTCGCTTTTGAATGGTACGAAACGAGGTTATGCTGTGTACTTAAAATCACTGGAATTGCAGGGCTTCAAGTCCTTCCCAGACAAGACGGTGATCCGGTTCGGCGATGATATCACCGCCATCGTGGGTCCCAACGGTTCCGGAAAGTCCAATATTTCCGATGCAATCCTGTGGGTCATGGGCGAACAGAGCTCCAAGACCCTCCGGGGTGCCAAGATGGAGGACGTAATCTTCGGCGGAACAGCAAAGCGTCCGCAGCTGGGCTTTGCAGAAGCAACACTGACCCTGGATAACTCCGACAGGGCGTTGGCTTATGATGCCGATGAGGTGGTCGTCACCCGGCGCTACTACCGCTCCGGCGACGGCGAATACTATATCAACCGCCAGTCTGCCCGCCTGAAAGATATCAATGAGCTCTTGATGGATACCGGCCTGGGCCGGGAGGGCTACTCCAATATCGGCCAGGGCCGCATTGATGAGATCCTTTCATTGAAAAGCGGCGACCGACGGGAAATCTTTGAAGAGGCTGCCGGTATCTCCAAATACCGCCACCGGAAAGAGGAGACAGGGCGCCAGCTGGAGCGCACGGAAGACAATCTGCTGCGCATTGGCGATAAGGTTTCTGAGCTGGAGCTGCAGCTGGAACCGCTGAAGGTTCAGTCGGAAAAGGCCCAGAGGTATCTGGAAATGAAGGAGGAGCTGAAAGGGGTAGAGGTGGCCGTATGGCTGGATACCCTGGATAAGCTCTCTGCTGCCGCAAAAAAAGCGGAAGAGGACTATGCCTCCGCTTCCTTTGTTCTGCAGCAGGCCCATGACGATCTGGATGGCCTTTACCGTCAGGCGGAGACGCTGGGGGTGGAGCTGCGGGAAAAGGATGCGTCCCTGGAATCGGTCCGGGTGAAGACGTCTATGTTCCAGAGTACCCATCAGCAGCTGGATGGTCAGATGGCCGTGCTGCGGGGAAATGTGGAAAACAACAATGCCAATTTAAGCCGCATTGAAGAGGAGCTTCGGGGGCAGCAGGACCGGTCCGGCGGCCTAGAGAGCCAGATTGCCCAGACCGAGCAGCGGGTGGAGCAGATTGATCGGGACCTTGCCGATGTCCGGTCCTCTATCGCGGCCTCCCAGCAGAAGCTGGTCGAGATGACCGCTTCCGCGCAGGGCCTGAGCAAACGGTTCCTGGAGCTGCGGACCAAGCAGACAGACCTGCAAACGGAGATTGCCGGCTGCGAGGCGGATATCCGGGCTTTGGAAGAGAACCGGGAGAGCTCCCGGCAGCGCCTTGCTCAGCTGGAGGAGGATCTGTCCTCCGGCAGAGAGCGGCGGGAAGATGCAAAGAAGAATCTGGAGGACTGCCGCCGGGAGCTGAAAAACGCCCAGGACCAGGTGACAGCATCCAAAAATGTGATCTCAGGCTTTACGCTGCGGCAGGAGAGCCGGAAAAAGAACCGGGACGACGCTTCGGAAACGTTGCGGCAGCTGTCGGCCCAGCTGGATGGCATCTCCGCCAAGGTCCGGGTGTTCCGGGCCATGGAGCGGGACTATGAGAGCTATCAGAAGTCCGTAAGGATGATTATGCAGGAGGCCCAGCGGGGTGGACTGCGGAATATCCATGGGCCGGTGTCTCGGCTGATTCGTACAGAAAACAGCTACACCGTGGCCATTGAGATTGCCCTGGGCGCGGCAATGCAGCAGATCGTTGTGGACAGCGAGGCTGACGGCAAAGCGGCGATTTCTTATTTGAAGCGCACGGGCGGCGGCCGGGCCACGTTTTTGCCCCTGTCGACCATCTGGGGCAAGAGCCTCCAGGAGCCCGGCGTGGAAAGGTGCCGGGGCTTTGTGGGTGTGGCGGCAGATCTGGTCAGCTTCGACCCCAAGTACCGGAATATTGTATTGAATCTGCTGGGCCGGACGGTGATTGCCGAGGATATCGATGCGGCCATTGCCATGGCACGGCAGTTTAAAAACCGGTTCCGTATCGTGACCCTGGACGGCCAGGTCATGAATGCCGGCGGCTCTATGACCGGCGGCTCTGTGAATAAAGATGCAGGTATTCTGTCCCGGGCCAATGAGCTGGAACGGCTGACAGCCCAGGAAAAGCAGCTGCTTTCCCAGCAGGAAGAGGAGCAGGCCAGATTGCAGGAGTGTCAGCGGCTGTTTGACCAGGTGGAGTTCCAGTTGAGTACCGCCCGGGATCAGCTCCGGGAGGCGGAAGACCAGGTTCTTCGGCTCCAGGGGCAGGAAAAGCAGTATGAGGTGCTCTATAATGCCATTGCTGAGGCGGAGAGCTCTTCTGACCGGGAGCGGGAAAGCCTGCAATCCAGAGACCGCAGCGACGGGGAACGTCTATCTGCCCAGAAGGCAAAGCTTCAGATTTTCGAAAAGGATCTGGCCAAGACCCGGCAGCAGGCGGAAAGCTTGGAGGGCAGCCAATCCGAGGCGGCTCAGGCCACCGATGCCATTACGGGCCACATGACGGAGCTGCGCACCAAGGAAGCGGCTCTGGATGCTGAACGGACTACGGCCCTTTCTCATATGGAGGACTTAAAGAGTCTGATGTCTGCCATGGAGGGCGACCGGGAGAAGAAGCAGGCGCTGATGGATGCTATGCGGCAGGAAAATCAGCGCATTTCCCAGGAAATTGAGCAATTGGAGCAGCGGCAGCAGGCCAACGATGCGGAGGCCGCGGCCATGAACGAGACCTTGCTGCAGATGCAGCAGGCCCGGGCAGACACCGAGGCAGGCAAGACCAAGGCTGAGCACGATGCCCAGGAGAAGAACAAGGAAATTCTCAATATGGAGCGGGCCTGCGCTCTGCTGGAACAGAAAAAGGTGACCTCCTCCATGGAGGAGCGGCAGATTGTGGACAAACTGTGGGATTCCTATGGTCTGACCCCCGGTACGGCCGGAGAGGCCCGGGGCGAGATCGAGTCCGTGTCCGCAGGCAACAAGCGCATTGCGGAGCTGAAACGGAAAATCGCCGCCTTGGGAACGCCCAACCTGGGTGCCATCGATGAATATGCCCGGGTCAACGAGCGCTACAGATATCTTGCGGAGCAGCGGGACGATGTGCTCACCTCCAAGCGGGAGCTGGAAAGCATCATCCGGGATATTACAAAGGAAATGACCTCCATTTTCGTGGAGCAGTTTGGCAGGATCGATCATTATTTCGGCCAGGTCTTTGAAGAGATGTTTGGCGGAGGCAAGGGGCAGCTGATTCTGGAGGATCCGGAAAACCCCTTGACCTGCGGCATTGAGATTCGGGTGCAGCCCCCCGGAAAGCAGGTCAAGACCATTACGCTGCTCTCCGGCGGCGAAAAGGCCTTTGTGGCCACTGCGCTGTACTTCGCCATTTTGAAGGTACGGCCCACGCCCTTCTGCCTGCTGGACGAGATCGACGCAGCCCTGGACGACCGGAATGTGGACCGGTTTGCCGGGTACCTGCACAACCTGAAAAAAACCCAGTTCATCGTCATCACCCACAGGCGCGGCACCATGGAGGCTGCGGATGTGCTCTACGGCGTGACCATGCAGGAGCAGGGCGTGTCCAAGCTCCTGCGCCTGGACCTGAACCAGATGGAAGAATACCTGGGAATTGGAGAATAAAGGAAAAAGGAGAAAACTATGGGATTTTTTGACAAGATCAAGGCAGGCCTGACCAAGACCCGGGATGCCCTTAGCGACAGCCTCAGCGGCCTGTTTTCCGGCGGTACGGAAATCGATGATGATTTCTATGATGAGCTGGAGGAGAGCCTGATTCTGGCAGACCTGGGCGTGGAGACGGCTGCCAAGGCCACGGCAGCCCTGCGGAAAAACATCCGTGAGCGCCATATCACCAAGACAGAGGAAGCCAGAAGTGCGCTGAAGGAGATCCTGACGGACATGGTCAGCGTGGGCTCTGCGGAACTGGATCTGAGCACGGCGCCCAGCGTGGTGCTGGTCATCGGCGTCAACGGTGTGGGCAAGACCACCACCATTGGCAAGATCGCCAAACAGCTGTGCGATGAAGGAAAGAAGGTCCTGCTGGTGGCGGGAGACACCTTCCGGGCTGCCGCTGCGGACCAGCTGGAAATCTGGGCTGAACGCAGCGGGGCAGACATCGTCCGCCAGCACGAGGGGGCGGACCCGGCCTCCGTTGTGTATGACGGCATTCAGTCCGCCAAGACCAAGGGCGTGGATGTGATCATCATCGATACGGCAGGACGCCTGCACAACAAGACGAACCTGATGAACGAGCTGAACAAGATCAGCCGCATTGTGGAGCGGGAGCTGCCCAATGCCTCCCGGGAGGTGCTGCTGGTGCTGGACGGAACTACCGGTCAGAACGGCCTGATCCAGGCCAAGCAGTTCAAGGAAATCGCCGGGGTAACGGCGCTGGCGGTCACCAAGCTGGATGGCACGGCCAAGGGCGGTATTGTCATCGCCGTGGCGGACACTCTGGGGCTGCCGGTGAAATTCATCGGTGTGGGTGAAAAGGCAGAGGATCTGATGCGCTTCCAGGCAAAGGACTTTGTGGATGCCCTGTTTGAATGAGGAATGGTATATGAAGGTAGTATTGGCAAGCAAAAATAAGCACAAGCTGGTGGAAATCAGCCAGATCACGGAAAAATTCGATATTCAGCTGGTGCTGGAATCGGACTTGGGTGTGGATATCGATGTGGAGGAGACGGGCTCTACCTTCGAGGAGAATTCCTTCCTGAAGGCCAATGCCGTCATGCAGGCCACGGGACTGCCCGCTCTGGCGGATGATTCCGGCATTGCGGTGGACGCACTGAACGGAGAGCCGGGGATCTATTCCGCCCGCTACGGCTTTGACGAAAGCCTGGACGATGCGGGCAGAGTGCAGCTGCTTCTGAAAAACATGAAGGATGTGCCGGATGACAAGCGGCAGGCCGAGTTCGTCTGCGTCATCACCTTGGTGACCCCGGACGGCAAGTCCATCCAGGCCCGCGGCGAGGTCCATGGCGTTGTGACCCATGCCCCCGCCGGGGAAGGCGGCTTTGGCTACGACCCCATTTTCTATTATCCGCCATTCGGAAAGACCCTGGCAGAGGTTCCCCAGGAGGAGAAAAACCGGGTGTCCCACCGGGCAGAGGCGTTGAAGATTTTCTATACAAAACTAAAGGAGGCAGGCTATGCTGAACAGTAAGCAGCGCGCTGAGCTGCGGGCTCAGTCCAACGATTTGGATACCACCCTTATGGTGGGCAAGGGCGGCGTCACGGAAGCCGTCATTGCGGAGGCGGAAAACCAGCTCACCGCAAGAGAATTGGTCAAGGGGAAGGTCCTGGAAGGGGCCCTGATGTCCCCTCGAGAGGTCAGCGATGCCGTTTGTGAGGCTACCGGTGCCGAGGGCGTTGCCTGCGTGGGCTCCAAGTTTGTGATCTATCGCTTCAGCGAGAAAAAGCAGGCTGAGCGGAACATGACCGGCAGGGCCAAGCGGAAGGAAACTCCTGTCAGCAAGTCCGATCCTGTGCGCAAGGGCATTCGTGCCCGCCGCCATGCGGCCAAGCTCCAGCGGGAGCAGCGCAATGCCTTCTTTAAGGAGAAGGCTGTGGAGCGGGCCATTGAGCGGGACCGGGAAAAGCAGCTGCGGCAGAAGGAAAGGGACTGATTTCGGCTTCCTTAGAAACATGCGGGATTCTTGGAAGGGGAGAGAGAAATGGAAAAAATCGGCATTTTTGGAGGTTCTTTCAATCCGCCCCATATCGGGCACATCCGTAGTGCGGCCTATGCGGCAGACTGCCTGGGACTTACAAAGCTGCTAATTGTGCCGACCTGGCAGACCCCGGGAAAGGATGCTCCGGCTGCGACTCCGGCGCAGCGCCTGGAGATGCTGCGCCTGGCAGTACAGGGCATTGAAAAGGCAGAGGTTTCCAATTTGGAAATTTCTGCCGGAAGAGCGTGCTTTACCTATGATACGGTGCGCTTGATTCAGGGGCAGTATCCCGGTGCAGAAATCTATTTGCTGCTGGGGGCGGATATGTTCCTGAAATTCCGGCAGTGGAGGTTTGCATCGGAACTGCTGAGCTGTGTGACCTTGGCTGCACTGCGGCGGGGAGAGAAGAAGGAAGCGGCCCTACTGGAAAGCGAGACCCGGGAGCTGATGGCGCTGGGCGGAAAGGTCATCCTTCTGGAAAATCCCGTTGCGCCTATTTCCTCTACCCAGGTGCGGCGGCTTCTGGCTTTTCAGGCCGGAGACGAGTTCCTGCATCCGGATGTCCTTGTGTATATCCGGCAGGAGAAGCTCTACGATACGGCGGCAGATTTCCGAAATCTGCCCATGGAGCGACTGGAGCCGGTGGTTATCCGGCTGCTGAATCCCAACCGGGTGAAGCACGTTCTCGGCTGCCGGGATACGGCAGTAGCCCTGGCAAAGCGCTGGGGAGCGGACGAAACGGATGCCGCCCGGGCGGGAATCCTGCACGATATCACCAAGGCTTTGGATGGGCCGCTGCAATTGACATTGTGCCAGGCGTATGGTAAAATGTTAGACGATTTTTCCAGAAAATACCCCAAAACCCTCCATGCGCTCACAGGAAGTCTGGTTGCGCAGCGGATTTTTGGGGAAAATGAGGCTGTGGTTTCCGCAATCGAATCCCATACCACGGGAAAGGCCAATATGAACCTGCTGGAAACCATCATCTATGTGGCAGACTATATGGAGCCCAACCGGGATTTTCCCGGAGTGGAGCGCCTGCGGGAGCTGGCCTTCTCCGACATCCGCGCAGCGCTGAAGCTGGGCCTGGAAATGACCCTGGAGCATCTGGCGGAGCAGGGCGGGGAAGTGTCCCCCGCCTCCCGGGAGGCTCTGGCGTATCTGAACACTTAGAAACAAGGCTCCCCTTTCAGGGGAGGCAAAACCATTCCCAGAAAGGAACAAATGAATGCTTACACCCAAAGAAATCGCTTATGAAGTAACCAAGGCCCTGGATTCCAAGAAGGGCATGGATATTCAGCTGCTGAAAATTGACCGCGTCAGCTCTCTGGCAGACTATTTCCTGATTTGCACCGGTACCTCCAATACCCATGTCAAGACCCTCTGCGACTACGCCGAGTACACCATGGAGCAGCTGGGCGAGCCCATGCTGGGCCGGGAGGGGCACCGGGGCAACTCCTGGGAGCTGCTGGACTTCGGTACCCTGGTTGTCCATGTGTTTACGGAAGAGGCACGGCAGTTTTACGCCCTGGAGCGCCTGTGGGCGGATGCTGAGCGTGTAGACCTGAAAGATATTATCGTGGAAGAACCCGCGAATTAACAGGAGATGGAAAGCAATGAATTACGATTTTGCCGCCATTGAGGCCAAGTGGCACAAATATTGGGAGGAAAACGATACCTTCCATACGGATGTGTGGGATTTCTCCAAGCCCAAGTATTATGTTCTGGATATGTTCCCCTATCCTTCCGGCGTGGGCCTGCACGCAGGCCATCCCGAGGGCTACACGGCAACGGATATCATGTCCCGCATGAAGCGGATGCAGGGCTACAATGTGCTGCACCCCATGGGCTATGATTCCTTCGGCCTGCCCGCTGAGCAGTACGCCATCAGTACCGGCAACCATCCCGAGGGCTTTACCAAGAAAAATATCGAAACCTTCTCCAAGCAGCTCAAAGAGTTGGGCTTTGACTATGACTGGTCCAAGATGATCGCCACCTCTGACCCCAGCTTCTACAAGTGGACCCAGTGGATCTTCAAGCAGCTCTATGAGGCGGGCTATGCCAAGCGCATTGAGATGCCGGTGAACTGGTGCGAAGAGCTGGGCACTGTGCTTTCCAACGACGAGGTCATCGACGGCAAGTCCGAGCGGGGCGGCTATCCCGTTGTGAAGAAGAACATGATGCAGTGGGTCATCGACCAGCCTGCTTTTGCCGAGAAGCTGCTGGAGGGCCTGAATGAGATCGACTGGCCTGAATCCACCAAGGAGATCCAGCGCAACTGGATCGGAAAGTCTACCGGCGTAGAGGTGGACTTCAAGCTGGTGGGCGGCGGTGATTTCTCCATCTATACCACCTGTATTGAAACCATTTACGGCATTACCTTCATGGTCCTGGCTCCCGACGGTAAGATCGTCCAGGATCTGATGGACCGGATCGAGAACAAGGAAGAGGTCCAGGCCTACATCAACGAGACCGTCAAGAAGAGCGATATGGACCGCACCGAGCTGAACAAGGGCAAGACCGGCTGCCGCCTCCAGGGCGTGTATGCCATCAACCCTGTCAATGGCAAGCAGGTGCCTGTGTTCATCGGCGATTTTGTCCTGGCCGGCTACGGCACCGGCGCCGTTATGGCTGTGCCTAGCCACGACCAGCGTGACTTTGAGTACGCCGTGGCCCACAACATCCCCATGATTCAGGTCATCGAGGGGCGGGATGTTTCCGAGTGCGCCTTTGAGAAGCAGGATTACCTTGGCAAGGGCTGTAAGCTGATGAATTCCGAGGAGTTTACGGGGCTGACTGTGGAGGAGGCCAAGGAGGCCATTACCCAGAAGCTGGAAAAGATGGGCGTTGCCAGAAGAAAGGTCAACTACCATTTCCGGGAGTGGATTTTTGCCCGTCAGCGCTATTGGGGCGAGCCCGTACCCTGCGTCTATACCCAGGACGGCAAGATCTATTTTGTCCCCGATGAGGAGCTGCCTGTCATCCTGCCCGAGCTGGAAGACTATAAGGGCCGCAACGGTCAGGCACCTCTGGAAAATGCCACCGAGTGGAAGCAGTACAACCGCAACGGCATTCAGGGCACCCGGGAGACCTCTACCATGCCCGGCTCCGCCGGTTCTTCCTGGTATTACATGCGCTATATCGACCCCCAGAACGACAAGGAGTTCTGCAATCAGGAGCTGCTGAAGCACTGGATGCCTGTTGACCTGTATGTGGGCGGCCCGGAGCACGCCGTGGGCCACCTGATGTACTCCCGTATCTGGAACCGTTTCCTGTACGACAAGGGCCTGTCCCCTGTGAAGGAGCCCTTCAAGAAGCTGGTGCATCAGGGCATGATTCTGGGCGAGAACGGCATCAAGATGGGCAAGCGCTTCCCCAAGTATGTTGTGAACCCCAGCGATATTGTCCGGGACTACGGCGCAGATACCCTGCGGCTGTATGAGATGTTCATGGGCCCTCTGGAGGTTTCCAAGCCCTGGAGCTCCCAGGGTGTGGCCGGTGCCAAGAAGTTTATCAACCGCGTGTGGAACTTCTTCTCCGAGAGCGCCAATATCACCGATACCGATGACGGCAAGCTGACCAAGATTTACCACCAGACCGTGAAGAAGGTCTCCTCTGATTTTGAGGCGCTGGCCTTCAACACTGCCATTGCCCAGATGATGGTCTTTGTCAATGAGGTCTATAAGAACGGTACCTGCCCCAGAGAGTATGCCGAGGGCTTCATTAAGATGATCTCCTGCATCATCCCCCATGTGGGTGAGGAGCTGTGGCAGCTGCTGGGCCACGACCACACCATTGCCTTTGAATCCTGGCCCACCTATGACGAGGCCAAGTGCAAGGACCACGAGGTCACCATTGCTGTCCAGATCAACGGCAAGATGCGGGGCACTGTGCTGATGGATGCGGATCTGGACAACGACGCCGTGGTGAAAAATGCCCTGGCCGATGAGAAAATCGCCCGCTTCCTGGAGAAGCAGGGGGGCAGTGTGGTGAAGACCATTGTGGTCAAGAACAAGCTGGTCAACCTGATCGTGAAATAATTTTGAATTTTTTTGAAAAATCTCGAATTATTTCTTGACATTTGGGTGAATCCACCATATAATAATCAAGCCGTATGGCCCTGAAAGCATCCAGGATCGAGCCGGATGCATCGGAGGGAGGGAAAACAATGTCTGAAATTCGCGTCAAGGAGAACGAGTCTCTGGAGAGTGCTCTGCGTCGTTTTAAGCGCAGCTGTGCCAAGGAAGGCGTGATTGCTGAGG
>OMCG01001963.1_pt1 | contig 10822 bp, 9 predicted proteins | sample 1674071 | NCBI WGS metagenome assembly OMCG01 (sample SAMEA103958139, study PRJEB25191) | human gut metagenome | biome: human-associated habitat [ENVO:00009003]; feature: intestine environment [ENVO:2100002]; material: feces | place: Germany | collected 2013/2015 | reverse complement strand
GAAAAATGGTACGCCCACACCAAAAAAAGCGCGCTGTATCTGCCGGATTGGCAGCTGATAGAGACCGATTAAAAAGGAGAAACCATGCCCCAGTTTTCCATCATCGTGCCTGTTTATAATGTGCAAAACTACCTGGCGGCATGCGTCAAAAGCGTGGCGGAGCAGCCCGGTCCCAGGGATTGGGAGTGCATCCTCGTGGATGACGGCTCTACCGATACCAGCGGCCAGATCTGCGACGTACTGGCGGCGGAGATTCCCGGCCTGCGGGTGCTCCACCAGCAAAACGGCGGCCTGGCTAACGCCCGCAACACCGGGCTGGCCGCCGCAAAAGGCGAGTGGGTACTGTTCCTGGACAGCGACGATGCCATGGCCCCCGGCCTGCTGGAGACGTTGCGCCGCGAACTGGCCGCTCATCCGGATTTCGACTGGTTCATCGGCAAGCATCTGGAGTGGCAGCCCGACGGCACCCTGACCGAACACACCGGCCTGCGCCTGCTGCCCGGCCCCTTTGACAGCGATGACTACGCTGCCCGCCTGAAAAGCCTGTACCGGGCCGGACACTGGTCGGTGTGGAAATACTGCATCCGCCGCGCCTGGCTGGCCGACACCGGCGTCCGCTTTTGGGACGACGTGCGCTGGGCCGAGGATTGGCCTTTTGACCTGATGCTGCTCAGCCACTGCACACGGCTGTATTTTTTGGACACGGTGTTCACCCACTACCGGGTGGGCCGGCAGGGCAGCTTGCTGACCGACGCCAAGAACCTGCCCAAGCGGTTTGACGCCCTTGCCGCCGCCCAGCGCCACTTGGCCGCCCAGGCCGCCCTGGGCAAAATACGCCCGGAGGTCTACGCTGTGATGCTGGATGCCGCCGCCGATGTGTTTTGGCCCCAGGCCCGCACTGCCGCCGTAAAAGACGCGGCCTTGCGCAAAGCCTGCCTGCCCGGCCTGCGCCGCCTGCGCCCCCTCTACCCCCACGGCACCGAGGTGCAGACCCGCAAGGATTGGAAACTGTTCCAAACCATGATGAAAACCATCGGCCCCCGCCTGACCTTATGGATGGCAAGCAGACGCTGAATCGGTGGCCGTAGGGGCGATGCACAGCATCGCCCCCTACAAACCACTACACAAACGAGGTACACCCATTTGCGCACCAAACGTACATTATTAAATATGGCCTACGCCCTGGGCTCCAGCCTGCTGCTGCTTTTGCTGGGGCTGGTCACGCGGCGGCTGCTGGTCGATAACTTCGGCACGCAGGTCACCACCGCGTCCCAGGTCGTCAGCCAGCTGTTCAACTTTTTCTCGATTGCCGAGTTCGGCGTCGGCAGCGTCATCAGCTACCGCCTGTATGAGCAGATCGCCGCCAAAAACGAGGAAAAGATCAGCAAATACATGTCCATGTACAAGTGGGCCTACCGCGCCGTGGGCAGCGTCATTGCGCTGCTGGCGCTGTGCGGTGCGGCCGCCCTGCCGTGGATCATGCCGGACGTGCCCCTGGCCACCGGCTACACGGTCTACGGTTTAAATGTGGTTTCCACGCTGTGCAGTTACTTTTTGGTTACCCGGCGGCTGATGTACACCTGCACCCAGCAGGGGTACCTGTGTACCCGCATCGACTTCTGCTTTAATGTTGCCAACTATCTGGCCCGCATTGCCATTGCGCTGTGGCTGCCAAACTATATTTTGTATTTCGGCGTCAGCATCCTGTTCAACACCGGTGCCAACCTGGTGGTGGCAGCGCGGTATAAAAAGGACTTCCCCGAACTGCACGAGGTCAAGGTTACTTTGCGGGATTTCAAGGATCTTGGCATCTTCCATGACCTCAAGTATTACCTGGTTCACCGCCTGTCCAACACCATTTACGGCTCGTCCGATACCATCGTCACCAGCCGTATGGCGGGCAGCGCTATGACGGCTAACCTTGGCAACTATACCACCGTGTCGGACAGCGCCACCAACATCGGCAATAAAATCATGGACAGCTTTGCCGCAGCCATCGGCAATATCGTGTACGATAAATCCGCCACGGCCAACGCCCATGATAAACAGGTGTTCTGGGGGCTGGATCTGTTCAGCTATTTTTTCGGCAGCTTTGTGGCAACGGCATATCTCTGCCTGTTCCAGCCGTTTATCAGCCTGTGGATGGGCAGTGACCGCCTGCTGCCGCTGGGCTTTGTTATTGTGTTCAGCCTGAACGAATATGTGGGCTGGAACCACCGGATGCTCGGCTCCTACCGCGCCGTGCTGGGCCACTTTGAGCAGGACCAGTGGTTCATGGTCGCCTCTGCCGCCACAAACCTGATTCTAAGCTTTGCACTCTTCCCGGCGTTTGGCATTACCGGCATTGTGGCGGCTACCGTTGTGGCCCACTGCATCATGTGGGTGGGGCGCGGCATTGTGGTTTGCCGCCAGTATATGCGCGGCAGCGGCTGGCGCTACCTGCGGGTGCAGGCGGTGCATCTTGTCACCCTTGTGGTGCTTATGGCAGGCAGCTACCGCGTGTGCGCCCTGCTGCCCGGCGGTATTCTGGGGCTGCTGGGGCGGGCTGTTGTGGTCTGCATTCTGCCCAACCTGCTGAACCTTGCGTTTTATATCTGGACCAGCGATGCCGCCTATCTGCGCACCCAGGCTGGCCGCTTTTGGCAAAAAATTACCCATCGTTAAGGGGGAAACACAACATGGCAACCATTGGCATGCTGTATATCTGCACCGGCAAATACACCGTGTTCTGGCCGGAATTTTATGAAACTTTCAGCCGGAACTTTTTACCCGGCTGCAAAAAAGAATATTTTGTCTTTACCGATGCACCGTCCATCGCTCACGAGGATGACCCCGCTGTGCACCGCATTGACCAGCCCGCCTATGACTGGCCGCTGAGCACCATGAAGCGCTTTGCGATTTTCCTAACCCAGGAAAAGGCGTTGGAACAGCTGGATTATCTCTTCTTTTTCAACGCCAACCTGACCTGCCGGGAGGTCATTACCCCGGAAGAATTTTTGCCCCGTCCGCAGCAGGGGGAACAGTTGCTGCTGGTCCAGCAGCCGGGGTTCTGGAACAAAAAGCCGATGTTTTACAGCTATGACCGCAACCCCAGATGTACGGCCTATATCCCGTACAACTGCGGGCGGGACTATGTTTCCGGCGGGCTGAACGGCGGTACCTCCGCGGCATTCCTGACCATGTGCAAAGAGCTGGACCGCCGCACAGAGCAGGATATCTGCAACGGCGTGGTGCCCCTGTGGCATGACGAAAGCCAGCTGAACCGCTATGCCGCCGAACACCCCGGCAGCTACCGCCTGCTGACCCCTGCTTACTGGTACCCGGAAGGCTGGCAGATGCCCTTTGAGCAAAAAATCATTGTGCGCAATAAATCCCGCTACTTTGATGTGGCGGCGGTCAAACACCATTCTCAGCACACCCGCAGCTGGCTGCAATGCAAATGGGAAGCCTTTTGCGAAAACTACCTGCCGTATTTGCTGTGCGCAAGGGACAAACTGCTGCAAAAACACCTGTAACCTAATTAGCAATTAGAAATTGCAGAACTCCCGTAGGGGCGCACATTGTGCGCCCGTCGCTTTGCCTTACATGAAATCAAACAATAGAGGAGGGGCGGCCTATGCCGCAAAAAAATGCACAGGACCGCCTGTGGAAAATTTTAACCCCGGTGCTGCTGGTTCTAGCGGTTCTCGCCATGGCCAAAACGCTGTTTGTGGGGCTGGAAATTGATGAAGAATATGCGTTCTCCCTGGGCTTCCGCCTGGTAAAGGGGGACCGGCTGTTTTATACCATGTGGGAGCCGCACCAGCTTTCGGCCTTACCGGCAGCGCTGGTGCTGGCTCTGTATACCGCCATTGCAGGCACAACCACCGGGGCGCTGCTGTTTGTGCGCGCTGTGGTGCTGGTCTGCAAAGCGGCCATGAGCGCGGTATTTTACCGCGATTTCAAGCAGACCATTGGCCGCCATGGGGCGCTGCTGAGCGCGGTGGTGCTGTTTGTCTACACCCCCAAGTGGTTCCTGGGGCCGGATTATATCAGCCAGCAGTTCCACTTCACCGTGGCGGCATTTTTGTGCTTTTACCATTATTACACCCATGGTTTCCGCCGCCCATGGCTGGTAGTGCTGGGGGCGGTGTGCGCCTGCTTCAGCTTTCTGGCGTTCCCGCAAAGCGCACTGGCGGCGGCGGTGATTTTTATTGGCATGGTGCTGCTGGGCCGCCGCGGCAAGGAGCCGACGATCTGTAAGATCCCCCGCGGCGCGGTGCTGTTTGTGCTGGGCTGTATGGCCTGCGCGGCAGCGTTTCTGGCGTATGTGCTGCCCAGCATGGGGCTTACCGTGTTTTTGCAGCGCGTCAGCCTGATCCTGAACGACCCGCAGTATGATTTTACCACAAGCCAGCGGCTGGCCCTGCTGGCAAGCCAGGCACTGAACACCGCCAAATTCCTGGCAAAGCCGCTGGCCACCAGCGTGGTGCTCTGTCTGCTGTGGTGGGCCAAAACCCGCCAAAAACGGGATTGGATCGGCCTTGCCCTGAACCTTTGGGCCATTCTGGCGGCGCTGCTCTGCGCGGTGCGTGCTGTGGCGGACTCCAGCTCCGATGAGCGCTATTTTATGCCGGCGCTGGTGCTGGCGGCGGCCTGGGCGTTCCGCAAGGGGCGCGGCACAGCGCGGGAGCCGCTGTTCTGGCTGGGCTTTCTGCCGGGCATGGCGGCGTATGCGTTCATTCTGCGCTCTACGCTGCTGGGCTTTTCGGCTACCTTTATGTATCTGACCTGGCCCGCGCTCTGCGGCTGCTTTGCCATGTTGGCGTGCAAGCAGGAGAATCCGGAGCAGGGAAAACTGCCCCAGGGCCAGTGTGTGCTGGCGGCGCTGCTGGTATTTTTGCTGGTGTGCCGGTTCTGGTGCGTTCTGGTAACGGGTTGGAAGCCTGCCAATGTGGCAACAGCCAACCTGAAGCAGATCACCGCAGGCCCCGCCGCAGGGACCTGGGCGGACGAAAAAGCCGCCGATATGCAGATGGCCCTGTACGAAGCGCTGGAACCCTTTGCGGGCAAGCAGGTGCTGCAGGCTATTGGCGAGCAGCACGGCCTTGGCTTTATGATGGCGGGAGGAACCTTGACCATCGGTCAGGCGTCCGTCATCTCCGGTACCGACAGCGACCCGCGGTTCATCCAGTATTATGAGGAACTGCCCGAGAAGCGTCCCGATGTGATTCTGTATGATGAAGCCGAAGTGCGCGATATGGCCGCGTTCCATGCCTGGATCGAAGAAAACTTTACCATCACCGCCCGCTACCCCGTCACCCACGGCACCGCCCACCTGCAAGTGCTGGTAATTGATTGAGCTTTCCACAAGCACAGGAAAAAATGTGGAAAGTTTGCGGGCATTTGCAAGGGAAACGACCCCACTATTATTTTTGAGCCGCGCGCCGCGCGGCGGTCCACCAACATTATTCTTTATTCTCTATTCATTATTCATTCAAATCGCATGATTCGCCTGGCAATCATGCGATTTCGTTTGACCCCCCGCCCTAAATATAGTATTCTATAATCAATCAAAATATCTTGTTCAGGAGGCTTGCCCTATGCCGGAACGCTTTCTTGTTTTTATCCCTGCCTATAACTGTGAAAAACAGGTGCCCCGTGTGCTGAACCAGCTGCTGGACCGTCAGGTGGCCGCTATGGTCACCGAGTGCATCGTGGTCAATAACCGCTCCACCGACGGCACCGAAGCCGCCGTGCAAAGCTGGATGCAGGCCCACCCACAGGCCCCGGTCCGCCTGCTGCGCAACGACCAGAACTATGGCCTGGGCGGCAGCCATAAAGTGGCATTCCAGTACGCCGTTCAGCATAACTTCGACTACCTGATTGTGCTGCATGGCGACGACCAGGGCGACATCCGCGATGTGCTGCCCCTGGTACACAGCGGCCGCCACCGTAAGTATGATTGCTGCCTTGGCTCCCGCTTTATGCCGGAAAGCCGCATCAAGGGCTACAGCACTCTGCGTGTGGTGGGCAACTATGGCTTTAACTGGCTGTTCAGCCTGGTGGCCGGGCACAAGATCACCGACCTGGGCAGCGGCCTGAACCTGTACGCAGTGCCACCGCTGGCAAACGGTTATTATAAAAAATTTCCGGATACGTTGTATTTTAATGACTGCATGATCCTGGCCCTTTGCCACCTCAAGCAGAAAGTCCTTTTCTTCCCCATCAGCTGGCGGGAGGAAGACCAGGTATCCAACAATAAGCTCACCAGCTTTGGCATCAGCCTGCTCAAACTGTGCGGGCGTTACCTGAAAAACAAAAACGAGTTTGTGACCCGCGAATGGCGGGAAAAACCAATCGAAGAATATACAAGCACCATCATTGCTTCCAATCTGTAAAGGGGGATGTTGATTATGAAGGTTCTGGTAACGGGTGCTGCCGGGTTTATCGGCGGCCAGCTTATGCATGCATTGTGGAAAAACGGCCATACCGCCATTGGTGTGGATAACTACAGCTATGGCAGCGCCGATAACCTGCATTTTGACGACCATGATTTTTCCGCCGATGTCATCAAGATGGATATCCGCGATAAAGAGGGCATGAAAGCCCTGTTTGAGCAGGAAAAGTTTGATATCGTCTATAACATTGCGGGCATTGCCCCCCTGCCGGACTGCCAGAGCGACCCGGTGGAGGCCGTCAGCGTCAACACGCTGGGCCTTGTCAACGTGCTGGAAAACGCCCGCCGCACCGGTGTTAAGCATGTCATTCAGGCATCCACCAACGCGATGTACGAGAATGAAACCGAATTCCCGACCGTGGAATCCAAGTTCAACCCGCCCACGCTGATCTATCCCAACACCAAATACTGCGGCGAGCGGTTCTGCCAGAGTTTTGCCGATACCTACGGCATGAACATCACCTGCCTGCGCTTTGCCAACGTTTACGGCCCGCACATTGACTGCCTGCGCAAGCAGCCGCCGTTTGTGGGCTATATGATCCGCGAGCTGTACTATGACCGCGTGCCGGAGTTCCACTCTGACGGCAACCAGCGCCGCGATTATATCTATGTGGATGACCTTATCGACCTGGCCATGCGCGTGTGGGATCAGCCGGGCTTTGATGCCGTCAACGTTTCCAGCAACAAGAACTACTCCGTCCGCGAACTGTACGCCACGGCCTGCGAGCTGATGGGCAAGCAGATCGAAGCAAAATACTGCCCGTCCAGCCATTACTGGGCCAAGTACCCGGAGCTGTACGGCGGCGCTTACGGCATCAAGCCGGAAATTCTGGACCACGAGGTCAACAAGTATTCCCTGTGCGATAACACCCACGCCAAAGAGTGCTATGGCTGGGAGCCGAAGATCGACATCCGCGAAGGCCTGCGCCGCGTGATCGAGAACGAGTGCGCCATGCTGGCTGCCCGCGATGCGAAAGGGGAATAACATGGCAAAGCTGCACCTTGTAATGCCGATGGCCGGGCGCGGCAGCCGCTTTTTTGAAAACGGCTTTGTGATGCCCAAGCCCTTGATCGAGATCAACGACCGCCCGTTTTTCTATTGGGCAACCCAGAGCATTGCCAAATTTGTGGACTATGCCGATATCACCTTTGTGGTGCTGGAGGAGCATATCCGCGACCATGCCATTGACCGGGAAATCAAAACCTATTACCCCGATGCCAAAATCGTGGCCCTGCCCGAAGTGACGGAGGGCGCCGCCATCACCGCCCTGCGCGGGACGGAAAGCCTGCCGGACGATGAGCCGCTGCTCTTTAATGACTGCGACCACCTGTTCCTCTGCAAGCCGTTCAATGAGTTTTGCAAGGCGGGCGATTTTGCCAACGGCCCGGACGGCGCACTGCTGACCTTTGCCAGCGATTCCCCGGCCTACAGCTACCTGCAATATGGGGCCGACGGCAGGGTGTGCCACACGGTGGAAAAGCAGGTCGTCAGCCATGATGCCATCTGCGGGGCGTATTACTTCAAAAATAAGCAGCTCTATGCTTCCGCCTGTGCAGAGTACCTGCACCACTGCGATTATAAAGAATTTTTTGTTTCCGGCATTTACAACGTGCTGGCCGCCCGCGGGGCGGACCTGCGCGGATTTGCAACTGATCTGCACCTGCCCTTTGGCACCCCGGCGGAGTATGCCCAGGCGGAACAGAAAGCCAACAAGGCCGCGTTTGAAATGCTGATGTAAAATCCCCCCAATAAACTAACTGATTCAGGTGACCGCCGATGCAACCTTTCGGAACCATTTTATTATTGCTGCTTTCCTCCGCGGCATTGGTGCTGCTGGGGCATGTGTTCCGCCTGCTCCGGTGGGAACAGTTCATCCGCATTTATGAATACCCCCAGCGCCGCAGCCTGCTGCGCGCCATGGCCGGGGGCTATGCCGTCAACTTTCTGCTGCCATTCCATGTGGGCGATTTTCTGCGCGCCGCTCTGGCTGGCCGCAAAATGAAAACCGGAACAGGCTTTGCTTTTGCCACTGTCATCATGGATCGCTTTCTGGATGTGTGGGTGGTGGCGCTGCTGTTCGGCGGGTTCCGGCTGGCCGGGCTGGGCGGCGCTGCGGTTTTGGGCGCAGCGCGGTATTATCTGGTTTTTGCGCTGCTGCTGGCCGCCGCCCTGGTGCTGGTGGTGCTGCTGCGGGACCTGCTCAAGCGGTGCTGCCTGGCCGTGTGCAGCATTTTCAATGATACCATCAAGCTGGACGGCCTTGTGTTCTGCTGGAGTCTCATCAATACCTTCAAGGATCTGCGCCGCGTCAACCTGTGGCGGCTGCTGCTCAATACAGTTCTCATGTGGGGGGCCTACCTTGCTTCTTACGCGGTGCTGGGGCAGGCAATCATTGCCTGCGGCGGCGCTGGCGGCAGCTTTGGCTTGGTGGAAGTGTTCAACATGCTGTTCGGCGTCAAGAGCGTGGATGTGACCAGCCTTGGCGTGGCGGGCTCCCTCGGTTTGAGCGATGCCGCCCGTGGGCTGGTGATCGCCTGGTTCCTGCTGCCGCTGGCGGTTATGTTTGCGGCACCTCTTTTGCCGGAACATCTGCGCGCCGCCCTGAACGGTGCAGCGGAGCCGATCGCCAACCGGGAAGCCGGGCAGGAAAACTACCTGAACCTGCTGCCCCAGGTGGACCCGCGGGACCGCGGCGCATTCCTCAACCAGTATTTCAGCCTGCAGAACAAAGCCTATGTGGCCAAGTTCATTGAGATCAACCAGAACATTACCATTTTGCAGGATTATTCCGCCGGTTCCAACGCAACTACCATGCTGTGTACCGATGGTGCCGCGACCTTTTACCGCAAATACGCCTTTGGCGCGGACGGTGCCAAACTGGCCGAACAGCTGGCTTGGCTGCGCCGCAATGCCGCCCGCCTGCCGCTGTGCGAAATTCTGCGCGAGGGCACCGGCGAAGGCTACTGCTGGTATGATATGACCTATTCCGGCAGCGCGGTGGGGCTGTTCCGCTATATCCATTCCAACCCGCCGGGAAAAAGCGCAGCCATCCTGCGCAGTGTGCTGCGGGCACTGGATGAACAGCTCTACCGCCCCACAGCCCGCCCGGCGGATCCCGAAAAAATAGAGGAATACCTGAACAAAAAGATGGATGCCAATCTGGAAAAGATCCGGGACGCCCGCATCCTGAAAGAACTGTGGAACTATGACCGCATCTGGGTCAATGGCCGCAGCTACCGCAACCTGAAAGAGCTGGGCCGCCTGTTTGACCACAATGCGCTGCGTACCCTGTTTGCCGCAGACCCCGTGGCGGATATCCACGGCGATCTGACGGTGGAAAACATCATCTGCCGCACCGATGTGGAGAACCCCGATAAAGCGTGGTACATCATTGACCCCAACACCGGCAACCTGCACGACAGCCCCTACCTGGATTACGGCAAACTGCTGCAAAGCCTGCACGGCGGCTATGAGTTCATGATGATGACCCCGCGCTGCACTGTGCAGGAAAACCACATTGACTTCCAGCTGACCCGCTCCGCCGCCTATGATACGCTGTTTGAAGCGGTCTGCGATGACCTGCGTGCCCGCTGCGGCGCGGCAGGGCTGCACAGTATCCTGGCGCACGAGCTCATCCACTGGCTGCGCCTGATGCCCTACAAGCTCAACAAAGATAAAAAGCGTGCCCCCATGTTCTATGCTGGGCTTGTCATGGTGGCCAACGACCTAAACACATGGGAAAACGAGGGAAAGTTTGATGAAAAAGCAAGGACTGATCGCCGTTGATCTGGACGGCACATTGATTGATACGGTTGCCGTCAACGCTGAAAGCTACCGCCGTGCGCTGGAGTCGTTCGGCTTTACGTTGGATTATGATTACTATGCCGCTTACTGCAACGGCAGGCATTACCGCGCCTTTTTGCAGCCGCTGATGGGCGGCAACCCCTCTGCCGAGGATGTGGAGCGGGTGCATGACCTGAAAAAGCAGTATTACGCCGCCAACATGGACATAGCCCGCAAAAACGAGGCACTGTTTGTCATCTTGGAAGCCCTGCGCCCCACCCATTACCTGGCCGTGATTACCACCGGAAGCCGCCAGAACGCAACGGAAATGCTGGACCACTTTCACTGCACTGACTGGTTTGACCTGATCCTGACCCAGGAAGATGTGGTCAACAATAAGCCGGACCCGGAGGGCTACCTGAAAGCCATGGCCCACTTTGGCGTGGACGCCGCCCATACCATGATCTTTGAGGACAGCGCCACCGGCCTTGCCGCCGCCCGCGCCACCGGAGCCAGCGTGTTTGCGTGCAATCAGTTCTGACCTAAGGCAACACCGCACAATTCCCGCCTTACGGCTTAAGCACCGCTCCGACGGCTGC
>OMCG01001947.1_pt1 | contig 10893 bp, 8 predicted proteins | sample 1674071 | NCBI WGS metagenome assembly OMCG01 (sample SAMEA103958139, study PRJEB25191) | human gut metagenome | biome: human-associated habitat [ENVO:00009003]; feature: intestine environment [ENVO:2100002]; material: feces | place: Germany | collected 2013/2015 | reverse complement strand
AAAACGTATCTTGGATATGCCGGCAATGTTCGTTTGGTATTTCAAAGAAGAAAATCTCCGCCAACAAAAGGCATCAGCTCAGGCTGGTGCCTTTTTTGCGGCTAGAAGGTGAGGATGAGAACAGGGCGGCGGTCCGCAGACCGCAAGCAATCAGCCCTGCGGGCTGTTGCTTAGCCCGCGGGAGAATCGGCATCGATCAAAATATTCATCGGCTTTCCTCCATCACCCACCGAAATGCTCTTGCGGTACGCAAATCGGCATCCTTGAAGTGCCCGCCGCTGTTCCATTCAAGGGTGCAGTCTGCGCCGCGCTCTCCAAGCCGGCTGTGCAGGGTGCGGATATGATCCCCCACCGCAGCCATGACGGTGTTTTTCGTGTGCTCTTCCTTGTCACCAAGGCTCAGATAAATGTGCTGTGCCTGTATCGGGTGCCGCTGTTCAAACTCCATCCAGCCCGGGAACCACACCGAGGGAGATGCAGCGGCGACACCGTAGAACAGATTTATCTGGGTGGAGGCCCACAAAGCAAACAATCCCGCCAGCGAGTAGCCGCCCAGAATAATTTTGATGTTCTCCGAGAGTTCAAACTGTTGTTTCAGCGTGGGGATGACCTGTTCTGTCAGAAAGCGCAGGGTGTCCGCAGCATTGCCACCGAAACACTGCTTTCCCCACACGGCAGGGGCTTCCCATGGAGAAAGTGCATCATTCCAGCTCTCCACCGGGATAGCCGCAAACAGAAAGTGGTGCGCACTCTGTGCAATAGCGGTAACCTCGCTTTCCATGCTCTGCAGCTCGTGTTCGCCGGTCATTTGGAGCAGCAGGTATTCTGCATGGGCTTCGCCGTAAATGCGGCAAGGTCTGTTCCCGATTTGCATTGTCTGTGCGGTCATTGCGGCATCCTCCCGAAAAAACTTTGATAAGCCCAGTATAGCAACTGAAAAATCATTTTGCAATTCAAAAAAGCGTTTGCATTCGCAGCAAGCAGGGCTTGTTGGGAAATCCCAAACCCTTGCCTGCACCGTAGGAGGGTGTAGCCATCACGGAAGCGTGATGATTGCAGGAATGCTATGCTGCAACAACAAGAGCGGAGCCTTTTGCAAGGCCCCGCTCTTATTGCTGCCGTTAAGCAGAAAATGAAAATGAAGGAGATTTATCTTTCAAAACCACCTGTGGACTGCTGCAGCGATGGGGAGCCATAACAAATCCATCAACCGGCTTTGGAAGAAGCAAACAGGGACGGGAAAAATGCGCTGTCACAGGTTGATGCCAATTCCAAGGATCACGAACAGGATCGCCAGACAGATGCAGCTTACCCCGTTTCTTCGTTCCGTGAAAGCGTCCAGAGAACACTTTGCACGCTGTTTTGCCTGTTCCAACTGGGATACCCCCGCATAAGCAGAGAACCCGGCACAAATCAAAAGCATCAAACCGATCCAGATCATCATAAGCATTTCTCCAATCAAAACCTTACCATTCCACGCCCAGAGAACGCAGGCTCTCGGCAAGGGCAGCGACATCCATGTTGAACACGATGCCTGCCATATTTTCGTAGAGTGCGCCCTCTACGTTGATGGGCGTATCGTCAATAAAGACGCATTCCTCCGGGCGAAGGGCGAACTTGTGCAGGAAGGTACGGTAGATCTGCGGGTCGGGCTTCAGCAGCTTGACCTCTGCGGAGATCAGGGCACCGTTCATCAGCTTGCTGGCCTCTGTCCGTGCCCAGTAGATGGGCTGGCGGGTGGCAGCGTTGGAAAGCAGGTAGAGCCGGTAGCCCTTTGCTTTCAGTGCCTGCAAAAGCTCCAGCATTCCCTCCACCGGCACAATGGGGTCATCCCACTTTTCGATCAGCCCGCGGGCTGCATCGTGCAGACGCTCCGGCAAGCGGGGCAGAATGCGCTGCTCTGCGATCTCCTCGTCGATGACGCCCCGGTCCAGCATGGTCCACTCCACCGAGCGGAACACCTCGTTGCGGATCAGCCTGCGGTCCTCGCCGGTGAGGGAATAGCGGTCCATAAACAGCTCCGGGTCAAATCGAACCAGAACGTTTCCCATATCAAATACGATGTTTTTAATCATGTGAAACCCTCTTTCTGCACAAACCGCTTAACGCAGTTCTTCGATGTGATAGATGTAATCCAGCGAACTCAGTGCCTGAATGATCTCCCGGTGGGTCTTGTACTTTTTCAGCTCTGCGCTGAAGATGGTGATGGTGATGGTGTACACGCTCAGACCGGAACCCACATACGCCTGATTCGCCGCGATGTCGTCGATCCGCAGACCAAGCTGGCGGCTGACGGTAACGAAATCGCGCAGGTAGTTGCTGTTCTTCAGCTCCAGATGAATCTCGGCAAGGATGGACCAAGAACGGTCGATGTTGAACAGCTCGCCGTGGGTGAAATACTTCACCACTTCTTCAAAACGCTGGACGTGCTTTCCGCTGGGCTCGTCGATGCTGTTGTAGAACTCCAGTGCGTCGATCTCTGCGGAGGTCATGGTCTTGACGTTCTGCTTCGTTTTCAGCAGGCGAGGCTCCTGCGTACGATGCTGCCGACCCGGTCTGCCGCTAAACCGGAACAGAACCTGCACGAATATGGAAAAGCAAAGCCTACAGGCCGGAAATCCATCTAACCTGTGGGCTTTTTGTCTCTTTTCGGTTCTCAGTGCTTCGGTTTTTTGCCCCAGAGCCCCAGTCCGCCGCGGCTGGATGCTTTGCTGTGCTTGGGCGCTGCAGCCGGCTTCGGTGCACGACTGCGCTTCTTCTCTGGCTTTGGTTCGGGTTCCGGCTCGGTCCAGGGGAGCAGACCGGCCTTGGACTCCGCTTCGGGCTCCGGCTGTACAGGTTTCGGCTTCTCCACCGGTATGGGTGCAGGCGGTGCATCCGGTACGGTCTTTGGCTTCTCCGCTGGCACGGGCGCTGGCGGCGTTTCCGGCACAGGCTGGGGGGCCGGAGCTGACCCCGAAGCCGGCGGTGCATCCGGAACAGACTGCGGCTGCTGGGCAGCGCTGCTGTCCGCTGTCGGCTTCTGCTCTGGCCGCTTCCAGCTTCCGTCTTTTCCCATGCGGAGCAGCTCCCACATGATCTCATCATCGCTCCGGGTATTCTGGCTGCGCTGCAGATCATCGGTCAGCTCATCCATCACGCTTCGGCCATCTCCTGCCGGTTTCCATGTCGGCTCCAGCGCGGAATCTGCCGGACGGAGCAGGTCCTCCGGCAGAGGGCTGTCGGCGTTCTCCGGTTTCTTCTTTTTCTTCCGGATGGGAGCTGCGACGTGCTCCGGATGGAGCGGAAAGATTTCCAGCGACTGCACTTCGTTGACCACACAGCCCAGCAGCTGCACACCGGACTTGTTCAGCTTTCCAATGGCATCCTGTATGACAGACAGCGGGGTGGCATCGTGACGCACAACGAACAGCGCATGGTCTGCCAGCTTGTTCAGGCGCAGCACATCCGAGGAACGTCCCACCGAGGAAGCATCAATGATGACATATTCGTAGGGCTCCATGATCGGTTTCAAAAAGTCGAACAGGGCGGCATCCAGCGGCACCGCATCGGGTTCCAGCACCATCGGCAGAAGGTCCAGATAGCCGGTCAGCGAAATAACCGCTTCCGGCTCGGCAGATTCGCCTTTGTACAGGGCATTCAGCGTCCGGCTGTACGGCAGATCCTGCAAAAACATTCCGCCCAGGCGGGGAGCACGGGTGTTCAGATCCAGCAGCAGGGTGCGCTTTTCCATATCGGACAGCTGCAGGGCCAGATTGGCCGCCACCGTGCTCTTGCCTTCTCCATCCTCAGCCGAAGTCACATAGAACCAGTGCGGCTCTGCCGTGGTGCCGAACCGGTTGATCAGGATATGCGCGGCCGAAGCAAAGTTCTGCACGGCATCGGCATCTGCACGGTGCGTTTCGCTCAACAGCTGCATGTTCTTCTGGAAGTAGCTGTTGTCCTTGGGGATGCTGCCCAGAGTTTCGAGCTTCAGGACGTCCTCCACGTCCTTCACATTCAGCAGGGTGGGCCGCAGGAAAAACTCCAGCACCGCCAGACCCGCACTGGCGGCCAGACCCAGCACACAGAAGATCACCCACAGGCGGACGTACTGGCCGGCACCGCCGCCCGTTGTAGAAGCTGCTTCCGGAGCATCGATCATGGCCACAGAGCCCATCATCAGCGTTTCCGGCAGGATCTCCTTGATGGCATCCACCAGCGCATTCATCAGCTGGACGCCGGCCTCGGCATTGTTCCAGGTCAAGGTAAGCAACAGCACCTGCGTCTCATTGTAGCGGCTTACCTGCAGATTCTGAGAAACATCCTGTGTTGTGACCGATACAAGGCCTGCACGATCAATGGCAGCCTGCAGGGTGCGCTCACTCTTCATCACAAAGGTCGCGGCGTCCATCATATTCAGGGTCTGATAAAAGGTGTTTGAACTCAGATAATCAGAATTATTGTATACAACGCCGTCTGCAGAGGGTTGGGAGGTGATCGCAACGGAACAATTGACCGCGTAGTTGGTACGGCTGTTCCGCAGAAAGGAGACGCCGCTGAACACGAATCCGCAGAAAAAGCCCAGCAGGCCCAGCACAAGGATCGTCTTCCGGTGTTTGAAGACGGTGTACAGCAGGTCGCTGATGCGGATCTCGTCATTGTCCATTGTTTCTCACCACCTTTACGATTTATTTTCGCTCTGGTCGAGGGTCTCGTCCTGAGCTGCAGCAGCTTTCCGCGCCTTGCGGCGGCGTGCAAGGATGCCCCACAGGAACACCAGCAGCCAGACCACACCGGCGGCGACCACAGCCAGAACGGCCAGAGCCACCGCACTGCGCAGCGTAAATACCGGCACGGTCCAGTTCTGCGTACTTGCCGTATCCTGTACAGTGAAGGGATATTTCCGGGCATTTGCGGGATCTGCCTTGCCGCGTACCACATAGTAGCTGCCCTCGGTCAGATCGGTGAACAGCTGGCCGGAATCGCTGGACGTCCAGCTCCGGATCAGCTGATCCTGCTCGTCGTACAGGGAGAGCTGTTCGCCCTCCGTATTGCTGCGCAGCACCGTATCCACAGCAGAGATGGATACCCGCAGGAGCCGGTTGGTGATGTCCAGCGTTGTGCTGCCTGCACCGTCAATGCGGCCGTCCGCAGCGACGATCACCGTGCGATCCGTGTCATCCGGACGGTAGTTTCCCGGTGCCTGCTGTTCGCGGATAAGATAGGTCGTGCTCTTATCCAGATCGGTCAGACGGATCTGGCCCGACTCATCGGTTGCCACCGTCTGGGTGGTGCCGGTGCGCCGGTTGGCCACCGTAAAGACTGCACCCTCCAGAGCAGAGGAAGTAAGCTCGTCCGTGACATTCAGAAGGATCCTGGTCTTTTCGGTATCGATCTTGTGCAGCTCCGGGTCGCTGCCGTTTTTCTTTTCCACTTCTGCATCCAGATCCTGCTGCATGGTGGTGTAGTAGTTGGGGGACGACTGCTGCTGCACCGTGTACTTGCCAAGATACAATTCCACGCTTTCGCCGTAGCCAGTTTCGTCACAGGTGATGGTATCCACCTGCTGGCCCTGCGTATAGCGCACCGTGCCATCCTTCGTGATGATATCTTCGGCTGCGATCACCCGGAAGGTGCCGCCGCCTACAGGCTGCTGGGTTTCGGCATCGTTCATCTGCAGCCGGATGATGTTTTTGCAGGGAGCCACCCGGATCTGCACGATGTAGGGCTCCGGCCAGTCGTACATGCGGCCCACATCGTAGTAGGTGTCCGCTGCCGCATCGTATCCTTCCGGCTCACTGAGCTGACGGAAGTAGTAGCTGCCCTGCCAGATCTTTTCCGGCAGATAGAAGGTGCCTTCCCCGGTGGTCTCATACTCCCGGTAGCTGATCTTTTCCGGGTAGTAGGTATTCAGGGTCTGCAGGCTGCCGTTTATCAGATGGGCCGTATCCGTGCGGTACAGCTCAAAGCGCACACCGGCTTCCTGAATGCGCCGCTCGGTCTCCTCATCGATCAGCTCGGCAAACACGGCAGCCTTAACGCCGTCCTCGTCGTAGCCGCCGCCACCGCCGCCGGTCTGGATGATCTGCTGATCGTATCGTCCGTCGCCGTCGCCATCGCCGGGGTCATCATCGGCACCGCCATCGTGCCAGCCGTCGTAGTCATCGTCATGCCAGCCGCTGGACGCAGCTTCCTCACTGGAAGAGGAGGGCTCTTCGAGGCCGGTGTAATCGCTCAGAAGATAAAGGCCCAGCAGTGCAATGATCAGAAGCAGCACATACACAAGGGCGCTCATCATATCGGTCGCCGGCTGCCAGAAATTGTATTCTGCATCCGGATCCTGTCTGCGTTTTCTCGTTTTCATCCGGAGTGCCCCACTTTCAGGATCCTGACAAATTCATCCACCGACAGCGGACGGGAGAAGAGGTATCCCTGCCCTTCGGTGCAGCCGGCTTTGCGCAGCACGTTCAGCTGCTCGGTGCTTTCAATGCCCTCGGCCAGCAGATTCAGCCGGAGCGTGCGGGCCTGTGCAAAAATACCGGGCAGCACATCGGTCTTATTCTGCAGCGCGGCGCTGCGCAGATCCAGCTTGAGCAGGTCGGTGCCAAAGCCGCCCAGTGCGCTCAGTTCCACATAGTCGCCGTCAAAGCCGTCCAATATCACCCGGAAGCCCATCTGCTGCAGCTGTGCTTCCGTATCACTCAGCGCACCATGGGTCTCCAGATAGGCAGACTTTGCAATATCGATGTTCAGATATTTTGGCGGGATACGGTACTTTTTGAGCATTTCGGAGAAAAACTCCGCCACATCGATGGCCAGAATATCCGTCTTTGTAACATTGACCGCGATGGGGACCGGGCGGACTCCCGCATCGATCCACACCCGGATAGTCTTGCATACTTCCTCCCAGATGTACTGGTCCAGCTTGGTGATGTAACCATTGTTTTCCAGCACCGGGATGAACACGGCGGGCGAGATCACGCCCAGCACCGGGTGGTTCCAGCGCACCAGTGCTTCGGCACCGACCACCCTGCGGGTGTTCAGATCATATCGGGGCTGCAGGAAGAAGGTGAACTCGTTCCGGCGCAGGCCGTCCAGGATCTGCGGCATCAGTACGCGCTCGTTGAGGCCTGCACTTTGCACCGTCTCGCGGCTCAGAACGCCGTTGCCCGCATTTCTGGGCAGGCGCTCCAGCAGCTCCAGGATCTGCCGCACTTCGCGGCGGCTGCTGTAGCGCGCCTGCTCGTCGGTGGTGGGAATGACCGACTTGTGGAATTCTTCCAGAAACAGCCCGGTCTCACGATTCATGATAGTGCGCAGGACATTGTTTGTGATGTTGAAGAGGATCGACAGGATCACGCCTGCAATAGAGGTGTAGAATGCCGTGTTGATGCCGGCCAGAATGGACTGCACGCTGCCCAGTGCGGCTTCCACCGTGACGAAGCTGATGCCCCGCAGGCCCAGCAACAGACCCACGAAGGTGCCAAGGATGCCCAGACCGGTCAGGGTGCCGGGCAGCTGCGCGATGACGCCTTTCCATGTGTGCAGCGCCAGCACATCTTCATTGAGCACTTCGTCAAGATCGCTGACGATCTGCCCGGTCTCACGCTGATGCTGCACTTTTTCGCGATAATCCTCAAACAGTCCGTCCAGCGTCTTCTGCTGAAAAAAGCGTTCGATCTGCAGGGCCGCGACCCATGCGGAGCTGCCTTCGGTCTCAGACGCCTTGCGAATGCTTTTTTGGCCGTTCAGCAGACCGCCCGTAATGGAGATGGTCGGTAAAAGGCCATGGATGCACCCGGCCAGTGCAATGATGCACATAAGACCAACGATCAGCGCGGAGAGCAGATCCGGGGAGTACGCTGCAAGTGCGATGCTGCTTAGAAGCAGCACCGCCACAGACAGGTAGGAAAACAGCTTCATATTTCCATCCTTCCTCTTGTTTTGAACGGAGAACCGTTTTCGTAAGCAGTGCACACTGCCGGAACGGCCTTTTTGCCCATATGCATTCGGTGCACTCTGCTTACGAAAACGCTTCCAACCGAGCACAAAACACCTGCTCTTCCGAAAACGCTGCCCCAAACGGCCCCTTTATGTAGAAATAGACTGAATTTTTGATGCTTCAGATACACCTTGATAAAAATGTGCATTTTTTGAGTGTCAAACTTTCATTTTACCACGTTCTCGGCGAAAGAGCAATCATTTCCGGAAGAAATTGGAATGCGGAAGTTCCAGCCATGGAGCGGGATTTTGGTGCATGAAAGCCGGCATCCTGTGTCTCTCACAGCGCAGCGCGCGCAGCCATCATGCAGCTGCTACGAAAGACCGGATGGGGCCGCTGTGCGCCGGATAAAAAAATGCCGTGGATCCTTTGCAGGATGCACGGCAGATCCGCTATGAAACAGGATGGGCCTTACGGTTCGTTTTTCCGGGCAAGGTCCTTGGTGTACAGGGCACGGGTGGCGTTGAGCACGGCCAGCACCATCACGCCCACATCGGCAAAAATGGCGGTCCACATGCTGGCCATGCCGACCGCGCCCAGCACAAGGCAGGCAAACTTGATGGCCAGTGCAAACACGATGTTCTGATACACGATGCGCAGGGTGCGGCGGGCAATGCGCATGGCCAGCGCGATCTTGGCCGGGTCGTCGTCCATCAGCACCACGTCTGCGGCCTCAATGGCGGCATCGGAGCCCAGCGCACCCATGGCGATGCCCACATCGGCACGGGACAGAACGGGTGCATCGTTGATGCCGTCGCCCACAAAGGCGAGGTTCTCTTTGGGCCGCTTTGCGGCGAGCAGCATTTCGATCTGGTCTACCTTGTCGCCCGGCAGCAGGCCTGCATGGTATTCATCCAGACCCAGCTCTGCGGAAACGGCCTTTGCTACGGGCTCGGCGTCGCCGGTCAGCATGACGGTCTTGCGCACACCGGCGTCCTTCAGGCCCCGGATAGCCTGTGCACTGTGGGGCTTCACCACATCGGCGATCAGCAGATAGCCCGCGTACCTGCCCTCAATGGCAATATGTACGAGGGTGCCCGTCTCGCTGACGGCGGGGACGTTCAGGCCCAGCTTTTCCATCAGGCGGGCGTTGCCGGCAGCAACGGTCCTGCCGTCCACTTTTGCGGTGACGCCGTGGCCGCCCAGCTCCTGCACGTCGGTGACACGGTTCGGATCGATCTCCCTGCCGTAAGCGGTCTTGATGCTCAGGGAGATGGGATGCTTGGACCAGCTCTCGGCCAGTGCGGCAGATTCCAGCAGCTGCTGCTCCGTGGTGCCCTCTGCGGGGTGGATGCCGGTCACCTTAAAGGTGCCCTGGGTCAGGGTGCCGGTCTTGTCGAACACAACGATGCCGGTGCGGGCCAGCTCTTCCAGATAGGTGGAACCCTTGACCAGAATGCCGCAGGCAGATGCACCGCCGATGCCGCCAAAAAAGCTCAGGGGGATGCTGATGACCAGTGCGCAGGGGCAGCTGATGACCAGGAAGGTCAGTGCACGGTAGACCCAGTCGCCAAAGCGGGCTGGCTGGCCCATGAGCAGCAGCACCACCGGCGGGATAAAGGCCAGAGCCAGTGCGCTGTAGCACACAGCGGGGGTGTACACGCGGGCAAACCGGGTGATGAAATTCTCGGCGCGGGCCTTCTTCATGCTGGAATTTTCCACAAGGTCCAGAATTTTGGAAACGGTGGATTCGCCGAATTCCTTGGTAGTTTTCACCTTCAGCAGGCCGGTCATGTTCACGCAGCCGCTGATGACCTCGTCACCGGTCTGCACGTCGCGGGGCAGGCTCTCGCCGGTCAGGGCGGCGGTGTTCAGGGCAGAAGCGCCCTCCACGATCACGCCGTCGATGGGCACGCGCTCACCGGGCTGGACCACGATCACGGTGCCGATCTCCACGTCGTCCGGGTCCACCTGCTCCAGCCTGCCGTCCTCGCCCTCAATGTTGGCGTAGTCCGGGCGGATGTCCATCAGGCTGGAAATGCTCTGCCGGCTCTTGCCCACAGCCACGCTCTGGAACAGCTCGCCGATCTGGTAGAAGATGATGACGGCGCAGCCCTCCATGTAGTCGCCCAGCGCAAATGCACCCACGGTGGCAACGGCCATCAGGAAGCATTCGTCAAAGGGCTGGCGGTTCTTGATGCCAAGCAGTGCCTTGCGCAGCACGTCCCAGCCCACCACGAGGTACGGGATGCAGTACAGCGCCAGCTCCACCGGTGTGGGAAACTGAGGCAGCAGCTTGAGGATGAGCACCAGAACCACCGCAGCGATGATGCGCTGCAGGTTCTTTTTCTGCTTTTTATTCATAGTAAAGCTCTCCTTTTTTGGGGGATCATGGGCCGCATTGCGCTGCGGCAGGCGGGGACTTTTCAACAATTTTTCCCCATGAAAATGGATATTCCACGGTTTTACCCGGGTTTTCCACGCAGTTTTTCTGCCGGAAAAGCACTTTTTCACGTTTCTTTTGCAAGTTTTCCGCAAAAGATGTTGAAAACCGGGTGGAAACTGTTGAAAACAGTCTGTTTTTTCAACACGAAAATGCAGAAACCCCTCTCCGTCTTTGCTTCGCAAATCCACCTCCCCCGAAGGGGGAGGTCTTATACAGCGAACGATAACGTATAATAAAAGCTCTCCCTCTCGGGAGAGCGGACACCGCGCAGCGATGACTGAGAGAGGTCTGGCTCCCCTGTTCTCAGATGTCAAAGATCTCGCAGTCGTCCTCCACCTTCTTGCAGGCGGCCAGAACATTCACCATGGTGTCGTGGGGGTCTGCACCCTCGGCAAACTCCACCTTCATCTTCTGGGTCATGAAGCTGACGGTCGCACTTGCCACGCCTGCGACCTTGTTGGCAGCGTCCTCCATCTTCTGTGCGCAGTTTGCGCAGTCCACTTCGATCTTGTAGCTCTTCTTC
>OMCG01001942.1_pt1 | contig 10917 bp, 6 predicted proteins | sample 1674071 | NCBI WGS metagenome assembly OMCG01 (sample SAMEA103958139, study PRJEB25191) | human gut metagenome | biome: human-associated habitat [ENVO:00009003]; feature: intestine environment [ENVO:2100002]; material: feces | place: Germany | collected 2013/2015 | reverse complement strand
CGCCCTGCGCGCGGCGCACCCCGGTCTGGGAGGCCGCGCCTTCGTCGACACCGCGCCGCTGGCCGAAAAGCAGCTGGCCGTAGAGGCCGGGCTGGGGTGGATCGGCCGGCAGTCGCTGCTCGTCACGCCGCAATACGGGAGCTACGTCGTGCTGGGCGAGCTGATTCTCACCGAAGAGACCGACCGCTACGACGCGCCGTTCGAAGGGTCGCGCTGCGGAACCTGCCGCAGCTGCATCGACAACTGCCCCACGGGAGCCGTCGCCCCGGACAGGACCATCGACACGGGCCGCTGCATCTCGTGCCGCACCATCGAGCGGGAACAGCCCGGTCAAACGGACCTTCACGGCTGGATCTTCGGCTGCGACGCGTGCCAGAGCCTCTGCCCCTGGAACCGCCGCGCCCCGCAGCACCGCAACGCGGCGTTCGATGCCGTGTTCGACCCGCTGGCGATGGACGCCGCGACGTGGCTCGGCATGGATGAAGCGGCGTTCGAAGCCCTCTGCGGCCGCACGCCGCTGACACGCAGCGGACTGACCCGCATCCGAGAAAACGCCCTTCGAAACGCCGCACCCGAAGAGCCGTCGGAACGCTGAACCAGCCCCCCGCTCCGGCACGAAAAAGCGGGTTCCGGAAATCCGGAACCCGCTCTGCGGTTTATTTCATGGGGCCGGAGGCTCACTGTCTGCGGCCCTTCGGAAAACCCGGCAGGCCGCCCTCTTCCTCCTGCGGCCCGCAGGCTATTTGGTTAGTTCGGCCAACGCGGCTTTCGCACTCTCGACAGCCGGTCCCGCCGTCACCTTCCGGAAGGCCTCGATGGCCTGCGGCTTCATCTCCTTGGCGTTGTAGGCGGCGCCCAGCGTCAGGTACATCAGGCTCACATCCTCGGGATCGGTCTGCACCTTGGCGGCAGCCTCGCCCAGCTCGATCACCTTGTTGTAATCCTTCTTGCTGGCATAAGCCTGCAAGCGGACCTTCTGCGCCAGAGCGTTTTCGGCGTTCTTCGCCAGCAGCGCGTCGGCCATCGCGATGATACCGTCGAAATCGTTGGCAGCCTGCATCTTGGCAACCATATTATTGGTATAGAGCGCCATATCCTCCTTGGCCACCGCCTCGTAGATGTCCATACCCTTCTCGTACTCGCCCATCTCGCAGTAGCTCATGGCGAGGTTCAGCGCCATCGCGGTATTGTCCGGGTCGGCCTTGTAGCCCTTCTCGAACACGCCTGCGGCGGTCGCATAGTCCTTGTTGTTGAAAGCGTCGCCGCCCTGAATCTGATAGATCTTGGCCACCCAGCCGTTGGCCTTGGCCATCTGGCTCATGTCGCCGTAGAGTTCGGCCAGCTCCGCCGATTTGGTGAAATTCTTCAGCGCCTCGTCGTAGTTCTTGGTCCGGATCGCTCCGCCGCCCATCATAAAGTAGCATTTGGGAAGCGTCGTCTTGGCCGTGGCCACCAGCGACGCGGCCTCCTCGCTGTCCAGCCCCTGCTCGATCACCTGTTCGAACTTCGCGGCCGCGCCTGCGAAATCCTTGGCGCCGAAAGCTGCTGCGGCTTCGTTGTAGATTGCAGTAACATCCTGCGCCGAGAGCGACACCGCCGCCAACAGCGCGACAACCGATACAAATAACTTTTTCATTGCTTTTCTATTCGATTTTATAAGTTTTTCAGTTCATGCGCCCCTGTCCGAAACGCGTTGGATGCAAAAGTATAAAAAAAATTCCTTTTTTACCAAATCTATCCGCGCAAACCCGCGAAAAAACCGTTCATCAACTCCTCGCACTCCTCCCGGAGCACCCCCCGCGCCACGGTCGTCCTGGGGTGGAACACCGCCTCAGAGTAACGCCGGAAGCCCTTCTTGGGATCGTCGGCGCCCCACACCACGCGGCTCACCTGCGCCCATCCGATCGCCCCGGCGCACATGATGCACGGCTCGACGGTGACATATAACGTACACCCTTGCAGGTATTTGCCGCCGAGGGTCGACGCCGCGGCCGTGAGGGCCTGCATCTCGGCGTGGGCCGTGGGGTCGGCCAGGGTTTCGACGAGGTTGTGCCCCCGCCCGATCACCGCACCGCCGGCCACGACGACCGCACCGATGGGCACCTCCTGTTGTTTTAACGCCTTTTGCGCCTCGTTTAGTGCCAGGCGCATGAATTTTTCGTCGGTTTCGTGCTGTTCCATGCCGGATTGTTTTCGGCAAAAGTAACCATTTTTTCCGAAGAACGCACCCCGCGCCCGGCAAACTCCACCCGGAAGCGACGCAGGCGCATCAATTTCGATTCAAAACACTCCTTCTTCCAAAAAGAAAAAATCAAAATCAAAGAAATGCTTGCATTTTATTGCATAATTTCTATATTTGCAAATGGAATAGTCCACAAAACCCTTAAATTCAATTTGCTCCTACAAAACACACACATCCGGCCCAAAAAACGGTCCAAACCATGCACTCTGTATTTCGAAACCACACCAATTACTAACCAGAACCAATTAAAACCATTATGGAAGAAACTCGCCAAAAAGCACCCGGGAACGGGCATTTTCCGGCAGTCCTGCGATTCGTCGCCGCGCTGCTGCTGTCCGGAACCCTATGCCTCGCGTGGGGGGGGGAAATCTCCTCGCACAGATCCGGAGCATCTATGTAACGATAGATGCAGCCGATGCAAGCATCCGGGAGGTCCTCGAATCCATCGAGGCGCAGAGCGATCTGCGGTTCATCTATGCGGATGAAGTAAAACCGATCCTGACCAAGGTCGTAACGGTCAGGGAGAAAAACGTAAGCGCAAACCGGATTCTCGACCAGATCCTGCCCGACGTCGGCCTTCAGTATTCGGTCGGCGGCACGCAGGTCCGCATCTACCAGGCCGCCAGCGGTTCGCGCGACGTCGCCCAAACGGTCAGCGGCACGGTGATCTCCGGCACCGACAACTCCCCGCTGGCCGGCGTGATGATCTACGTCGAAGGAACGACGGCCGGCACGATCACCAACGGCGACGGCTCGTACACCTTCACCATTCCCGCCAAATCGAAATATGTTACCTTCTCCTACGTAGGATTCGATACGAAGAAAATCCATGTCGAGGATTTCGAACTTTTCAAACTCGTTTCGCTGGCTGAACAAACCAACGCGCTCGACGAAGTCGTAGTCATCGGCTACGGCACGCAGAAAAAGGAATCGATGGTTTCGTCGATCACCTCCGTCAAGCCTTCCGATCTCAATATCACATCGAGTTCGCTGACTACGGCATTCGCCGGAAACATCGCCGGTATGATTTCGCGCCAGACCTCCGGCGAACCGGGTTACGACAGCGCTTCATTCTATATCCGTGGCATCTCGACCTTCGGCTCGAGCAACAGCCCGCTGATCATCCTCGACGGTGTGGAGGTTCTGAGCACCATGCTCAACAACATGCCCCCTGAATCCATCGAATCATTCTCCGTGCTCAAGGATGCCGCAGCCACCGCTGTCTACGGTTCGCGCGGCGCTAACGGTGTGATTCTGATCAACACGAAAAACGGACGCAATTCAGAGAAAATGAACGTGTCGGTCCGGTTGGAAAACACGTTCTCCATGCCGACGATGATCCAGGAGGTTGCCGACGGTGTAACTTACATGCAACTCTACAACGAAGCTTCGTTCAACTCGGCCAAAGAGGCCGGCACGCTGGCCACCTACCAGCCTTTTTATTCGGCAGACAAGATCAACGGCACGAAAGCCCGGCTTAATAAATACCTTTACCCCGACAATGACTGGTACGACTTGCTATTCAAGGATTTCACGGTTAACCAAAATCTCAATCTCAACATCCGCGGCGGCAGCCAGAAAGTCAATTATTTTCTCAATGCCGCCGTTTCGAATGAAAACGGTATCATCGCCGACCTTGATCAGAACCCCTACGACGTAAAGATGAATCACCAAAAGTACATCTTCCAAAGCAACGTTAACGCCAAAATCACCAAGACGACGACCGTTGGCATCAAGGTCAATGCCCAGTTGGAGTACAACACCCGGCCTAACGAGGATATCGGCAACTTGTTCTATTATTCAATGCGTGCCAACCCGGTACGTTTCCCCGCCACACTTCCGGCCGAGGAAGGGGATACGTTCGTTCGCTATGGGAACAATGCTTCGTGGGATACCGGCACCACCGATCTGAACCCGCTGGCAAAACTGGCCAGCGGCTACGGAAAACGTTATTACTCCTACGTAACGACGGCCTTCACGCTGGACCAGAACCTGGACATGGTCACCAAAGGATTGAGTGCCAATTTCATGGCATCGTTCTACAATTATACCTATTCGGCGACTTACCGTTCAGCCACTCCCTATTACTTCAAGGTCGAAGACGAAAGTTCGCTCAATCCTGACGGTACCGCCAATCTGGTGACCAATTCGATCGGCGACACGGGTACGACCTATCTGACCAGCACCGATGGCAACGGCGGCCACCGCCGCTATGCGCTGCAATTCTCGCTGAACTACGCCCGGAAATTCGGCAAACACGACGTGGGAGCCATGTTCGTCTACCGCATGAACGAAAAGAAAAACAATATCGCAGGAACGAGCGAATCGAATCTGCTGCCATATCGAGAACAGGGTATGGCCGGTCGTGTGACATATGGGTTCGACGACCGTTACCTGTTCGAGGCGAGTTTCGGTTACAATGGTTCGGAGAACTTCGCTCCCGGCAAACGTTGGGGCTTCTTCCCTTCGGCCGCTGTGGGATGGGTCATCTCGAATGAGTCGTTCTGGAGCGGCATCCGCAAAACGGTCGACAATCTGAAAATCCGCGCTTCGTACGGTTTGGCCGGGAACGATGCTCTGAGCGTACGTTTCCCTTACATGTCAACTGTGGAAATGGGGCAAAGTTCCGGTTTCTATTATAACTGGAACAGTCAGGGGACGGGTCCTAAGATCACGACATACGGTAACCCCAATGCGACATGGGAGGAGGCCAAAAAATTAGACATCGGCATCGAACTGGGACTGTTCAACGCACTGGATATCGAAGCAGCTTACTTCACCGAGGATCGTTCGGGTATTTTTATGCAGCGTACATCGTTGCCCTCGTCGACTGGACTGCTGGGGGCCACGCCCTATGGCAATATCGGACGCGTAAAATCGCACGGATTCGACCTCTCGGCTGTTTACAACAAACAATTCAACAAGGACTGGTCGCTGAGCGTACGCGGCACATTCACATTTTCGCGCAACGAGGTGCGTGAGAAGGATGAAGGCGATCTGATGTACGACTATATGTCGGTCGTGGGACACCCGGTCAATGCCATCACGGGCGTATTGATCGCCGACGGATTATTCACCTCGCAGGAGGAGATCGACAATTCACCCAGGCAACAGTTCGGCAACTATACGGTGGGCGACATCAAATACCGTGACCTGAACGGAGACGGCGTCGTCGACGGCAACGACGTGACGACGGCAGGCAATCCGACTATTCCTGAAATCCAATACGGATTCGGTGCGACGCTGAAATGGCGTAAAATCGATTTCTCGTTCATGTTCCAAGGCGCTGCCAACGTTTCGCTGCGAATGTACAACATGCACCCCTTTTGTGATGCCTCACACTTCGGCTACGGTATTACGCAGTATATCGCTGACAATCACTGGTCTGAAGATAACAACCGCGCCGATGCCGCCTATCCGCGCCTGACCTCTCAGATGAATTCGAACAATACCCAGGCTTCGACCTTCTACATACACGATGCGAAATACTTGCGTCTGAAAAGTATCGAACTGGGTTACACCATCAAACGACTGCGGGTATATATATCCGGTAACAACCTTTTCGTACTCTCACCTTTCAAGTACTGGGATCCCGAGAAAGGCAGCGGACACGGACTGTCGTACCCGTTGCAGCGCACGGCGAAGATCGGTGTTCAATACCAATTCTAACTTTCCAAAGAATATACGATTATGAAAAAAATACTACTGGCATTAACCCTTCTGTTCGCTACCGCGTCCTGCGATTTCCTGGATGTCGTTCCGGAGGGCAGCCCCACACAGAACGATATTTACAGAACCCAAGCCCAGGCGGAAAAGATGCTCTTCATGATCTACGGCAAATGCCCCGATCTCTACCACACGCAATATATGCCCGATTTCAACGGCGGCGATGACCTGATTTCAAGCTACTACGGTACGGTGCGCTATTTTTCGTGGAAGAGCCTGGTGTACGCCACCTCGCAGGAATCGCCCACGAACACCTACTTCAATCTGTGGGGAACGACCTCGGGACTGCCCACAGGATACAGTTCGTACAACATTTACGAAGGCATCCGTTATGCCTACAATTTCCTGAACAATATCGGTTCGGTCCCCGACATCACGGAAAAGAATTTGCGGATATGGTCGGGCGAAGCGCATTTCTTGATCGCCCATCTGCACCAGATCCTGCTGGAGTACTACGGCCCTGTCGTACTGGTCAGGGAAGAGATCGATCTGAACGCACCATCGAGCAGCGTAAATGTTGCGCGTAGCACCTACGACGAGTGCGTGGATTTCATCGAGGAGGAGTTCCGGAAAGCCGCAGACATGCTGCCCGACTATTGGGGCGACATCCAATACGGACGAGCCATTCGAGCCACAGCGCTGGCATACCGGGCGCGCCTGTTGCTCTATGCTGCCTCGCCGCTGGTCAACGGCAATACGGAGTTCTACTCCGATTTCGTCAACAAGGATGGAACGCACCTGATCAACCAAACCTACGACAAGGAAAAATGGAAGCGCGCCATGGAGGCCGCCATGGATGCGATCAACTGCGTGGAGACGTCGGAAACCACGGGAGCCTACACGATGGACGGCCGGAGGCTCGGGCTTTCAATCAACACGAACTCCAGCGTGACCGACCAGTCAGAACGCGGTCGCATTAACTACACCTATGTCTTCACCGGCGACGGCAACTCGACACAGTTCCTCAATCAGAATGAATACCTGATGAGTATGAACAAATCGTCATCGATCACCTACACGCAACGACAGTTCGGATGTCACCTGGCCAATTCTTATACGAAAGTTTCGGCCGCTTACCGCGGTTATTCATGTCCTACCATTGAAGCGGTCGAAATGTATTACACCGAAAATGGTCTGCCATGGGAGGACGACCCCGAAACGAAAGACATCGATCCTTACTCTTACAATGAAGAGGCCGGTACAGTGAACCTGCATCTCTACAAAGAACCGCGTTTCTACGCATCGGTGGGTTACGATCGCGGCACATACCGTTTCAACGGTGGCAAGATGACCATAAAAGCCCGCAAAGGCGAACCGCAAGGCTTCACTGGTAGCTACGACGACGAGTATCAATCCTACAACGGCTATTTCTGCCAGAAGTGGGTCAACGAACAGTCGAAAGCCAAACTCAATTCGAGTGGTAACTACGCAGTAGATACGTATATGTATTATGTATATCCTTACATGCGCGTCGCCGAACTCTACCTGAGCTACGCCGAAGCCGATTTCGAATACGACGGTACGTTGAGTGACTACGGTTACGAGTGTCTGAACAAGATCCGTTCGCGCTGCGGCCTGCCAACATTCCAGGAGTCGTGGAGCAAGGCCGGCGGTATTCCGACGGGCGACAAACTGCGCGACATTATCCGTCGCGAACGCTCTATCGAATTTATGCTGGAAGGGCGCCGTTTCCATGACATCCGCCGCTGGAAGATCGCAGAGGAGTGCATGCGGCCCACTCCGAAAGCCTGGAACATCGAGGGCGACACGGCTGAGAAATTCTACAAACTGGGCAGCATGAAGGAGAATGATACGCGCATCTTCTCCTCGCCGAAGCATTACTGGCTCGCTATTCCCAATTCGCAACTGAACATCAACGGAAAACTCGTCCAGAACCCGGGTTATTAATCATCAGCCGAGAAAACAACTATGAAGAAGATAATTTTTTTAGCGATTGCGGCGCTCGCCGCAGCCGGTTTTGCCGGTTGCACCAACAGCGATGAAGTCGGATACGACATCGAACCGAAAGTACTACTCCCGAACAGCGGACTGCAAAAGATCATCCTGACCGCATCCGCGACCGATGCGGATTGCGAGGTATGGATTTACCGCAGTGGATACCGCGACGGCGTCTCGACAGCCTCACTGCATGTCGACACTGAGGCGCTCGACGCCTACAACCAAATTTTCGGCACGGCTTACATCGCCATGCCGGAGGAGTACTACGAGCTTCCGGATGCACCCGTCCGGCTTGGCAACGACGGGCGCCCGCACAAGATGGAAATTCGGCTGGACGTGTCGGAGATCGGTGCCGGCAGCCTCTATGTATTGCCGCTTTCGGTCGATAGTCCGGATACGCCGGTCAGCGAATCCTGTGCCACCGTGTTGCTCTTTCCGGTACGTTCCGTGACGGACGAAAACGCCGAGTGAAATCCTGCAATTTGAATAATAAACCTTATAACCTTCGATAATATGAGAAAAAAGGTTCTTATTGGTCTGTCTGCGGTATTTGCCGCAGTATTCGGCCTTTCGTGCACGGACGATGAGACGGGCCCTTGGAAAGACTATGACCTCTCCGTGACATCCAATATCGCCTCCGGAAACGGCAATGTGCCCTACGAGGGCGCCACGGTCGTTTTTACCGTCACGACCGACGGCCGATGGACGTATGTTACGGACGACAGCGCCGGGTGGCTTGGCCAGTCCGCTGTCGATGGCAACACGCTGGCTGTCGTCGTTCCGGAAAACACCGTCAGCAAGGAGCGTTCCGGACAGATCAAATTCATCTCGGTCTCCGATCCCACGCTGGTCGAAACCGTTACACTCATACAGGATGCCTCGCCGGAAGCCCCCAAGCCCCAGGCGCCCAAAGCCGACCTGCTGGACGTGGTTTTTCACGCTGACGGTACGGCCGAAGACATTTCGCCGATGAAAAACGAGGTGCTTTTCTATCCCGGAACGGCGCTGACCAGTTACTACCACGACATCTATAAACGCATCGTGACTAACTACACGCACACCCCGGGGCAAAGTTCCCGCACCACTTCCTATTATCGGGTGGATTACTATCAGAACGAAGCTTTCAAAAACGGCCTCGATGACGGTCACTCGATGGAGGTGGTCCTGCGCTCAAACAAGAACGACGGCACGAAAGAGTACAAACCCTTCTCGGCCCACGAGCAGGGCGGTACAGGTTTTTTGATCTGCACAGAGGGCAAGAACGGCTATTCAGCCTGCATTACATTCTTACCCAACGTGAGTACGACGGGCAGCAGTCAGTGGATATGGGCGCAGAGCGGCGTTTACCCCGAACCGGGTCGTTATTATCATGTCGTCGGCATATGGAACAAAACAGAGGGCAAAGCATATGTCTACGTCGACGGCATGCTGCAAGGCACGGCCGACGCGGTCGGCAACCTCAATCACGCCAGGGACGGCGCACGCTGGTTCGCTTTGGGCGGCGATTCGGCCGTAGGCTCGATGGGCAACGCATGGAACGGCGAGGTGGTCTTGGCACGCGTCTTCGACGATCCGCTGAGCGAGGAACAAGTAGCCTTGTTATACGAAGAAGTGAAATACGAAACGCAGACCCCCGTAGCCTTCGATATCGCAAATCTCGTTTATCTGGGAAGCTGCGGAATCGGTGCGGGATACACTTACACGATTTACGGCAACGGATTCCAGACGGGCGACCAGGTGCGGTTCACATCGACGACCGATCTGTCGGTGGCATTTACGGCTGATGCGAAGATGAGTGATCCGGAAGGCGATGGCAAGTTGCAGGCCCTCGCCGTAACGCTTCCCGAAGGAATTCCCTCCGGAAAGAATCGCTATTTCATGACGCTCGTCCGTAGTGGAAGCCAGTATCCTCTCGGCACAGTCGAATTCGATGTGAGCGACAGTCCGTCCATCATACTGCCCGAAATCATCGCTCATCGCGGTCAGCATCAGGACGGCGTGGAGAATTCGACCGAAAACTCGATAGCAGCTCTTGCCAACGCACAAAAACTGGGTATCTACGGTGCAGAGTTCGATGTCTGGATTACGAGTGATGACGTGTTGGTCGTCAATCATAACTCGACGGTAACTGGCAGTGATCTGAAGATCGAACAGAGCACCTACGACCAAATCAAGGAACTCACACTGGCCAACGGCGAAAAGCTGCCAACGTTCGACGCTTATTTGGAGCAGGGCGCCACGAACGCTTCGATGAAGCTGATCTGTGAAATCAAGACTCACAGTTCGACCGAAAACAATACGCGGGCTGTTAATGCCGTCCTAGCCGCCGTCAAAGCAAAAAATATGGAAGCCCGGGTCGATTACATTGCCTTCGACTATGAAATCTGCAAACAACTCGCAGCAGCCATGCCTGCGGCTGGCGTACAATACCTGGGCGGCGACAAAAGCCCCGCAGACGTGTCGAAAGACAAACTCACGGGCATTGATTATCAATATTCATCGGTACTCTCGAAAAAGCCCGAATGGGTGGAAGAGGCACATGCCTGCGGAATCACAGTCAATGCCTGGACAGTCAACACGACGGCCGACATGATGGCTTGCATCGGATTGGGAGTGGATTACATCACCACGGACAACCCTGCTACGCTGAAAAAACTGCTGGACATGCCGTTCGTCTCGGCTCCGAAATAAACTAACTATCATTGATTAAAAATGTAGGCTGGAGATTATCCGGCCTATATTTTTATAATACTCGTGTTACCACTACGATAAGTAATGGATTGTAAGTCTTTGAAAATTTCCTTTGCTTAAAAAATGTACAATTTATCGAAAACTTACTTTTTAACTATCTTTTTCAATAGTTATGCAACACACCCTTTGTTTTTGAATATTTTTTCTATCTTTGTATTTTCAATGGTGCTTTTTCTCAACCGTACCACCCCATGTATAGTGAATCCATACGGTCTGAATTTGAAAAACTGTATATCGAC
>OMCG01001911.1_pt1 | contig 11088 bp, 8 predicted proteins | sample 1674071 | NCBI WGS metagenome assembly OMCG01 (sample SAMEA103958139, study PRJEB25191) | human gut metagenome | biome: human-associated habitat [ENVO:00009003]; feature: intestine environment [ENVO:2100002]; material: feces | place: Germany | collected 2013/2015 | reverse complement strand
ACTACCGTTCCCTCTATGAGCCGACCTTGTACGCCGCAGAGGATGTGATGTACACCCTGTTCGAACTGGATGAGCTCTATCCCGGCACCCGGCTCTACGAGGTCACAGACACCACCGACCCGGATTTCCCTGAAAAGCACATGGCAGTCAGTTTCCGCTATCGCCTGCTGGATGAGTTCTTAAAGGAGTGGCAGCTCCGTAAGAAGCAGCTCCGGGAGGGCGAGATCACCAAGGAAGAGTATCTGGAATGGAAGCTCAACTGGCCTCAGACCGCCGACGGCTGCGGACGCTACGAGCCGAAGAAAAAGTGGCGTAAAGAATAAAAGACACAAAAATGCCCTCTGAAAAACTTACCGTTTCTCAGAGGGCATTCTCATGTCTCTCTTTATGAATAATCGCCTGATAGTATCAAAGCAGTATCACAGAGCCTTTTGACTTTCAAAATATTGCATTGCATCAATACTTTTCAGGGTTTGCAGATTACTCGAGCTCGATCGTGGCCGGCGGCTTACCGGTGCAGTCGTAGAACACGCGGTTGACGTGCTTGACCTCATTGACGATGCGGCTGGTGACAGTACCCAGCACGTCCCAGGGCATATTGTAGCTCTCAGCAGTCATGAAGTCAGTGGTGGTGACAGCGCGCAGGGCCACGGCGTAGTCGTAGGTGCGCTCGTCGCCCATAACGCCGACGCTGTGCATATTGGTCAGAGCGGCGTAATACTGGCTGATCTCCTTATCGAGGCCCGCCTTGGCGATCTCCTCACGCCAGATGGCGTCGGCGTCCTGCACGATAGCGACCTTCTCGGGGGTCACTTCGCCGATGATGCGGATGCCCAGACCGGGGCCGGGGAACGGCTGGCGGCTGACCAGATACTCGGGCAGACCCAGCTCACGGCCAGCCTGACGGACTTCGTCCTTGAACAGGTTGCGCAGCGGCTCGACCAGCTCCTTGAAGTCCACGGTGTCGGGCAGGCCGCCGACGTTGTGGTGGCTCTTGATGACGGTGGACTCACCGCCCAGACCGCTCTCGACGACATCGGGGTAAATGGTACCCTGTGCAAGGAAATCGACCTTGCCGATCTGCTTTGCCTGTTCCTCAAAGACGCGGATGAACTCCTCGCCGATGATCTTGCGCTTGCGCTCCGGCTCGGTGACGCCGGCCAGCTTTGCAAAGTAGCGGTCACGGGCATCCACGCAGATGAAGTTGATGTCAAAGCCGTTGGCGTTGCCGGGGCCGAAGACAGAGCAGACCTCTTCCTTCTCGTTCTTGCGCAGCAGGCCGTGGTCAACAAAGACGCAGGTCAGCTGCTTGCCGATGGCCTTGGCCAGCATAGCAGCCAGCACGGAGGAATCGACGCCGCCGGACAGGGCGCAGAGCACCTTGCCGCTGCCGATGCGCTTCCGCAGGGCCTCGACGTTGTTTTCCACGAAGGAGTCCATCTTCCAGTCGCCGGTGCAGCCGCAGACGTTGTACACGAAGTTGTGCAGCATCTTCTTGCCCTCAGCGGTGTGGAGCACCTCGGGATGGAACTGGACGGCGTACAGCCCCTTTTCCTCGTTCTCAGCTGCGGCCACCGGGCAGTTGACGGTGTGGGCAGTGATTTTGAAGCCGGGCGCAGCCTGCTCGATATAGTCGTTGTGGCTCATCCAGCAGACGGTGGAGGGCTGCACATCGGTGAACATCTTGCTGCTGTTGTCCACGAAGACCTCGGTCTTGCCGTACTCACGCTCGGGGGCGCGGCAGACGTGGCCGCCCAGCAGGTGCATCATGAGCTGGCTGCCGTAGCAGATGCCCAGCACAGGCACGCCCCAGCTGAAGATCTCGGGGTCGACGGTGGGCGAATCCTCCAGATAGACGCTGTTGGGGCCGCCGGTGAAGATGATGCCCTTGGGGTTCTTTGCCTTGATGACGGACAGGTCCGTCTTATAGGAATAGATCTCACAGTAGACATTATTCTCGCGGACGCGGCGCGCGATGAGCTGATTGTACTGGCCGCCAAAGTCCAGCACGATCACGGTTTCATGCTGCATGATGTTCTCCTCTCTATATATCACTGGTGTGCTTCTTATAGCTAAGATTTAGTATAGCACATTTCACAACCAAAAGCGACATCTTTTGTGTATTTTTCTGTTTTGTTTTTCGTTTTAAATTGTAAACCCTTTCGCAAATCAAAAGTTGACGCAGCGTTTGCAATCTGCCATACTGGGAGCATGGCCGCTTTGGGCCAGAATGTATAGGAGGAACAATTCTTATGAGTCAGAACACCCGGGCCGCTGCGGCCACCAAGTCCAAGTTCTCTGTGCGGGACATCTGCTATGCAGGTCTGTTCGCCGCCGTTATCGCTGTCATGGCCCAGATCTCCATCCCGATGCCTCTGGGCGTCCCCATGACCATGCAGACCTTCGCCATCACGCTGGCTGCTGTGGTGCTGGGTTCCAAGCTTTCCGCCATCGCTTCGCTGGTGTACCTGGCACTGGGCGCTGTGGGCGTGCCGGTGCTGGCAAACTTCTCCGGCGGTTTCGATAAGTTCGTCGGCCCCACCGGCGGCTTCCTCATCTCTTTCCCCCTGATGGCCTACATCATCGGCCTCGGCGTGGAGCACCGTGACGCCTTCAAGGGTGCTTTCGTCACCGCTGTCATCGTCGGCACGGTGGTCAACTATGTGGTGGGCGTTGCAATGTTCGTGGTCGTCGCCCACAGCACCATCGCCGTGGGTATCACCGCCTGCGTCCTGCCCTTCATCCCCACTGCCATCATCAAGGCAGTTCTGGCCTGCGCCATCGGCCTGAATCTGCGGAAGCGCATTCCGGGGCTGAAAGCATGAGCATCGTACTTCGTCCCCATCATCTGCTCTGCACGCAGGGCTATTCCGGCAAAGGCTATGACAACGATTTCGTGGCCCACATGACCGACGTGGTGCATCAGCTGCGGGATGTTCCCGGCACCACCATCCACCTCACCTTCTCCACTGACACCCTCTGCTCCTGCTGCCCCAACAAGCTGGGGACTGACCTCTGCGACACGCAGGAAAAGGTCAAGCGCTACGATGCAAAGACAGTGGAATACTTCGGTCTCGAGGAAAAGGATTACGTCTACCAGGACCTCATTCGCGAGATCGACGCCAAGGCCACGCCAGAGATCCTCGCCGACATCTGCCGCGACTGCTGTTGGTTCCCCATCAGCGCCTGCTGCAAGAATATCTGCGAAGGCCGGTATGTGAAATAAAGCGATAAAAAATACGGGATGCTGTAAAATGCAGCATCCCGTATTTTTGTTTTATCAGGCGATGAACTTATCGTACAGGCCGAACACGAAGATGAACAGGACGATGATGGGCAGGCCATAGGTCAGGTAGCCGCGCATCCAGTCGTGCATCTTGAGGCCTTCGCCGGTGTTGACTTCCTTCTTGTAGTTGTCCCAGCCCCAGCCGTAGCGGGTGACGCAGAACAGCAGGTAGACGAGGGAGCCCAGCGGCAGGAAGAGGTTGCTGACGAGGAAATCCTCCACATCCAGCACCGCACCGCCGAAGATGGCGAAGCCGTCCCAGGCCCAGACGTTGTAGCCCAGCACACAGGGCAGAGAGAGGGCGATGATGAGGAAGAAGTTGACGAGGCTGGACTTCTGACGGTTCCAGCCGGTCAGCTCCATGCCGCAGCAGATGATGTTCTCGAAGACGGCCAGCACGGTGGAAAGCGCCGCAAAGGCCATGAACAGGAAGAACAGGCTGCCCCACAGACGGCCCATCGCCATATTTGCGAAGATGTTGGGCAGGGTGATGAAGATGAGGCTGGGGCCGCTGGTCTGGTCCACACCGTAAGTGAAGCAGGCCGGGAAGATGATGAGGCCGGCGGTGATGGCGACGAAGGTATCCAGCACCACGACGCGGACGCTCTCGCCCAGCAGAGCGTGCTCTTTGCCGATGTAGCTGCCGAAGATGGCCATTGCACCGATGCCGAGGCTCAGGGTGAAGAACGCCTGATTCATGGCCCCCACCAGGGTATTGACGATGCCCACTTCCTTCATCCGCTCAAAGTCGGGTACGAGGAAGAAGGTCAGGCCCTCCTTTGCGCCGGGCATGAACATGCTGTTGACTGCCAGCACCACCATGATGACCAGCAGAGCGATCATCATGACTTTCGTGACTTTTTCGAGGCCGTTCTGCAAACCGCGGGCGCAGACGAAGATACCGATGGCCACAACGACCACCATCCAGAAGCCCATGGTCAGCGGGCTTGCCAGCATCTCGGTGAACTTGCCAGCCACCTGGTCAGCGTCAAGGCCCACCAGCTTACCGGCAGCGGTCATGTAGAAGTAGTGGAGCATCCAGCCGGCCACCGTGGTGTAGAACATCATCAGCAGGTAGCAGCCGATGAGGGTGAAGTAGCCGTGGATGTGCCACTTCTGGCCGGGCTTTTCGAGGGCCTGATAGGCGCGCACCGGGCTCTTGTGGCTGGCACGGCCCACGGAGAACTCCATGGTCATGATGGGCAGGCCCAGAATGATGAGGAACAGCAGATAGAACAGCACGAAAGCTCCGCCGCCGCCCTGACCTGCCATGTAAGGGAACTTCCACACATTTCCGATGCCGATCGCGCAGCCAGCGGAAAGGAGGATGAACCCGAGTCTCGATTTGAGTTTTTCGCGTTCCATTGATTGTCTCCTTTATTGCACCTTGCAAAAATCTGCGCCCGTCGTTTCGTCCACGACGGGCGCACAGTATATTGATTATATCACAGCTTATGGCAAATCTCCCAGAAGTCTTGCTTGAATCTTTTTCATGTTTTCTTCAGGAGAGTTTGCTGTATTTTCATGTTTCGAGCAGTTCCGACTGCATTTCGTCCAGCTGCTCGTAGCTGTAAAGGCGGTTGAGGGCTTCCACCAGCTCTTTTTTCGAGAGCCGGGGCGGCAGACCGAGAGCGCAGAGCAGCTTTGTTTTCCGCTCAGCCGAACCCGCCGTACCCGAAAGCCCCCACTCATAGAGGTCGGTATAAGTAATTTGCCGCCCCTCCGGCTTTGCAGGGGCAATGCCAGCTTCTTCGCCCAGAGCGTCCCGGAGCGCCTGCAAAACGAGGGCATCGTCCACGCCCTCGACCCCCAGAAGCCCCTCTTTGCCGGGCTGAGCCTTCCGCTTTTCCTTGCCGTGGATGGCCGGAACGTAGGCTTGCACCACGTTCTTCTCCCCCACCAGATTCGTGATGTAGGTGCGGATGCGGAAGCCCGCCGCGTCGGAGTCCGTCAGGAGGATAAGGCCGTTTTTGTGGGCCAGCTGTTTGAAGAGCTGCTGACGCTTCTTATCCTTATAGATGCCGAAGCCGTCCGTCAGCAGGATCATGGCGTCGGTCAGGTGGGAGAGACGGGCCGCATCGTATTTGCCCTCCACGATGAGCACACGGTCGGTGTGCAGCAGTTCCAGTTTCTCGCTCATCTTCTTCCTCCCGCCATTGCCAGGCGGCAGAGCGCCGTTTCCAGCAGGGTCTGCGCGCTCACGGGCTGGCTTTTCAGACTCTTGTCCAGCTCAAGCAAAATCTGCATACAGGCTTCCAGCTGGGGCAGCGTGTAGTGGCTGGCCGTCTCGGCAGAGCGCTTGAGCCGGTAGTCGCTGCCCTTGTAACCGAAATCCTTGAACACGGTGCTGTAGCTCTTCCGCTTGGCTGCGCCCAGTTTGACCCGATAGAGATCCACATAGCTGCCGATCATGGCCGCCGTGATGGGGATGGGCTCCTGCTGCAGGCGGAGAAGCGTTTGCAGCTTTTTGCAGGCACCGGTGGCGTTTTTCGCCGTTATCATCCGTATCATCTCGAAGACGTCGGCCTCGAGGCTCACAGTCCCCATCTCGGCCACCATGGCCGTGGTCACGGTCTGGTAGCCGGAGAGGGCGCAGAGCTTGTCCACCTCGTTCTCGAGAAGGAACGGGTCTTCGCCGCAGCGTTCCAGCAGGGCCGTCGCCGTACCCTCGGAGAGGGTGGTGTCCTGCGCCCTGGCGCGGTCCATCACCATGACCTTCAGCTCGTAGGGCTTGGGCTTGGCCAGCTCTTCGGCAAAGCCGACCTTAGTACACTGGGCGATGAGCTTCTGCGCCCGCTTGCCCAGCTTGAGCTTATTGCGCTCCATCTCGAACACGCTGCCCAGCACCACCACGGCATTCTCGAGGCTGGCCAGCGTGGCGCACAGCTCGTCGAGGTCTTTGTCGCTGTAGGCGGCGGGGTCCACCTCGGGCAGAAGCACCACGCGCCGCGTCCCGAAGAAGGAGATGGTGCCTGCTGCCATGATGAGCTGCTCGATTTCGGGCGCAGCACCGTCCAGAACGGTCGTCTCTTCGTCCTCACCCTCGGCCAGAAGCTTTGCCGCCCGGGCCACAGCCTGCCGGACAAGATAGCGCTCGCTGGAATAAAAATAGTAGACCGGACAGCCTCCCTGGGCCAGCTGCCGGAGTTTCGTTTCCGTTGCCAAATGATCGGCTCCTTTGTATTTGGATTATTTTATTCTATCATACTCTGCCCGCTTTGAAAAGCGCTCCCCCCTCGAGACGGAGGCGCAGCCGCGAGACGGGCTCTGCGTCCTCTTCCATCCAGCGGTATTTGCTGCTCAGGGTCAGGCAGTCGGTGTACCGGATATTGTCCGGCCTTGCCATCGAGGCCAGCAGCCACTCGGCCCGGATGGGCTTTGCAGGCCGGACGGTGCCGCTGAGGGTGATGAACCTCTGCCCGCCGACACGCATCCGCAGAATGCAGCCCTGCCGGGTACGGAAAAGTTCCAAGTCCACCCCGCCGCAGGAAGCACGGCGGGTGGTGTTCTCGGCCAGAGCGGCAGCCTCGATACGCTTTTGGGCCTCGATACGGCAGGGTTCTTCCGGCTGCATCCGCAGGTCAACCAGAAGTTCCACCGTCCTCACACCCCGCTTTTCCAGCTGATTTTCCACCGCTCGCTGGGTGATGCTGCTGCCCCGGAAGAGGACGACTGCCTTCTCCCTCTGGGTGATGACGACGGCAGGCGCAGCTCGGGTCCCCACGAGTTCGATGTTCACCACATTCCAGCTCAGAGCCGTTTCCAGCCCGATCGCCAGCGCCGCCAGCAGAATGACCGTCGGCAGAGCTACCCGGAGTCGGATGTGCCGCCGCATTGCCATTACGCAGAGCAGGATCAGCGCAAGACACACCAGTGCGGCATAGGTCCCATCAAACCAGAGGGACGCTCCCGGCAGAACGGACACCCGGAAAGCCCACTCGTTCATCAGCCATACCAGCCCTTCGGCACAGAAGGCCACCGGACGGCGGATGATTTCAAACAAAGGCAAGCCCTCCGCGGCCAGACCCAGCAGAGCTGCACCGAGGCCGAAGCTCAGCATCGGCCCCACCAGCCAGAGGACGGCCACGCCCGACGCCACAGCCCAGACTGTCGTGCTCATCCCCCGCAGCACCAGCACCGGGAAGGTCGCCGCCGAGGCACAGAGGGAGACGCAGAGCGAGTCCCACACGCCGCCCGCAAAGTGCCGGAAAAGGAGCACCGCGCGGGGCGGTTTCTCCCGGCGGCTTTTCTGTTTCTTCTTTCTGTCGTAATAGCGTTCCCGCCCACGCCCTGCGCACTCAGCACCGGCCAGTGTTCCCATCACTGCCGCAAACGACAGCTCGAAGCCCACGTCATAGACCGCGTACCCGTTGCCCAGACACATAAGGACGCCTGCCGCGCCCAGCGAGGTGAGCGTATCCGCCGGGCCTCCCACCCAGACGCCGAGGGAGCTGACCCAGACCGCCACCGCCGCCCGGAGGACAGAGGGCGTCGCGCCGGTGATGCCCACCAGCAGAAGAGCCGTTCCGGCCCGGAGCAGCGACCTCGCCCGCCGGTAAGCCCGGCTCCGCTCCCGCTCCTTGTGGGGCAGAGCATCCAGCAGGCCGCAGAAGATGGTGACGTGGAGGCCGCTCACCACCAGCACATGGGAAAGCCCCGCGCCCCGATAGGCACTGCGAAGAGTCGAAGTCAGATGGCTCCGGTCGCCCACCACCATCGCGGCCAGAACGCCGCCGGTGTTTTCGGCCATGCCTTTTCGCAGGGCGCGGCTCAGCGCCGCCTGGAGCCGAGCCGTCCGGGCGCGGAAGCTCTCGCTGGACCCAAGACGAAGCATCCCGGACAGATATTCCGCGCTGAGGACAATGCCGTCGGCGTAGTCGTCCAGACGCTGGGTAGCGTCCGGCACATCCAGCGAAAAGCGGCCCCGGATGCGGCCTCCGGCCTCACATTTGGGCAGACTGGCGCACTCCACCCGGAAGTGGACAGCTTCCCCGTCCACTTTTTCCACCATTAGCACGGCGCTCACCCGGCCCGCCGTGTAAGCGCGGCCTGTGCTCTCCACTTCGGCGGTGAGGGTCACGTCTCTCCCGGCGTAAGCGTCCTGTATCTTTGCCAGCCGTGCGCCGGTCATCTCCATGATGCCGACGCCCAGCACTGCGCCCAACAACAGACAGACCGCATACCCTCTCGCGGCCCCGCCTTTCCACCAGACCAGCAGACAGAAGACAACAAAAATTGCCGCAGACGGCAGCAAAAGCCCCATCTGCGGCAAAAATGAGCACAACGCTAACACACCCAGCGCACTCAGGCAGAACGCGCAGAGCGGGCGTCGCATATCGGTTTAGTGGAGGAACAGAGGCAGCGGCTCGAGGAAGATGATGTCCTTGCGCTGGGCAGCATCACCCTCGGCCAGAACGGCGGCCTGACCCACGATGGTACACTGGGTCTGCTCGGCCAGCTTGTCCAGAGCCTTGAGAGAGCCGCCGGTGGAGATGACATCATCCACGACCAGCACCCGCTTGCCGCTCATCTTGTCCAGCTCCTTGCGGTCGATGACCAGTTTCTGCTTGCCAGCAGTGGTGATGGACTGATCCTCCACCACCACGGGGTCGGTCATATACAGCTTTTCGCCCTTGCGTGCGCAGACGTAGGGCTTGCCGCTCTGGCGGCTCATCTCGTGAGCCAGCGGGATGCCCTTGGCCTCAGCGGTCAGCAGGATGTCAAAATCCGGGCATTTCTTGAGCAGCTCAGCGGCAGCAGCCACCGTCAGCTCGGCGTCGCCCAGCATGATGAAGGCCGCAATGTCCATGTGGTCGTTCACCTTGCAGATGGTCAGCTCACGGGTCAGGCCCGCGACATTCAGCGTATAAGTCTTAGCCATATTCAACGATCTCCCTTACTTTTTCGGAATCAGACAGGCAGCTTCTCGCCGCCCAGAACATGGAAGTGCAGATGCTTGACGGTCTGGCCGGCGTCCTCGCCCACATTGGAGATGACGCGGTAGCCGTTGTCGAGGCCCTGCTCCCTGGCGAGCTTTGCGATGACCGCAAACACATGGCCCAGCAGAGCGCCGTCTTCCTCGGTCAGCGCAGCGGCCGAGGGGATGTGCTTTTTGGGGATGACCAGGAAATGCACCTTGGCCTGCGGGGCGATGTCATAGAATGCCACCACCTGCTCGTCCTCATAGAGCTTCTTCGAGGGGATGTCCCCCGCTGCAATTTTGCAAAACAGACAATCTTCCATGGGAATCGCTCCTTCCAGATTTTTTATCATTCTGCCTGTCCGTCAGGCGTGACGGAGAGGTTTATTCCAGAATTAGCCCAGCTGCTTCTCCACGATGCTCTTGACAGCGGCCAGAGCCTCGTCGATCTTGGTCTCATCCTTCAGACCAGCCATAGCGAAGTCGGGCTTGCCGCCGCCCTTGCCGCCTGCGATGGCAGAGATCTCCTTGACGAGATTGCCGGCCTTCAGACCCTTTGCCTGAGCGTCCTTGGTCACGGTAACAGCCATGGTGATCTTGTCGTCAGACTTGCCCACCAGAACAGCCACAGCAGCAGCCTTGGCATTGTCACGGATGGTGTCGCACATGCCGCGCAGGGTGTCGCCGGAGGTACCGGTGAAGTAAGCGGAAGCGATCTTGACGTCGCCGACGGTCTCAGCGTTGTCGAACAGGCTGGTGACCTTGGAGGCGGCGACCTTTGCCTTGATGTCCTCCAGCTCCTTGCTCATGGCCTTGTTCTCAGCCATGACAGCCTCCGCACGAGCGGGCAGAGCGGCGACGTTGTTTGCCTTCAGGGTGTTAGCCACAGTGTGCAGCATCGCTTCCTGCATATTGGCACGAATCAGCAGATTGCGGCCGGTGACAGCCTCGATACGGCGGATACCAGCAGCAACAGAGCTCTCGCTGACGATCTTGAAGCCGCCGATCTGAGCGGTGTTCTTGACGTGGGTGCCGCCGCAGAACTCGGTGGACCAGCCCTCAATATCAACAACACGGACGACCTTGCCGTACTTCTCGCCGAACAGAGCCATAGCGCCCAGCTTCTTGGCCTCTTCGATGGGCATCTCCTTGACAGTGACGTTCATCGACTCGAAGATCTTGTCGTTGACGATCTTCTGCACACGGATCAGCTCCTCGGGAGTGACAGCGCTGAAGTGGGTGAAGTCGAAGTGGGTGATGGAAGCGTCCTGATAGGAGCCTGCCTGATGGACATGGTCGCCCAGGACCTCGCGCAGAGCTGCCTGCAGCAGATGGGTAGCGGTGTGGTTGCGGGCGATGGCCATGCGGTATTCCTTATCCACGCGGGCGGTCAGATGGTCGCCGACATGGACGATGCCGCTCTCGAGGGTGCAGGTGTGGACGTAGTAGCCCTTGGGGGTCTTCTTGACGTCCTGCACGCGCAGCACGCACTCAGCGCCGGTGATGACGCCATGGTCTGCGGCCTGACCGCCCATCTCAGCGTAGAACGGGGTCTTATCGAGAACGACCAGCACGCCTTCCTTGGCCTGCTCGTCGGTGGCGATGGCGTCGGTCAGAGCCTCCTCGTCGCTCAGAGCCACAACGACGCTGTCGCTCTTGAGGGTGTCGTAGCCGACGAACTCGGTGGGCTCAGCGGTCAGAGTGCCGAACAGGTCTTCGCTCCAACCGGAGATGTTCTTCTTGAGGCGCTCTGCACGGGCGCGCTCCTTCTGCTTGGTCATCTCGGCGTGGAAGCCTTCCTCGTCGATCTCGATGCCCTGCTCCGCAGCGATCTCCTTGGTCAGGTCGAGGGGGAAGCCGAAGGTATCGTTCAGCTTGAAGA
>OMCG01001904.1_pt1 | contig 11103 bp, 10 predicted proteins | sample 1674071 | NCBI WGS metagenome assembly OMCG01 (sample SAMEA103958139, study PRJEB25191) | human gut metagenome | biome: human-associated habitat [ENVO:00009003]; feature: intestine environment [ENVO:2100002]; material: feces | place: Germany | collected 2013/2015 | reverse complement strand
ATCGATTTTGTTACCCGGTTTAACATTTCTACTCGCGCCCCTGCGTGAGGGGCGACCTACGGCTGTGGGAGCAAAACCCAAGCAGGAAGATTTCTACTCGCGCCCCTGCGTGAGGGGCGACAGCAATTTTCAACAAATCAGAAAGGCGATTTGTTAGCAAATTGCTGAAAGATTACACATTTTCCTGCCTAGATCCATCAAGATTTTCTTAAGTCTCAGCAAGAAGTGTGCAAACTGCTTGGATTATTTGCGCCGATCTCCCAGAAAAATATGGTTGGGAAAGGGCGGCGCTAGAAAATCAAGGCACTTCCCGCTTGAACAAGCGGCCTTTTTCCCATGGCTTCAATTCGGTTCTCATAGGAATTCCCCAGTCGGTAAAATCGGACCGAATCTTGCTCCATATCGATCACTTTTCCAAGTTTCTGTTTCAACACTACCAGTTGCGCGGCATCCACAAGAACTTCAAACACGGAGTTTTGAACTCTCATTCCATAATGCTCACAGATTTTTGCAACTTTTCGCAATCGTTTTTGTCCTGCAGCATCCGATGTGTCTACATCGTAGGTCACGACAAGCATCATCTGTTCTCACCTCCACACAAATGGCGGATATCTGTCCAAATCCCCACGCAGCACCCGCGCAAAAAGCATAGACTGCGCATATGGTATTATCCCGATGGGAATTTTCTCCCTCAAAAACGGATGTTGAATCTGCTCACGTTTCCTGGCGCGCCACTGCTCGAGCACCTTTCGCCGCCCTTTCTCACTGAGATATACTGCACCAAAATCTTTGGTGAAATCCTGCGATTGGAACTGGTCCTTGTTAAACATCGAAATGACCATCCGATCACACAGAGGTGCACGAAGCTCCTCCATGATATCCAACGCAAAAGACGATCGTCCCGGGCGGAGCGTATGGAGATACCCCGCAGCAGGGTCCAATCCCACCGTCTCCATAGAAGAGGTGACATCATGGGCCAGTAGCGTATAGACAAAGGAGAGTACCGCATTGACTTCATTCTGAGGAGGCCGTCGGCTTCTTACCGCAAAGCAGTACCCCTTTGGGCTGGAAAGCAGATGATCAAATTGAGAGAAATAGATGGATGCTGCAGCACCTTCCATTCCCCGCATCGAATCAACATCAGTGCAAGGATCCAGTTTTTGAGCGATTTCTGACAAATCGGATGCCGCAGCAATAGTAGCAGTCTTTCCTGTCTCGTCAGCTGTTGACCGCGCATGCCGCATTAGCACCGACTTGCAGTTTCGTATTTTACAATACAGCAGGTCCTTCACAAACCGGCTCACAAAATTCGCATCTGACAAGCTCTCATATTGTCGTTTCCTCAATAACACGTTTCCGCTGACCGGGCCGCATACTCGTCCCTGAAAAAATCCATTTTCACTGAGGAACGTGATTGTTACATCGTTCTGGGAGCAGAATGACATCAACGCTGTTGAAAGTGTATTCTTTCCAAACAAGACAATGGAGTCTACCTGTGAAATAGGGACAGATGCCTTTTCCGTACCGCCAATGGATATGCAAATATTTCCATTACGCTCGAACAAATAGCTTTCCGGAGTTGTAATGTACAAGGTTTCCAGCAGCTTTTTCATAGAGCTTCCTCCTCTATCGCCTCTTCTTGGAGCCGTTTACAGTAATCCAGAGCAGATTGCTTCACATTCGGCAGGCAATACTCTCGAAGTGAGCACGCCTTACACTTTGCTCCATATTCCGCCGGTGGAATTGAGAAGTCATGGCGAAGCAGCTGAACTTCCCGAATGGTCTCTCTCACTCGGTTTCGTAGTTCCTCTGTAAGCGGAACCGAGTAACGGCGATGAGATGTAATATAGTAAATAGCCCCCTCCGGAATCCTTGTCTGAAACATTTCTTCCAAACACATGGCCTGGGCACATAACTGGATCTCATATTCCTGCTCCGAACGGATCTTCCCATGCTTATACTCAACAGGATACAGTTTAACCGGGAACGGCAATGCGGGGACGCAGCAGCCATCGGCAGCTTCTTCCGCCTCAATGCAGTCGCATTTTCCCGCTATCCCTAAGCGGTGAGAAAAAACCGGAAGTTCATACAGCTTTGCGGAATTTCCCCGGCGTTCCACCCGCTGCGTATGCACCCGTTCGTGCTCGGCTCGGCCTTTCGCAGTGTCCGCATTTTCCTGCCAAGCTTGTTCATTTGCCAGCAAGGCAGCCCGGCGCAAGCAAAATCCGGCATGGGACAACTGTGAAAGGAGGATTGGATCCCAGTCATCCACGGTGGAACCACCCTTCGTCGTTAGGAAGGTCATCCCACACCACAGGAGCAAACGCACTGGACTTAAAGCCGACCTGAACCCCATTGGGCACCTTGTCCAGAAACACTGCGGCGTTGTAATCCCGGTAGCTGCGAGGGTAGGCAACATCCGCCTTTTTCGTAACGCTGATCAGGTCAAAGAGCTTATGTGCTGGAGCGCAGCCAAGCTTGGCCTGGCGGACTCTCTGGGCTGCATCACTATCCGTGCCGATGTGCTTGAAAATAATCAAAGGGGAAACAACTTCCATTTCACCCTTACTGGCGGAATGGTCATGCTCATACATATTCAAAATGGACTCAAAAAGGATATTCAAATCTTCTTCATCGAAGCCTGTTTCCTCAGCGAGATTGGCACTGACAAAGCCTCGAACCTCATACAGTCCGAACGGAATAATCTGCTTCCGGCCCATGGTGCGGAGCTTATCCTCCGGCTGCACCTCCTCCCATGCTATGTAATCTTCTACATTAGCATCCTCTTTTACCTTGTCGGCAACGGCCATGCGGGTAATGGAAATATCCAGTGGAAGAACCGGATCCAAGCTTTTTCCATAAGTAATCTGCACAGGTCCGCGCACCTGCCCAGCGTTGGGCCCGGTAGACATAACTGCGCCAAAGGTGCGCACATCGTAGAACAACTCACAAGCCTTCTGTCTACCGGCGTAAACAGCCTCCTTCGCCTTAGCGCAATCTGCAACGCCAGCCGCACGCTTTGCCTGCGCAATATGGCGGTTGATATTGGTAGCTTGCTGGATAATGATCCCCATGCCCGGCTCGTCCCGGTGGGCCAGCTCCACATAGTTGCGAATCCGACGTTTGGTCGCAGCATCCGTGATAAACCCCTGCATCGTCTGGGGGTCAATCCGGGGCATATTCCCCATGTCAGGATCTCCGTTGGGATTGCCATTGGTACACGCAACATAATACATAAATTCATATCGGTTCTGAATAGCCATGGTATATCCTCCTCTTATTGACAGGCTGTTTCTGCCCTTTCCCTGGCAGCGTCTGTGTGTTCTTTCTTTTCCTTATTGAGCTTTGCACCCATCTGGTAGTAGCCTAGGGCAAAGTAAGACTGCTGTTCCAGATTTAACGTTGCAGGAATCGAACTACCCAAGGCAACAGATATCTGCTGCAGCTTTTCCCGATACTGGCTGGCAAGCCACTTATTTTCCATCTTTTCTAGATGATGATTTGACCGGCTGCTGAGCTGGCCGATTACCAGCGCAGGCATCTGAATTGCAGAAGCATAGTATCGCTCCACAATTCCGGTATTCACATCCGGCATTGCCGCTTTCTGGATTGCCGCGTAGACTGCCATCAAGCCGCCGCAATGATAGGCAGCATTGGAATAGTTCAGATTATATTCCTCCAAAATCAATTCCTCCTGTTGCTTCATTCGTTTTTTTCGAAGCAGCCAAGCCTTCAGCCATTGGCAGGCCAAGCCGTTTGGAAGGCTGCTTTGTGTGGTTTGCGATCCGCTGTCGTCATTTGAAAGCAGTTCGGAACGTATATACGCCAGGGCCTTTGAAGCGACTGCGTCCGGCAGGATTCCATCCGTCAGAATCGCCTGAATAATTGCAGGGGTAATCCCGGACAGTTCCTTCGACAGCCGTTCAAAGGGTCTGCTGTCGCCCTTCTGGAATTTCAGGAGGCGAAGCAGCCGCGCAGTCAGCTTCACCGGCCTGATATTTCCGGTCCCACTTGAATTGGTCAGCGCCAGGTCTGCATACCATTGCTCCAGGCTGTGGCAAAGATCTGCGTAGTTGCCCCGGTCAAACTTCCGGATCATAATGCGGCTGTTGGCTCCGGACAGAAGCAGAATATAGTAGGACACATTCTCCAGTCCGGAGACAGGCTGTCCAGAGTATACACTTTTGGGGGCCTGATCAGCCTTGCTTCGTGCTGTCAGCTCATTGACGGCGGGCACGTCTTCACTACTTTCCGGCAGATCATAGCCAAAATCAATGGCATACAGGGGGTCCTCCTCCTGTGGAATCTCATGATCAAACCAGTGGACGAATTTCATACCCGCAAGAATGGGGGCATCCTTCAGCAGATCATCCAGTGCCGCCTTTACCACACAGAATGCTTCCTCCGAAACCGGGGCATTGGCGGCTTTCTTCTGGTTGTAAGAGCAAAACGCAGACTTGTCAAAGCAAATAAGCGCATCTCCGCTTGCATGCCCGCCCACAACCCGCAAGCCCTGTATAGGCGTGGTCGTTACCATAGGAACCGTAGGCTTTCCGGTAATCAGGCACCGCGCTGATGGAGTCTCATCTCCCTTTAAGAACTGTTGCCGATAGGATTGCCACCAGGCGCAAACCTTCTCAGATTTCAAAATTGATTGGCCGTTCACCCGGAAGGAAATTCGGTCCCCCGGTTTGATTTTTGCCTGATCCAATTCTGCCCGAATCGCCGCTGCAACTTCGGGCGTTTCCAAAGCATGAACACAGATTTTCAGCAGAGGCTCCTCCTCTGATGCGCTGCGGAGTGCTTCCAGAAAGAATGTGCTCTTGCTTCCTCCCTGCTCCGGAATCACAACGGAGCGTTTTTCTGCAAGGACATTGCTCTTGTCCTTTCCATTCGCCAAACTGCCAATATCTGGGCAGGGAACAGGTTGGTCATCTCCCAGATAGACATTCACATGGCTGCCGCTTTCAGACAGAGAAATATATGCTTTGATGGTTTTTCCAACAAATCCCGGCGGCAACGCCAGCTGGTGCTGGATACCATAGTCATACAGCGCTTTTAGCATAAGCTGCCTCCCTTTAGCACCTCGGGGCTATCGTAGGGGGGGACTAAAATCACACCATTTATCATCTGTGCGTGGAATAGAGACATCTGAAGGTTGACTTTTTTTGTAACCTCCACGTCTTCCGGTGCAAACAAATCGTAAACCATCAATCCCGCATCCAAAGACTGACGAATAGGTTGCCGAATTCCATCGCTCTCCTCAAAATAGCAAACACATTCCCGAATTCCCAGTGCAGGTTGAAAAAAGCATTTTCCACCGCGAATACGTCGCAGGGCCTGCTCATAAAGTTGGGTCTCCCGCCCCACAAAGTCAGGGCGAGGTATGATGGATGCTGAAATTCGGTAACGAACATCCTGCAATGCCACGGTTTGCCGCTGTGTTCGTTCTTCCTCAGTAGAAATCGGGACCGTACTAACCGTGCATTTGACTTCGTTGCGCTTGAAGCTGATATAGCGGATAGGATTCAAAACCTCAATGCGATTGATTTGCCACCTGAACTCTTTCGGTTTTGCATAGATAGCAGAGAGGATTCCCCTGGCTGCAGACGGTGTTGGAAACGGATAGGTAAGCCGTTCAACTTTCGCATAAGGTGCAGAGAAACAGGCCAGATCTCCCCAGACTTCAATCGTTATCTCCCTCAAAAAATTTCACCTCCAAGATTTTGCCCACCCCAATCCGTTCTGTGGAAAGGGGCACGCAAATAACACTGTACTTATTTCTACTCCTCAGCCGGAATCGTTGTTATCTTATTTCGGCTGTCAAGTATAGTGTACACTAAGCATTGTGCTTTGTCAACTACTTTCCATTCTTTTTATCAAATATAAAATAGCACGCCAATTGTCCAATAAATCGGACAATTGGCGTGCCATTTTCAAAATACAGTGTGAAATTTTTCTTCCTCCGGAAAGCACAGTCCTAATTGAGAAGAATAAAAATCTTCATACTGCGCGCGCAGCAGATAAATATTGCTGCCTGAAGCTGCATCGTTAAAGTGGCTTCTTCTCTGGCAGGCAAACGGAATTTCCTCTGCATAATTTCCCAAGTTCTTCGCAAAGCAGGTCACTGTAATAGGTGCCATCTCCCTCAAAAGTACCCCGGTAATCCCCTGCTCCCGCGCCTGGCTCACAATGCTTGAATACCTTTTCTGTTCGCCGACATAGGGCACAATAACCCTAGCTCCAGTGTCCGCAACTAACTTATAGTTCCTTTCTGTCTGCTCAAACGAGCGGGAAGAAATTGCATTTTCCAGCTCCGGTTTATCCGAGGTTCCCTCAAATATCCGGCGGTAGTATTCTCGGATTACATGGGGATCATGAATAGGAAAAGGCGGCTCCATCTCCTGCACCGTAACGGCGGCATTGCTGTACCAGGGATCCGGATACGGCATCCTGCTATCCTCCGGACGAAAGATAATCACCTGCCCCGCAGAATCATAGCCGTTTCGGTTGCAACGCCCGGCCGCCTGAATAATGGCCTCCAATGGAGCTAACGCACGGTACATCGTTCTGAAATCCAGGTCCACCCCGGCCTCAATACACTGGGTAGCAACAACCCGACAGGGCAGCTTCTGCTTTAGACGATGACGAATGATTTCAATCCGGTTGCTCCTGTGAGCCGGGCACAAGTCCGTGGTAAGGAAGAAAACCGTGTTTTCAGGGCATTGTTGAAGTAAGCTTGCGGCAATTTTCCGCGCATGGCGCCGAAGATTGACAATAACACAGACACTGTCCAGTTTCGCCATTTCTTCTGCAACCGTTTCCAAAGGAATCTCTTCTTCCAGCCTCCACTCCACATCCACACGCTGCAAATCTCGAAACATTCTTTCATTGTCAGGCAGTATTTCACGCGGTGTCCAATTCAAGTTTTTCAGGGTACCAAAATTCGGCTGCGTCGCCGTAGAAAACACCATCGTAGTGTGATACCGACTGCACAATTCGTTTGCTGCTCGCAGTGTGGCAGATGCTAGGTTTGCGGGTAGACTCTGGGCTTCATCAAACAAGACGACGCTGTTTGCGATGTTGTGCAGCTTCCGGCAGGCAGTTGGGCGGTTCGCAAATAGGGACTCAAAAAACCGAACCGAGGTTGTGATAATAACCGGTGCGCTCCATCTGGCAGCCAGTTCTCTGGCTGCCTCCGGCAAATCGCTTTGGCTATGGTCTACCAACACATTGGATATCATTTTCGCATAGGTTTCCGCACTCTGCTCCGCTAGCGTCAGAAATGGAAGCACCACGATAATTCGCCTTTTTCCGTATTTTAGGCAATGCTTCAGAGCAAAATGCAGCATTGCCAAAGTTTTCCCGGTTCCGGTGGGTGCCGTTAATGTATACAAGCCCTCAGCTCCATCCCCCATCTTTCCACATTGCTCAAATACCTGATCTCGGTACAGATTCAGAGTAGGGTCAGCAGTTGAATGATATCTGATGTCGTCCCTGTAGGCATACAGCTTTTTCAAGAGCATCTCAGGATCAAAGGCATCGTCCTGCGCGCGATCCAGGTATGTATCATCATCGTTCATCGCAGAAGCCGTATAATCCGCATCTACCAGACAGGAAAACAGCATTCTGGTATAAAGCATAGATTCCAATTCCGCTGGCGGTATAGCCGGAAGCTGTTTTGGAGGCCGAAAATCCGGAAAATCCTTTTGAAAAGCAACAAGTGCTTCCAACAATTGCTCACGGCTTTCAATAGATGGTGTCTTGCCTTCATTTCCATGAACAGTTGCATTCTTTTGAACAACTGCGTGAAGATTATTTTTGACTGTGTCATATGCTGTCAGGCCATCGTGATGCCCATTCACAGCCTCTATCACAGGACGGCATCTACTTTTTCCTTTATAACAGCATTCCAAAAAGAGCGCCCCGCCCATAGCATGGTCGATTCCTGTTCTGAGCCCCTTCATGACCTCCTGAAATGCAATAGAATATTTTCCAAAGTCATGTACTTGCCCCGCTAAGGCTGCAGCATCCCCCAGTTCCAACGGTTCCCCATATTCTTGGGCCAAATCTGCAACCTTTTGTAAGTGCTCTTTTACCGTTTCCCGGTGTCCTTGCCGGTTTGAGGATTTTGCATAATATACCATAACTCAGCCCCCGCCACAGCGGCTGGATGGCAATAGGGCTAAATATCAGCCTATTCCTCCATGAACCGCATCAATATTTTTTCAAATTTCCTCAATGCTGTCTCAAGTTCGTATCTGTTCCAATCTATTATAATTTTACCATAGTCCCCTTTCCTTGTCCATTAAAATTCCCCACCCGCAGCTTGTGATTTTCCCCTATCCTTCACAATTTTCTCTTTTCCTGCAAATACTTCTAAATACACATCCGCGCCTCAAAAGAGAAACAGCGCCGCCCGGTGGCAAATTTGGCCACTGAGCGGCGCTATTTTGTGCTCGGGGAGGAGTATCCAGGCCTCAGGAACGCGGCAGGCTTGCCGGTTCCGGACTGGTCTGTTTTTCTGCTGTCTTTATCTTTTTGTGCACCTGTACGGCAAGGGGAATGGCCAGCACCAGTGACAGCACGTCCGCAACGGACTGGACGCCGGCGAGGCCGTCCGCTCCCCAGAGCTTTCCCATGGGGATGACAATGGGAATGAAGCAGGTGCCCTGCCGGGCGGTGGAGAGCAGCAGCGCGCCCTTAGCTTCACCCAGGCTGACGCAGAGCATATTCACCACGACCACCCAGGCGTGAATGGGCAGGGCAAGGCATTGCAGGCGCAGGCAGAGGGTTGCAATTTGCAGCATATGGGGGTCCTGTCCCGCAAACAGCCGGATGATTCCCGGGGCCAGCACATACAATGCCGCCCCCATGACGACGCTGCCCAGCGTCGCCACCCAGGAGGAAAAGCGGTAGCTCTCCGAAACCCGGTCATACCGCTTGGCACCCCAGTTAAAGCCCGCCACCGGCTGGAAGCCGTTGCCGAAGCCCAGGATGATGCCAAAGGGGAACATCATAATCTTGTTGCACACGCCGATGCCCGCCAGAACGGAATCGGAGATCTGTCCCGCAATCTTATTGAGCATAATGGCCGATACAACTGCCAGACCGGAACGGAACATGGAGGAGGAGCCCACGCCGATGATCTCCTTCATGATGTCCATGCTCATATGGAAATTCCGGATGGACAGGTGCAGCAGACTTTTCCGCTTTAAGTAGGGCGTAATCAGAATGGCAAAGCTCACCAGCTTGCAGATGGCAGTGGCCAGAGACGCACCCGCCACGCCCATGCCCAGACCCGTAATGAAAATAGGGTCTAAGATGCAGTTCAGGATGCCGCCGATGCCCATGCCCATCATGGACAGGAAGGCGTTGCCCTCCGAGCGCAGGCACTGGTTCATAACGAAGTTCGCCGCCATAAAGGGCGCTGCCAGCAGCACATAGGTGGCGTACTCAATGGCGAAGCGCTCACAGGTATCGGTTGCTCCCAGCAGCCGGACCATAGGCGTCATGAAGATGCTGCCAAAAATCGTCAGAGTCAGGCCGATGCCCGCCGCCAGGAAAAAGGCGGTGGACAGGACCTGGCTCGCTTTTTTGTCGTCTCCCTTGCCCAGAAGCCGGGCAATATAGCTGTTGGCGCCCATGGCCAGCATAGAGCCGCACATGAGGATCACCTGATCCAGAGAGGAATTCACGCTGACAGCCGCCGTGGCGTTGGTTCCCAGGGCGGTTACGAAATAGGTATCCGCCAAAGAATAGATGGAGTTGATCAAAAACGCCACAATGGTCGGAATGGCCATCTGGGGGATAATTTTTCGAATGGGCTCATTGAGCATCATGGTGCGGCGCTGCTCCTGACTCTGGTTTCTCATACTCTTATTCTTCTGCATATCTCTTTTCTCCTATTCCCATAACAAACTTTCTCCGGATACTGCGTATCATTGCACCCATTTGCTCATTTCCTGTTCCGCGCAAAAACGAAAGGAAATTGCTGTAAAAATGCTGAGAATCAGCAGAACCAGATAGTTAAAGTTAAACAGCTTTGTTTCCTCTTTCATTGCACATCTTTTTTTCAGCTGCGCCGCTCCCGGACTTTCTGCTTCCCGGAGCGGCACGGTAGTCTTTTATCCTTAGAAAGGATTTCCGCAGTCCTGGGTGCCAATGCCGAAGAAATCCAGAGCCTTTTGGATTCCCTGGTCCCAGAAGCGCCACTCATGCTTCAGCCCGGGAATGGAGAAATAGTCCGCCTTCAGGCCCAGCCGGTCTGCCTTCTCCCGGAATGCCAGGAAGTCCTTATACAGCATGTCGTCCTCGCCGCAGCCAAACAGCAGCCTGGGCAGCTCCGTGCCCTGCTTCACGGCATCCTCCAGCACCTTCCAGGTGTTCTGGTAGGAATTCAGGAAGTCCTCCTCGCTGTCAAAATTCGCGGCAGACTTTTGCATGCGCGCCCACATCATGCCGCCCTCTGCCTTCATGGCCCGCAAATCGCTGGGCACTGCCGAAAGGACGCAGGCGCCTGCAAACTTCTCAGGATGGTTCAGCGCGAGCACGCAGGTGCCCCGGCCGCCCATGGAAAGCCCCGCCACAAAATTGTCCTCCCGCTTGTCCGAGGCAGGGAACCAATTGTAGATCAGCGGCATGAGCTCCTCAAAGATGTAGTCGTACATCTGGAATCCCATGCCGAAGCTGGGCCAGTTGGCATAGTTGGAATTCATTGCCGACGGCATCACCACGATCAGATCCCGCTCGCAGGCGTAGAGCTCAATCATGGATTTGCGAATCCAGTCGGAATAATCTCCGAAGGTTCCGTGCAGCAGCCACAGGACCTTGTATTTTTTCCCGCTGCCGTAAAATTCCTGGGGGGTTAAATTTCTGGGTTTGTCCGGCAAAATCACACCAACGGTATGGTTGTTGCCAAGATACTGACTTTCAAATTCAAATGTAACAAGCGCCATATCTATATCTCCTCCGCATTTGGGGTTATTTCAAAATTCGACAAAGGTTGACAATTTTGCAAGGGAATAGTATAATTTGTATAAATTACAGAAATGAGTCGTGTCCTTTCTAGTCAATTTCGTATCATAGGAGGTTCCGTACCCA
>OMCG01001901.1_pt1 | contig 11107 bp, 7 predicted proteins | sample 1674071 | NCBI WGS metagenome assembly OMCG01 (sample SAMEA103958139, study PRJEB25191) | human gut metagenome | biome: human-associated habitat [ENVO:00009003]; feature: intestine environment [ENVO:2100002]; material: feces | place: Germany | collected 2013/2015 | reverse complement strand
ACTATCATACTTTTTGAGCTTGCTTTTATTGTAACTATGTATATCTCAAAGCGACTTTCAAAGCCTATCGTTGACATTACGAACACGGCGAAGAAATTCGGTGAAGGGGATTATACAGTGGAGTTCAATGGTCATGGCTATTGTGAGATAGAGGAGCTTTCCACGGTGCTTAACAATGCCAAGGACGAGATACAAAAGGTATCGGAGCTTAGGAAAGACCTTATTGCGAACATATCTCACGACCTGAGAACACCGCTCACTATGGTAAAGGCTTATGCGGAAATGATAAGGGACTTGTCGGGGGATAATCCTGTGAAGAGGCAGGAGCATATCCAGGTCATTATCGACGAGGCTGACAGGCTTTCAAGTCTGGTAAATAATCTGCTGGAGCTTTCAAAGCTGGAGTCGGGCAATGCGGAGCTGAAACTCACGGACTTCTCTATAGTTGACAAGCTCAATGACTGCATGACTCGATATCAGATACTCATAGAGCAAAACGGTTATGATATCAAGTATATCCCAGACGAGGACAGAGTGATAACGGCGGATATTGCAAAGCTGGATCAGGTAATTTACAACTTTATAAACAATGCTATAAACTACACGGGTGACAATAAGGTCATTCGTATCAAGCAGATAAACAAGGCTGATGCGGTTCGTATTGAAGTAACAGACAACGGAAAGGGCATTTCCAAGGAGCTTCTGCCGAAGATATTTGACAGATACTATCGTGACGCAAAGGTAAAGCGTGACGTGGTAGGCACAGGACTTGGACTTTCCATTTGTCAGGAGATACTCAAAGCCCACGGCTTTGCATACGGTGTTCAATCGGAGGAGGGCAAAGGCTCGACCTTCTGGTTTGAAGCAAAGATCGCAAAGCAGGAGAGCAAGACTGTTCAGAAAATGGAGAGCAGGCTTTCGCTCAGCGGGCTGGAGGAGAAATAGGGTAAAATTTAAGAGTGCATTATCTGAGGTGGTAATGTACTCTTTTTTTATTATGTCAGCGTCTGCCATGGTGAAATAACAAAGTTGGGTTTATAAATAATGATCCATGAGCGGCAATAAAAAACCGCCCTACATAAAGTAAAGCGGATCGGGTGCAGGGGCACGCCCCTGAATTTGTAAAAGTGACACACAAATTATCACCGCGGTGGCTTTGTGCGTTTACAAAAAGCCTTGACGGGAAATGTCCGCCACGGCGAAACAATGGTTGGGTTTTAGATAAAATTGATGAGCGGCAATAAAAAAACCGCCTTACATAAAGTAAAGCGGAATTGGGTGCAGGGGCACGCCCCTGCTGGTGGAGGTGAGGAGAATCGAACTCCTGTCCGAAAGCCTATCCCCACGAACTTCTACGAGTGTATTCTGTTATTGCGGAAAACTCCCGTTCCCTTGCACAAAGGCAAACAGACACGCCTGTGTGTTTGGTAGGCTGTGATACATCACAAGGCTACAGCCGTCGCTTTGTAACGTTCACCACTGATCGACGCCTTTACCAAAGCCGTGGTACTCTAAGGCAAGACGAGCGCTGACTTAAGCAGCAGCTAATTCAAAATTATCGTTGTCGTCTAATTTTAAAACGTACGCCGTTTAAAGAGTGTGCGCTCCTCTACTCGCTTATCGTGCTTCAAAACCCCCGTCGAAACCTTTACACCCCCATGTTAGTTTCGCTCTTTCATGGCACGCTCTATGTCACGCTGTGCAGCTTTCTTTGCCATGTCGTCACGCTTGTCATAAAGCTTTTTACCTTTGCAAAGCCCAAGTGCAAGCTTGACTCTGCTGCCTTTGAAATATAGCGACATCGGGATAAGCGTAAGACCCTCCTGCTGTACCTTTCCGAACAGCCTCAGTATCTCACGTTTGTGGAGCAGCAGCTTTCTCTCCCGGCGTGGATCACGGTTGAAAATATTGCCGTGTTCATAAGGGGATATGTGCATACCCTTGACCCACATCTCTCCGTCCTCGATAGAACACCAACTGTCTTTCAGATTGACGCCGCCGTTCCTTATAGACTTGACCTCTGTTCCCACAAGCTCGATACCGCACTCGATCTGCTCTAACACGAAATAATCGTGACGTGCCTTTCGGTTGTCGGCAATCTGCTTTGTGCCTTTTTTGTCTATCGCCATACTGCTCACCTCCCGTGGAATATTATTATAACACCATTTCATGCCTTTGTCAACAGGCAAAGAGTTCAAAAAATTGTACAAATGGTCGGAATGTTTAGATTTTTACACATCTCTGTGTGTGCTTATGTGCAAATTCGGGTATTGAAATAGCTTTGATGGTGTGATATAATATTAGGTATGAGAAATAGTTAGTTGAAAGATGAGAGAAGATCTGGTATGAAAAATAAGAAAATAGATATGTTAAACGGTCCGCTTGTGGGCAAGATCGTTATTTTTGCACTGCCCCTTGCATTGTCAAGTATTTTGCAGCAGCTTTTTAACTCCGCTGACCTTGCGGTGGTGGGCAGATTTGACAGCGACAAAGCCATGGCGGCGGTTGGAAGCAATTCTTCATTGGTGAACCTTATTGTAAGCCTTTTTCTGGGGCTTTCTGTCGGTGCAAACGTTGTGGTGGCCAGGCTTATAGGCCAGGGGAGAAAAGATAAGGCAAACGAGGCTGTACATACGGTGGTGCTTTTGGCGGTCATAAGCGGATTTATCATACTGGGTGTAGGCGAGATACTTGCACCGATACTCCTTGGCATGATGAATGTGCCTGACGATGTTTTAAAGCTTGCAACGCTGTATCTCAGGATATTCTTCTTTGCAATGCCTTTTATAGAGATATATGACTTTGGTTCGGCAGTGCTTAGGAGCAAGGGCGACAGCACCCGACCTCTTTACGCTCTTATCACCGCAGGCGTTATAAATGTTATTCTGAACCTTGTGTTCGTGATCGTGTTCAAAATGGGCGTGGCAGGCGTTGCAACGGCAACTGTTATATCAAACTTTTTCAGTGCCTGCATGATACTTTACTTTCTTACCCACGAGGAGGAGATGCTAAGACTTGATTTCAGAAAGCTCAGGATACGCTGGAAATATCTCCTCGGTATCATAAAGATAGGCTTGCCGGCTGGTTTGCAGAGCATGGTTTTCTCACTGTCAAACGTTGTGATACAGGCGGCGATAAACAGCTTCGGTTCAGACGGTATCGCCGGAAGCACAGCGGAACAGAATTTTGAGTTCATGGCATATTTTGTGATAAACGCTTTCGCTCAGACTGCGACCACCTTTACAAGTCAGAATTTTGCGGCTCAGGATAAGGAACGCTGTAAAAAGATATACAGGCTTTGCACCTTTATCGGGCTTGCAAGCTGTCTTGGGCTGAGTATGATATTCCTTATTGGCAGACACCTTTTTATACAGATCTTCTCAACGGACGAGAACGTTATACACTACGCAATGATAAGAATGTGGTCAGTTTGCCTGTTGGAGCTTCTTACGGGCGTTTACGAAATATCGGGCGGCTGTCTTAGGGGAATGGGTCACTCTATGACACCTGCGGTCATAACTGTGCTTGGCACCTGCGTGTTCAGGCTTGTGTGGGTGAACACGATTTATGCGGCTCACAGAAGCTATCTTATGCTTATGATAGTTTACCCTGTTTCCTGGGTGATAACAGGCACTGCGGTAACAGTGGCTTACTTTATCACAAGGCGCAAAGAGTTTGCACAGATAGGTAAACGCAGGGCGGATATTATTTGATAGACAGGCGACAATTCGGATAGACGTGGGAAGGGGCAAACGCTGTTCGCCTCTACAAAAAAAGATAAATCTGCACTCTGAAAGCTTTAGGATTTTCGGAGTGCAGATTTTTTTGAAAAAAGTCGCAACTGTCCAAAAAAAGTTACCACAAATGGTTTTTAGTGTGATATAATACATACATCAGGAACGAACAAAGACTTCTGCACACTCCTTCTAAGTTGTTTAAATTGTGTTTTATTTGTTATCTTATGTTTACTATTGACTCCTTTGTTTTATTTGTTTTTTTCATAATACCCCCTTTACTGTGTTCCTGAGAGCAGAAGTCATTTTTTTACCGCAGTTCTTTTTGAACTGCGGTATCTTTTTTTATGTGTTACATAAGCTTATAAAAATTGGCGTCATGCTTTTGATACAAAGCCTTTTCGCAGAAGTGGGATAAGTATTCCGCCAATGGAGTTGCCAAGGGACATTATAATAAGGTAGCCAAAGGCTTTAATGCTCCATAAATCTGCTATGGTAAAGAAATACATATTAGCGACGCAGTGTTCAAAGCCGCTGAGGATAAAGACCACAACGGGGAGAAATATTGCAAGTATCTGTCCCACAGGGTTTTGGATAGTTTTATAGCCGTCTGCGGCAACGAACATAAGTATTCCGCAGAAAAATGATAGGATAAAAACGCTTGTGATATTATCCCCAAGCTTTATATTGCAAAGCTCTGTGGCTTTGTCGCTTATGATGGATATGCGTGTTTGGGTAATAAGCAGGACGGAGAGGACGGCTCCTGCAAAATTGCCGATCCATATTATGCCAAGCTCACCGAGATAAGAGGGTTTGTTTTCAACTGCGTAGCCGACTTTTCCTGTGAAGAGATTAAAGCCGAAAGACAGTATCACGAAAAGTCCTATGCCGAAAAGAAGCGCTCCCAAATATTTGTTAGGGCAGGAAAGATAGACTGTTCCGCCTATGGCTATCGCCACGCCTGTGAGCAAAGAACGCAGAAATATGTCGATAATTTTCTTCATGTAAATTCTCCTATAACTTTTTTGTGACAAAGCACTGTGTTATTATACTATATTATAATGGCTGTTTCAACAAAAAAAGTGGCATTGTTTACACTTATTTTGATTTTTGTTTCCAAGTAAGCCATGGGCAACATGAGTTTTGCGACATATTTCTTGCGACATAGGAGATATGCGATGTGAAGAATAGTCAGAACAGATCCAGCATACTGTCAAGATAAATTTGCTCTCTGACCTTTAGCTGATGTTCGGGTCTTGTCATATAGTAGAGCAGAAATTCAAGTATCAGGGCGCTTCCAAGGCTTCTGCCCTCTATTTTGAAGTTTGAAAAGCCCATTGGGAGATAGGTGTTTTGGATATCCTCTATGCCGATAAAGGCGGGGCTTTCCATGGCTTTTGAAAAGCGGTAGCCCTCTGAGGCATTGGGTGCTTTGCAAACATGGTCGGGGCAGTTTTCACCGAGATTTTTGCGGCTGACGTTTTCATAGCAGTTTTTTCGGTCTGCACAGCCTATATAACAGCACTCGTTGCAAAGAAACTCCACTTTGTTTTTCTGCTCAGCGGTGAGATCGGAGAGTTTATCCAGGGCTTTGTTTAGGCGAAAGTCGGGGACTACATAGGAAAAATCGTCATTATCAAGCTCGTTTACAAGCTGAGAAAACTCGGTGAGGACTTTTGTGGTAGAGGACACAAAATAGAGGTGGGGATAATTCTCTTTCAGATATGAAAGAAGCAGGTCGGAGCATATTATCACACCATTTTGTGGAGGCGGGCTTTGGGAAAACAGCCTGCAAAGGTCGTTGCACTTTTTGTCTGAAAGGTGTTCTTCTCTTAGCAGGGAATTGCTGAAGGTCAGCCGGGCAGAAATCCCGTATTTCTCCACCAGCGCCAGCACATCCCGTGGGTCATTGTCTCCGAAGCCGACCCTTCCCCCACCCCAGATGCAGTCCGCCGGGGCACCATAAACGGAGCCGATTTCGCACCAGTCGAAGAAATATTCCCTGTGCTCCCGAAACAGGGGCAGGAAACGGCGGTACAGCTCATAAAACTCGAACAGCCCCGGAAGGTGGAAAAAGGCAGTGGGTTGGCTCAGACAATCCATAGGGTGACTCCTTAAAAAATGCAGGCCCGGGAAATCCATCGGTCCCCGGGCACTGCCTTATTCTCACTGATTGACGGTATCCACAAATTTCAGGAAGCCTTCTCTTCCGTCTTCCGTCCGCTTGTACACGCCTGCATCCTCCAGCACCTGGGCAAAGACCTTTCCGGTCTCCCGGAGCAGAATGTCCAGCGCATTGTCCGCCGTAAAGGTGTACTGCTTTTTGAGCCCGTCCACCCAGTCTGCGTGCTTGGCCTGGACCGGGTCGGCCCGCAGATCCGCCCCGGCGACGACCTTCTCGGCCAAGTCGCTGAGCTCCCCTTTCAGGCGGCTGGGCAGCACGGCCAGACCCATGACCTCAATGAGACCGATGTTTTCCTTCTTGATATGGTGCTTGTCCGCATGGGGATGGAACACGCCCAGCGGGTGCTCTTCTGTGGTGACATTGCAGCGCAGCACCAGGTCCAGCTCAAACAGCTCCCCTCTGCGGCGGGCAATGGGCGTGATGGTATTGTGAGGTTCCCCATCGGAGAAGGCCAGGATCCCCCGCGCCTCATCGGAATAGCCACGCCAGGCATTCAGGATCTTCTCGGCCAGTTCAGACAGGCGACGGGGGTCGCTGCCATCCAGGCGAATGACGCTCATGGGCCACTTCACAATTCCCGCCCGGACGTCCTCGAAGCCCCGGAAAGCAACCGGAGTCTCCACGGGAGCCGTCTCCATGGCGAAGGTATAGTGGCCGCCCTGGAAATGCTCATGGCTCAGGATGGAGCCGCCCACAATGGGCAGGTCCGCATTGGAGCCCACAAAATAGTGGGGGAACAGCGTTACAAAATCCAGCAGCTTATCGAAAGCGGAGCGGTCGATCTTCATAGGCACGTGCCGGCCGTTGAAGACGATGCAGTGCTCATTGTAATAGACATAGGGTGAATATTGCAAATACCAGTCCGCCCCGGCGATGGTAATGGGGATGATGCGGTGGTTTGCCCGGGCGGGATGGTTCATTCGGCCGGCATAGCCCTCGTTTTCCCGGCACAGCTGGCACTTGGGGTAGTCGGACTGGGGGGCATTCTTGGCGGCAGCAATGGCCTTGGGGTCCTTTTCAGGCTTGGACAGGTTGATGGTGATGTCCATCTCGCCGTATTCGCTGGCATATTTCCAGCGCATATCCTTGGCAATGCGGTAACGGCGAATGTAATCCGTATCGCAGCTCAGGCGGTAATACCAGTCCGTAGCCTCCTGGGGGGACACGGCATATTTCTCCCGGAAAGTGCGGATGATCTCTCGCGGCATGGGGGTCACAGCCCCCATAATACGGGTATCGAAAATGTCCCGAGCCGTAACATTGTCCTCGCACAGGCCCTTTTCACAGGCATAGTCCAGAATGCCTTTCAAAATCTCTTCCAGGTCCTCGCTCTGGGGCTCGTTGGAGGGCGCATAGTCCTCCTTGTGCAGGATGTCCAGAATGCGGTTCACCAGCACCTGATGGTCCACAGGCTCGGCAAGTCCCCGGTTCATGGCATAGGAAACCAGGGAATCAATATAGGTTTCGATCTGCATGGCTTATGCCTCCACTTCCATCTCCACACCGCCCTGGGGGCGGATGGACAGTACGTGGCAGGCTCCCTGGCCCAGAACGGCATCGATGCCGGCCCGGAAACTTTCCAGAATCTCAAAGGGCACGAAGGCCTGGACGGTTCCGGCAAAGCCGCCGCCATGGACCCGGTAAGCGCCCTTGCCCTGCAAATAGTGCTCACACAGGGCAAGACTCAGGGCAACGTCCTGATGCTCGGTGTAACCGGCAGGGATGACATTCTGCAAATACATATAGGAGGAGTAGCCGCTCTGCTTGACCAGCTCCAGAAAGCGCTGGAAATTGCCCTCCCGCAGCGCCTCCACCTGCTGGGGCACCCGGGCGTTCTCCTGATAGAAGTGAATGGCCCGCAGCACCGCCCGGTCCGGGCAAACCTTCCGCAGTGCAGGAATGGCAGCAAAGAATTCCTGCTCGTCGATCTGGGTCAGGACTTCCTTGCCGAAATAGGCGCAGACCTGCTTCAGTTCTCCGGGAATGGCGGCATACTCATCCGTCAGGTCCGCGTGGCTGGCCTGGCTGTCGATGATGCACAGGGCATGGCCACAGGCAGAGAAATCAAAATCCACTGGTTCAATGACGGGATGCTCCTTGTCGAAGAAGTCAATGGTCACCAGATTGCCCACGGCAGAGGCCGTCTGATCCATAAGGCCGCAGGGCTTGCCGAAGAAGACATTCTCGGCATACTGGCCAATTTGGGCAATTTCCGGCTGGCTGACCTTCCCCTCAAAAAACAGGCCGTTGACAATGGTTCCGATGAGCACCTCAAAGGCAGCGGAAGAACTCAGGCCGGAGCCGGGCAGCACCGTGCTCTCGCAGTAGGCATCAAAGCCCGCCACCCGGCAGCCCAGCTCTGCAAAACGGGCGCAGACACCCCGCACCAAGGCAGGCGTAGAATTGATTTCCTCCTTCTGGGGCACCAGGCTGTCCAGAGACACGGTGCACAGAGGATAGCCCTTAGAAAGGATCCGCACGGTCTGGGTCCCGTTGACCCGGACTGCAGCCTGGGTATCTAGGTTTACGGCTGCCGCCAAAACCCGGCCCCGCTGGTGGTCCGTATGGTTGCCGCCAATCTCTGTGCGGCCGGGTGCGGAGAAATAGCGCTCCGGCTTTCCGCCGAAAGCCTCAGCAAAGCCCTTGTCCAGAATTTCCTGCTGTGCCTTTGCAAGATGCAGCGTCTGTAAAGACATTCGAAAAACCTCCCGATTGAAATATCCGGCAATAGCCGGTATGAATCCATGGCATTATTATACATGATTCTTCCGGAAAAGAAAAGACACAAAGCTTTCTTTTGTGTATCTTTTTATTCCCCGCCCGGATTTATAACGGTTTGTTCCGATTTGCAGCCTCTGCACAATGCATTGACCGCCAGACTGAGCAGCAGCATTGCCGCCGCCACGCTAACCCAACCAAAGCCCAGCTTGTACATGGGCAGCCCATGCAGCAGCGTATTCACGCCGCCTAAGGGCACTCCCGCTTCACCCAAAGCGAACAGCACGCTGACCACCGCCGTGCCCGCCACAGTCATGGGATAGGCAAAGCGGTTGTTTTTCCAGAGATCATGGCTCAAGCCCAGCAAAATCAGCACAATTGCCACAGGGTAAATAGCGTTCAGCACCGGGATGGAGATGCTGAGAATCATGCTCAGGCCCAGATTGCACACCAGGAAAGAGAAAAATGTAATGATATAGACCCAGGCGCGGTAGGAAACCTTCTGGAAAAGCATGGAAAAATACTGAGAAATGGAGTTAATCAGGCCCACACAGGTGGTCAGACAGGCCAGGGTGAAGATGGCAGCCAGCAGCACGGCACCGATACTGCCGAACACCTGGTAGACAATGCACCGCAGCGTCCAGGCGCCGTTTTCCTGAATTTCATAGACCCCGGAGCTGCACATTCCCATATAGGACAGCATGGCATACACCAGGGCCAGGATGGTCCCGGCCAGCAGACCCGCCCGAACCGTATAGCGCATTTTGTCCCGCTTCTGCTCCAGACCAAAGCTTCCCAGGGTGGTGGAAATCACCAGGCCGAAATTCAGTGCGGCAATGGTATCCATGGTGTTATAGCCCTCAGTAAAACCCTTGAGCAGCGGCGCGTGGGCGTAGCTCTCCTGAGGCGGAGCAACCTGGGTTTCGCCCCTGAACAGGAAGCAGGCAAACAGCAGCGTCAGCAGCACCAGCAGCACCGGCGTAAGGCCCCGGCCGATCCGGTCCACCAGCTTGCCGGGATTCAGGCACAGCCAGAGCGCCACCAGGAAAAATACCAGGGAATACGCCGCCATCCACAGCGCCGCATTGCTGTTCTCCGGCAGATAGGGGGCCACAGCCATCTCAAAGGGCACGGAGGCCGCTCTGGGAATGCCCAGTCCCGGGCCGATAGACAGATAGATCAGCACTGCAAACACCAGTGCAAACCGCTTGCCCACCTGACGGCCCAGCTTTTCCAGCCCATCGAACCGGGCCACGACCACCACGCCCAGCACCGGCAATATCACCGCCGTCATCAGAAAGCCAACCATGGCCGGGAGGGTATTGGCTCCCGCATTCTGCCCCAAAAAGGGCGGAAAAATCAGATTCCCCGCCCCAAAGAACAGCGCAAAAAGCATGACGCTTACCACCAAAAGATTCTTTTTTCTCAGTTTCATAAGATTTTCCTCTCTTTCCCGGAAAACTCCAAATAGATCGGCATGCAGTCCGGTGTCAAAATGCCAGTCCATTCACAGTTTCCCAAAATAAAAAAGACCCGTCTCAAATTTCTTTGAGACGAGTCTAAATTACCCGCGGTACCACTCAAATTGCGTACAGAAACGCACGCCGCTTTCAGGCTCCAACAAGCCCTAGGCACTTACGCAGCCTGCGCGGAAGCCCCTACTTGCAGCGCTTTGGGGAACCTCAGCTCGGAAGGGATGGGATATTATGACTGCTGCCTGCCAGGCTTCCACCGTCCCCGGCTCTCTATATGGTGCGCAACCAAATCCGTCTTCGTCATAGCTTTTTCTATTCACTTGCGCTCATTGTACAGGCAAAACAGCATACTGTCAAGAGTTTTTATCCGGTGCAAAATAGTCCTTCAAGCGAGGACATATTGCGTATCCTCACTGCCGCAATAAACGCGAGGTGGTTTTCCAGGCCGCTTCGGACTGCCATAGAAAGCGGAAAATGGCGCCGCTCTTTTTCGCTGTTTTATCCGTTTTTCGGCGTAAACCGGGGCAGGCCAAACAGGGAAACAATAAAATTGTTCTCCGTCAGCTTCTCATAGAAGTAGCGGTACTTGTCCATCTGATCGGCAGGAATCATATGGGTATGATTGCACAGCTCGCAGATGTCAAATTTCTCCGCATATTTTTTCCATACAGGCCGGCCCTCTCCATTTGGATCTCCGGAAGCACAGAAATCATACCAATAGCCCTGAATCAGCTCCATGAAATCGTAGTCGGCACCCACCCAATGATAGTCAAAGAAGGGGTTGCGCTCGCCCTTGTCCACGCGTCCGAATACATAGGGCATCTCCGCACAGTGCGGACAACCGGCATCCCGTCCCCGCTGGGTCTCATTCTCCTTGGACATCAGCCACACATAGGCATTGCGGCCATACTTTTCGCACAGCTCGCCCAGTTTTACGGAACCCATCAGCATGATATCGGAAGCAATGGTGCTGGCCTGCTTCGCAGCCTGCACAC
>OMCG01001896.1_pt1 | contig 11150 bp, 8 predicted proteins | sample 1674071 | NCBI WGS metagenome assembly OMCG01 (sample SAMEA103958139, study PRJEB25191) | human gut metagenome | biome: human-associated habitat [ENVO:00009003]; feature: intestine environment [ENVO:2100002]; material: feces | place: Germany | collected 2013/2015 | reverse complement strand
ACGACCTTGCAGCCGGTGCAGTAGTTGACGGTGGTCTCCTTCTTGTAGGCAAGGCCCTTCTTGAACAGCTGGATGAAGATCCACTGCGTCCACTTGTAGTACTCGGGGTCGGTGGTGTTGATCTCGCGGTCCCAGTCAAAGGACAGGCCCAGCGCCTTGAGCTGGCTCTTGAAGCGGGCCACATTCTGGGCGGTGACGATCTCGGGGTTGATGTGGTTTTTCAGGGCGTAGTTCTCGGTAGGCAGGCCGAAGGCGTCCCAGCCCATGGGGTACAGGACGTTATAGCCGCACTGACGCTTTTTGCGCGCGACGATGTCCAGCGCGGTGTAGCTGCGCGGATGGCCGACGTGCAGGCCCGCGGCGGACGGGTACGGGAACTCGACCAGCGCGTAGAATTTCGGCTTGGAATGGTCGATCTCGGCATGGAAGGTATCCTCGTCCTCCCAGACCTTCTGCCATTTGGCCTCAACTGTTTTAAAGTCGTATTTCATGATTCTTCTCCCCACAGATGAATTTTAGATGGGTAGCGTTAAAGCCTTCCCCTTGGGGGGAAGGTGGCCCCGCAGGGCCGGATGAGGGGCACGTGTGCCGCCGCTGCCCGTTTATAGGCTGCCGCGGGAAAGTCTGCCCTCATCAGTCAGCGGTCGGGGCCGCTGACAGCTTCCCCCGAGGGGGAAGCCATTCCGCATTTTTACTGCTCGTCCTCGGGCTGCTCCGGCATCCACTCACTGGCGGGCACAACCGTGGCGTCGGCCCAGAGGTGCTCGAGGTCGTAGTAGTCGTGAGCCTCCTGCGTAAAGACGTGGACGATGACGCTGCCGTAGTCCAGCAGCACCCAGCGCTTGCCGTCGTGGCCCTCGGTGCGCAGCACCTTGACGCCCTCGCGGTCCAGCTGGAACTCGGCCTCATCGGCCAGTGCGCCGACATGGGTGGTGGACATACCCGTGGCAATGACGAAATATTCGGTGACGGTGGTCAGGTCCTCCACGGCCAGAATGTGGACGTTGACGGCCTTCTTTGCGTCCAGCGCACGCGCCAGACGAATGGCAAGTTCTTTGCTTTCCATAGATGTTCTCCTAGGTGGTTTATAACGGGGTAGGTTTCGGGCAGAGGGAGGCAAGAGAGCGGCGGCTTCGCCGCGCTCTTTTCTCGGCTCCCTCTGCGAGGGAGCTGCCGCCCGCAGGCGGCTGAGGGAGAGAGCTTCGCCTTTACCCAAAGTTTTTCTGTATTACGCTGCCGGCTGGCTCTCGGTATCGGTGGAATCCGTGTCGGTGCTCTCGCTCTCCGCCGTGGACTCGGACGCCATGATGTCGGTGACCTGGTTGGAGCCGTCGAGGTTCTGATTTGGGTCCTTCTGCGCGTCGTCCGCCTCGGCCATCAGGCCGCCCATCTGCTGGATCTTCGGGTCGGTGGCCGTGTAGCCGGACAGGTCAATGACATTGTCGCACAGGTTCAGCTGGCTGGCATCGACGGGACCGGTGTTCTCGCGGAAATACTGGTTCAGCAGGTCCGCATCCGCCTGCCGCGCGGGGTACAAAAGCGACTGGCCGTTGTACTGCGGGCCGCTGATGACCGGCATCTGGCAGATCATGATCTTGCTGGAATCAATTTTCAGCATACTGATGGCAAAGCTGATGAGGTCGGACGCGCTGAGGTTCGTCTCCATATAGTTCAGCACGGCGGGGGTCAGCTTGGCGACGTCCCAGATGTTGCCGATGCTCTTGAGCTTGCGGAACAGCGCCGCGTAGAACTGGCGCTGCATGTTCAGGCGGCCAATGTCGCCGTCGGGGTAAATTTTACGCGCACGCAGCAGGAACTCCATCGACGCACCGTTCAACGTCTGGTAGCCGGCGTGAATGACGCTGTCTCCCAGCCCCAGCGCGGCGTAGTCTACATCCATGGGGACGTTGATCTCCACGCCGCCGAACAGGTCTACCAGCTCGGTCAGCATTTCCAGGCGGATCGTCATAAAGCCGTCGATGGGCAGCTTGTACTGGTCGGCGACCAGCTCACACAGGGCGGCCATATTGTTGTTGCCGTCGCTGCCCTGGGTCTTGGCCACGCCGTTGATGCGGAAGTTGCCGGAGACGCTCGTGTCCGTCGTGACCATCGTATCACGCGGGATCTGCAGCATCTTCATCTCGCCCGTCTCATTGTTGAAATGGACGTACAAAATCATATCGGTCATGCCGTCGTTGACGTTGGAGTCATTGGCAGCACCTGCGGACAGATCGCCGGTGGACGAACGGTCAACGCCGGTGACAAGGATGTTGAACTCCTTGCCCTGGAATTCCTTGGGCGTGTTGATGAGCTGGTTCAGCTTGATGTTGCCGCCCGCCGGGGTGATGGCCCCCATGATGAGCGCGAACGCACCGCCGAAGATCAGCGCGATGACCAGCAGCGTGATCAGCAGGATCTGCCACCAGCGGATCTTTTTCTTCTTTTTCCCGTTTCCGCCCTTGCCGCTGCCGCCCTTTTTGCCGGACTTTCTGCCCTTTGCCTTGCGCGGGGCGTCGTCCTCATCGCGCGGGGGCTTGCGGCTGCCGCCATTGCCGCCTGCGGCGGTGCGGGGCTTATGGGCTGCGGGCTGCGGGGCATCTGTATGTCTGGCACGGCGGGGCTGCGCGGCAGCTTCCTCCAGCCGGATGCCGCCGACGGGGGCCGCCTGCTGCACAGGGGCCTGCGCCTGGGAGCGCGGGGCGGGCTGCTGCGCCTGCCGCGGGGCCGCGGGCTGCTCATACAGCTGGGCGGCGGCCTGCCGGGCGCGCTGCTCCGGCTCCGGCGGGCGGTTCACGGTGCGGCGGCGCTGCACCTGAAACTGCAAGGTATCGCCGTATTTGCGCTCGGCAGCGGCGCGGTAGGCCATGGCCTGCCGCTGGGCGTAGGTCAGCTCACGGGGTCTTTCCGGTGCGGGCGCAGCCTGCTGGGCATGCTCCTGTACCGGCGGCTCGGGTGCGGGGGCCGGCTGCTCGGTCACAACGGGGCGCTGGCTGATATGCCGTCCCTGGGCCGTGCGCATGGGCTGCTGCACGGTGCGGCGGCGGGCATTCTGCTCGGCCAGTTGTTGGGCGCGGCGGCGGGCAGCCTCATACTGCTCCTGATCCAGCCCGCCCGATGCACTGCCGGTATACAGCTTACGCGGTTCGCTCATTACATTTCCTCCCTGCTCTGTGGAGTGTTTTTATTCAAGGTGTGCTTTTGCATACTCATAAGCGGCGACGCTTTCAGGGTCCAGCGAGCCGCCCTTTTCTTCCACAAAATCAATGCTGCGCTTGAGTGCGTCGCAAAGAGCCCGGTCCAGATCCTGCATTTCCAGCGCGCGCAGGTCGTCTACGCCGGGCCAGTCGCGCTCGGCGCTGGTCATATCGGCCAAATAGATGATCTTATCGAGCTTGGACATTCCCGGCTTGCCGGTAGTATGGCAGCGGATGGCAGACAAAATTTCCGGGTCGGTGATGCCCCATTGCGTTTCGGCCAGGATGGCGGCGGCGATGCCGTGCCAGACCGGCAACGGACGCGCGGGGGCATTTTCTGCTATTATAGCATTATCGGCAAAAATCTGCAACAACTCCTGCTTGGGCAGTTCCTTGGCGGAATCGTGCAAAATTGCCGCCATAGCGGCCTTTTCCGGGTCTGTGCCCCAGCGCTTGGCAAGTTTTACAGCCATTTTTTTTACATTTTTCGTGTGCGTCCAGCGCTTTTCGCTCAGGCGGGCCTTGACCAACTTCTTGGCTTCGGAGTAATCCATGGCAGTCCTTCCCCTCTCTTTTACAATTTTTGCATTGTGATGGCGGCAGCGTCCGCGGAGGGGTCAAGACCCCTCCCTACAGAGCAACATTTATGGCAGGCTTGTAGGGAGCGGTCTTGACCGCTCCGGGCAATTTTGCGGCTGCCGCAATGCTCCGCGGGACGCATATATGCGTCCCCTACAATCTGCCGGAAGGTTCGCAGGGGCGGCTTTATCGCCCCTTTTCGGGTCATGCGTAGGGCGGGGTGCCCTCACCCCGCCGCGGCGGCCTGGGGGCAGGCCGCCCTACAGGCTCCCGTACAGCCGATGTTCCTTTATCACTGCCAGCACCTCCGGCGGCAGCACCTCCGGCCACTGCTCCCGCGGGATCTTCCCGCTGCGGATGTCGCTCGACGCGCAGGGGTAGCTCTCGGCGCGGGCAAAAAGGACGCGGCCCCCGGCCTTTTTCAGTTCTGCGGCGGCAGCGTGCAGGGCGGCCTCATCGGTGCCGGTGCGGCTCTCGACGACGAGGGCAGCCATTTTCAGCATATCCTGCCAGCGGTACCATTCCTGAAACGTCAGCAGCATGTCGCTGCCGACGCAGAGGTACAGCGCGCCGTCCGGGTCTTGGCTGCGCAGCCATTCCAGCGTGTGCACGGTGTAGCTGCGCCCGCCCCGGCGTATCTCCCAATCGCTGACCTGCACCGCCGGGGACAGCGCTGTAAAGCAGGCACACATCTGCAGGCGCAGCTCTGCCGGGGTGGCGCTGGCGTGCTTGTGGGGCGGCGTGCCCGCGGGCATAACAAGGGCACGGTCCGGCTGTACCAGTGCCAGCGCGGCGCGCAGGTTGTTCATGTGGCCGTTGTGGGGCGGGTCGAACGTCCCGCCGTAGAGCAGTGTTTTCATTTTGCCAGCACGGCGGTGTAGGCGCTTTCCTTTTTCTTCTGCTTGAACAGCACAAATTTGCGGCCAATGACCTGCACGCACTCGCAGTCCAGCGCCTCGCACAGGATGTCGGCGGCCTCGCGGGCGGAATATTCGCTGTTTTCCAGCACCTTTACTTTGATAAGCTCGCGTGCGGCGATGCAGTCGGCGATGCCCTGCTTGAGGGTGTCGTCGATCTCGCCCTTGCCGATCTGGTAAACGGGGTCCATCGTGTTCGCCGCGCTGCGCAGAGCCGCGCGCTGTTTGCTGGTAAGTGCCATAAATTATCTCCTTTTTATTGTATATATCTCGGTAGGGGCCGGGCATGCCCGGCCCCTACAAAGGCTTCCCCCGAGGGGGAAGCTGTCGCCCGCAGGCGACTGATGAGGGCAGAGTCCACGGCAGCTTCCCGTTCACGGGTACCCGCCGCAAGGCTGCCCCTCATCCGGCCTCGGGCGGGGCCTCGGCCACCTTCCCCCAAAGGGGAAGGCTTTTATCCCAAAAATTCGGGCAGCTTTTCTTCCAGCTTCTCCATTGCCCGGCCGCGGTGGCTGATGGCGTCCTTCTCGTCGGGGGTGAGCTGGGCGTAGCTGCGGCGTTCGGTGTTCGGGCGCTTGCCGTCGGGTGCGCCATACTCGTCGGGGATGAACAGCGGGTCATAGCCGAAGCCGTAGTCGCCGTTCTGCAATGTAAACGCAATGCGGCCCGGGCACTCGCCCTCGACCTCGAGTGCGCGTCCGTCCGGCAGCATAAAGCAGACCGCCGACACGAACTTTGCGCCGCGCTGTTCCTCCGGCACGTCGGCCAGCTCCCGCAGCAGCTTTGCGTTGTTCGCGTCGTCGTCGCCGTGATGCCCGGCGTAGCGGGCGCTGTAGACGCCGGGCGCACCGTGCAGCGCGTCGGTGCAGAGGCCGGAGTCATCGGCCACGGTGGGCAGGCCGCTGGCCTTGCAGAACGCCTCGGCCTTGATGCGGGCGTTCTCGGCAAATGTCGTGCCGGTTTCCTCGGGGTCAAGGTTTATCCCCAGCTCCCGCAGGCTCTTGACCTCATGGCCCATGCGTTCCAGAATGCGGCGCAATTCCTTCAGCTTGCCCGCGTTGTTGCTGGCGGCGCAAACGATCATGCTTCGCTCTCCCCTTCCTCTTTTTTTCCGTCCTTCTGCAGGGCGGATTCCGGCAGCAGGCTTTCGACAAAGGTCTGTGCGTCAAATTCCATCAGGTCGTCGATCTTCTCGCCGACGCCGATGAAGCGGATGGGCAGACCGAGGTTCTCCCACACAGAGACCGCGCAGCCGCCGCGGGGCGTGCCGTCGAGCTTGGTCAGCACCACGCCGGTGGCGTTGGCGGCCTTGCAGAACTCCTCGGCCTGGCTGATGGCGTTCTGGCCCGTGATGGCGTCGAGCACCAGCAGCACCTCCAGGCTCGCCTCGGGGCTGGCCTTCTTGACGCTGCGGGAGATTTTGGACAGCTCGTCCATCAGGCCCTTCTTGTTGTGCAGACGTCCGGCGGTGTCGGCAATGACCATGTCGTAGCCGCGGGCGTTGGCGCTCTTGACGGCGTCGAAGATGACCGCCGCCGGGTCCGCGCCCATGCCGGCCTGGACCAGCGGCACGCCGGCGCGCTCGGCCCAGAGCTCCAGCTGCTCACTGGCGGCGGCGCGGAAGGTATCGCCCGCTGCCAGCATGACGCGGCGGCCCTGCTTTTTGTACAGGCCGGCCAGCTTGGCAATCGTCGTGGTCTTGCCGACGCCGTTGACGCCGATGACCAGAATGACGGCGGGCTTGCCGTCCAGATCCATCGGGTAGCGGGGGGTCAGCTCCTGGCAGATGATGCCGCGCAGCGCGTCCAGCGCCTCCTGACCGGTTTTCAGGTGTTTTTCCTCGACCTCGTCGTGCAGCTCGTCCACCAGACGCACGGCGCAGGCGGGGCCAACGTCGGCCAGAATGAGCTGTTCCTCGAGCTGGTCGTACAGATCATCGTCGATCTGCGCGTTGGTCAGCGTATTGACGATTCTCTGGAAAAAGCCCGTGCGGGTCTTTTCCAGCCCGCGCTTGACCTTTTGCTGCTCCTGAAATTCCTCCTCGGAAATATCGCGTTTGAAAAAGTTGAAAAAGCCCATCGTGGCCCTCCTTACTTTTGATTTGCCGCCCCGCGGGTTTATGTGGCTTCCCATTGGCGGGTGGTCGTATTGATGTGGCGGGCCGGGCATGCCCGGCCCCTACATGCCATCAGGTAATAAGGTCCGCGCTCACATTATCCAGATCCAAGCGCAAAATCTTCGACACGCCGTCCTCCTGCATCGTGACGCCGTAGAGGACGTCGGCGGCCTCCATCGTGCCGCGGCGGTGGGTGATGACAATGAACTGGGTGCGGTCCGTCATGCGGCGCAGATATTGCGCATAGCGCGCGACGTTTACGTCGTCCAGCGCGGCCTCGATCTCATCGAGGAAGCAGAACGGCGCGGGGTTGACGCGCAGGATAGCGAAATAGATCGAGATAGCGACCAGCGCCTGCTCGCCGCCGGAAAGCGCGGACAGGTTCTTGATGACCTTGCCCGGGGGCGAGACCTCGATCTCGATGCCGGATTCCAGCACGTTCGCTTCATCCGACAGGTACAGCCGCGCATGACCGCCGCCGAACAGCTCTTTGAAAATTTGCTGGAAGTTCGCGTTGATCTGCTTAAAGCTCGCCGTAAACAGCTCCTGCATCTCGCTGCACAGCTCGGCGATCATCTTCGTCAGCTCGGCCTTCGCCTTTTCGACGTCGGTGACCTGCGCCTTCATGAAGTCATAGCGCTCCTTGACCTCTTTATATTCGTCAATCGCGCCGACGTTGACGTTGCCCAAGGCGCGGATCTTGCCGCGGACCTCGGTCACGCTGCGGCGCAGCTCGGTCAGGCTCTCAAACGGCACGCACTGGCTGCGGGCCTCGCTCTCGGTCAGCTGGTATTCCTCCCACAGCTTGCTGTTGGTGTCGTTCAGCTCGGTCTCGGCGGCGGTGCGGCGCTCGGCCAGGCGGGCCATCTCGCCGCTCATCCGCTCGCGCTCGTCGGTCAGGGCGCGGTTGTCATGCCCCAGCTTCGAGATCGCAGCCTCCTTTTCGAGGCGGGCCGCGTTGGCAGATCGAATCGTTTCCTCCGCGGCGGCAATTTTCTGCTGGTTGTCACCGCGCACGCGCTCCATCTCGGCGATTTTCAGCGCGTTGGCCTCGATTTTTGCCTTGGCGGCCTCAATCGCCGTCTGCAGCTCGCGGGCGCGGGCATCGGCCTCGCCGGTACGGCTCCGCAAGCCCTCCAGCGCGGCCTCATGCAGGCCGACGTCCTTCTCGTCCGCCAGGCGCTGCAGCTGCTTTTCGGACAGCTCACCGGTGATTTTTTCGCGTTCTGCCGTCAGGCTGCCCGTGCTCTCGCCCAAGGCGGCCAGCTCGGCGGTGTACTGCGCCAGCTCGGCCTCGGCGTCGGTCCGGGCCTTTTCGGCCTCGGTGCGCACGGTCTCGTTCCGGGTCACGGCGGCCTGCTGGGCGGCGATCTCGGCCTCGATGCTCCGGGCCGTCTCGTCGTACTGGGCGGCGGCCTTCGTCAGGCGCTCGAGCTCAAGGTTCGCGCGGACGTGCTCCGTCGCGGCGTTCATGCCCTCGCCCTCGGCACCGGCCAGCTGGGCCGAGAGGTTATCCACCTCGGCCTTGCGGGCGGCCAATTCCTTTTCCGCCTCGGTGCGTTTCTGCTCGAGCTTCGTCAGCTTGCTGCGCAGCTCGTCCAGCTCCTGCTTGCGGCTGAACACGCCGACGCTGCGGGCGGTGGAGCCGCCGGTGAACGAGCCGCCCGCGTTGATGACCTGGCCGTCCAGCGTGACGATGCGGTTCCGGTAGCCGAGGTTCCGCGCCACGGCGGACGCCTCGGTCAGGTCCTCGACCACGATGATGCGGCCCAGCAGATTGTCGATGATATGCTGATATTTCGGGTCTGTCCTGACCAGGTCGGCGGCGACCTCCGCCGTGCCGGTCAGGCGGCCCGTGAAGCGGGAGCCCTGCACGGTGTCCAGCGGCAAAAACGTAGCGCGGCCTGCGCGCTCGTCCTTCAAAAAGCCGATGGCGGCGCGGGCACAGCCCTGGTCCTCGACGACGATGTTCTGCAGCGCAAAGCCGAGCGCTGTCTCAATGGCGGTCTCATAGCCCTTTTCGACGGTGATGATGCCTGCCACGGGGCCGATGATGCCCCGCAGCCGCCCGCCGCCCGCCGCGCGCATGACGGCCTTGACGCTCTGCTGGTAGCCGTCCATGTTGCGCTCCAGATCTTCCAGAATGTGGATGCGCTGGGCGGCGGCGGACCTTTCTCGGTCCGCCTTCTGCAGGTTGTCGGCAGTCTCGGCCTGCTGACGGCGGCGGCTGTCCAATTTCAGCTTCAGGCCTGCCTTGATGTTGTCGTTGCGGGTCACGGCCTCCTCGGCGTCCTTAAAGCGGCGCTCGGCGCGGCGGCGTTCCTCGTCGGTGGCGGCGGCGCCGGCTTTCAGCTCCTCGGCCTGGCGCTGTGCCTCGGCCAGGCGGTTGGCCGCAGCCTCCCCTGCCGACTGCGCCGACGCGGCGCTGACCCTGGCGGCGGTGGCGGTGTCCTGCAGGCGGGCCATGGCGGCGTCAATGACGTCGCGGCGCTCGCCGCTGGCAGCGGCCTTTTCCTCAAGGGCACGCAGGGCCTCGCGCAGCTCGGCCACGCGGGCGTCCAGCCCGGCCATGCCGCTTTTCAGCGTCTCGATGGCGGCGCGGTGGTCCGCGGCCTCGCGCTCGATGCTCTCGCGGCCCTGCCCGGCGCGCTCCAATTCGGACGTAGCATCGTCGATGCGGAACCGACTGTGCTCGCTCTCGTTTTTCAGGACGGCGATCTCGCTCTCGCTGCCGGCGTTTGCTTCGGTGATGGCGCGGATGTCGGCGTTGGCCTGCTCGACGGCCAGCACCAGCTGCTGGGCCTCGGCACGCAGGGACGCGCTTTTTTCGTCAAACTCGTCCAGCTGGCGGCTCAGGCGGTCATAGTCGGCCTGGGCGGCCTCGTACTTGCGCTGCTGGTCGCGCAGCGAGTCGTTGGCGCGGCGGATGGCATCGACCCAGAGTGTGATCTCCAGCGTCTTGCGCTTCTCGCTCAATTCCAGAAACTGCTGGGCCTTCTCGCTGTCGCGTTTCAGGGGGCCGACGCGCTTTTCCAGCTCGCCCAGAATGTCCCGCAGGCGCTCTAAGTTGCCCTCGGCGGCTTCCAGGCGGCGCTCGGCCTCGTTTTTGCGGTAGCGGTACTTGGCGATGCCGGACGCTTCCTCAAAAATTTCGCGGCGCTCCGCTGATTTTGCACCGACGATCTCGGCAATGCGGCCCTGCCCGACGATGGCATAGCCGTCGCGGCCAATGCCGGTGTCGAGCAGCAGCTCGTACACGTCCTTTAAGCGGACGTTCTGGCCGTTGATGGAGTATTCACTCTCGCCGCTGCGGTAATACCGGCGGCCGATCGTGACCTCGTCGGCGTCCATGTCCAGACCGTGGTCGCTGTTGTCGATGGTCAGCGCGACGGAGGCATAGCCCATGGCACCGCGGGACTGGGTGCCGCCGAAGATGACGTCCTCCATCTTGCCGCTGCCGCGCAGCTGCTTGGAGCTGGTCTCGCCCAGCACCCAGCGGATGGAGTCGGAGATGTTCGACTTGCCCGAGCCGTTCGGCCCGACAACGCCGGTAATGCCCTCGCCGATCTCGATCTTTGTCTTATCGGGGAAGGATTTGAAGCCTTGGATTTCCAGTTCTTTCAGGCGCATTCCATGGGTACCTTTCAAAATTCTTAAAATGGTCGTAGGGGCCGGGCATGCCCGGCCCTCAACCTCGCCTTATGTACCCGTAAACGGGTCGCGATTTTTATGCCGCGGGCCGGGCATGCCCGGCCCCTACAGGGCGTCACTTATTGCAGCTTTTCCAGCGCCACCTTTGCTGCGTGCTGCTCGGCGGCTTTTTTGCTGCGGCCACGGCCCTCGGCCAGCAGCTCGCCGTTGCGCCAGACGCAGACCGTAAACTGCTTGTTGTGGTCGGGGCCGGTCTCGCCGGTGACCTCGTATTTCAGCACGGCGGACGGGTCCTGCTGGACGACCTCCTGCAGACGGGTCTTGTAGTCGTCCTCGGCAGTCTTGCCCTCGGTGATGAAGGGCAGGATGAAATTGCGCGCGGCCTCCATGCCGCCGTCCAGATACAGCGCGGCAATGACGGCCTCGAACGCATCGGAGACGACGCTCGGGCGGCTGCGTCCGCCGCCAAGGTCCTCGCCGTGGCCAAGGCGCAGATACTCACCCAGCTGAATTTCCTGTGCGAACTGGAACAGTGCATCCTCGCTGACGAGGCTGGCGCGCATACGGGTCAGCTCGCCCTCGGGGCGGCCCGACTGGTGGAACAGGTAGTCCGCTACAACGACGGACAGCACGCTGTCGCCCAGAAATTCCAGCCGCTCGTTGTGGGTCGTGGCGACCTTGCTCTCGTTGGCA
>OMCG01001883.1_pt1 | contig 11251 bp, 7 predicted proteins | sample 1674071 | NCBI WGS metagenome assembly OMCG01 (sample SAMEA103958139, study PRJEB25191) | human gut metagenome | biome: human-associated habitat [ENVO:00009003]; feature: intestine environment [ENVO:2100002]; material: feces | place: Germany | collected 2013/2015 | reverse complement strand
ATTTGGTGATCCCTTTGCCAAACCATGCTGTCTCCGGAAAGCCCGCTAAACAACAACCTTCCGGTGTAGATGCTTGATTTTTTTACCCACAACTATGCGCGAAGAGCCTTAAAAATCGAACCTTTGATTTTTAAAGTCCTGACTACCGTGTGCATCGCATCGTCAGCGAACTCCGTAAGGATGAGCTCTGTTGAGCTCTGATCGGAGCAAAGTAGGGCCAGATTGGTCCAGCAGCCGAGAGTCCCGTCCCAAAGTCCGTACCGCAGCTCTCTTTTCGGGGGAATGATGACGCCGGCTTGCGCACAGAAAGCGTTCATGGCATTAAAGCTCAGTGTCTGGACGGCGGACGGTTGCGCTTCAAACGGAGTGATAGGTGTTTCTCTTACGATCCGGGCGATATCGGCCAAGGACGCGGGGACGCTGGCTGATTCCGTGCGGACGTAGACGCTCTCAGGTCGATCGGGGATCATTGAGTAAGGACGCAGATTTCCCGCCGTGACATGTACATGCACTACAGCGATTTCGTTTTCTCTCAGCACCTCTGCGGAGATACACCCGATCATAGAGGGGCAGATGCGGCGGGCAGCGGTGGCGATGTTTCTGATGATTCGCTCAGGGCAGTCCACGCCGACCGGACGGCCGTCATTATCCACTCCGATGTAGAGATCGCCTCCGGCGGTGTTGGCAAAGGCGACCAGCGTTTCAGTGGCCGGCGCTTTGTCCCAGGTTTTCCGGACAGCGGTTGTGAGTGTGTCAAATTTCGGCAGGACGAGAGTCATAGAAATGCCGCGAGGAAAGGGGGTGTTGATAAAGTCGCCCCCGAGAAACTCGCCGCAACGCATTGATTATTCGTGCAGCGGCGTTTTTTTTCGCGAAAAAGCTTCCAGCGGGTGCAAGAACTCCAGAACCTATGTGTAGCAAGATGCCTATCACGACAAGCTTGGGGTTCCGGGAATTCAGAAATGTGCCAGACGTACCCCAAAACTTCGCTCGTTTAGCGATACGTCGGTCGAGACTTTCTAGAAAAAACAAGGGGTGTTGTCTCATCGTCAACTGACGACTTTATCAACACCCCCTCTGATCATCGGGCACGGTAGCGGAGAACCCGCGATCGTTGCGGAAGCCTCCTCTGCCGGCTACTCTGCTCTTTTACTTGATTCCGAGCGCAGACTTCGCCGCAATACGTCCGAACGTCAGCACGTCAGCCGTGGCGTTGCCGCCCAAGCGGTTGGAACCATGGATACCGCCTGTGACTTCACCGGCAGCATAGAGCCCCGGGATGGGATTGCCGAGCACATCAACAACCTGCGCCTTGGTATTGATCTCCAGGCCGCCCATCGTGTGGTGAATCGAAGGAGCTCTGGGCGTTGCATAGAACGGAGCTTTCTTAATCTTCTGGTCGAAAAGCTTGCGCCCGAACTTCGTGTCGCTCTTTGCTTCAACCATCTTGTTGTACTCGGCTACGGTCTTTTCCAGGTTTTCCGCCGGCATTCCAAGCTGCTTTGCAAGCCCCGCAAGCGTATCGGACTTGTAGATACGCCCGAGCTTGACCAAGGTTTCCACATTTTCGTTAAAGGAATTGAATTCCTTCACGATCGACGCATCATTGATGTCGTAGCAGACTGCGCCGGGCTGCTTTTTAATAGCGGCCACGAATTCGTCACGACGGGCATCTTCCTTCACAAACCGTTCGCCGTTCTTGTTGACGTCAATCACATCGTCAAGCCCCGACATCTTGCGGGCACGTCCCTGCAGAGCACCGGTACCCGGCGTTGCAAGCGGATAAACCTGCACGTAGTTCATACCCGTGGTGTAGCCACCGATCTTGGTGGCCATCACAATGCCGTCACCGGTGGCTCCCGGCTGATTTGTTGAAACCATATCAGCGGTAAGCTGCGGAGCCGAGCGCTGCCGAAGCACTTTATTCTGACTGTAGCCGCCGGTTGCAAGAATCACACCGTACTTTGCGTTAAAGGCATAGTTGTTGCCGACTTTGTCACTTGCCCGGACACCGACCACACGGCCGTTTTTCACGATCAGGGACTCTGCTTTCATGCCCGTCACGATCTTGGTGCCTTCCTTGACCGCTGCCTTATAAAGCGGCTCTACAAGACCGGTACCCGCAGGAGCATCCACCTGATGCGTTCTCTGCCAGAGAGCACCTGCACCCTGACTCACGCGGTCAAGCACGGGAGTACCGAGCTTTTGCATCCAGTGCAGCGTATCAAGCGTGTTGGCGACATAGGTCCGGATAAGCGGAATATGGCCCACTTTGTCGCCGCCGTTATAGGTCTGCAAAGCATGCCATTCCGGGCAGTCAAAGAGTGTCTTTGAGCCCGAAGCCAGATAAGCCTCGTACTTTGCCTTCACATCAGCCATGAGCTTACGATGCTCTTCACTTACGGGCTTTTCGCTGATGGCCTTAACAACAGCATCTTTCAGCGTGTCGGTCATCGGCAGGAGCTTTTGCCGTTCGGGATCGGCCGTATTGAAAGCACTGGCGCAGCGCAGCGTGTTTCCCCCGATAACCGGCATCTTTTCAAGCACGATGACGCGGTACTTTCCTGCCTGTCCGGCCGTCACGGCGGCCGACAAACCCGCGCCGCCCGCACCCACAATCACAAGGTCATAACTTTCGGAACGGGTTCCTTTGAACTTCTTGATCTTCTGAGGCACCGGTTTTTGCAGAGCCGCCAGATTCACGCCGCTTTGTGTGAGAGCCGCGCCTACTGCCTGCTTAAAGGCTACGCTTGTGACGGTTGCTCCGGAGACGGCATCAACATTCAGTGTCTGATACCTGACGATATCGTCTGAGATGGACTTGATGGCCATACCGCCCATGAACGGTGTTTCCTGATTGGCCGGAACCTTGATGGACTTAATCTTGTCTTTTGTTACCGTGACCTCAACATTAAGATAACCATTGTTGCCGTAAGCCTGACTCTTGTAAGTACCGGGCTTAAATTTCGCTTTCAGAGACTTACCTGTCGCCTTGGCAAGTGCGACTTCCACAGCCTGTTCAATCGCCTTTGATGTCACCGATGCCCCGGTGACAGCCGCCACATCTGCCTTATTGCTTTTGACAATTGCGGCCGGGATCTTTTCCACAGCAACCGATCCGATACCGACCGTCTCGGAATGCTTCAGCACCTTGACGGTCTTCACTGCGCCCTTTTCGATCGTCACCTCTACGGTCATGGGTCCGTTATGTCCGGAAACTGTTTCCTTGTAGACCTGAGCCGTGACTGTTGTTGTCCCTAACGCTGCAACAGCGAGAGTTGCTGCTAAAACAATCGGTCGTATTGCCATGGCGGATTCTCCTCTGAAAGGCCTGTGAAAATTCGAATTTATCCTGTATTAACCCAGGCATCAAGGAATTCTCTTGTTTTCCGTCAAAGGGAAGCAGCACCCGTGCGTTCCAATACTGAGAGCGTCATTTACCGTCGCTAAATATTTGGAGACACAGTCCTTCCTGCGTCATAATTAGAAAATTGCACATTTTCTTTGAGAGGACTTCTGCATGCATCAGTTTCAGTGCGACTACATTGCCGGTTGCCACCCCGCTGTTTTAAAAGCGCTGTGCGAAACAAATCTCGAAGAAGTCCCTGGGTACGGTGAGGACGTATTCTGCAAAGAAGCTTCAGACATGATCCGCGCCGCGTGCGGCGGCATTGATGCGGACGTACATTTTCTTTCAGGCGGCACGCAGACCAATCTCACGCTGATCGCTGCAGCTCTGCGCCCCCACCAGGGAGTGGTATCTGCTTCAAGCGGCCACATCGAAGCGCACGAAACTGGCGCCATCGAATCGACCGGCCACAAGGTGATGACCGTCCCTGAAGTTGACGGCAAGGTGACAGCTGAAGCACTGCGGCGCCTGTGCGCGGATTACTTCGAAAACGAAGAGAAAGTGCTCTTGGTTCAGCCGGGACTGTTGTATATCTCTTTCCCCACCGAAACCGGAACGATTTACAGCCTCGCAGAACTCGAAGAACTCGCAGCGGTCTGCCGCGAGTACGGGCTCTTCTTTTACATTGACGGCGCACGTCTCGCGTACGGCCTGGCAGCCAGTCCTGATGTGACGTTAAAAGACATTGCGCGACTGGCTGACGCGTTTTATCTCGGCGGTACCAAGTGCGGGACGCTTGCGTGTGAAGCCCTCGTAATTAAGAACCCGACTCTCAAGCGCGACTTCCCGGCACTGATGCGCCAGCGCGGAGCACTGCTGGCGAAGGGGCGCTTGGGCGGAGTGCAGTTTGCCGCCTTGATGAAGAACGGCCTTTATTTTGAGATTGGAAAGCAAGCGGTTGAGGGCGCCATGCGGCTTCGCAAAGCGTTTATTGAGGCCGGGTGCGAGATGGAAGGCAGCTCCCCCACGAATCAGCAGTTTGTGCGAATCACGAAAGCACAGGCTGAGGTGCTTTCGAAGAAGTATCGCTACGAGCTTTGCGGCAAAACCGGTGATGGACGTCTTATCGTGCGCTTCTGTACGGCGTGGTCGACAAAGCCGGAAGTGCTTGAAGAACTGATTGCGGATATCGGAACACTGCGACGAGCGTAACGCTCCGACTTCAGCAAAAGAAAAAAACATCGGTAGGGTTCAAGCCTATCGATGTTTTTTATTCCGTATGTGTTACCAGAGGACGGATTCAATCTTGACTTTAGGGGATTTCAGCACGTCCAGAGACGTCTTCCCGCTGAGTCTATGACTGTAAGATTTCAAGTTGGATTTTATATGAACTTTCGCAAAAATTCCATGAATTTCTGCAACTCCGTTAGTTTCGAAAGCAGGTCTACTTCCCAGGCAACAACATCATTGATTTCACAATGAAATCTGAGGCAGTTGAAATCTTACAGTAATAAACTCAGCTACTGAAACATTGTGCCGTTCATGGACAATCTGTACCTTGAAACGTTGAAATCTTACAGTAATAAACTCAGCTACTGAAACACTGGGCATTTAAGCGTAGAGGTCAGGCCGTTTGAAGTTGAAATCTTACAGTAATAAACTCAGCTACTGAAACCGGTTCGAAGGTTAAGGCTGCGGGTGCGACCCGCTGTTGAAATCTTACAGTAATAAACTCAGCTACTGAAACACACGTTGCAGACCGCGCGATACATCAGCAGGAAAGTTGAAATCTTACAGTAATAAACTCAGCTACTGAAACGTGGATACTTCGGTCGGTCTAACGGGGTTAGTGTGTTGAAATCTTACAGTAATAAACTCAGCTACTGAAACTTTTGTGGGTTACCCACATTTTGTGCGTTACCCTGTTGAAATCTTACAGTAATAAACTCAGCTACTGAAACAGGACGCAAACAAAGCCGTCGGCATCCTCGGAGAGGTTGAAATCTTACAGTAATAAACTCAGCTACTGAAACCAGCCGAGGCGATACCGGACAGCACGTCCGGGAAGGGTTGAAATCTTACAGTAATAAACTCAGCTACTGAAACATCGCCCTGCGCCGCGAGCTTGATGCCTACGGCGAGTTGAAATCTTACAGTAATAAACTCAGCTACTGAAACTCCCGCTACCCGCAAAGAAAACTTTGAGGGAAAAATTTTTAAATATTAGCCCCACCCAGATCAACACGATGCTCATTTTCCCGAATAAAGCTCAATGCTTTTGCAAAAAACACCGCCTGACTTTTAATGTTTTTTTATTCTAAATTCAATCATTTTCAGGTGTCACTTGTTTAACTTTTATAGTTTCACGAAAACCAAAAACCAACTTTTGATGCACTCTTCACACAAAAATTCCATCACAACCTGTCATTGCAAAAATTCAAATACTCACATTGACTGCACTGCTTATCAGATGCAGCAGTAGACGGCATTAAAGCCTCCTCACAGTCCGTCAAAATTTTCTGAGTAATAACTCTCACCTTCTCTCTGATCTCTTCAGAAAATTCGATTCGCAAAGTCTTGCCCTTACTTCCGAAAAGAAGAAAGCCAAAAGGTACGGGTTGACCTCTCAGCTCTTCCAAGAGCATGGCATAAGCCGTCAATTGCAAGTCTGATCCATAGAACAGATTGCAGTTTTCCTTCATTTTGAATTCCAACGGAACCATCTGGCCGGATGCCAGCGTAAGAACAGCATCGCAAATTCCATGCAAGTGCAGCGTCTCACTCTTTAAAGCAACATCTGCTTCGAGGGTAAATTCTCCTGTCAGTCCAAAGCGACTCAAATTTCTGCGCTTGGCCAGCATTTGGGTTTTCTCATGAAACCCCAACCCCTGCTTTACCCATGACCGAAAAGGTGGGTGCAGGTTCCGTATCAGATAAAAAAACGGGATCCTTGGACAAAATGCATACTGCCTCAGCAGCGACACAGGCACACTAAAGGAATCCGTATCCATCAGGATCCTCATACACAAAATGTTTATAACCCACACAAGTCCGCATTCGGTCGACATCCAAACTGCAGGGAAACCAAAAGCATTTATCGGTACTGGAATCGAGCATTTCTGCGGCCCTTATGCCAAGTGATCTGGCTTCTGCCGGCTTCAGGTCACCGTAAAACACTGACTCCTGCAACGGCACCAGTCCAAGATCCTTCAGGAAGGAAAAGAACCGACGCCGCACCTTACTGTCCTGGATGTCGTAACAAACAAGATACCGTGTGTACTGAGACATCATCTCACCACTTAAAACGCAACCCCGTATACCGCTTCTCTTCCATAATCGCCCCCGCAAATCGATATACCTGGCGCTGCAGCACATTTTCCAACCGAATCTTTTTTCCACGCCAGGCAATAAGGCCGGTCATCGTTTCGTCTATGGCTGACGATATTGCCTTCTTTACTTCCGTATCAAGATGGCTCTTGCGGCTCAAAAGTGAGCGCAGCTTGATGATGTTACGGTCTACAACCCAAGCTCGATACTCTTCCATTAAGTCCGTGACCAAAGAAGCACGGCCGATGCGGTTTTTGTGAAAGATACCGGCGTAAAGCTCAAGCCCGGCATTGTCCAAAGCGGCCCAAACGTAACTCATAAGGATTGAGTAACCGTAATTCAACGCTGCATTGACAATCTCTGTGGCGCCCCGGCCGGAGCGCCCCTGAAACGATTCCGGTAAGAGTCCCGACTCGGCCAGCGCCCCCCAGTAGATATTGGCGCTCATGCCCTCGGTACCCAGCAAAGTCTCACGCCAATCTCTTTTGGTCGGCTGGCCGATCATATTGCTTTGAACAAGAAGCGCCTCAGCCGCAGTGCGCAACACATCAGCTGACTCCGGATTGGCTTTCGAAAGGTACTTACTGAAATAGAGGATCACCGCGCGCTGATTTCTGACCTTCGTCCGGATAATTTCTTCTGAAAGCAGCTTTGCCCTGTCAGACCTCACACAGTCAAACTGCGCCTGACGCAATGCAACAACACTGTGCTGATTCAAGCCGGAAACTGCGGCAACACCAACATTGCGCCAATCCGTGAAAAACAGTCTGATACCTCTGCAGGCACACGCCTGAATCAGATCCGACGACAGGGAAATCCCGGTCTTGGCAATACGGATTGTCCGCAGGCGCGACAAGGGAGTCTCCCACTGAGTGCCGTCGGAGTTTCTGACAACCAGGCGTTCTGATGTCACTCCCAGAAAACTTCCGAACTCACAAATGGTCAGATGCCGCATCTACTTCGTCCCGTTTTCAAGAGACTTTCCGGCATCAAAAGCGCGCTGCATCGCCTTCGTGCTGCTTTCCTGTTTATATGAAATCGTGATCTTTGCGCTTCCCATGCGGGCAATTGAAAAGACACCATCTCGCGGCTTTCCGCAAATTGTTCTGATTGCTTTCCTCTCTTCGTCCGCTAACGGAAACTCCTGCAGAAGTTCTTCCCACTGTCCTTTTTCCAGCTTGACTTTGTCCACGAAATGCAGCCAGCAAAGATCACCGTCTTTATCAACGGCACCACGGCATAAAACCTTGGCAAACGGCTCAAACGGCATTGTCCAGAAAATTGTACGTCTGCTGTCTGAACCAAGAACCATTTCAACAGTGTGATCTTCATTGGAGAAAACCACTCTTTTCTCACTCATCGGCATCACGTGTTCATAGGGCAAATACCTGGCACCACAAGTAATTACCGTGCTGTTTAAGAAAGCCCTGAAAGTTACCGGTGCATCCCATTCCGGATTCCCTGCGCTCGTCTCTTTCTTATAACCGACGTAACGTGTCGGAACACACAAAACCTGCACAGGGTTACTTCCGTCAACACTCTTGCGGTAGACCCTGACCCAGCTGCCGGCAGGCTTAGCTTTAACCGGTAAACTTTTTTCTCTTCTCACCCTGTGGTGCTGAAGCTTCCGCGCTCTTTCCTGCTGAGTCTCATGTGAGCCGTCCTGCGCTGACATTGCACCGGCAACCCGACACGCACAGACCAAATCGTGATACGACGGAAGCAACAGACTGCCTGCAATCGCCCAATCAGCTTCTTTCGGAGTGAGCTTGACGGCGATTTTGAAATTATCCGGCTTCTCTGCAGCTTTGTTTTTCATCAACTGACTCAGCGGCTCTCTGACCGTGACATACGCCAAGGCATCAACAGCATCCGCTGCCGCCAGCTCATCCTTGTTTCCGGAGCAGTCATTTAAAGCGACTTTCCGGAGTAATGCATACGCCTTCGCCTTATTAATCCTGAAAATACGGGAGCCGCCCGCTGCCTCAGTGACCTTGTCCTCGAAATAAGGCGTCAGAAGCTGCAGTAACGCCATTCCGTCTCCCGTAACCTTCACTGCTCCCGCCGTATTGGTCGCAGCGCCATCCACGACTTTTTTCGACGGTATTTCAAAACCGGCAAATACATCATTACCGCACTGAATCAAGGGAATGAAGTTTTCGGCGTAGATCGTCTCGTTAAACACGTTCTTTTCAAAGGCCTGTGTTTTATCAAAAACTGACCTGGACGTGACACGGAGAAGATCACATGCTTTCGGATATAAGGTGACCAGTCCCTCAGATTCATCAGCATCAATTTTCATGCTGGGTTCGTGGGAATATTCAATACCGCCGACAACCTGACGAATGCGTTCAATCGCACAAGCTGCGCCGTACACGCACATAGCATCGACGGAGTGAGAAGCCACAGGCTGCGGGTTCTTTTCCTTTCGATAGACCTCCGGAAGATTCCGTCTTTCAGCGCCCGTTTGGTCATTCGGAATGTTGAACGCATTGAAGATCAGCCGCACATGATTCTCTTGACAGAACGCTTTCAGCTCTTCCTCAGTTTTCGCAATGATGTTTTTAATGAGCCATGCCTGAGTTCCGTTGACCTTGGTTTTGTTCATCGACCCCAAGGTCTCCAGCACGCTGCGTCTAGCAGGAGAACCCTCCGGAAGAAAAAGCGCGTGGCGCACGCAGTCCTGTTCTTCCCGGCGAAGTCCGGTGAAAAACCGTAAAGCACCGCTTTTTGCGAGTTTTGCAACTGTCTCCTCGATCTGAGCCTCAATGACCGTGACGTCTGCCGTCCCGAATACCTTTTGCAGATAGACAGGGCTTAAATCCGACAGCTCATACAGCGTCGTTTTCTTGTTTTGGTTTCCATCGAGCGATACGCAGATGAGGTTTGCCTCTGAATTAAATATGGTGCCCGCGTGAAGCGTCGCCGAACGAGGGATGATATGGTCAATTTCCACCTGTCCGGTGAGCGGCTTACCGCTGTAAGCACAAATGTTACGGCTTGCCTCCTTGAGCCGCTCTTCCTGAGTCTGAACACGTCCGGCGGACTTCTTCGTCTTCAGCTTTTTCAGGTCACGAAGGCTTTCTGTAAACGCAAACTTATTCTGTTCTATCAAAAGAGTGATATCAGCCTGTTTATCCGTCGAGGGATCCTGCGCTTTCAGGCCGGTCTTGACTGTCTGCACAATCAGTTTTGTCAACTCCCATGCCTGACGGTCAAGCGCCCTTCTTAAGACACCGTCAAACGGGCGTGCCGCATCAGCCGGCAGACGGGAGCACTGAGCACCTTTTTCAGACTCCGCTCCGCTCATACGCCAAAGATTTTCTTTGTGCGCAGCCAGTGTTGTTGCCGTAAAGCCGTCAACTTCCGTCTCAATTAAGTTGTAGAGCTGAGCAAGCGAAAAAGGATTACGGATACGCTGTGCCTGTGCATCCGTCAGACCGATGTTGCGCTGCAGATAATCGACAACGGCAACGGTGTTCTGCACATACCGCCAATATTCCTTTTCCTCTTTTTCTTTGGGCTTACAGTGCCTGGATGCCTCAGCGAGCGTCTCCCACATACCGCCGGATCCGCCTGAGCCTTCCAGCTGTCCGTAGATGTTATAAAACCCGCTCTTAAACCCGTTGCCCTGCTCCTTTCGGGCTTCCTCCAGCATCTGACACAAAGACCGAAGTGTGCTGTTGCCCTTCACCTTCTCATACTTTTTCCAACAGGCAAGGAGTTTTTCACCGAGCGAGCCGTCTCCACCCACAAGATTACCCAGCAATGTGGAAAGCACGTTCTTCTTCATCGGCGGATGAATATCGGAACGCTCCAGCAGATTGCCTTTACGCGGGATCCAAATGCCCTGTTTGGCCTCGCTGACCTCGTTGTAGTAACGCGTCAGGAACTCGACAAATGCCGCTTTGTGCTGGGAACCGATCACCCCCGCAAACTTAACTTCAAGTGCCGGAGGCACTGCGCCTCTGGCCGCGATTTGGCGAAGACGCAGATCGTCTCTTGATTTGGAGCGGTCCAATGCACGCTGCAGGATATAACTCCACCGGTATCCGGTTTTGTCAGTCGGATGTTCTCCTCCCAAAGCAGGAACACGGGAACGGCGATCCGCAAGCTGAAGGATTTCATCCAATCCCTCAGACAAAACCGGGTCATGCTCGTGAAGCTTCCTAGCCCACTGAGTCCAGTCGTCTCCAAACTGATCTGTCAAAGCGACAGGACTCAACCACAGCGTCTGATCGACGGGCGGCCGCCGGTTGTTTTGGTCTTCATAAACCGGAATCGTTTTTTCCGGGCTGGTACTGCAAAGCCACTCAATGACGTCGGGTGCCTTTTCAACTTCCTCTATCAACGCCGGCAAATTTTTGCTTGGATCATTTTTGGCATGAAAATACCTGAACGCTCTGGCCAGTGTTTTCTGCAAACGTTTTGGGTCGAACAGATCAGCATTCACCATGTCAGGATTATTGAAGTACCAGCGCTCTGCCCTCAGCTGCAGGTTCGAAATATTCCCTACTAGTATAACGTTTGCTAAATAAGGCTATTAATTAACTCATGGACCTCGTCAAGCTTCCA
>OMCG01001880.1_pt1 | contig 11276 bp, 5 predicted proteins | sample 1674071 | NCBI WGS metagenome assembly OMCG01 (sample SAMEA103958139, study PRJEB25191) | human gut metagenome | biome: human-associated habitat [ENVO:00009003]; feature: intestine environment [ENVO:2100002]; material: feces | place: Germany | collected 2013/2015 | reverse complement strand
ACCAGAAATACATCTTCCAGAGCAACGTCAGCGCCAACATCACCAAGACGACGGTCGTCGGCATCAAGGTCAACGCCCAGCTGGAGTACAACACCCGCCCGATCGAGGACATCGGCAACCTGTTCTACTACTCGATGCGCGCCAATCCGGTACGTTTCCCGGCCACGCTCCCGGCCGAAGAGGGCGACACGTTCGTGCGCTACGGCAACAACGCCTCGTGGGACACCGGCGCCACCGACCTCAACCCGCTGGCCAAGCTGTCCCGCGGCTACGGCAAGCGCTACTACTCCTACATGACGACGGCCTTCACGCTGGACCAGAACCTGGATTTCTTCACCAAGGGCTTGAGCGCCAACCTCACGGCGTCATTCTACAACTACACCTATTCGGCGACCTACCGCACGGCAACCCCCTATTATTTCAAGGTCGAGGACGGCAGTTCGCTCAACCCCGACGGCACGGCCAATCTCATCACCAACTCGATCGGCGACACGGGCACGACCTACCTGACCAGCACCGACGGCAACGGCGGCCACCGCCGCTACGCGCTGCAAGCCTCGCTGAACTACGCCCGCAAATTCGGCAAACACGACGTGGGAGCCATGTTCGTCTACCGCATGAACGAGAAGAAGAACAACATCGCCGGCACGAGCGAGGAGAACCTGCTGCCCTACCGCGAGCAGGGCATGGCGGGCCGCGTGACCTACGGATTCGACAACCGCTACCTGTTCGAGGCCAGTTTCGGCTACAACGGCTCGGAGAACTTCGCTCCCGGCAAACGCTGGGGTTTCTTCCCCTCGGCGGCGGCCGGCTGGGTGATCTCCAACGAGTCGTTCTGGGACGGCATCCGCAAGACGGTCAGCAACCTGAAGATCCGCGTATCGTACGGTCTGGCGGGCAACGACGCCTTGGGCGAGCGCTTCCCCTACCGCTCCATCGTGGCCATGGGCGAAGAATCGGGATTCTACTACAACTGGAACTCCCAGGGCAAAGGCCCGAAGATCACCACCTACGGCAACCCCAACGCGACGTGGGAGGAGGCCAAGAAACTCGACGTCGGTCTCGAACTGGGACTGTTCAACGCGCTGAACATCGAAGCCGCCTACTTCACCGAAGACCGTACGGGCATCTTCATGCGGCGCACCTCGCTGCCTTCGTCGACGGGCCTGCTGGGCGTTACGCCCTACGGCAATATCGGACGTGTGAAATCGCACGGCGTCGACCTTTCGGCCGTCTACAACAAGCAGTTCAACAAGGACTGGTCGCTGAGCCTGCGCGGCACGTTCACCTTCTCGCGCAACGAAGTGGTCGAGAAGGATGAAGGCGACCTGATGTACGACTACATGTCGGTCGTGGGACATCCGGTCAACGCCATCACCGGCGTGCTGGTCGCCGACGGGCTGTTCACCTCGCAGGAGGAGATCGACAACTCGCCCAAACAGCGGTTCGGCAACTACACGGTCGGCGACATCAAGTACCGCGACCTGAACGGCGACGGCATCGTCGACGGCAACGACGTGACGACGGCCGGCAGCCCGACCGTTCCCGAAATCCAGTACGGCATCGGCGCGACGGTGAAGTGGCGCAGGCTCGACTTCTCGTTCATGTTCCAGGGCGCATCCAACGTATCGCTGCGGATGTACAACATGCACCCGTTCTGCGACGCCTCGCACTTCGGCTACGGCATCACGCAGTACATCGCCGACAACCACTGGTCGGAGGACAACAACCGCGCCGACGCGGCCTATCCGCGCCTGACCTCGCAGTTAAGCTCCAACAACACCCAGAGTTCGACCTTCTACATCCACGACGCCAAATACCTGCGCCTGAAAACCGTGGAGCTGGGCTACACCATCAAGAAACTCCGCGTCTACCTGTCGGGCAACAACCTCTTCGTCATCTCCCCGTTCGACTACTGGGACCCCGAAAAGGGCGGCGGCCACGGCCTGTCCTACCCGTTGCAGCGGACGGCGAAAATCGGCGTTCAATACCAATTCTAATCCAAAAGAAGATACCGTTATGAAAAAAATAGCAATGGCGTTAGCCCTCCTTCTCGCGGCCGCATCCTGCGATTTCCTGGATGTCGTTCCCGAGGGCAGTCCCACGCAGGACGACATCTACAAGACCCAGGCCCAGGCCGAAAAGATGCTCTTCATGGTCTACGGCAAGTGCCCCGACCTGTTCCATGCGCAGGCCATGCCCGACCTGAGCGGCGGCGACGACCTGATTTCGAGTTACTACGGATCGGTGCGTTATTTCTCGTGGAAGAGCCTCGTATACGCCACCTCGCAGGAGTCCTCGACGAACACCTACTTCAACATGTGGGGAACGACCTCGGGACTTCCGACGGGCAACTACTCGTACAACATCTACGAAGGCATCCGTTATGCCTACAACTTCCTGAACAACATAGGTTCTGTTCCCGACATCTCGGAGGCCAACCTGCGCTACTGGTCGGGCGAGGCGCACTTCCTGATCGCCCACCTGCACCAGATCCTGCTGGAGTACTACGGTCCGATCGTACTGGCCCGGGAGGAGATCGACCTGAATGCGCCGGCCAGCAGCGTGAACGTGCCGCGCAGCACCTACGACGAGTGCGTCAATTTCATCGAGGAGGAGTTCCGCAAGGCCGCCGACATGCTGCCCGACTACTGGGGTCCCATCGCGTACGGCCGCGCCATCAAGGCCACGGCGCTGGCCTACCGCGCCCGCCTGCTGCTCTACGCCGCATCGCCGCTGGTGAACGGCAATTCGGAATTCTACGCCGATTTCGTCAACAAGGACGGCACGCACCTGATCAACCAGACCTACGACGCCGAGAAGTGGAAACGCGCGATGGACGCCGCCAAGGAGGCTATCGACTGCGTGGAGGCTTCGAAGGAAACGGGAGCCTACACGATGGACGACCGCCAACTGGGCCTCTCCGTGTCGAAAAGCACCAGCACGACCGACCCGTTCGAACTGGGGCGCGCCAACTACACCTACATCTTCACCGGCGACGGCAACGCGACACAGTTCTTGAACCAGAACGAGTACCTGATGAGCCTGAACAAGTCAGGCTCGATCACCTACACGCAGAAGCAGTTCGGCTGCCACCTGGCCAACAACTACACGAAGGTGTCGGGCGCCTACCGCGGCTATTTGTGCCCGACGTTCGAGGCCGTCCAGATGTATTACACCCGGAACGGACTTCCGTGGGAGGACGACCCCGAGACGAAGGACATCGACCCGCTGGCCTACAACAAGGCGGCCGGGACGGTCGAGATGCACCTCCACAAGGAGCCGCGCTTCTATGCGTCGGTGGGTTATGACCGGGGCACGTACCGCTTCAACGGCGGCAAAATGACCATCAAGGCGCACAAGGGCGAGCCGCAGGGCTTCACCGGCAGCTACGACAACGAATACCAGTCCTACAACGGTTATTTCTGCCAGAAATGGGTCAACGAACAGTCGAAGATGACGCTCAACTCAAGCGGAAACTACTCCGTCAGCACCTACATGAGCTACGTCTTCCCCTACATGCGCATCGCCGAGCTATACTTAAGCTACGCCGAAGCCGACTTCGAGTACGACGGCACGTTGAGCGACTACGGCTACGAGTGCCTGAACAAGATCCGCTCGCGCTGCGGCCTTCCGACGTTCCAGGAGTCGTGGAGCAGGGCCGGCGGCATCCCCTCGGGCCAGAAGCTGCGCGACATCATCCGCCGCGAGCGTTCGATCGAGTTCCTGATGGAGGGACGCCGTTTCCACGACATCCGCCGCTGGAAGATCGCCGAAGAGTGCCTGCGCCCCATCCCGAAGGCCTGGAACATCGAGGGCGACACGCCCGAGAAGTTCTACAAGCTGGTCGACATGAAGGAGAACGACACGCGCATCTTCACCACGCCGAAACACTACTGGCTGGCGATCCCCAACTCGCAGCTCAACATCAACGGCCAGCTGGTTCAGAATCCGGGTTATTAACCATTAGCGAAAAGAAACGACCATGAAAAAGCTATTTTTAGCGCTCGCGCTGTCGGCGGCAGCCTGCCTGGCCGGGTGCTCCGACAACGAAGAGATCGGATACGACATCGGCTCGAAAGTGCTGATCCCGAAAAACGGCCTGCAACAGGTCGCCCTGACGGCCGATGCCGCAGCGGTCGACTACGAGGTGTGGATCTACCGGAGCGGCTACAACGAAGGCGGTTCGACGGCCGCACTCTCGGTCGACGCCGAAGCGCTGGCCGCCTACAACAAGGCCAACGGTACGGCTTACGTGCTGATGCCCGAAGCCTGCTACAACCTCCCGACCGCCGCCGTGCGGCTCGACAACAACGCCCACACCGCGAAGATCGGCATTCGGATCGACGTCTCGGCGATCACGGCGGACAGTCGCTGCGTGCTGCCCGTTTCGGTCGGCAGTCCCGACACGGAGGTGAACGCGGCGGCCGCCACGGTGCTGATCTTCCCGGTCCGCCCCACGACGGAGAAGCCTGAAAACGACCAATGACCCGGCCGGATCAATCAACTGAAAAATTAACCACATAACCTTCCTAATATGAAAAAAGGGTTTTTATCGTTTTTTCTGTTCACGGCTTTCGCCCTGGCGCTCTGCCCGTCGTGCAAAGACGACGAGACGGCCGAATGGAAAAACGTCGCGTTCTCGGTAGCGTCCAACCTCGCCCCCGAAAACGGGACCATCCCCTACGAAGGGAGCACGGTCGTGTTCACCGTAACGACCGACGGCAAATGGACCTATGCGATAGACCAGAGCAAGACCGACTGGTTCACCCACCCCACCGTCGACGGCATGACGCTGGCGATTCTGATTCCGGAAAACACCGTGAGCAGGGAGCGCTCCGGCGTAGTCCGGTTCATCTCGGTCTCGGACCCCACGCTGGTCGAGGAGTTCACTATCACGCAGGAACCCGGACCCGTGCCGCCCGAAGCGCCGAAAGCCGACCTGCTCGACGTTGTCTTCCACGCCGACGGCACGGCCGAGGACGTATCGCCGCTCAAGAACGAGGTGCTCTCCTACCCCGGCACGGCGCTGACCTGCTATTACCACGACGTCTACAAGCGCATCGTGACCAACTACACGCACACCCCGGGGCAGGGTTCCCGCAAGGATTCCTATTACCGGGTGGACTACTACACGAACGAGACGTTCAAGCAGGGTCTGGACGACGGCCACACGCTGGAGGTCGTCCTGCGTTCGAACCGCAACGACGGCACGAAGGAGTACAAGCCCTTCTCGGCGCATGAAGCCGGCGGCACGGGTTTCCTGATCTGCAAGGAGGGCCAGGGAGGCCATCCGGCCTGCATCACGTTCCTGCCCAATGTGAGCACCACGGGCAAAAGCACGTGGCGCTGGGCGCAGAGCGACGTGACGCCCGAACCGGGCCGTTACTACCACGTCGTGGGCGTCTGGGACAAAACCGCCGAGAAAGCCTATATCTACGTGGACGGCCAACTCAAGGGCACGGCCGACGCTCCGGGCGAACTGATCCACGCCAAGGACGGCGCACGGTGGTTCGCGCTGGGCGGCGACTCGGCCGTAGGTTCGATGGGCAACGCATGGAACGGCGAAGTGGTTCTGGCCCGCGTCTTCGACGACGCGCTGACCGGGGACCAGATCGCCCTGCTCTACCAGGATGCGGCGTTCGCCGGCCAGACGCCCGTAGAATTCGCACTCTCGAACCTCGCCTACCTGACCAGGTGCGAGATCGGCGCAGGCTACACCTATACGATCTACGGCAACGGTTTCGCAGCCGGCGACAAGGTAAAGTTCACCTCGGCGGCCAACGTGACCGCAGCGTTCACGGCCGACGCCGCATTCACCGAAGCCTCCGGCGACAATACCCTTCAGTCGCTGGCAGTGACCCTCCCCGCAGGGATTCCCGCCGGAACGAGCCGGTATTTCATGACGCTCGTCCGCAACGGCAGCCAATACCCGATCGGCACGGTCGAATTCACCGTCTGCGACAATCCCTCCGTCTCGATGCCCCGGATCATCGCGCACCGCGGCCAGCATCAGGACGGCGTGGAGAATTCGACCGAGAATTCGATCGCTGCCCTGACCAACGCCCAGAAACTGGGCATCCACGGCGCCGAGTTCGACGTCTGGATCACCGACGACGACGTGCCGGTGATCAACCACAACGCGACGGTGGCAGGCAGCGACCTGCGGATCGAAGAGAGCGCCTATGCACAGATCAGGGACCTCACGCTGGCCAACGGCGAAAAACTGCCGACGCTTGACGCCTATCTGGAGCAGGGCGCCAAGGACGCTTCGATGAAACTGATCTGCGAAATCAAGACCCACAGTTCGGCCGCAAGCAACACGCGGGCCGTCAACGCCGTCGTGGCCGCCGTCAAGGCGAAGTCGATGGAGACGCGGGTCGATTACATCGCCTTCGACTACGAGGTCTGCAAGCAGCTCCGGGCGGCCATGCCCGCGGCCGGCGTACAGTATCTGGGCGGCGACAAGGCTCCTGCCGAAGTCGCGGCGGACAAGCTCTCGGGCATCGACTACCAGTATTCGACCGTGCTTTCGAAAAAACCCGAGTGGGTGACGGAAGCCCACGCCGGCGGAATCGAGGTCAACGCCTGGACGGTCAATTCGACGGCCGACATGATGGCCTGCATCGCGCTGGGTGTCGACTACATCACCACCGACAACCCCGCCACGCTGAAAAAACTGCTGGAGACACCGTTCGTCACGGCCCCGAAATAACCGCGGAGGCTCCGTTTCGGATTTCTGGATTCGCAGGCCGGACAATCGTCCGGCCTGCGTTCTTTGCGGAATCCGCGTTTTTTTATTAGTTTTATACCCGAAATCAACCTTATACGACAACCCTGCAATGAAGAAACTTTTGGTATTGGCATGGGCCGGCGCTGCGTTGCTGTCCGGCGGCATGCTCCGGGCGGAAAACATCCTCCTCTCGACCCGGAATTCCTCGCTGCTGCTGACGGCAGAAAAAGGCAAAACCCCTCTGTTCCAGTATTTCGGAGCGCGCGTCGCCTCGCCCGACGACATCCTCGCCAGCGGAGCGGCGTTCGGCGATGCGGCCTACCCGCAGTTCGGCGCCCAGTGTTACCGCGAAGTAGCCATTCAGGCGACGCACGGCGACGGTTCGATGTCGCTCGAACTGGCTGTCGAGTCGGTGTCGCGCGACCGCAGGGACGGCTCCGAAACCACCGCCATCGCCATGAAGGACAAGCACTACCCGTTTTTCGTGACGCTCTTCTACAAGACCTACGACGACTGCGAGGTGATCGAGACGTGGACCGAGATCAGCCACACGGAGAAGAAACCCGTGACGCTCTACCGGTTCGCATCGGCCTACATGCCCGTCCGCCGGGGCGACACGTGGCTGACGCATTTCCACGGCACATGGGGAGCGGAATGCTACCTCCACGAAGAACCGCTGACCGACGGCATGAAGGTGCTCAAGAACAAGGACGGCGTACGCAACACGCAGCGCGACAACCCCTCGCTGATGATCTCGCTCGACGGACGCCCCCGGGAGTTGACAGGCCGCGTCATCGGCGGCACGCTGGCCTGGGCCGGCAACTACCGCATCGCCCTGGACAACGACAACACCCACACCACGCACCTCTTCGCGGGCATCAACGAGGAGCAGTCGCAATACACGCTGCAACCCCGCGAGGTCTTCACGACCCCGGTATTCGCCTTCACGTTCAGCGACGAGGGCAAGAGCGGCGTGAGCCGCAACATCCACCGATGGGCGCGCCTCCACCGGCTCAACCACGGAACCGAGCTTCGCGACGTGCTGCTCAACTCGTGGGAGGGCGTCTATTTCAAGGTCAACCAGGAAGGCATGGACCGGATGATGGCCGACCTGGCGGACCTGGGCGGCGAACTGTTCGTGATGGACGACGGCTGGTTCGGCGACAAATACCCGCGCAACAACGGCGAGACGAGCCTCGGAGACTGGACGGTCTGCCGCGAGAAACTGCCGCAGGGCATCGAGGGTCTGACCGAGTCGGCCCGCAAACACGGCGTGAAGTTCGGCATCTGGATCGAACCCGAGATGACCAACACCCGGAGCGAACTCTATGAGAAGCATCCCGACTGGGTGATCCAGCAGCCCTACCGCGAAAACCGCAAGGGCCGCGGCGGCACGCAGCAGGTGCTCGATCTGTCGAACCCCGCGGTGCAGGAGTTCGTCTTCAGCGTGGTCGACCGTCTGATGACCGCGCATCCCGACATCGCCTACATCAAGTGGGACGACAACATGACGCTCTACAACTACGGCTCGACCTTCCTGCCGGCCGACCGGCAATCGCACCTCTACATCGAGTACCACCGCGGCATGGACAAGGTGCTGCGGCGCATCCAGGAGAAATATCCCCGTCTGGTGATGCAGTCGTGCGCCAGCGGCGGCGGCCGGGTCAACTATGGCGTCCTGCCCTACTACGATGAATTCTGGACCTCGGACAACACCGACGCCCTGCAACGCATCTACATGCAATGGGGCGTGTCGAACTTCTATCCCGCCGTGGCGATGGCCTCGCACGTGAGCGCCTCGCCCAACCACCAGACGGGCCGCAACGTTCCGCTCAAACTGCGCTTCGACGTGGCCATGTCGGGACGCCTGGGGCTGGAACTGCAACCCTCAAAGATGACCGGCAAAGAGAAGGAGTTCGCACGCAGGGCGATCGCCGACTACAAGGAGATCCGTCCCATCGTGCAGCAGGGCGACCTCTACCGGCTGATCTCGCCCTACGACAAGACAGGCTATGCATCGCTGATGTACGTCGCACCCGAAAAGGACCGCGCCGTCTGGTTCGTCTACAAGCTGGAGCACTTCCTCAACATGCCGTCGCCGGCCTTCCGCATGGCGGGTCTCGACCCCGGCAAACGCTACCGGATCACCGAACTGAACGTCGACGGGAAGCCGGTCCCGCAGGACGGCAAGACCTTCAGCGGCGCGTTCCTGATGGAGAACGGACTCGAATTCACGGTGGGCAAGGAATATGCGAGCCGCGTACTCGAACTCAAAGCGGTGGAGTAATTATCGGTCAGAAACGGCTGTCCGAAATCCGGGCCGCCCAACAAATCCCCGAAACGACGCCCGGTCCCGGGAGGTTCGTTTCGGGGATTCCGCATCTCTTTTCGCTCTTTTCCCTGCATATCGGCCGTTTCATCCGCCTCGCTGCAATTCCGGCGGCGGCGTTCTTCACACACAAAGGTTTTAACAAGGCGTCCTGTCATTTAATTATGAATTATGAATTATGAATTATGAATTTTAGTTAACTTTGCGGATCGTAACGACTAAACATAACATATCGCCATGTACAGAACCCATACCTGCGGCTGCCTCCGGGCCTGCAACGTCAACCAAACCGTCACCCTGGCCGGATGGGTGCAGAAAGTGAGGAACCTCGGCGCCATGACCTTCATCGACTTGAGGGACCGCTACGGCATCACCCAGATCGTCGTCGAGGAACACTCCCCCGCCGAGGCGCGCGAAACGGTCTGCCGCGTGGGCCGCGAATGGGTCATCCAGGTCGTCGGCAAAGTCGTCGAGCGGCAGTCGAAAAACCCCAAAATGCCGACGGGCGACATCGAGGTCACGGCCGAGAAGGTGGCCATCCTGCACGAAGCCGAAGTGCCCCCCTTCACCATCGAGGAGGTCTCGGACGGCGGCGACGACCTGCGCATGAAGTACCGCTACCTCGACCTGCGGCGTCCGCCCCTGCAACGCAACATGATTCTGCGCCACAAGATGGCCCAGGAGATCCGCCGCTTCCTCTCCGACGAGGGATTCCTCGAGATCGAAACCCCCTGCCTGGTGGGTTCGACGCCCGAAGGAGCGCGCGACTTCGTCGTGCCGAGCCGCATGTCGCCCAACCAGTTCTACGCCCTGCCCCAATCGCCGCAGACGCTCAAGCAGCTGCTGATGGTCGCCGGCTACGACAAGTATTTCCAGATCGTGCGCTGCTTCCGCGACGAGGACCTGCGCGCCGACCGTCAGCCCGAGTTCACCCAGGTCGATATCGAGATGTCCTTCGTGGACCAGAACGACGTCATGAGCGCGCTCGAAGAGGTCCTGGCCGACGCCTTCGGCCGCATGGGCGTCGAGATGCCCACGCCGCTGCGCCGCATGGACTATTGGGAGGCCATGGACACCTATGGCTCCGACAAGCCCGATACTCGCTACGGCATGCACCTGGTTGACCTGACCGACATCTTTGCCAACTCCAAGTTCAAGGTCTTTGCGACTGCTGCAAACGAGGAGGGCTCTGTCGTCAAGGCCATCAACGCCAAGGGTGCCGGTGCCTGGGCTCGCGCCAAGATCGACAAGCTCGCCGGCGTGGCCTCCACGTTTGGCGCCAAGGGCCTTGCCTGGATCGCCTTCCGCGAGGACGGCTCCATCAACAGCCCCATCGTCAAGTTCTTCTCGGACGAGGAGATGGCTGCCCTGCGCGAGCGCATGGACGTCGAGCCCGGCGACCTTGTGATGTTCGCCGCCGGCCCGCGCCTGCTCTCCGACGAGATCCTGGGCGGCATGCGTTCCCACATGGCCAATGCGCTCGAGGTCAAGCGCGAGGGCCACGACTTCCTGTGGGTCGTCAACTTCCCGCTGTTCCACTGGGACGAGGATCGCAAGGCCTATGCTGCCGAGCACCAGCCCTTTACCCTGCCGACCGAGACCGACATCGCCAAGATCGAGGCCAACCCGCTGGCAGCCGGTTCCTGCACCTACGACTTTGTCATGGACGGCTTTGAGGCCGGCGGCGGCGGTATGCGTATCCACAACGCCGAGATGCAGATGTCCATGCTCAAGCTCCTGGGCTTTACTGAGGAGCGCGCCGAGTCGCAGTTCGGTTTCCTCATGGAGGCTCTCAAGTTTGGTGCGCCCCCGATGGGCGGCTTCGCCCTGGGCCTGGACCGCGTGTGCATGCTGCTTACCGGCTCCGACTCTATCCGCGACGTCATGGCGTTCCCCAAGACGGCCAGCGGCTCCGACCTCATGTCGGGCGCCCCGAGTGCCGTTTCTGGCGCCCAGCTCAAGGACGTCAGCCTGCGCTTGATGTAGGCGAGTGGCTGCATATTGCCTGTAACGAGGGAAGGACACGCTCCTTCCCTCGTTTTTTGTGGGACGGGGGTGCGCCGGTAACGTACAATAACTACCACGTGGCTGGGTTTGCCGGCCGAATGTGCGATGCCGCGGGAGGGGACATGGTCGAGTTTACAAAGACGATTAAAGATCCGTTGGGACTGCATGCCCGCCCGGTTGCGCTGCTTTACGACATCATTGCCAAGC
>OMCG01001870.1_pt1 | contig 11329 bp, 6 predicted proteins | sample 1674071 | NCBI WGS metagenome assembly OMCG01 (sample SAMEA103958139, study PRJEB25191) | human gut metagenome | biome: human-associated habitat [ENVO:00009003]; feature: intestine environment [ENVO:2100002]; material: feces | place: Germany | collected 2013/2015 | reverse complement strand
CTGTTCTTGTAGACATAAAACGGTGCTCCTGGCAATATACCACGTTGTCAGTGGCAACGGCAATATATACAAGGCCTACCGGTTTGCCCTCGCTGGCTCCCGGTCCGGCGTTGCCCGTAATGCTCACACCATAATCACTGCCCAGCTGCTTGCGTACGCCCAGCGCCATTTCGCAGGCGGTTTCACGGCTGACAGCGCCGTATTTGGCCAGCGTATCTGCCTGCACATTAAGCAGCTTCTGCTTAGCCATGTTAGTGTAGCTGACGATGCTTCCCAGCAGATATTCACTGCTGCCCGGCACATCCGTAACCAGGCTGCTGGCAAGACCGCCGCTGCAGGATTCCGCAAAGGCAATAGTTTTGCCCTGCTTCAGCAGCTCCTGCCCTAAGCAGGCCGCCAGAGTAGCATCATCCACACCGTATATATAATTATCAACGCTCTTGCGTACCTTGGCTTCCATAGCGTCGAGCAGCTTGACTGCCTCTTTATCATTGGCAGCCTTCGCCGTAAGCCTGATGAGAATTTCACCGTAGCGGGCATAAAGCGCAATCGTCGGATTGGTCTGCGCCATAATCAGCTCGTCGAGCTTGGCAGCCACCATAGATTCGCCGATACCGCGCAGATGCAAGGTGCGCGACATGATAATGCCGTGCTTGCTGAAGCGCTGTAGCATTCGCGGCAGCAGCTGCTTTTCGCACACATCCGTAAGCTCGCTCGGAGGTCCGGGCAGCATAATGAAGATTTTGTCCTTATATTCCAGCCACAGTCCGGGAGCGGTACCCACATCGTTCTGCAGTACCTCGGCCCCGATGGGCACATATGCCTGCTTCTCGTTATTTTGCGAAGGGCAAAGTCCCTTCTTGGCAAAATATGCATCTATGCGTCCCCACGTATCCAAATCGAGATAGCCTTCAGTATGACAAACCTCCATCACTATCTCCTTGGTAATATCACCGCGCGTCGGTCCCAGACCGCCGCTGGTAATGATGATATCGGCGCGCTGCATGGCCTGCTCCAGCACTGCGCGCATACGCTCCGGATTATCTCCGACCGTAGTGTGATATAAAACATCAAAGCCTATATTATTCAGCTTGCGGGATAAATACTGCACATTGGTGTTTAAAATTTCACCCAGCAGCAGCTCCGTCCCGGTAGTAATGATTTCAACCTTCATCCTGCTGTCACCCTCTCACCGGTTATTTTGACTCATACAGCAACGTTAAACCAGCTCTGCCACCATTTCATAGGTAAAGCCTTGCAGAATACGCACTCTTACCATCTGGCCTACCTCCAGCTCGGCGGCATTTTCGATAAAGATGTTGCCGTCGATATCAGGTGCCTCGTGATAGGAACGTCCTACCGCAAGAGCGGGGTTTTCTTCATCAAAGCCTTCGACGATAACGTCCAGCTCCTCATCCTCGCGCTCCTGATGGATTTCTTCGGAAATACCTGCCTGCAGCGCCATCAGCTCATGATAGCGGTTTTCCTTAACCTCAGGCTCAATCTGGTTTTCCATAGCGCCGGCCACAGTACCCTCCTCTTGGGAATACTGGAACACGCCTGCGTTTTCAAAGCGCTGCTTTTCAACAAAGTCCATCAGCTCCGCAAAATCCTCGTCGGTTTCACCGGGGAAGCCCACGATGAAGGTAGTGCGGATAGTAATGCCCGGAATACGCTCACGCAGCTTGGCCAGAAGTTCTTCTACCTGCGCACGTGTATCGTAACGGTTCATGCTTTCCAGCAGTCTGTCGCTGGCATGCTGCAGAGGAATATCAATGTACTTGCACACCTTATCGCATTCGGCGAAGGCTGCAATCAAATCGTCCGTAAAGTTGTTGGGATACAGGTACATAACGCGGATCCACTCGATGCCCTCCAGCTCGTTGAGATCACGCAGCAGCTGCGGCAAAAGCAGCTTGCCGGTAAGGTCCTCGCCGTAGCGGGTAGTGTCCTGCGCAACTACAATCAGCTCTTTGACGCCGTGAGCAGCAAGGCTTCTTGCCTCTGCCATAACCTCATCATAAGGACGGCTGGTGTAGGGACCGCGCAGCTGCGGAATAATGCAGTAGGAGCAGCAGTTGTCGCAGCCCTCGGCAATTTTCAGATACGCCATGTAATCAGGCGTAGTCAGCATTCTGGGTGGAGTCTGTACATTTTTGCTTTCCAGCTTCTGCAGATGCTTTACGCGCTTGCCTGCCAGCACCTGGTCGATAACCCAGCCGATATCGGTAAAGCTGTCGGTGCCGACGATAGCGTCAACCTCAGGCATGCTTTCGAAAAGCTCGTCTGCATAGCGCTGGCCGAGGCAGCCTGTCATAATCAGATATTTGCAGCTGCCCTCCTCCTTATATTGCGCCATTTGTAAAATTGTGCTGATGGATTCCTCCTTCGCACTTTCGATAAAACCGCAGGTATTAACAATAATCAGTTCGGCATCTGCGGGATCATTGGTAATCTCCAGCTGCTTATCCTTGATAATACCCAGCATAACTTCAGAATCTACCAGATTTTTGGGACAGCCGAGGCTGACCATACCTATTTTCATTCTTTACCTCCAAAACCTGCTGCCCTCACCCAAGCCGTCGGGACAGCAAGCAAGAGCATAAATCATTATAATCTAATTCACTATTCACTGATGACTAATCACCAGCCACTAACAACTATTTACTGAATCTAACCTTACTCAGCCACTTATTTGTCAGGCCATCCTGCTTAACAGGCTCCAGATAACTGCTGTTGAGCCAGATTTTATCGCCATCGGCGGCAGCCTCATCAAAGCCGCGCAGGAACAGAAACAGATAGCCTGTAGCATTTTCCTGTGCTATCGCCTGCACCTGCTCGCTTGTCAAAAGCCATTCCATAACCTTCAGGCCCTGCAAATCATCTGTAGTATTCTTAAACAGGCCTACGCAGAAAAGATTGACCGGCGTGCCTTCCTTGGGATAGACAACATAAGCGGGAAATTTATTTTCCAGATATTTAAACACGTAGCTTTGTCTGGTAATAGCCACATCCGCATCACCTACCGCCGCCATGCGCACAGGTGTAAAGGGAAACTTGGAATATTGCCCGATAAAGCGGTTGATATTGCCTAAATACTCCAGCGATTCATCCTCGCCGAAGCGGTCTGCCAGACCTGCCAGAAAGTTTTGCGTGCTGTTGCTGTCGGATAAATTTTCCAGAGCAATGCGCAGCTGTTCTTTCCCTGCCAAATCCTGCCAGCTGCAGATATTTGCCTGGCCGACAGTACGGGCGTACTGCTGGTTGACCAGAAAAACTATCGGATCATAGAAAACGCCGTACCAGCTTAAATCCGCATCACGGAACTTCTGCGGCAGTCTGTCGCCATCGGCAAAGGCCACAGGCTTCAGCCTTCCCTGACGCTTCAGGCCGGCAAGCGTGCGCTGCTCGGCCAGCACAACGTCCGGCAGCTCCCCGCCGGGCTTCAGCTCGTAAACAGCCTTCAGCTGCAGCTTAGCCTTCTGCTCCTTGTTGAAGGCATCCACCAGATTTTCAGTAAATTTATTATCAAGCTCGGAATACAGGATAACGGTTTTTGCCCCTGCGTTCTGTACAGGAGCAGGCTGCTCACCGCAGCCTCCCGTCAGTATTCCGGCCAATATCAGCACTAAAAAGATACAACGGATCATCTCATCCCTCCGTTACTATCTGCGGCGCTTATCCTCACGCCTTTTTCCACCGGCACTGCCTGAAGCGGTACTGCGCGTTGCATTACGCGCTCCACTGCCCGTTGCATTACGTTTCGGGCCGCGAGAAGCATCACGCTTCGCGCCACGCACTCCGCCGCGCTGTTCCTGCTCCGTATACAGCAGGCATTTATGTCCGCTGCCCACGAGGTCCATGCGTCCTGCCTTCTGCAGCGCCTCCAGCACCAGCTTGCGGTTACGCGGAGTACGGTACTGCATCAGCGCACGCTGCATTGCCTTATCATGCGGATTGCGGGCCACAAATACGGTTTCGCCGCTTTCCGGGTCGATGCCGGAATAATACATCGCCGTCGCCGCACTGCCGGGAGTAGGAATAAAGTCCTGCACCTGCTCCGGATTGTGCTTGATGTCACGCAAAAACTCTGCCAGCTCAATGGCATTGTTCAGCGTGCAGCCCGGATGGCTGGAAATAAAGTACGGCACCAGATATTGCGGCAGGCCGATTTCTTTATTTTTTTGCGTAAACATGCGCATAAACTTCAGATAAACTTCCTTGCCGGGCTTGCCCATACGCGCCAGAACCTGCGGCGCGATATGCTCGGGCGCTACCTTCAGCAGACCGCTGATGTGATAACGGCACAGCTCGTCCAGAAATTCCTGCTTTTTATCCGCCAGCAGATAATCATAACGGATACCGCTGCGGATAAACACTTTCTTGACTCCCGGTAAAGCACGCAGCTTGCGCAGCAGAGCTATATAATCGCTGTGGTCGGCATCAATATTGGGGCACGGCTTGGGAAACAGGCACTGCCTGTCCTTGCACACGCCGTATTTCAGCTGCTTGGCACAGGAAGGATGGCGGAAGTTGGCCGTAGGGCCGCCGACGTCATGGATATAACCCTTGAAGCCGGGAAGCTTTATCAGCAGCTTTGCTTCACGCAGAATAGATTCATGGCTGCGCGCCTGAATGATACGTCCCTGATGCGCATGAATAGCGCAGAAGGAACAGCTGCCGAAGCAGCCTCTGCTGCTTACCAGGCTGAACTGAACCTCCTCCAGCGCTGCTACGCCGCCCTTGGCGTCGTAGCTCGGGTGCCACTGACGCATATACGGCAAATCGTAGATAGCGTCCATCTCCTCCATCGTCAGCGGGAAGATGTTCGGATTCTGTACGATATATTTCTTCTGTCCCTTTTGGACTACGATTTTGCCATAAAACGGGTCCTGCTCCTTGCTCTGCAGCTTAAAGGCTCTGGCAAATTCCTTGCGGTCGTCCTTGATAGCCTTCCAGCCCGGAAGCTCCACATATTCATCATCGGGCAAACTGTCAGACAGATACGCCGTACCGCGGATATAATGCAAATCCTCAGCGCTGGCACCGCCTGCCAGATAGTCGGCAATTTCCATAATCTGCTTTTCGCCCATGCCGTAGACCAAAAGGTCCGCACCGCTAGACTCCAGAATAGAAGGCAGCAGCTTGTTTTCCCAGTAGTCGAAATGCACAAAACGGCGCAGGCTGGCTTCAATACCGCCGATAATTACAGGCATATCGGGCCATAGCTGCTTGACGAGCTGCGCATAAACGGCCGTAGCATGGTCGGGACGCTGTCCCACCGCACCGCCTGCGGTATATTTGTCGACAGAACGCTCATTTTTGGCTGCCGTATAACGGCACAGCATGGAGTCAAGGTTGCCGCCGGAAATAAGCACGCCCAGTCGCGGCTTGCCCAGCTCTGCCATATATTCTGCTTTATCCCAACGCGGCTGGCACAGCATAGCTACCTTGTAGCCCTGCGCCTCCAGCACACGGCAGATTACTGCCGGACCGAAGGAGGGGTGGTCTACATAGGCATCGCCGCTGATAAACAGAAAGTCAAGCTGCTCCCAGCCACGCTCGGCAATTTCCTGAGCGGAAATCGGTAAAAACTGTTTCATGAAAAACTCCTGAACAAATTATTATTTCTTCTTATCGGCCTTCGCTTCGCCGGCAGCCTGTGGCTGCTGCGGCTCAGCCGGCTTAACCTCAGCCTGCGGCTTCGGTTCCTCTGCCTTCGGCGCAGGTGCAACTGCAGCCGGCTGCGGTGCTGCTTCCTCTACTGCGGCAGCAGGTGCAGCCTTGGTTTCAGGCTCGGACTGCGGTGCAGCCTCCTCTGCCTTAGCTGCGGCTGCAGGCTGTGCGGGAGCGTTGCGCAGATAGGTCTTGACGGCCACGCCATGCTCGCCCTTCAGGTCAACAGCCTCGCCGTTCACTTTAATGCGTACAACGCCGATGTTGCCGTATTTGATAATCAGCTTATTCTTAGCCTCAAAATGCTTGCTTTCCTTAGCATGCAGAATGCCGGCAAAAAGCTCCTTGCCGTCGGCACTTGCCTCCAGCCAGCAGTCACCCTCGGCCTCCAGGTCAACGGTAACCTTGTCCAGCACTGCAGGTGCTTTAGCTTCTGGCTTAACCTGCTCAGTCTGCTTAGCCTCATCCTTAGGCATATTTTTAAAATAGTTAATCGTAGCGGGAATAGCAAAATAGCCTGCCGTGAGCACCGCTACCGCTGCTAAGCCTGCCAGACACTGCTTCATTGGCAGCTTCGGCAAGCCCGGCATTTCAAAGCGGCCTGTACCGCTGCCGATATCACGCTTATCCTTCAGCTGTATATTGAGGCGGACTTTTTCCACCTCGCGGATACCCTGGCTGCGTACAGCCTCTGCCGCCATACCGGCAGCACTTGCTTTATATTCATTAACAAGCTCCGGACCGTTCAGTCCCAGATAATTACCGTAGTTACGGATTATTCCCTTCAGGAAAACCTCGCCTGGAGTCTTGTCATATTCGTCATTTTCTACAGCCTGCAGATAACGGCTGCGGATACTGGTAGCCTTTTCGGCATCAGCCAGGGAAATACCCTTGGCCAGTCTTGCTTCTTTCAAAATTGCGCCGACAGTCTTTTCCTTATCATCCATTTCGCCTGCACCTCCGCTTATTCACGGCGCAGGAAGCGTTCCTCTGCTTCCTTACGCGACATTATAACCTCTCGTGGCTTGCTGCCTACGGATTGACCGACAATGCCCAGCTCCTCCATAGTATCTACCAGACGCGCCGCACGCGTATAGCCTATGCGGAAGCGTCGCTGCAGCATGGAGCTTGATGCCTGCCCCATATCCAGCACAAGGCTCAGGGCATCCTCAAAAAGCTCATCCTCTGCAGGCGCATTGGAGCCTGCATCCTCGGCATTATGGCCTTTATTATCACATTCCAGCTCCTGCTCTGTTACTTCTTCGCTGTAATTTACAGGAATGGACTGCTTGATAATGAAATCTACTATTTTATTCAGCTCATCATCGCTGACGAAGGCACCCTGCACACGCACAGGCTTGTTGTAGCCCATGGGGTAAAAGAGCATATCGCCCTTGCCCAGCAGCTTTTCGGCACCGCCCATATCAATAATGGTGCGCGAATCTGTCTGCGAGGATACGGCGAAAGCAATACGTGAAGGAATATTCGCCTTGACGATGCCTGTAATAACATCTACGGACGGACGCTGGGTTGCCAAAATCAGATGGATACCGGCAGCGCGGGCCTTCTGTGCCAGGCGCAGGATAGCATCCTCCACATCAACCTTGGCTACCATCATCAGGTCTGACAACTCGTCGATGATAATTACGATATAGGGCATCTTTTCGTTGGCCTGCGCGTTATAGGTTTTGATGTCACGCACACGGCTGTCGGCAAACGCCTTATAACGGCGCTCCATTTCCGCTACCGCCCAGTGCAGCGCGCTGGCTGCCTTTTTCGGCTCGGTGACAACCGGTGTCAGCAGATGCGGAATACCGTTGTAATTAGACAATTCTACGACCTTAGGGTCGACAAGAATCAGTTTAACCTCGTCCGGTGTAGCACGGTACAAAAGACCGGCGATAATCGTATTGATGCACACCGATTTACCGGAGCCTGTGGAGCCTGCCACCAAAAGATGCGGCATTTTCGCAAGGTCGGCGGAAATAATATCACCGCTGATATCCTTGCCCAAACCGATGCACAGATGCTCCTTGGCATTGCGTACACTGCCTGTCTCCACAACCTCACGGAAGCACACGGGATCGTTCTTCGTGTTCGGCGCTTCGATGCCGATGGCGGATTTGCCGGGAATCGGCGCTTCGATACGCACACCGGGAGCAGCCAGACGCAGGGCAATATCATCCGCAAGGTTCACCACCGAGCTTACCTTCACACCTGCCGCAGGCTCCAGCTCAAAGCGGGTAACAGAAGGTCCGCGTGTTACGGCAACAACTCTGGCACGCACCTTGAAGTCTGCCAAAGTCTGCTCCAGCACCGCACATTGGTCCATGATGTCCTTCTGATAGGTGGACGGGTCGCTGGCCTTCGGCGTATCGAGAATCTCCAGCGGGGGCAGCTGATAGCTGCTTGCGGCCTGCGCTTCAGGTTCATATGCTGCGGACTGCTGAGCAGGCGCCGCTGCGGCAATTTTATCTGCACTGTCAAAAATCGTTACAGCCGGCTTCTCCGGTTCAGGCTCAGGCTGCGGCTCTGCCTTGGCAGGCACTGCAAACGTTGGTACCTGCTCCTCGCGATAGGTATTGCGGATTACGGAAGCAGGACGCTCCGGCTCCGGCTCGGGTTCGGCAGCCGGCGGCTCCGCATCATCCAGAAAGCGGCTGTCCGGCTCGTAATCATCGTCATAATTGATAATCGGTCTTACAATGACCTCGGGCTTGGACTGCTCCCATTCGGGCAGCTGCACCGGGTCACGCTCTATTTCCTCTTTTAAAGGTGATTTTTCGTAAACACTCTTGTTTTTGGTAAATCCTAAAATGCTTCTGAAAGCACTTTTCTTCTGCACGCCCTCGTTGAAGGCATCAAATTCGGGGCTGGTATAGTTGCTGATAACGTTATCCGCGGGAGCGGTATGCTGTTGAGGCGCGGCACTCTTGCGTTTGAACACAGCTCTTACCGCAGGCTCGGGACGCACGCGCTCCTCCCTCACCTTGTCATCAGGGCGCACCAGCGTAATTTCGTCGGAGGTCAGGTAATCCTGCCACAGCTCCCACCATTTGCGCAGCGGCAGCACCAGGCCCAGCAGCCACAGCCAGCCTAAGGCAAGAATAATATAAACAGTCACATCACCGGCAAAGGAACGCAACAGCTTCAGCAAAAGGCCGCCTATAAGACCGCCGCCCTCCGCTATCAGCGAAGGCTCCAGCTCAGAGCCAACAGGCACAAAAACATGATGAGCTGTGCCTGTAAGGCACAGCGTCACCAAAGTAAAAATTAATGTTCTCTTGTTAAAAACACCAAACTGTCCTTTAAGCAAAGCAAAGGACGCAGCAAAGAAAGCCAAAGGCAGCAAAAAGATACCCTTACCCAGCAGATGCTGCTCCACCAGATAAGCATAATGCATTACGCCGTCCTCAGCCGTCATAAGAAGAGCAGCTGCAAACAGCAGACCAATAAGCAGGCAGACAACGCCGACAGGGCGCGAGTAGCTTCTATTCTGTTGCTTCCTTCTTCTTTCCTTGCGCAAGATAAGACAACTCCTAAATTTGCAGCTGCCGGCAGTCATCCTTTATCAGCTGACTTCTGACAACCGCTCACCAAAAACTAATCACTAATAACTAATCACTATCCACTAATCACTATCAAATCTCCATGATAATCGGCAGAATCATCGGACGGCGGCGGGTTCTTTCGAACAGGAAGCGTCCCAGAGAATCACGGACAGTGGACTTGATTGCCGACCATTCGGAAACATTGTTTTCCTCGCAGCGATCCAATGCAGCCTGCACCTTATCGCGTGCTTCATCCATCAGGTCCTCGGCCTCGCGCACATAAACAAAGCCGCGGGAAACGATATCCGGACCGGAAACCACATGGCAGGATTCCTTGTCGACGGTTACAACAACAATCATGATACCGTCCTGAGAGAGCTGACGGCGGTCGCGCAGTACGATGTTGCCTACGTCGCCGACACCCAAGCCGTCAACCAGCACCTTGCCTGCAGGCACCTTGCCGCTAATGGTAATGCTGCTCTTGGTCAGCTCGATAACACTGCCGTTTTCACCGATAACAATGTGTTCTGCCGGCATGCCGAGGGATTTCGCCAGATTAGCATGCTTAACCAGGTGACGGTATTCACCATGCACAGGCATGAAGAAACGCGGACGCACCAGATTGTGCATCATCTTGATTTCCTCCTGGCTGGCGTGGCCGGAAACGTGGACACCGTTGCTCTTTTCATAGATAACGTCCGCACCCAGCTTGTACAGATGGTCGATAGTACGGGAAACAAGCTTTTCGTTGCCCGGAATAGGTGTAGCAGAAATAATTACTGTATCACCGGGCATAATATCAACCTTTTTATGGTCATTCATAGCCATACGAGTGAGCGCGCTCATCGGCTCGCCCTGACTGCCGGTGGTGATAATAACAACCTTTTCCGGCGTATAGTTATGAGTTTCGTCAATATCAATCAGCACGCCCTCGGGAACCTTCAGGTAACCAAGCTCCTTGGCGATATTTACAACATTCACCATGCTGCGGCCGATAACTGCTACCTTACGGTCATACTTCACAGCAGTATCAATAACCTGTTGGATACGATGTACGTTAGAGGAGAAGGTTGCTACAATAATACGATGCTTAGCATAGCGGAACTCCTCGTCAAAGGTCTGGCCTACCATTTTTTCGCTGGGAGTGAAGCCCGGGCGCTCGGCGTTGGTGCTGTCTGCCAGCAGGCACAGTACACCGCGGTCGCCGTATTCGGCAAATTTATTGAATTCCATAACCTGTCCGTCAACAGGAGTGTGGTCGATTTTGAAGTCACCGGTGTGGATAATAACACCGATAGGAGTAGTAATCGCGATAGCAACAGCGTCGGGAATGCTGTGGTTTACGCGGATGAAATCGAGCTTAAAGGCACCGGTGTTAATCTTGTCACCGGGTTTTACTACGTGCAGGGTTTCGTTGCCTACACCGTTTTCCTTCAAGCGGCCTTGTAAAATACCCAGAGTAAGTGCGGTACCATAAACGGGACAATCAATTTGTTTCATAACATAGGGCAGCGCACCGATATGGTCCTCGTGACCATGTGTCAGAAAGATACCCTTAATTTTATCTTTATTCTCAACCAAATATGTAATATCGGGAATAACCAAGTCAATGCCGAGCATATCGTCTTCAGGGAACATCAGGCCTGCATCAATCAGGATCATGTCATCCCCGTAACGGAATACCGTCATATTTTTACCAATTTCGCCCAAACCACCAAGCGGGATAATCTGGACCTTATGTTGAAATTTACCCAAAAAAAATACACCTCCATTTTTTATTTTACATTCTTCCGTACAAATGTAGAAATTGAATTTGATACTGTGTCCGCACACATACTCTCTACTTTATTATACACTAAATATGGGCTATTGACAAATAGTGATACATATTTTTTGTGAAAAGTTTGTTGCCAAACGGATGATTTTTTGGCAGAGGAATAGTGCATGCAAAAAAGGGCTGCGGGCAAGGTGCCCCCTGCTCCCTTGACATTCCCTTCCATTTCAAGTACACTTAAACTAAGTTCTTCAAAACCGCAAGTAAGCTTATGCATCCGGCTCATTTACCTGCGGACAATTAAATAAGCAGTATATCCTGCAGATGC
>OMCG01001867.1_pt1 | contig 11338 bp, 6 predicted proteins | sample 1674071 | NCBI WGS metagenome assembly OMCG01 (sample SAMEA103958139, study PRJEB25191) | human gut metagenome | biome: human-associated habitat [ENVO:00009003]; feature: intestine environment [ENVO:2100002]; material: feces | place: Germany | collected 2013/2015 | reverse complement strand
CCGCTACCGGTGCCGCTTTTGGCTGCGTCGCGCTGACGTTCGAGGATGCAGGGGCCGCCGAGGACACGGGTTGCGGGTCCGCAGATGCCGCAGCCCGTGCAGATGGAGAATGCTCCTCATGTTGAGGAGCCAGCGTGCCACCTCCATCCAGGACGTAGTCGACGGTGCGACGACCGAAGACCGCACTGACTGTCGGCAGGACCACCGACTGCGTGTCGGCGCGTCCGAGCATCTTGATGGCAAAGGTCGAGCCCGCGGGGAACGAGACCGTGAGCTTGGAGCCGTCGTCTGCTGTGGCGCGGGCATTGAGCAAAAGCCCTGCGTAGGAGGCCTGACGAGCCTTGACGCGTTCGACGACCTCGGCCCATTTGCGCTGGAGCTCACCGGCATCCTCGACCGCGGGGGTCTCGGCGGCACCAGCGGCAGCAACCTGGGCGGCGGTGTTGGGCTGGGGCTTAGGTGCCGGAGCGGTGGCAGGCGCGGGGGCTGCAACGGGCTGAGGCGTCGGAGCCGGCGCAGACTGAGGTGCAGACGCTGCAGGCTTGGAAGCCGACACGGACGCAGAACGGGGCGCAGGCTGAGCCGCCGGAGCGGCAGCACCACGGTCCCAAGGCATACCGCCCTGGCGCGCGGACGTATCAGCGGTGGTAGCAGATGCCGCCGGAGTAGCGGCTCGGGCACCCGAGATCAGCGTCGGCTGCTGGGCAGCAGCGGGTACGGATGCTGCAGGCGCGGTGGCCTGAGCAGCAGCCACGCTCGCCGGCACGGCGCCGTTGGCAACCATGGCCTCCAGACGCGCCACGCGCTCGGCCAATGCCTCAATCGTTAAATCAGCCTCGGGACGTGCCAGACGCGTACAGGCAATCTCGAGCACCAGGCGCACGTCGCTCGCGCCCCTCATCTCCAGTGCGGCATCGTCGAGCACCGTCAGCACGCGGGCCAGGCGGTCGGCAGGATGCTCGCCAAAGGCAGCGGCCTCGGCAGCAAGCGCCTCGGCCTGCTCGGAGCCGCCCTCAAACAGCTCGGCACGGGCACCGGCAACGCAGGCAACGTACACGTCACGCACATGCGCTACCAGGTCGCGCGTCAGCTCCAGCAGGTCGTTTCCTTCCTCGACCTGCGCACGGATCAGTCCATAGAGCTCGGCAACATCGCGATCGGCAATGGCGCGGGAAAACTCGCCCAGAATCTGGTCCGAAACCTCGCCTAAAAGCGAGCGGGCATCGTCCGCATGCACAGAACCGTTGCCAAAAACGCTCAGCTGCTCCAGCGTGGAGAGCGCGTCGCGCATGCCGCCCTTGGCATGGCGCGCCACGATGGCGAGCGCCTCGTCGTCGTAATCGAAGCCCTCCTGCTCGCATACGTATGCCAGGCGATGCTCAATATCCTCGTTGCCGATGCGATGGAAATCGAAACGCTGGCAGCGCGAGAGGATGGTCTCCAGAATCTTTTGCGGGTCGGTGGTGCACAGCACAAAGATCACGTGTGCCGGCGGCTCCTCGAGCGTCTTGAGCAGCGCGTTGAACGCCGCCGTCGTGAGCATGTGGACCTCGTCGATGATATAGATCTTGTACTTGCCGCGCACCGGGGCAAAGTTGACGGAGTTGATGATCTCCTCGCGCACGTTGTCCACGCCGGTACGGCTTGCGGCATCGAGCTCGTAGACATCGGGGTGGTTGCCCTCGGCAATGAGCTCGCACTCCTCGCAAGTACCGTCGGGCATGCAGCCGCTTGCACCCTCGGCGCGCGCCGCCTCGGCATTGCGGCACAGCAGCGCCTTGGCAAGGATGCGCGCCATGGTGGTCTTGCCCGTGCCGCGCGGTCCGCAGAACAGGTAGGCGTGGGACAGGCGTCCCTCGGTGATAGCGTGCTCGAGCGTCGAGACGATATGCTGCTGGCCCACCACGGAGTCGAAGGTGAGCGGGCGATACTTTCGGTACAACGATTCCATGGGTGCTCCCCCGGGTATACTGAGACTTGTTGCCGCGACGGCCATGCGGTCGCACGGCATACTGCATTCATAATAACCCGTACGGCGAGCCCGCCGCGATAGGAGTCCAAAGAGCATGGCAGACGCAGAGAGCAACCTCGTTCCCTCCGAAGCAGCCGACCAGGTCGAGGTCGCGCTCGAGGCGCAGGCAGCAGCCGACGACGGCATCCTGTACCTCAACGAGTACCAGTACGAAAACGACCTGGTCACCGACTTCGCCCGTCTGGTCGCCTCGCCCAGGCGTCGCGGCTCGCTGTATGTCGCCGCGGCAATTGCCGCGCTCATCGGCATCGGCATGCTGGTGGCCGGCGGCAACTGGATCAAGTTTGGCGTCGTGCTGATCGTATTCGGCGCCTTTTTGGCCTGGTGGAGCAAGAACCTTCACCACACACTCGCCCGCGACTTTATCGACGCCGTCGAGGCCGACGAGTCCATGGGCGGCCGCTATCGCCGCGTCGCCGCCAACGAGGACGGCCTGATGGTTTGGGGCAAGAGCGGCAAGTCGCAGTTCTTCCCGTTTGAGAAGCTCGACCACGTGCTCGACGGCGAGCGCATCTTTGTGGCCATGTTCGCCGACCAGGGCGTGACGATCCCCAAGGACACCTTCGTCCGTGGCGATGCCGAGCAGTTCGGTCCCTTCCTCAAGGCCCGCATCAACAAAAAACTCCGCATCGAGACCAAGAAGAAGAAAATGAAGGCCGAGAAGGCCGCCGCCGAGGCCAAGCAGGGCGACAAGCCCCAGGAGACCAAGGGCAAGCAGCGCAAGCAGAAGAAGAACAGGGAGAAGCGCTAAGGCCAAACCAGACAGGCAGCCCCGCATCCCGCTATCCTCCCCATGCACCCGAGCGTGCTACACTAGCAGCATCTATGCCACCGCGAACGGCTCGGCTCCGCCACTCGCAAACGAACTTTAAACGCACGAGGGTTGGCCATGCCGCTTTTCTCGCAACATACCGCCCGGTTCTCGCCGGACGTTCCTTTGGAGGGCACCAGCTCTCGCGAGCTGCTCAAGCGGTACCAGCCGCTCGAGACACTTGCGACCGGCGGTTTTGGCTCCATCGAGATTTGCCGCGACACGCACCTGCGCCGCCGCGTCGCCATTAAGCGCATCCCCCTTATCAACGGCGCCGGCATGCCCGCCAGCGACATCATGGATGTCCTGCGCGAGGCGCACACTGCCGCCATGCTTCAACATCCCAATATCGTGCAGGTCATCGACTTTACGCATGACACCGCCTATGCCTACCTGGTCATGGAGTATGTCGACGGTATGTCGCTGGCCGAGTTTTTGCATCGCGTGGACGGCCACTCGCTCACCTTTGACGAGGCCGCGGCCATTGCCGATGCCCTGGGCCAGGCGCTCACCTTCGCCCATAGCAATGGCGTACTCCACCTGGACATTAAGCCCGCCAACGTGCTCATCGACCACTCGGGCAATGTAAAGCTCACCGACTTTGGCATGGCGCGACTGTCGTCCGCCGGTGGCTTTGGCGGCTCGCGCGGCGGCACCATCGGCTACATGCCGCCCGAGCAGCTCGATATCGAGACCGGCACGGTCGACGAACGCGCCGATGTCTTTGCCCTTGCCTGTGTGATCTACGAGGGCCTGTGCGGCAGCGCTCCCTTTATGGCGGCCACGCCCGCCGACTCGCTCGACCGCATCATCGGCGGCGCCACCTATCCCAGCGAGCTGATACCACACTTTCCCCCGGGAGCCGAGGCCGCGCTCATGAGTGCGCTCTCCCCCATGCCGCAGGACCGCCCCAACAGCATCGAGGCATTTTGCGACCAACTCCTTGCCGGTCTGGGCAGCGTGCGCGAGGGCCGTCGCAGCCTGGAGCAAATGGTGGGCGAGCTTTCGGATGACGAGCAGGAACTCGACGATATCGAGCCGTCGCACTACGAGGACGACGTCATCGAGGTCGACCCCGCACTCGGCTGGGCGGGCACGCGCTGGAGCCATGCGCGCGACTACGCCATGCGCACTATCTCGGCGCTAACGTGCGGCACCTTTAGCTTTTTGCTGATGCAAACGGCCGGGGTCGCGGCGCTTCCCGGCCTAGTCATTGCGGCTATCGCGATCGGAGCGGCAGCTGGCCTGGCCCCCCAGATTGGCTCGGCCATCTCGGCTGTGGGCTTTTTGGTGCTCATGGCCAACGCCACCATGCAGGCGCAGGGCATCCTGTCGATGTTGCCCGTCGCGGTGATCTTTGCCGCTGCCATGTCCGGTTGGTGGATCGCCTGGGGTCGCACCGAGGCTGCCGCGAGCGCCGCGCTCACCTGTGCACTCGCGCTTGGCTGTCTGACCGGCAATACCTTCCTGGCAGCTGGGGTCACCGCCGGCGTCGCGTCATTTTGGCTCAGCCCGGCAAGCGCCGCCGCGGCAACGGGCATGGGCGCACTTTTTGCCCGTCTGGCCACGGTCGCGCGTTCAGCCGGAGGCGTGCTGGGGCTCGGCAACGTTGCCGCAGCGCTGGGAGACCCGCTCCTTTGGGCTGCCTTTGTGCTGGTAGCGGCAACTGCCGCGGCGTCATCTGCGCTGCTCAATGCCCATGCCAAGCATGCCGATCAGGGCTCAAACCTTGCCGCAATCGCCGCCATCGCAGTCACCGGCATCGGCTGCGCAGCGGCATCCTGTCTTGCACACCATATGGAAATTGCCAGCCTTGCAGCCGCGGTCGCCGCCAAGGCGGCGGTTGCGGGAACCCTATCCTCTATAATCGTTGGGATATGCCTATATTTGCTCGGATACCAAAGAACCTATACGGAGAGTGATCTTTCGTGAACTTCCTGAACATCTTCGAGGACCACGTGGCCGGCATCTTCGGTGCCACCCGTGCCCCGTTCTCCTTTAAGAAGCTTGCCAAGCAGGCCGCTCGCGACATGGAGGATCAGACTCTGGTGATCAACGGCGTCAACACGGCGCCGGCACTCTATACCATCCTGATCGCCGCCGACGACGATCCCATGCTCGCCCCGTTCTACCCCGAGCTTTCGCGCGAGGTCCGCGAGTTTGTGAAAGCGCAGGCCGAAAAGCGCCGCTATGTCTTTGTCGGCGAGCCCCTCGTGCGCTTTATGATCGATCCGCAGCTGCGCGCCGGCAAGTTCTCGGTCTTTGCCGAGAACGTCGATGCCCCCACGCTCGGCCGCCTGTACGAAGAAGAGCGCGCCTATCAAAACGGCCTGGGCCAGAACAACTCCGCGGCAAGCCGTGCCGCCAGCGCCCCGCGCGCCGGCCAGCAGCAGTTTGCTGCCCCGCAGCAGCAGCGCCCCGCTGCCATGCCCCAGCAGCAGCCGACGCCTCGCGCCGCCGCTCCCGACCCGCTTGCCGTGGCAGACCCCTTCGCGCCTAGCGTCCCCGACCCCGCCGCCGCACCCATCCCGGTGCCGCAGACCGTCTCGCGCGACGCGCTTGCCGGCATGGGCGGAGCCGCCGCGACCGGTGCCGCCGTGGGCCTAGGCGCCGCAGCCGGCATCGCCTCCAACATGGCGAGCACTCGCGCCCCGCAGCGCCCGCTCGCCCAGCTCGTCGACGTCGTGAGCGGCGAGAGCCATAGCATCACCTCCGCACAGGTAACCATCGGTCGCGAGCGCTCAGTTTCCGACATTGCCCTGCGCGACCCCAACGTGTCGCGCCGCCACGCCCAGCTCACCTTTACGGGCTCGGATTGGTCGATCGAGGACCTCAATTCCACCAACGGCACACTCGTCAACAACCGCCGCATTACGCGCTGCCCGCTGCGCAACGGCGATCTGCTGACGTTTGGCCTGAGCACCTTTGAATTTAGGGGATAGTCGCTTATGAACATCGATATCGTCCTTTTTGCAGGCCGCATCGTCCTGGTCGCCCTGCTCTATATCTTCCTGTTCGCCGTCATGAAGACCGGCGTGGGGCTTGTGCGCGGACAGCGCCGCGACTCGGCTATCTGGACGATCGATGTGGACAAGGGTCCGCGCGGTATCCGCGGCATCCACGTAGACATGCTCGGCCCCGTCATCGTCGGTCGCTCGCCATCTTCGGACATCTGCATCAACGAACCATTCGTCTCGGCCTCGCATGCGCGCTTTTCGCTGCAGGGCCCGGCGCTCATCATCGAGGACCTCAACTCGCTTAACGGCACGCTCGTCAACGGCCGCCAGCTTGTGGAGCCCGCAACGCTGCGCGAGGGCGACGAAGTCCAGATCGGCGATGTGGTCATGAAGGTGAACCGTCGATGATCGACGAGGAGAACAAGTCCGCGACTATGACCGAGGCACCGGCTGCCGCCACAGCTGCGCCGGCCCACGCCGCTCCGGCGGGCTCCGCACCCGTGGAACCCGAGGACACCGTGTTCTCCCTGCCTCTTTCGCATGTAACGCATGATATTTCGGATCTCGCCGATAACGAGGACGAAGAGGATGCCGTAGCGGCGCCCATCGGCGCACATGCTGCGGAACAGCCCACAGCGCCCGAAGCAACCTCGGCGCCAGCTCACTTTGCAGAGCCCGTCGCCGCGGCAATCAACGAGAGCGCTGCGGTGTTTGCGGCACCCGAGCCCGCCGCGCCGGCGTTTCCCATAGCCCCGGCATCCGAGGTTGCGCCCGTGTCTACGCCGGCGCCCGAAGCGGGGCCATCCCCCGAGGACGGCCCTGCACCCAAGGCCCCGCAGCCTGCGCCCGCAAGCGAGTCCGATACCGTGGCCGAGCCCGCCGCCCAGTCGCAAAGCACGCCCGCGCCGTCGCACTTTGCGACACCCGAGCCTATAGACGTCAGCCCGCAAGACGACGAGTCGACCGCCCGCGCGTCCGAGGAGCCCGGCTCCCCGGACACCGGCGATTCCGAATCAAACGCCGAGACCGACACCGTCTCTCCCGGTGACACAGCCGAGATCGACGTTGCCGCCGTTGAGGCCAAGCTCAAAGACCCCGGCTCGACCATGAGCTTTGAGCCCCTGACCGAGGAACGCATCGAGACCGACTCGACCTATGATGCCGGCACCACCACGCAACTCATGTGGGGCGCCCGCTCCGACGTTGGCTGTGTGCGCCCGCACAATGAGGATTCCTACCTGGTGCAGTCGCCGCTCTTTTGCGTATGCGACGGCATGGGTGGTCACGCCGCCGGCGAGGTAGCCTCTTCCATCGCCGTCGAGACTATTGCCAAGACGGCCCCGCAGTCCGCCGACGCAGCACGCCTGGCCGCAGCCGTCGAGGCAGCCAACGCCGCCGTAATCGAGGCGGCCCTGAACGGCCTGGGCAAGCCCGGCATGGGCTGCACAGCCACTTGCGCCTATATCGAAAACGACACGCTCGCCATCGCCCACGTGGGTGACTCTCGCGCCTACCTGCTCCACGAGGGCACGCTCATCCGCGTGACCCGCGACCACTCCTACGTGGAGGAGCTCGTGGACGCCGGCGAGATTACGGCAGACGAGGCTCGCGTCCACCCCAACCGTTCGGTCATCACCCGTGCGCTGGGCTCGGACCCTGCCATGTATGCCGACCACTTCACTCTGCACATCGAGGAAGGCGACCGCCTGATCCTGTGCTCCGACGGCCTTTCGAGCATGATTCCCGATAGCGATATCGAGAACATCGCCACGCAGTCCTCAACCGCGCAAATCTGCGTCGACAATCTAGTGGACGCGGCGCTTGCCGCCGGCGGCCACGACAACGTGACCGTAGTAGTCGTTGACCTGGTTGACGATGGTGTTATGCGCGAGGCGCAGCGCGTGCGTCGCCGCAACATTACTATCGCCGCCATCCTGGCCCTCGTCTTTGTGCTGGCAGCTGGCATCTGGGCCTACACGGGTGTCACCGGCTCGTACTACCTGGGTACCTACCAGGGCAATGTCGCCGTCTGGCGCGGCCTGCCCGGCAAGCCGCTCGGACTCAAGCTCCACTGGCTCGAAAGCGAAACCAGCATTAAGCTGTCCGACCTGCCCGAAGACACGCAAAACCGCCTCAAGGCGGGCATTCCGCAAACAAGTGTCGACGATGCGCAGGACACGATATCCAAGTACCGCCACCAGATCGATGAAGAGCAGACCCGCCAGGTGATCGACGCGCAAACGATTCGCGACAACACCAATCAGGGATCGACCTCCGAATCAGATTCCGAGAAAACCGCCGAACAGTCCGCCGAGGCCGAAGCCTCCGATAAGAATTAGAAAGGGAGTGCCGCTTATGAGTCGCCGCAACACCGAGCTGCTCTTGCTCATCGCCTCGGCGTTCCCCGTCATCCTGCTGTATGCGATGTACGTGCTCACCGCGGGCGCTGCCATCTCCTTTGAGACGCTCGCCGTACCGATCGGCCTCTTTGCCGCCTTTGCCGCGGCCCACATTGCCGTGCGCATCTTGGCGCCCGGTGCCGACCCCGCCATCCTGCCCATTGTCTTTGTGCTTTCGGGCATCGGTATCACGTTCGTGACGCGTCTCGCACCCGCTCTCGCGATCTCACAGCTCATCATCCTGTTTGTCTCGGTGGCCCTGATGGTGGGAACGCTCGCACTGGTCAAAAACCTCGACGTGGTCATGCGCTACAAGTACACCTTTGGCATTATCGGCATCATCCTGCTGATGCTGCCCATCTTTATCGGCACCACGATCTCGGGCTCCAAGCTGTGGATTCGCATCGCGGGCTTTACCATCCAGCCTGGCGAGTTCGCCAAGGTCTTTATCGTGCTGTTCCTGGCCGGGTACCTGGCCGAGAACCGCGAGCTGCTCTCCATCTCCAACCGCAAGATCCTGGGCTTTAAGATCCCTCGCCTGCGACTGCTGCTGCCGCTGTTTGCCGTGTGGGGTGTGTGCCTGCTCGTCGTCGTCTTCGAACGCGACCTGGGTTCGGCCGTGCTGTTCTACACTATCTTCTTGCTGATGCTCTACGTTGCCACGGGGCGCTTTTCGTATGTCGTTATCGGCCTTGCGCTCTTGGCCGTCGGCGCCGTGGGCGCCTACAAGTTCCTGTCGCACGTTCAGGTGCGCTTCCAAGTTTGGGTCGATCCGTTTAAGGACGCCCAGGGCCAGGGCTACCAGATCGTCCAGTCGCTCTTCTCGCTTGCCGATGGCGGTCTGGTCGGTGTTGGTATCGGCAACGGCATGGCCAACAACATCCCTGTCGTCGAGTCCGACTTTATCTTCTCTGCCATCGGCGAGGAGATGGGCCTTTTGGGCGGCGGCGCCGTGCTCATCCTGTTTATGCTCTTTGCCGTGCGTGGCCTCACCACGGCTGCCCGCGCTAAATCCGACCTCGCCGCCTTTAGCGCCACGGGCCTTACGGCCGCCATCAGCTTCCAGGCCTTTTTGATCGTGGGCGGCGTTACCCGCCTGATCCCGCTGACCGGCGTCACCCTGCCCTTTATGAGCCAGGGCGGTTCCTCGCTGCTGGCAAGCTTTATCATCGTCGCGCTCCTGCTGCGCGCCGGTGACGAAGCGACCGGACGCGAGGCCGAGCTTACCGGCACCGGCACCATGACCGCCATCACCGATGATCAGGTCGCATCCGCCGCCGCCCCGACGGGCACGCGCTTTGCCACCTCGTCTTCCTACGGCAGCGGCAGCCATTCCGTCGGCTCGCGCATGCGCCGTCGCCTGCTCGACACGCCTGAATCCGGTGTGCTCGGCCGCGTTGCGCTCGCCAACCGTCTAACCCGTGCGGTGCTCGCCTTTACGGCGCTGTTCGCCATCCTTATCGGCAACCTCACCTATGTCCAGGTCATCAAGGCCAAGGACTATCAGGATATGCCGACCAACAACCACACTATCGCCCGCTCCAAGTACATCCAGCGCGGTTCCATCATCACGTCCGACGGCGTGACGCTGGCCGAGTCGCTGCAGCAGGAGGACGGCACCTACGTACGCTCCTACCCCAACGGCAACCTGGCAGCGCACGTGGTTGGCTACGTGAGCCAGCAGTATGGCACCACCGCCATCGAGAGTGTCATGAACGACACGCTCACCGGCTCTAAGGATTACTCCAGCTGGAACAACGCCATCGCGTCGCTCGCGGGCCAGACCCAGCCGGGCAACACCGCCAAGCTCACCATCGACTCGCGTATCCAGACGGCGGCCGAGCAGGCGCTCAAGGGCTTTAAGGGCGCTGTAGTGGTCATCGACCCGCGTACCGGTGCGGTGCTCGCATGCGCCAGCTCGCCCACCTATGACAACACCAACATCGACGCCCTGCTGCAGGCGGGCGGCGGCGAGGACGGCTCCATGTACAATCGCGCCATGGACGCGCTGTACACGCCGGGCTCCACGTTTAAGGTCGTTACGCTTTCCGCGGCACTCGAGACCGGTACCGCCAGCCTTACCAGCACCTACCAGGCGCCCGGCTCCATGGACATCGGCAACGCACCGGTCACCAACTATGCCAACGAGAGCTACGGCACCATCAGCCTGCAGCAGGCCTTTGCCGTGTCCTCCAACGTCGTCTTTGGCCAGGTGGCAAACGAAGTTGGCGCAAACACGCTCGTGCAGTTTGCCAACGCCTTTGGCTACGGCCAAAAGCTCGGCCAGGACCTGACCTCCACGGCATCCATCATGGCCGACCCGTCACTCATGACCGAGTGGGAGACCGCCTGGGCCGGCGCCGGCCAGCCTGTCGGCATGGACCACACGCCCGGCCCGCATACCACCGTCATGCAAAACGCCGTGATTGCCGCCGCCATCGCTAACAGTGGCGTGGTCATGGACCCGTACTTTGTAGCCCAGGTACTCGCCCCGGACGGAACCGTGGTCAAGACCACGCAGTCCCGCTCGCTGGGTCAGGCCGTCAGCTCCGCCACGGCCGACCAGGTCAAGCAGGCCATGCTTGCCGTCGTCCAATCCGGCACCGGCACCGATGCCCAGGTCCCCGGCGTCAAGGTCGCCGGCAAGACCGGCTCGGCCGAGACCGGCGGCACCAACGTCAACTCGATGTTCGTTGGCTTTGCACCTTACGATTCGCCCACGGTCGCCATCTCGGTGGCCTTGGAGGATTACGACAAACACGACGTCAAGGCGGCCAAGATTGCCGGCATCGTCCTGACCGCGGCGCTCGCCGCACAGGGAGCGTGATGCCCATGATCGAATCGGACACCCGAGGCGCGCCGCGGCCGAAGAGTTAGCGGCAACGCGCCACACGGCCCCAGCGGCCACATCGTAGGTACTACACACATCGTTGAGCGAATAGTTATGTTAGGAGCAGGAATGGAACAGAGGGTCCTCGGGGGAAGATACCTCCTCAAGGATAAGGTGGGGACAGGCGGCATGGCGACCGTCTTCCGTGCGCAGGACCAGGTCCTCGACCGCACGGTAGCCGTCAAGATCATGCTGCCGCAGTATGCTGGCGACGCAACCTTCGCCGCACGCTTTAAGCAGGAGGCCCAG
>OMCG01001866.1_pt1 | contig 11347 bp, 8 predicted proteins | sample 1674071 | NCBI WGS metagenome assembly OMCG01 (sample SAMEA103958139, study PRJEB25191) | human gut metagenome | biome: human-associated habitat [ENVO:00009003]; feature: intestine environment [ENVO:2100002]; material: feces | place: Germany | collected 2013/2015 | reverse complement strand
TAGGCGGTATTGCACTCTACGACGGTGCCATTGACGGTCTCAATCATGGGCTTCATGAATTCGGGCCGCAGGAAGTTCTGATTGCCCTTCTCACCGGAGTGGACCTTTACGGCCACCTTGCCGGGCAGTGCCTTGCCCAGAGCCTCATACATCCGAATAACATTTTCCGGCGTAATGGTCTTGGCGAAATAAACCCTTGCTTTTTCCATAAATGGATACCCTCCTGATAGATTTCCTATATTATACCATCGGTATGTGTTCCGTGGCAAGTCATAAATTTCCAATGGCTGGACAAACTGGGGGTGGAATCAAGATTTCTTTATTTTTGTACCTTTGGTTTGCGCTTCCGGAGAAGCTATGCTATAATTTTTTAAAAAAGAATGGAAGGGTGATTGCAATGCGGGCAATGAAATGTGCGGTTCTGCTGGCCGTTCTGGTGCTGCTATGTGGCTGCGGAAAGCAGACTGCCCCGGAGACAACGGCCTCAACGACTGAGCCTGTTACCTCTGTGGAAACGGTTGTGACAGAGGATACAATCCAAAATCTGGAGGCGTATTCTGTTTTGGAGCGGGCGGATCTGCGGGGAAGCAGCTGCTATGCTGCAATTTTGGATTATCAGCGCAGCCATCCCCAGGTGGAGGTTCTCTATGATGTGGCGTTCGGAAGCACTCGGGTGGATGGAAAAGCGGCTGCCCTGGAGCTGTATGCCAAGGACGCAGACTTTGAGACCCTCAAGGAAAATCTGACTTACCTTCCGGCGCTGGAAAGCCTGACACTGCGGGAGACATCTCTGACCCAGGAAGAGATTCTGGAGCTGCGCAGTGTATATCCGGAGCTGAAGCTGACCTATACCGTGGATTTACTGGGGCAGGAGTTCCCATGGGATACGGAGACGCTGGACCTGTCTTCCCTACAGGAAGCGGATGTGGAGGCGGTGAGCGGAAAGCTGGCTCTGCTGCAGGCCTTGCAGAGTGTGGAGCTCATGGATGCCGATGGAAATACCGCCCTGACACCCCAGGACGTGGCGGTACTCCAGACGGGGACAGAGGCCCATTTTCACTATGTTTTCGACCTCTTCGGCAAGCAGGTCTCCACGGATGATGAACGCATCGAGTTCCAGAACAAGCGCTTGGGGGAGAAATACGAAGAGGAGCTGCGGCAGGCCTTGGGAATTCTGCGGGACTGCAACTATTTCCTCCTGGAAAACTGCCGCTTTGACAATGAGCTGCTTGCCCAGCTGCGGGACGAATACCGGGGCAGGACCAAGATCGTCTGGCGCATTTACTTTGCCAAGCAGGGCAGCTGTCTGACGGACAGAGCCATTCTGCGCTATGTCTACAATGTGACCAACAGTACTGTCTCCCAGCTCAAATACTGCGAAGATGTGGAATACATTGACTTTGGCCACAACGATACCCTGTCGGATTGGAGCTGGGTGGGCTTTATGCCGAATCTGAAAGCAATCATCGTCTCCGGCTCCATGATCAAGGATCTGACACCCTTCTCCAACTGCAAGAATCTGGAATTTCTGGAGCTTTCCAACTGCGGCTATCTGACGGACCTGACACCCCTTTCCCAGTGCACGGCTCTGCAAAGGCTGAATATCAGCTATACTAAGGTAGAGGACCTGTCTCCGCTGAATGATCTTCCCAACCTGGAATGCCTGGTGGATGTCCATCCAAAGGTATCCCAGGAGGAACTGGACCGGTTTGCAGAGGAACACCCAAAGTGCATCGTTTCCTCTGAGGGCAATGAGTATGGCTATCCCTGGCGTTATGAGCAGGACGGCAGTCCTACCCCCTATTACCAAACGCTCAAAGAGGTGTTCCACTATCCGGATGCCACAGACACCCTGTGGTAATGCCGGAAAAGGTAAAAAAGTGCAAAGAGATCTTTCTGGGGCGGCTATTGGCCGCCCTTTTCCATAGCTGGGAGTGTGCTGCTGCAATAGTCCCGAAAAAGTCCTTGCAAAAGGGGAAAAGACTGGTATAATAGGGAAGTAAAATGCGTTCCTGCGGGCAAAAGGAGAAAAATGCGATGCGTCTGCGAAATCGATTCCTGCTTTGGTACAGAAAACGGCAGGGAAAACCAATGAGCCCTATGAAAATCATAGCCTCTGCCTTTGCAATTATTATCCTTTTGGGAACAGTGCTGCTGACGCTGCCCGTTGCTTCCCGCACGGGAGAGCGCTGCCCGTTCCTTCCGGCCCTCTTTACGGCAACTTCGGCCACCTGTGTGACGGGACTCACCCCCTTTGATACCTATACCCAGTGGAGCGGCTTCGGCCAGGGGGTCTTGCTGTGCCTGATTGAGCTCGGCGGCTTGGGTTTTATGTCCATTGCAACGCTGTTTGTGTTTCTACTGCGCCGCCGAGTCGGCCTCAAGCAACGTTTGGTTATGGCCCAGGCCCTGAGCCTGAACGATATGGAGGGCGTTGTGCGCTTACAGCGTACGGTGCTTGTCGGCAGCTTCAGCGTGGAGGGCATCGGTGCGGCAATTCTGACGGTGTATTTCTGGCCTCGCTTTGGATTTTCCCGGGCACTATGGCTGGGCGTCTTTCACTCTGTTTCGGCTTTTTGTAATGCCGGCTTTGATGTCTTTGGCTTTTTGGAGCCGGGAGCGAGCCTGATCACCTTCCAGAATGACCCGGTGGTGCTGCTGACCCTTGGCACGCTGGTTATTGTGGGCGGCTTAGGCTTTCTTGTATGGGAGGAGCTGGCAGAGCGGAAGCCCTTCCGGCGCATGACGGTTTATACCCGGCTGGTGCTGTGTGCTACGGCAGCGCTGCTGTTGTCCGGCTGGGCGGTGACCTGCCTGCTGGAGTGGAACAACCCGGCGACACTGGGAAGCATGGGTCTGGGCGGGAAGCTCTTAAACGGCTTTTTCCAATCCGTGACCTTGCGTACGGCAGGATTTGCGGCCATCGACCAGGGAGCCCTGACCGATGGCGGCAAGGCGGCCTCCGTGCTCTTTATGCTGGTGGGCGGCTCCTCCGGCTCCACGGCAGGCGGCCTGAAGACCGTTACCTTTGTGGTGCTGCTGCTGTTCCTGTGGGCAAGACTCCGGGGGAAAAGCACCGTCTGCGCCTTCCGGCGTACCATTCCGGACAAGCAGGTCCTGGATGCCATGACCATTGCAACCGCGATGGTGCTGCTGGCGTTTTTTGGGGCCGTTTTCATCTGTGCGACATCCCCCGTAGGCTTCGTCAATGCGTTGTTTGAAGCCGTTTCGGCCTTGGCTACGGTTGGCCTTACGGCGGGAACCACGGGGAGCCTGAGCGTCCCTGCCCAGTGCTTGATTATATTGTATATGTATTTTGGACGTGTGGGCGTGCTGACCATCAGCCTGGGCTTCCTGTCGGGAGAGCAGACTACGGAGCGGTTCCGCTATGCCCAGACAAACCTTTTGATCGGATAAGGAGAAAGCTTATGAAATCCTATGCAGTCATTGGCCTTGGCCGCTTTGGTTCGGCCCTTTCCCGGCAGCTGTGCAAGCTGGGCGCGGAGGTCCTGGCCCTGGATGTCCGGGCGGACTTTGTGCAGCAAATCTCCGGAGATGTGACCCATGCGGTCGTGGGTGATGCTCAGGATAAGGAAGTGCTGAAGGCCCTGGGCGTCCGGAATCTGGACTGTGCCGTCATCGCCATCGGTGACAATCTCGCGGCCTCAGTACTCATCGCCATGAACCTAAAGGAGCTTGGCGTTCCCTATGTTGTTTGCAAGGCCCACGACGAAACGCACCGGAAGGTGCTGGAGAAGCTGGGGGTGGACCGTGTTCTCATCCCGGAGCAGGAGTCTGCCCAGCGTCTGGCAAGATCGCTCAACAGCCACAATGTGCTGGATTACATCGAGCTTTCCGAGGACTTTGGCATTCTGGATGTACCCGCTCCCAAAAGCTGGATTGGTAAGACGCTGCGGGAGCTGAATGTCCGGGCCAAGCTTGGCGTGAATATCATCGCGGTGGAAAACGGCGGCAAGACCAATGTTTCCCCTGCAGCGGATTATGTGATCTGCCAGGGGGATACCGTGGTAGTGCTGGGCGATAACATCGCCCTGGAAAAGGTGCAGAAGCTGTGACGGAAGAACGAATTACATCCCGGAAAAATCCCACGGTGCAGCAGGTGAGAAAGCTGCTGACCTCCCGAAAGGCCCGGGAGGCGGCAGGGCTTTTCGTCTCCGATGGAACCAAGCTGCTGAAAGAGGCCGCTGTGCACTGCCCAGGTTTGGAGACGGCCTTCCTCTGCGATGGTGTGGAGGTAGAGCTGCCGGAGAACGTTCGGGTTGCCCGGGTGAGCAAAGAGGTCATGGAGGCAATTTCCCCCATGGAGACCCCCCAGGGGGCGGTGTTTCTGTGCCGTCTGCCGGAAAAGAAGCCCTTTGTCCCGGAAAAGGGAATGCTGCTGCTGGACGGGATCCAGGACCCCGGAAACGTGGGCACCATCCTGCGCACGGCGGATGCCTGGAATGTGCCGGTGGCGCTGCTGGAGGGCTGCGCGGACCCATTCAGCCATAAGGTAGTCCGGGCCAGTATGGGTGCCGTTTTCCGCCGGGATATTACCGTGACCACCTGGGAGGAAGCCCGGGATGCCTGCCATCAGGCGGGAATCAGCCTGGCGGTGACAGCCCTGCGGGAGACGGCCAGGGATATCCGACAGGCAGATGTGGGCACCATGGCCGTGGTCATCGGCAGCGAGGGGCAGGGGGTCCGTCAGGAGATCCTGGAGGAGGCCGGGGATGCACTGATCATTCCCATGAATCCTCACTGTGAATCCCTGAATGCTGCTGTGGCCGCTGCGGCCGTCATGTGGCAGATGCAGAAATTATAATGAAGAGGGTGACAAAATGCTGCTCTATTGGCTCTGGCTTGCGGGCTGTAAGGATATCAGGGATGGCACAAAGACAGCCCTGGTGCGGCATTTTGAGGACCCGGAAGATATTTTCCGTGCGGACAGGCAGATGCTGCGCGCAGCTGATATTGAAGACCTGACGGAAAAGCAGGCGGATGTTCTGCTGCGGCACGATCTCCGGGATGCAGAGCGGGTGCTGACGGACTGTATGCGCCTGGGCATCCGGGTGCTGACCTTCGGGGATGCCCAATACCCCAAGCGGCTGAAGGAACTCTACGATGCCCCGGTGGTTCTTTTCTATAAGGGAACGCTTCCGGATTTTGACAATCTGACCACGGTTGCTCTGGTGGGCACACGGCATGCTTCCGATTACGGGCGGCAGGCCGCGGCTCGGCTGGGCGGGGAAATCGCCGCCGCGGGAGGCCTGGTGGTCTCCGGCTTGGCAGAGGGAATCGATGCGGCAGCCATGGGCGCTGCATTGGCCCAAGGAGTGCCTGCGGTGGGCGTTCTGGGCTGCGGCGCGGATATTGTTTACCCACCGAAGAACAGCGGCCTTTTCCGGAGAACGGAAGAGCTGGGCTGTATTTTATCCGAATTCGCCCCGGGGTCCCCACCGCTTGGCTGGCATTTTCCCAAGCGGAATCGGATCATCAGCGGCCTGAGCTGCGGGGTTGTGGTCGTGGAGGCACCGGAGAAAAGCGGTGCGCTTCTGACGGCAAAGTACGCCCTGGAGCAGGGCAGGGATGTATTCGTGGTCCCCGGAAATGTGGATAACGAGGGTTTCCGGGGCAGCAATCGGCTGCTGCGGGCTGGGGCCATTGCTGTGGCAACCGGTCAGGAGATCATGGAGGAATATGAGGGGATTTATCCGGACAAGCTTTCGCAGATCCGGGAAAATTCCACCGTAGCGACACCTGAGAAAACGGTCATTCCCAAAAAATTAAAGAAAAAAACCATTGACAACGGGGATTCCCCGCCGTATAGTGAACAAAATGAACCCCTTGCGGGCCTATCCGAGGAGGAGCGGACGGTGATGAACGCCATCGGCTCCGGTATTCAAAGTGTGGACGATGTGATTGCACGCTCCGGTCTGCCATCCGGAAAGGTTTTGGGGCTGCTGACCATGCTGGAGATCAAAAAGAAAATCGTCCGGCATCCGGGAAAGCGCGTTTCCCGGCAGCGGTGAACCGCAAAAAATGATTGAAAAGGAAGTATTTCATGGGCAAATCCAACAATCTGGTGATCGTTGAGTCGCCTTCCAAAGCAAAGACCATCGGCAAATACCTGGGGCCCGATTATGTGGTCAAGGCCAGCATGGGCCACCTGCGGGACCTGCCGAAGAGCAAAATGGGCGTGGATCTGGAGCACGGGTTTACGCCGGAATATATTCCCGTCCGGGGCAAAGAGGCTCTCATCAAGGAGTTGAAGGCCGCCGCCGCCCAGGCCGATACCGTCTATCTGGCAACGGACCCTGACCGCGAGGGAGAGGCCATTTCCTGGCACTTAAAGGAGCTCCTGAAGCTCCCTGAGGAGAAGACCCACCGGGTCACCTTCCACGAGATCACCCAGAAGGTGGTCAAGGACTCCATCCAGCATCCCCGGGATATTGACTATGATTTGGTGGATGCCCAGCAGGCCCGCCGGATTCTGGACCGAATCGTGGGCTATGAGCTTTCTCCCTTGCTGTGGAAAAAGATCCGCAGGGGCCTGTCCGCCGGACGAGTCCAGAGCGTTGCCACCCGGATGGTGGTGGACCGGGAGGAGGAGATCCGGGCCTTCCAGCCAAAGGAATACTGGAGCCTTGATGTGACGCTGAACCGGCTGCAAAAGCCAGGCTCCTTTGTGGCCCATTATTATGGTGAGGAAAAGAAACGGGAGCTGCAGAATGAGGCCGAGACCGATGCTGTCATTGCCGATATTGCCGGCAAGCCCTTTACCGTTACCAACGTGAAGAAGGCGGAGAAGAAGCGGTCCGCCGCACCTCCCTTCACCACCTCTACCTTGCAGCAGGAGGCTTCCCGGAAGCTGAACATGACTCCCAAGAAGACCATGATGATCGCCCAGCAGCTCTACGAAGGCGTAGACGTGGAGGGTGAGGGAACCTTGGGCCTCATTACCTATATGCGTACCGATTCCCTGCGGCTTAGCGATGAGGCAATGACTGCCGCTGCGGATTTTATCGCCAATCGCTACGGTAAGCAGTATTACTATGGCAAGTTCCATGTGTACAAGACCAAGGCAGAAGCCCAGGATGCCCACGAGGCCATCCGGCCAACCCATGTAGAGCTGGACCCTGAGCGGGTACGGGGCAGCCTGACACCGGACCAGTACCGGCTGTATAAGCTTGTCTGGAGCCGGTTCCTGGCCAGCCAGATGGCAAACGCCCTGTATGACACCGTGTCCATCGATACGGCCTGCGCGGGGCACACCTTCCGCTCCACCCACCAGAGCCTGCGCTTCCCCGGCTTTATTGCCGTCTATGAGGAGGGCCGGGACGATGACGGTGAGGCCTTGGGCTCTCCGCTGCCCGATCTGAGCGAGGGCGAGCAGGCCCAGGCTGCAAGCCTGGACAAGCAGCAGCACTTCACCCAGCCCCCTGCCCGGTTTACCGAGGCGACCCTGGTCAAGGCCATGGAGGAGCAGGGTGTTGGCCGCCCCTCTACCTATGCTGCCACCATTTCCACCATTGAGGACCGGGATTATGTGGTCAAGCAGGATAAGCGCTTGGCACCCACAGCCCTGGGCGAGGTGGTTACAGGACTCATGAAGGAGCGCTTCCAGGATATTGTAGACGTGGGCTTCACTGCCAATATGGAAAACCGTCTGGACGCTGTGGAAGCGGGAAAGCAGAACTGGAAGGATCTGCTGGCGGATTTTTACAAGGATTTTGAAAAAGAGCTGAAGGATGCAGAGACGGCGCTGGAGGGTGTCCGACTGAAGGTGCCCGAGGAGGAGACCGACGAGGTCTGTGAGCTCTGCGGCCGGAAGATGGTCATCAAAATGGGCCGCTTCGGCAAGTTCCTGGCCTGCCCGGGCTTCCCGGAGTGCAAGAACGCCAAGCCTTTGGTGGAGCGTATGCCCGGCCGCTGCCCCAAGTGCGGCAGCGGTATGCTCAAGCGCAAGTCCAAAAAGGGCTATGCCTTCTATGCCTGTGAGCGTGGACAGGAATGCGGCTTCATGACCTGGGATGTACCTACTGCCGAGGATTGCCCGGAGTGCGGCCAGACCCTGTTCAAAAAGTCCGGAAAGGGCCGCATGAAACCTTTCTGCATCAATGAACAGTGCTCCCGGTTCCTGCCTGAGGACCAGAGAGGCTACTATAAGAAAAAGACCGCTGAAACCGCCGAAAATGCGGAGCCAACGGCGGAAGCAGCGGAGGAAAAAAGCGTTTCCAAGAAGACCGCTGCCAAGAAGGCACCGGCCAAGAAGACGACTGCCAAGAAGACCACCGCCGCGAAAAAGACCGTTGCAAAAAAACCCGCTGCAAAGACCAAAAAGGAGAACGGCTGATGGAAGTGAAAGTGATCGGTGCGGGCCTTGCCGGCTGTGAGGCCGCCTGGCAGCTGGCCAAGCGGGGCATCGGCGTGCAGCTGTACGAGATGAAGCCCCAGAAGATGAGCCCTGCCCACCATAGCCAGGACTTTGCGGAGCTGGTCTGCTCCAATTCCCTGCGGGGAGATCGACTGGAAAATGCCGTGGGGTTGCTGAAAGAGGAGCTGCGGCGGTGCGACAGTCTGATCATGCAGTGTGCCGAAGCTACCCGGGTGGAGGCTGGCGGCTGTCTGGCCGTAGACCGGAAGGGCTTTTCCCAGCTGGTAACGGAAAAGATTCGGAGCAATCCTTTGATTACGGTGGTGTCCGAAGAGGTGACCCAGGTGCCGGAAGGTCCGGTCATCATTGCAACGGGGCCGCTGACGTCGGATGCCCTGTCCAAGGCCATCGGCGAATACTTTGGCACGGATTATCTGCACTTCTTCGATGCTGCAGCCCCGCTGGTAACGGCGGAATCCGTGGATATGGACCTAGCCTGGTGGCAGTCCCGCTACGACCGGGGAACACCGGACTATGTGAACTGCGCCATGGATAAGCAGCAGTACGAGGCCTTTGTGAAAGAGCTGATCTCCGCCGAGGAGGCGGAGGTCCATGGCTTTGAGGACAAGCGGGTTTTCGAGGGCTGTATGCCTGTGGAGGTCATGGCCCGCAGAGGCCTGGATACCCTGCGCTACGGCCCCATGAAGCCCGTGGGCCTGACGGACCCGAAAACCGGGGCGGAGCCCTATGCGGTGCTGCAGCTGCGGCAGGACAACGCGGCCAAGAGCGTCTACAATCTGGTGGGCTTCCAGACCCACCTGAAGTTTGGGGAGCAGAAGCGGGTATTCTCCATGATCCCGGCGCTGCGCAATGCGGAATTCGTCCGCTACGGCGTCATGCACCAGAATACCTTCCTGCAAAGCCCCAGGCTGCTGGACCAATTCTATGCAGACAGGCGCGACCCGCTGGTTGCCTTTGCCGGGCAGATGACCGGCGTGGAGGGGTATGTGGAGTCCACCGCCTCCGGCTTTTTAGCTGCCGTTGCCATGGCCGCCAAGGTCCAAGGAAAAGAGCCTGTGGCTTTCCCCAAGACCACTGCCATCGGGGCACTGGGACTGTACATCAGCGACGGCTCTATTGAAAACTTCCAGCCCATGAACATCAATTTCAGCATTATTTCGCCGCTGGAATACCGGGTGCGGAAGAAGGCGGAGAAGAACCTTGCCATTTCCCAGCGGGCGCTGGAACAGATTGATGCTTTGATTGCCCAGGGCTTCTGAGCACAGGAAAGAGAGGGGTACACAATGAAGATTATTCTGGACGCCATGGGCGGCGATCTGGCCCCCGAGGCACCGGTCCTCGGTGCCATTGATGCTGCCAAGGATTTCGGTGCGGAGATCACTCTGGTGGGCCGCAGTGAAGAGATCCTGGAGGTCATGCGAAAGAACGGCTACAACGATCTGCCCAAGGGTGTGGAGATTGCCGGGGCGGATGACGTGGTGGATATGCACGACGACCCCGGTACGGTGATCCACAAGCGGAAGAATTCCTCCATGGTCATCGGCCTGCGGCTGCTGGCAGATGGGCAGGGCGATGCCTTCGTGTCTGCCGGCTCTACCGGCGCGCTGCTCACCGGCGCGACTTTGATCGTCAAGCGGGTGAAGGGTATCCGCCGGGCTGCCATGGGTCCTGCCATGCCCAACAAAAAGGGTGGAAACACGGTGATCTGCGACTGCGGTGCCAACGCCGAGTGCACGCCGGAATTCCTGCTGCAATTTGGCCTGGTGGGCTCTGCATATGCAAAGAAGAAGTATGGCATAGAAAATCCCAGGGTGGGCCTGCTGAACATTGGAACAGAGGACTCCAAAGGAACCCAGCTCCAGCGGGATGCCTATGCACTGCTCAGCGATGCATCCCAGAAGGGCTTGCTGAACTTTGTGGGGAATGTGGAGGCCCGGGGCGTTCCAATGGGAGATGTGGATGTTGTGGTTTGCGACGGCTTCTCCGGCAACGTGCTGCTGAAGTCCATTGAGGGCACCGCCATGTTTGTGGGCAGCCTGATGAAGCGGATGTTCAAGAAGAATGTCTTCTCCAAGCTGGGCTATCTGCTGTGCAGTTCCGGCGTGAAGCAGATGATGAAGCTGCTGGATTATCATGAGATCGGCGGCACCCAACTGCTTGGCATTAAGAAGCCCGTTATCAAGGCCCATGGCGCATCTGACCGTCTGGCCTTCCGCAATGCGGTCAAGCAGGCAATGGACGCAGCCGAAAACGACATTACGCAGGATCTGGAGCAGGCATTGGCCCTGCTGGCACAATCGAAGGAGCAAACCAATGATTAAAGATTTGGAAACGGAGATCGGCTATCATTTTCATAATATCTCCCTTTTGCAGAATGCCCTGACCCATTCCTCCTATGCCAACGAGCGGTGGCACAACAGCCTGCTCAGCAATGAGCGGCTGGAGTTTTTGGGAGACAGCATTCTGGGAATGCTGGTAGCGGATTACCTTTACCGGAATTTCCCGGACCGTCCCGAAGGGGAACTGACCCGGATGCGGGCAGATATGGTCTGCGAGACCACACTGGCCGGCGTTGCCGAGAAAATCCATCTGGGGGATCATCTGCTCCTGGGCCACGGCGAGGAGCAGGGCGGCGGCCGGACACGGGAGTCCATTCTGGCAGATGCCGTGGAATCCGTCATCGCCGCATCCTTCCTGGATGGCGGCATGGAGGCGGCACTGCACTTCGTCAGGACCTTCATCCTGGTGCAGGTGCCCGTGAAGCAGCTGCACAATGCGGACTATAAGACCCAGCTCCAGGAGCTGGTGCAGCAGAAGAAGAACCAGGTCCTCGCCTATGTTCTCCTGGACGAGACCGGCCCGGATCACGACAAGCACTTTGCCGTGGCCGTGACCCTGAACGGCGCCGAAGTGGGCCGGGGTGACGGACGCAGCAAAAAGCGCGCCGAA
>OMCG01001855.1_pt1 | contig 11404 bp, 8 predicted proteins | sample 1674071 | NCBI WGS metagenome assembly OMCG01 (sample SAMEA103958139, study PRJEB25191) | human gut metagenome | biome: human-associated habitat [ENVO:00009003]; feature: intestine environment [ENVO:2100002]; material: feces | place: Germany | collected 2013/2015 | reverse complement strand
TTCCTTCGTTTTTGACAACAAATTTACATTTATAATATGGATATGCGTTGCCATTCGTATTGTAATATCCATCTGCTTTGCCATTATGTGAGCCGCTAACTCCTTGCATCACATGAACTTGCCCGTCAACAAGAAATACACTTCCTGGATAGTTACGGTTCAAGTTTCTATATGCAGGATGATGCTCTTTCACCTTGAGCTTGCAAACATCACCTGGATGGCTTTGACGAAACTCTTCCAAACTGTCGGTAGTCTGTTTAATAGCCTTGTGGCGATTCGTTGCCACTGTTTTGCCATTGAGTGTGTACACGCGGCTCATGTTCGCTTTGTGTAGCACTCTTCTATCATGGCGGCGGAACTGCTTTAATTCGTATGGCACATGGCTGTTTATATTGCTATCACAAACATCGTTGGGTAAAACAGAACAGGCAATGCAATAAGCATCAAGCCAATGGTCTTTACTCACACCGTGCGCTGTACGATAGTCGTAGGTACTTTTACCATTGGTCACAAAGAAATGCTTCGGAAAAAGAGAATTCATCTCTTTCGTCAATGCCGGAATGATTTGATTCAATACGCTCAAAGCACTGTACTTTTTGACGAGTCCGACTTTTTCTTTGGCGAGTTTCTTTTGCCAGGTAGCATCCTTATGAACGAGATTGTGATGCTCCGTGCATAGACCAACAATATTGGCGATAGTGTTGCTACCGTTTTCGGATTTTGGTACTACATGATGGTAATGTTCAATGGGCTTCTCACAAAATAGGCAATGGTGTTCCTGCATTTCAGAAACAGCATTTTCAAGGCTCCCTTTTTGGTAGAGTGGGCCTTGCTGATACTGCCATTTCTGAATGTTAGGGTTGTCAAGCTGCATGAACGCAAATTTATTGACTTCAAGCACAACATCACTGATAGGAAGAAACTTCTGAATTTTCTTCACCAAGTTGATGTGTGTCTGTAGCAACTGATTTGCAGTAGGCGTAAGCCATCCTTCCGGTCTTGCACGATTGGTGAACTTTGCCTCTTTGTTTTTGATACCAATGCAAAGTACATCTTTCTCACAACCCGGAAGATGGCGCTTGATAACGCCAATTTCTTTTGCACGTTTACTAACACTACCATTTTGAGCAGTGGTTTGCTTTACGCACTTCTTAGAAATAGTGCCGTTGGTTTTTGCTCTCCGCTGACGGCGGCAGCGTCTGCCGTTGGTGCGTCTTGCGCAGCGTGATTCCTTACGCTTTTTCATCAGCTTAGGGACTTCCTTATTGCGGGTCTCAAGATGCGCAGTAAAGACCGCCGCCCCGTCTGCTTTGACAACGGCAACGCCGATGTTGGTCCTACCAGGGTCGATACCCAAGTATAGGGGTTGAACTACATCATCAGTTTCATAAAGCAACTGGATAGTAAACGGTTTTGATTTTACGACTCGTGCTTTTCCATTCTTAAGGAGATGGCGCACATGCATACAGCGAGTCGTTGGCATCAAAGGTTTACCATCTTTATTTAACACATATACAGTAGGCATATACGCTACCCTCCTTTTACTGTAAGTCTCTCCTGCTGAAACAGGAGGTTGTGTTTCCCTTGGCTGGGTGTTTGCTGTGAGCGGTATTGTACGAGACAATGCCACTCGTGCGGAGCTATCAACTGGGAAAATCGATAGGCGCAACAAACATCCAAATGCCTGTGGTATTTGTAAAAACAGATGGTTTTATTCAAACCACCTATTTTCGCAAATACCCGATTTATTGGGTGAAATCATAGGCGGACTGGGCAAGGGGCAGGCAGTGAGCACGCAAAATCTGCCAGAGTTTGCAATCCGGTTTTGTGCGGGAGAGGAGTTGCAGGGCGCGGTCCCTGGACATATCACGGTGGGCAAGAGTGCAGGCTTGAGCCAGAAAGTTGCGATGGGATTCATTGTTGGTGAAAAGAAGCTCGGTACCGGGGTGAGTTTCCGTTAAGTAGAAGTAGGGGCCGGTAACTTGCAGGCGGATGCCAGCGGACGGAGAACAGTAGAGATCGAGGGGAGAATCATCCTTTGCCAAGGTGTAACCTTCGCCGAAATAAGAGAGCCAGCGGTGGACGTTGGGACCCCAGGGGCAGACGGTGGGCGGCGGCATGAAATCATTGCCTTCCCAAACGTTTGGGGTAAAAGTTTCATCATAGGGGTAAGGACAATCCTGTTCCGGGGTAAGAGGCGGGGTGTAGATTAAAGGCGGATAGGCGGGCTGGGTGGTGCAGACAGCTTCCAGCGGAACAGAAGCACCTTGGGGCAGAGGAGTGAAATCACAGGCTTCGGTTGGATAGGAATAGCCGGACGAAGAATGAATGTTTTTGGTTTTGACCTGGCGGTAGACGGTGCGGAGCTTACCATCCTGATAGAGGTTGCCGAAGATAAAATCGTTCTGGCTGACAAAGTAAAGAATGCTGCGATCGCCATTGAAACAGAAAACAGCGGCGGCAGTTTGGTCGGCCAGGTTGGGACGGGGGATATCCGGGGCGGCGTGATCAAAATAATCCTGGAAGCTTGTCCAGTTTTTGAAGTAGAACGGGTAGTTAGGATTGGGAGAAAAATCAGAACAGATGCCCTGATAGGAACCGTAGTGAGGATGAGCGCAATCCGAAACAAGATTGACAGTGGTGTTATTGGCACGTTTACATTTGATGCCATGATAAGCGCAGTGACGGCAGTGAAGCTCTTCATCGTAAAGCGGATTTGTGGCGGACATGAAAAACCCCCTTAGACGGCGTAGTGGATATCGCGGGAGCGGGTGCGGCGGAAAGCGAGAGCGGCGGGAGTGGTGGATTTGATCTGGGCGATGGTATCATAGCAAGCCTTTTCATCCGGGTCAGAGAGTTCATCATCGGAGATGTGGCGGTATTCAAATGTGAGGTCCTTGCCTTCAACAAAGGGAGTGCCGGAGGTTTTATCGAACTGAACGGAATCATTATTGTAGGTGACTTCGAAGATGAAATCGCCGTTTTTGTTAAAGAAGCGAACATATTCTTCCGAGGAGGGATCGAAGAGATCACGACGGACATTGCTGGCGGTATAGACAACACCGTTTGCGAATTTCATGGTGATGTTATAGTGCTCAGCGTTGAGGTTGACAATGTTCAGATCCTTGATGGCTTCCGTGAAAGGCAGGCCGGTGTTGAGTTCAAAGGCGATGGAACGCAGGCAGTCATAATTGAGGTCAACGCGACCGGCAAAACCGATGACAGCATCGATCTGGTCATAATATTCCGGCTTGAGCTTATCCTGCATGTAGGTGCGGATTTCATCGGCGGTGGGGTAATCGAAGCGGAAGTGGTAGTGGAAGCGGCCGGGGCGGTTGACGAGGAAATCATTGAGACCTTTGAGATCATTGCAGGTGACAACAAAGAGGCGCTTGCCGTTGGAGGTACCATCGAACAGGGAGAGCATGGTGGACTGAGGATCGGTTTTATCATTATCGGAGGGGTGGGCGAAGGTTTTATCGAATTCATCAAAGAGGATCATGACTTCCTGGTCGATGGATTCGAGGTAGGAGGCGATGCCGGGGATGGCTTCATCGACAATGAGGACGGGCAAGCCAGCAGAGATGGCGCGAGTGGAGAGCAGGCGGGCAAACATGGACTTGCCGATACCTTTTGCGCCGCTGAGGATGACGCCAAGAGAACGCGGGAAAGCGTTGTAGGACGCTATGACTTTTTCGACCTTGGATTCATGCGGGCCATAGACCGTTTCGTTGACCTGCATATTGGGGCGGGATTCCAGATAGAAGCCGCTGAGCTTGGAGAAGCGGACACAGTAGGTGGCGGCGGGCAGGGAATCGAAGGTGCGAAGGGAATCATCGTAGATCTGGTACTTGATGCCGGTGTTGACGATTTTCATAATTATGTAACTCCTTTTGATTTCTGTTATAGGACAATGTTAAAAGTAAAACAAGGTGGTGGAAAATATTACAAAAATGGGAAGTGGTACGGTTATCAGTACGGGGCTTCGAGGTTGCGGGGATTATAAGGGGCGTAAGTGATTTCGATTTTGCCGGGGCAGGTACAGGTTTTGCCATTGACAAAATACTGACGCCAGTAGTCATCGTCACATTCGCCTTTGGAGGTAATGCGGAAGGTGAGGGAAGGGAAGGAGCGAGAGAGGGCGATCATATCGTTGGCGACATCGAACGGACATTCGTTTTCGGAGTCAAAGGTGAGGATATCGTTCTCGTCATCATAAAAATAGGCGGAAGGATCGAAGGGTATGAGGCAAGGGGAAGCATCAGCGTAAAGGGCGCCGCACCGAGGATCGAGCCCCATATCACGTATTTACGTCCGATGCGGTCGCCGACCGGCCCGCCGATGAAGGTCCCCGCCGCCGAAGCCGCGAGGAAAGCGAAAAGCGCATACTGCGCTCCCTGCACCGACATCGAGAATTTGTCCATCAGGAAAAAGGTGAAATAGTTGGTCATCGAGGCGATGTAGAAATACTTCGAGAAGACCAGTACGCCCAGGATAATGAGCGCATTCCGAATTTTACGTTTCGAGAGTCCGGGCCCCGTGGTATCCGCCGCAACGGCGGGCCTGCGGGCTGCCAAAGCCAGTTGCCGTTTGTACCAGTTCCCGATCTTTACGAGGATGAAGATAGCCAGCAGCGCGGCCAGTGCGAACCAACCGATCGAAGCCTGCCCGAACGGAATCACGATCAGCGCGGCCAGCAGGGGCCCCATGGCGCTTCCGGCATTGCCGCCGACCTGAAAGATCGACTGCGCCAGCCCTTTGCGACCTCCCGAGGCGAGCTGGGCCACGCGCGAGGATTCGGGATGGAAGACCGACGAACCGCAGCCGATCAGTCCGACCGACACCAAAATCAGGGCGAAGCCGGGAGCGGCGGCGAGCGCAAGCAGTCCGCACAGCGTGAAACACATCCCCGCGGCCAGCGAATAGGGCCGCGGATGGAGGTCGGCCAGCCGCCCGGCGACAGGTTGCAGAAGCGACGAGGTTAGTTGGAAAACCAGTGTGATGAGGCCGATCTGGGCAAACGTGAAGCCAAATTTCTCCTTAAGGAGCGGATAGACCGCCGGAATGACAGACTGCATCATGTCATTGAGCAGATGGGTGGCGCAGACCATCAGCAGGATCGGATAGACCGTCCTGCCCGCCCGGTTCATTTCCCGCGGTCCTTTCTCCATATCTGATACGAGTTAACGAAGTTCTGCCACACGATGTACGCCGTGGGGGCGATCGAGGAGATCGGGTCGAGGAACGACTGGGCCATCCACACCGCGAGGACCGTGTTTTTCTGCCCGAGAGACTGTCCGCCCGCAGGAGCGTCGCCGTAACGGCGGCCCAGCATGCGCCCCACCTTGAACTGCCCGAGGCAGATAGCCAGCGCGGCGAAGGCCAGCCACAGTTCCGTCGCGAGCGAAGCGTCGCGCAGGTCGATGATGAAGGCCGTCGTGCGGCCGATGATGACCAGCAGCGACGCCAGCCACATATAGAACGAGATCTGGCTGTGGTCGCCGACCCATTTCGCCGCCTTCGGGATGACCAGCCGGCAGAACTGCGCCGCGGCGAACGGCATCACCAGCAGCGGCGCGATGCGGGCCAGGATCTGCGCGAAGGTGCACGCCCCCGTCCCCGTGAAGGTCAGGATCACGGGCGCCAGCAGCGCGACGGCCATGTTGCAGAGCAGGCTGTACGTAGCCATCGTGGCGACGTTGGCCCCCAGCATGCCGCCGATGACCACCGCGGCCATCGCCACGGGAGCCAGCACGCAGACCATCGCCCCCTGCGCCAGAATGAGGTCCAGCGGACGCAGCAGCAGAAAAACCCCGATGCAGGCCACCGTCTGAACCAGCAGCAACCACACATGGAGCATCGAAGGCTTCATCTGGCTGGGTTTCACGCGGCAGAAGGTGACGAACAGCATCAGGAAGATCAGCGTCGGGGTGATCATCTGCCCCGACAGCTCCTCCAGCGCCGAGATCGGACGGCACAGCAACGCCCCGACAACCATGGCCGTCGGCATGGCGACGGTCTTCACGTTGCGGTGCAGGTGTTCCAGCAGGTGCATTTTAAGCCAGCAGCTCCCTAACCTTGGCCGAAATGTCCTTGCCGTCGGCGCGGCCCGCGAGCCTCTTCGAAGCCACGCCCATCACCTTGCCCATCTCCTTCATCGACGTGGCGCCGACCTCGGCGATCAGGGCCTTGACCTCGGCGGTCAGTTCCTCCGGGGTGAGCTGCCTGGGCAAGAACTCCTGGAAAACGGCCACCTGGGCCAGCTCCTCCGACGCCAGGTCGGGACGGTTTTGCTCGGAGAAGATCGCCGCCGAGTCGGTTCCCTGCTTGGCGAGCTTCGAGATGATCTTCAGCACGTCGGCGTCGGGCAGTTCGGCGATCTCCGGACCTGCGGTCTTGGCCTCGATGATGTATTTCTTCGCATTGCGCAGCGCGCTCAGGCGCACCGTGTCCTTGGCCTTCATGGCCTCCATGATTCCTTTCGAAATCTGCTGTTCCAACGACATGACTTTCTTATTTTTAAGTTAAACAACCAATTTCTCACTCCGCAGGCCGCCGCACGACGACAATCTCGTCGAAACGCCGCTGCGACTCCGTTCCGACAACTTTCCCCTTCGCAGGAAACTCCCGGTCGAAAGCCTCGGCGGCGGAGGGGTCGATGTCGTAAATCGAATCCTCGACATAGCGCCCCCGAATGCCGGACAACGCACCGTCGTACAGTTCACAGACGTGCAGGGCCATGGCATACATGTTATCCGCCGTGCGGATTCCCAGCATCTCGGCGGGAACGAAGCCCTGATACAAATAATAATCCGGGTCGCCGCAGAGCAGCAAGGCCCGAAATCCCAGTTCCCGGGCCAGTTCGCGGGTCCGGGAGATCAGCCGGCCGCCGATGCCCTGACGCTGGCACTCCGGCAGGACCGAAATCGGCCCGAGGCTCAACACCTCACAGACCGTTCCGTCGTCACCGTGGAGAACCGCGCGCAAGGAAACGACATTGCCCACGATTCGCCCATCGCGCTCGGCCACGAGATCCAACTCGGGCACAAAGGCCGGACTGTCACGCATGACATGCAACAGGTAGTGCTCGCAACATCCGGGCGAATAGAGGTTCCAGAACGCCTCCCGCGTAACGTTCTCCGTCTCGCGGTAATCCGCAGGCTGTTCGGTTCTCAATTTCAGTTCCACTGCTTCCATTTTATTTATCGGAAAACAAAAACCGCAGCACGTCGCGCATCAGCCGGTCGCGCTGCACGCCGTCGGGGATCGACTCGAAGGGGAACCCCGCGACGAAAGTCCGTCCTCCGGCATCGCAGGCCACGGCCGCCGTGCGGCCGCTGTCGTCGTAACGCATCACGGCGAAAGCCCCCGCACCCGCGGGCTTCAGCGCATCGGCCCGCTCGACGACGTAACGGTCGCGGCGGTACTCGGTATTGAAGCGGTATTCGCCGCGCGAAAACGACGCGTCCGAAGTCATGACCCGCACCCGTCCGCGCTCCGAGGGATGTCCCCCGTCGGAGTCGATGCGGAGCACCTCCCGGGCGAACGCGCGCCCCTCCTCCGGGGTCCCTTCGGCCCAGAGGTCGGCCGCCACGTAGCTTCCCGATGCAAAAAGCCCTCCGCCGCCGGCCAGATAACGCCGCAGGACGGCCTGCAACTCCGGCGGAAAGGTCCGGAAGGCCGCCTCGCACACACCGCGGCCCAGCGGCGTGGTGCGCTGCTTGCCCAGGATCAGGTCGACGGCCGGATAGGCTTCGAGCGACACCTCGCCCCGCTCCACGGCCCGGGCCGACGCCGAGCAGAACGAGTAGCCCGCCGCCGCGACGGAACGCCCGTGCAGGGCCGGATAGTCGAACGTATTGCCGCCGATCACGTCGGTCTCCCAGTCGCACGCGCAGGCCCCGAGGGCGACGCTGTCGACGTTGCAGCGGGCCTGCGCGAGGTCGAAGACGCGCTGCGCTCCGATGAAGGCGATGTCCTGCCGGTCGGCAACGCCTCCGTCGAGGTCCATGCGGAATCCGGCCAGCGAATCGTTCCGTTCGCTCTGCGGGGCGCTCACGCGGTCGAACCCGTTGACGATCAGCACGCAGCCCTTTTCGTCGGGCACGCGGCAGGCCGCGAGCGTCTCGCTCGGGAAGCTCTCGCCGCCCTCGTTGACGGCGGTGACCCGGTAACTGTACATGCGCCCCGGTTCCTGCCGGACGGTCAGGCGGGGTTTGTCGACATAACGGCCGTTGTCGAAACCGCCGTCGTCCACGCGCGTGTAGACCACATAGCCCGTCGGCGCGGCGGTCGCTTCGAGCGGGTCCATCGCCGGGCTCCACGAGAGCGCGACCTCGCCGGCGGCGGCGAATTCCGCGGCGAAAGCCTCGACCGGCAGCGGCTGGACCACATAGGGCAGATCGTATTGCGAACTGACATAACGCAGGATACCCTTGTAAACAGCCCGGCTCACGAGGAACTTGAAGCGCGGGTCGTGCCCCAGGCGCATGTCGGCGAAATTCTGGTGCGACAAGAGTTCGAGCAGCATCGTCGGGACGCCCGGCACGCGCGCTTCGTAGTAGGCGCGGTTCCACATCCCGCGGCGGCTCCAGGCCGGTTCGCAGGTGCGGCGGATATCCTCGACGATCTGCGTCTGCACGAGGTCCGTCAGGTCGCGCGAACGGTAGCGGTCGGCCCCGCCCTGGAATTTGCCCTTGTTCTCGCGGGTATAGAAGATGCCCAGCGTGCCGATGGTCTCGTCGTTGAGCCGCACGCCCGCATCGGAATGGAAGGCCAGCGCCATGTCGACCGGAATGCGCAGCCCCGCGGAGTCGGGCAGACGCTCCGAGCCGCCCATTAGGGCATTGACCCAATGGGCGCGCGACATGTAGTCGTCCTTGTAGTCGTCGGTGTTGTTTTTCGGCGTATAGACCTCTTCCGGAAATCCCGCCCACTGAAGCCAGTAGCGCGCCCCCTCGCAGAAACGCGGGTAACCGCTGGTCTCCCCGGCATGCTCCGCGCCGGGCAGGCGCAGCGAGTCGCAGGACGTGCGGGCCACGTTGCCGTAGCCGCCTCCGATCTTCACCGCGTCGGCCGAGACGATGCGCCCGCCCGCCCGCGAACGGTTCGAAAGGGTCACGACCTCCTGCCGTCCGGCGGCGAAGGGAAAACGCCCGAGGTAAATCCACGTCCCGCCGCCCATCGTCTGATTGACGGCAAACGAGGTCTCGCCGCCGAGGTGGCGGACCGTATAATGCGCGTCGTCGGCGCTTTCGGGCGTCGATTCATAGCTCACATAAACCGCATATTCGCCCCGTTCGGGAATGTCGGCCTGCCACACGGCACGGCCCGTGGCCCCGCCGGTCACGGTCCGCACACGGCGCGTCGTGCCGTCGCGGAAGGGATTTTCGCCCGTATGATAGACCTGCCGGAGGTGCGCGAAGCCCGCGCCGCCGCTCTCCCACGCCCCCTCCTCCGCATACTGCCCGGCGTTGTCGTTGTCGGCCAGCACTTCGTATTTCTGCACGTCGCGTTCGCGCGGCAGCAGCACGCATGCCCCGGCGTTTTCGAGCATCGGAACCAGGTACGGCAAAACATAGCTTTGCGTATAGAGGTCCTCGCAGGTCTGCCAGAGCGCCGAACGCTGCCATTTCCAGCGGTTCTCCGTCTGGTCGAAATAGCGTCCGTGGCTCTGCCACAGGGCGATATGGCGTCCCGAAAGTCCCCGTCCGGGGGTCTCGGGAGCCGAAAGGCGCGTCACGAGCGGACGCCCGGAGCGGTTGGTGAAAAGCACGATCTTCTTCTTATCGACCGCTTTGCGCAGCTGCGTGGCGTTGCGGCAGGCCAGCGGAATCAACTCGGAGGCCTCGCGGCCGTCGGTGTAAAGTTCGACGGCGGCCTTGCGGAACTCATGCGGCAGCAGGGCGCGCACCGAGTCGCGCATGGCCCGCAGGTTCTCCTCGCGGAAGGGATAGTTGGCCAACGCCGCCGTGGCGTAGATCCGCACCCGGCTGCGCGAGGCCTTGACGGCCTGAACGCGCACGGTGATCGGCTCCGGTTTCTGGTAACCGCTCGTCACCTCGCGCGAAACGATGCGCGAAAGGGTCCGGCCGATCTCCTGCCGCGTCGCGGAACCGATTTCCGCGGCGGAGACATTACCTAAAGCAAAGAGTGAGATAAGAGTGTATAAAACCTTATTTTTCATGGCGTTTCACAAGCAGCAGCATGCCGATCATCGTAAAGGCGGCATTGTAAATCAACAGTTCGAAACCAATCTGATAATCCCAGGTCTTCAGCGCCCACCACTGCACCAGCGCACTCAATGCCGGGGCCGCGAGGGCCACCAGCGGCATCCAGCGGTCGCGGACCTTCAGGCGCGTGAACATCCCGAAGGCGAACATGCCCAGAATCGGACCGTAGGTATAGCTGGCGACCTTGTAGACCAGATTGATGACGCTGTCGTCGGCCCAGTACTCGAAGGCCAGGATCACGCCGGCCATCCCGAGCGCCATCGCCACGTGGACCCCGCGGCGGATGCGCGTGAGGCGTGCGTCGCCATAGCGTTTCGTGCCTTCGAGCATATCCACCGTGAAAGAGGTCGTGAGAGCCGTGAGGGCCGACCCGGCAGCTGAATAAGTACTTGAAATAAGTCCTACAACAAACAGAATGCCAACGATAAGCGGCAATCCGCCTTCGACAGCGACCAGCGAAAAGACCTGATCGCTCTTGGCGGGTGCGGCCATGCCGCTGCGCTCCATGTACAAATAGAGCAGCACGCCCAGCACGAGGAACAGAAAGATCACGAAAATCTGGCTCACGGCCGTCAGCACGATGTTCTTCTGCGAGTCGCGCGGCGTGGCGCAGCTCAAGTTGCGCTGCATCATGTCCTGATCGAGTCCGGTCATGGCCACCAGCAGGACGATACCCGCGGCGAACATTTTCCAGAAATAGCGGTCCGAAGCGGGATCGTCGAAGAAGAAAATGCGCGACATGGGCGAAGCGGAAACCTCGCGGGCCGTATCGGCGAACGAGAGACCCAGCCCCCGCATGATGAAGACGATCGACAGCACGAGGCTCGCCACAAGGCAGAAAGTCTTGAGCGTATCGGTCCAGATCAGCGACTTGACGCCGCCCTGCCGGGTGTAGAGCCAGACGAAAAACATCGTGACGAGGGCGTTGCCCCAGAACGGGAAGCCGTAGTGCGAAAAGACCAGCAGCTGCATCACGGCACAGACCACATAGACGCGCAGCGCGGCGCCCAGCATCTTCGAAATGAAGAAAAACCACGCCCCGGTGCGGTGTGACTTTACGCCGAAACGGTTATCGAGGTACTCGTAGAGCGAGACGACCCGCAGGCGGTAGAACGTGGGAATCAGGACGAAAGCCACAATCAACTGCCCCACCGTGAAGCCCGCGACCATCT